>Ga0335072_10010484_pt1 | contig 13337 bp, 13 predicted proteins | sample Lox_Sample_21_FD_206725 | JGI IMG/M metagenome (GOLD analysis project Ga0335072, IMG submission 206725) | Soil microbial communities from Loxahatchee National Wildlife Refuge, Florida, United States - Lox_Sample_2.1 | ecosystem: Environmental > Terrestrial > Soil > Wetlands | place: USA...
TCATATACGTTTTAGTCCAAACCTGACCGCGGCGCAAGGGGGTGAAAGCGGCCTTTTTCGCCGGGCGCAAAGCGCCATCGCGCAGGGACAGTGCGGCCCCATGATTCAAAGGCAAATTCTGGCCAGCGGCGGGGGGCTGGGAGGTCGTCGGCAGGCACCGGCTTGTTGCCGTCCACCTTCGCCACGACGGTGGCGGTTTGCATCTCTTGCTGAACTACCGAGAAATCCCCAGTAGCTGACGCTTGCGCCAATGCCCCGCAGACAGAAGTGCTTTGAAGGTGCACACCGACATGGCGCACTTGCATGCTCTGACCACGTGCGAGGAGGCCTTGGCATACCGCGGCATCGTGCCCCAGAACCATACTTTGCAAGCCCCCCTACATGTCTAACAGAAGGGAAGTTTTCATGAACTCCAGCGCAAGACATATCACAAGATCGGTAGCTGCTTTGCTGATCGCCATGCCGTTGACCCTGTCGACCGCATGGGCACAGAACAATGCGGGCGATTCCAGCTTGACGCCATCGATTGAATTCAGTCGGCCAGCGGTAAGCGGTTACGACACTTACCAATGGACGGTGCAGGTCCAAGAGCTAGGTTCCAACCCAAGGCCTTACTGGTACTGGGCACAGCAGTCGTCTTTCAATCAGACAGGTAGTTTCTATTTCGGCCTGCAGCCGAATGGCGCGCTGCCGAATGGTCAGATTGGACAGATGGCATTGTTCAGTTTCTTCGGCAACGGCACCAGCAGTTCATACTCTTCCTGTGTTACAGGTGCGGATGGCGGCGCTGGAACCAGCTGCCACATCCCTTATGCCTGGGTGATCGGTCGCAACTACACCTTCAGCGCGCAGCAGACTGCGACCAACCCGCTAGCCCAGACCGAAACCTGGACCGGCACCGTCACGGACGGCACGACGGGGGCGACAACCGTCATCGGCGTGGTCACCGTCCCCAGTTCTTGGGGCTTGATCGCGCCGGGTAATGTCGCCTGGGCCGAGTGGTACAACGGCAATATCAGTTGCGCCAGCCGTACCTATATCAGCGTCCTATATAACGCGCCGATCGGTTACTACCAGGGCAGGCCTTATCAGGAAACCGTCACCGGAACCAACCCAGGAACCTGCGCCACTTATTCGATCAACGCGTCGGCCACCCAAGTGCTGCTAAAAGCCGGGGGAAGCAAGTAGTACTTGCGAAGGCTTGTGCTGCGATAAGAACCATCAAAGCGACTGGCTTCTCCACACGTAGGGGTGGCACCAAGCCAGTCGCTTTTGATGGTTATCGTTGAAAACAGACCCCGCCAATGGCTACCCCGAAGTCATCATCGGTCTGACGAATGACCCGACTGGATCGCCAACGGTGGCCCGGAGGTAGTGGAATTTTCAGCAACTCCGGCCTACACCCGCGAATACAGCCTTTTTGCTGGACGCAACTGCATGTCTTCAACAGGAAGAACGCGGCGCGCCCCAATCGCCTCCGCTCCAACCCAAACCGGGGCTAGCTAACCGCCTTCAGCGCTCGCACCCGCCAGAACGCCAGGGCCGCGCCAACCACCGCCAAGCCAAACCAGACGGCTGCAGTCGCGTTGTCGTTGCCCAGCCACAACACCGCATCGACGGCGCCAATCACCAACACGGCAATAGCCGGCGCGAGCATGGGATCGACACGCCGATAGTGCCAGCGCAACAGCAGGCTGGCCCCCAGCCCCGCGAGCAATACCGCCAACACACGGCGGAACCACGGATACTCCGGCGGCAGCGGCGTATCGGGATAAATCACCGAGAGCGGCACGTCGCCAGACTGCACCGCATAGCCGATGCCATCCGTCGCATCGTCGGCAGGCACCAGCTTGTTGCCGTCCACCTTCGCCACGATGGTGACGGTTTGCACCGGCACGGCTTCCCATGTCACGCGCAGGTCGCCCACTTGCGGATGGGACGGCTCGGGGCTGGTGACCAGGCCACCGTCATAGAGGCTGAAACTCGCAGCAAGATTGCTCGGCAACCGTCGCAGATCCGGCGCAACTGGCTGGCTGCCGGTCAAGGCATGCACCAATGCCGGGGTGAGCACGAAGTTGTTCACGCGCACCAGGCCCGCCTCGAACTGCGCGCCCTCAAGGGCAAATTTGCCTGGGTTGGTATGCCCTTCCGGATGCAGGAAGTGGCTGGAATCGATGGGATGGTCCTGCCAATCCATCTCATAGGTTGGCTCGCCGCCGTAGCGCAGCTCGCGCCATTGGAACATCTGCACGTGGCGGATCAGCACCGGCTGGTCGGTCTGCTGGTTGAACTGCTGATCGAGGGGCGCCTCCACCACCTGCAAGGGGCCGACCACGCGCACCATGAAACCCTGCATGCCGGCGTCGGGGAGGCCACGGGTGCCCAGGTCCAGCACGTCGCCGCCATGGCGTTTCATCTGCGCGCTGTAGTCGAGCAAGCCTCGTTCGACCACCGCCCCAACTCCTGCACCGAGCAGCAATAGCACTGCACCCAATGCAGGCAATAGCAGTTCACGGATGGAGAGTGGCTTGCGCTCGCCGCTCATCGAACCTCCGGCTTGGGTCAATAGATGGCTTAAACGATGCCGCTCAGTTCGGGCTGCTCGTCGGTCGTACCATACCGCCCACGCTCGTCGCGTGTCACGCGTGCGATGGCGCAAGCGTGATCATGCGTAAAGAACAGTCGCACGTTGCGCGCCAACTTGTCTTCAAGAAACGCCCGCTTTTCATCGATGAGTGCTTCCGGATAGCGGTCGTAACCCATGGTGATCGGCAGGTGCACCCAGGAGCGCCCGGGAATCAGGTCCGCGCAAAAAACCACGCCAGCCACTTCGGACAGCATCAGGCCCGGCGTGTGGCCATCGGAGAAGTAGAAGCGCACCGTCCGCCCCAGCGTCTGCGAGTATTCACCCGCGACCAGTTCCAGCCGACCGCAGTCCTGCAACAGTTGCTGCAATTCGGGGATGAAAGAAGCGCGATCGCGCGGATGCGGCTTCAACGCACGCTGCCAATGCTGGGCGCCCACCAGGAACCGCGCGTGCGGGAACAACAACCGCGCTGACTGCCCCTCTTCCCACGCTGCAAGCAAGCCGCCAGCATGGTCGAAGTGCAGATGCGACAGCACCACTACGTCGATGTCTTCGTGCGACAAGCCCAGGGCCGCCAACGACTCAAGCAGCACGTGCCGGCTTTCCACCACGCCGTAGCGTTCGCGCAGCCCCGGTTCAAAGAATGCGCCGATACCGGTTTCGAACAGCACATTGCGGCCTTCCAGGTCCTTGGCCAGCAGGCAGCGGCAGGCGAGCGGAATGCGGTTGGACTCGTCCGGCTCGATCCAGCGCGACCACATGGCCTTCGGCGCATTGCCGAACATGGCGCCGCCATCGAGCTTTTGGGTGTTGCCGTTGAGGGACCACAGTTGCATGACGAATTCCGGAAAACCGCATTCGGGTCGCATAGGCCGGGACGAAGCGCAGCCGAATCCCAGCGGGTGGAGGTTGGCGGTGCCGGGATTCGCATTTGCTCATCCCAGTCTGCTTCGCCATCTTGGTTTCGAAAGGACAGCGCTTACTGCACCTTGCCCAAGCCATCATCCCTGCGCGGATCGCTCGCTGCATCGAGCTTGTTGGTGCGCCGATCCCAGATCACCACGTTCATGAAGCCCCATGGGTTGCGCTCCTTGAAGGTATAGCCCATCTGCGTCAGCGCATTGGTGGTCGCCGCATCGAAGGCGCCAGGCTCGACCATGACGACATCCGGCATGAACTGATGATGGAAACGTTTCTTCGCCACCACCTGGTGCGCATCGCCTCCATCAATGAAGGCGAGGATGCCTTCCAGCACCTGGGTGATGATGGTGGAACCGCCGGGCGAACCGATCACCGCCGTGCGATCCGGGCCGATCACGATGCTCGGCGACATTGACGACAGCATGCGCTTGCCCGGCTCGGGCGCATTCGCCTTGCTGCCCAGTAAGCCATACACGTTCGGCTTGTTCGGCACCAGCGCGAAATCGTCCATCTCGTCGTTGAGCAGCACGCCGGTGCCCTTGGCAACGAACGTGGAACCCAGCAGGTAGTTCACGGTGGAGGTGATCGCGACCATGTTGCCGTCGGCATCGATGATCGAGAAATGCGTGGTATGCATGCCGGGATCTTCGCCATTGGTCGGCGCCAGCATCGAGGAAGGCGTGGCCTTGTCCGGCAGGATGCTCTGGCGCAGGCCGTCGGCGTAATACGGCGACAGCAGCATGTCCAGCGGCATCTTCACGAAATCCGGGTCACCCAGGTAATCGTTGTGATCGCGGTATGCACGGCGCATCGCTTCGATCACCAGATGCACGCGGTGCGCTTCATCCAGCTTGGCCAGATCGAAGCCGGACAGAATATTGAGAATCTCGGCGATGGCCACGCCACCGGACGACGGCGGCGGTGCGGTGATGATCTTGTAGCCGCGATAGTCGATGGTGATCGGCGTGCGCTCTTTCACGCGATAGGAAGCCAGGTCCTTCAGCGTCCAGTTGCCGCCCGCTTCGTGCACGGCGTCGATCAGCTTCTGCGCGGTTTCGCCGCTGTAGAAACCGGCATCGCCATCGTTCGCCAGCAGCTCCAGCGTCTGTGCCTGGCCCGGATCGCGCCAGATCTCACCGGCTGCCGGCGGCTTACCGCCGGGCAGGAATTTCTCGGCAGAAGCAGGCCAGCGCTCGAGGTTTTTCTGTTCTTCCCTGATGGCGCCGAGCAAGCGGTCGTCCGGCTTGAAACCATCGCGCGCGATACGGATGGCCGGCGCCAACGACGCGGAGAGCGGCAGTTTTCCGTAGTGCTTGGCCAGCCACACCAGGCCCGCGGGCTCGCCGGGAATGCCGGCCGACAGCGGCCCCTTCAGCGCGGCATCACGATTGGGCGAGCCATCCGGATTGAGGTAGTCCTTCGGATTGACCGCCGCGGGCGCCATTTCGCGTGCATCGATAAACACATTGCGCTTGCCGGCAGCGACATACATCGTTGCCATGAAGCCGCCACCGAGACCGGAGCTTTCCGGCTCCACTACCGACAGCGTGGACGCCACGGCGATCGCCGCATCGAACGCATTGCCACCCTTGGCGAGCACTTCAAAGCCGGCTTCGGTCGCAAGCTTGTTGGCGCTGGCGATGCCGGCATGGCCGGGACGCTGCGCCAGCTGTACCGCATGAATGGATCCGGTGGGCTGGTCGGCGACGCATAGACCGCTCGTCCCCAGTAGAAAACCCACCAGCAGTACACGCCAACGCAACGCAAGCTTCATCCCTTGGCCTCCATCAGATGTTTGTATTTGTCTTCGAGCTGCCCGCGCGTTTCGGTGCGCGCGGGATCGATGATGATGCATTCCACCGGACACACGACCACGCATTGCGGCTCATCGTGATGGCCGACACACTCGGTGCACAACGCGGGATCGATGACGTAGTACTCCTCGCCGAGCGAAATCGCCTTGTTCGGGCAGACGGGTTCGCAGACGTCGCAGTTGACGCAGGTATCGAGGATCTTGAGAGACATGCCCGGATAGTCTACATGGGCCGGCTGGATGGTTGTGCAGAGCAGCAACCTTGAAGGTAGGCTGGGACGAGGCGTGGCCGAATCCCGGCATGGGCGTGCATGGCGATGCTGGGATGGTCATCCCGGCCTGCGCCGCCCTCTCCCTCGGATGCGGGAGAGAGGGCGCTTGATGTTGCCTTACATCTCTACGTAGCGGATCGTCGCGTCGGTCGGCTTGAGCACGTCTTCCACGCTCTGCTCATCAGCCTTGTCGCCGATCACGACCACGATCACGCCCTTGAAGGAACCGGCCTTGGCCCCCTTGAAGGCGGTGGTGACCACCTCAGCCGTCTTGCTCGAATCCGGCCCGCCGATGGCGAGCAGGTTGCCCGGCAACACGCCGCGGGCCACGATGTCCTGGATGTTGCTGAGCTGGCGGTCGCGCGCGTCCTTCGCGTCGTCGGTGTCGCCGGCCGGCACCAGGTAGGCATACGGCTGCGGGGCGGTCATGCCCTGCATGTTCTTCTGCACGATCTGGCCGAGGTAGGCGCCCCAAGCCTTGGTGTCGTTCGGATCGGTGGGCTTGCTCAGCTGTTGTGGCTGCTCCTGCGCCTGCTGCTTGTCGTTGTCCTGCTGGTTGTTGCAGGCAGACAAAGCCAGGCAGCCGGTCAACGCAAGGGCGGTGGCGACGAGAGTGAGTTTACGCATAGTTGTCCCCTTCGGTTTCGGGTTGCTTTTTTTGCCAGCGCTGCCGCATGGCCTGTTGGACCGCGGGATGCACGAAACCGGAGATATCGCCGCCGAGGCGGCCGATTTCGCGAACCAGCGAGGAAGAAATAAAGCTGTACTGCTCGGCCGGCGTCAAGAATAGCGTCTCGGCCTGCGGAATAAGATGACGATTCATGCTCGCCAGCTGAAATTCGTATTCGAAATCCGATACCGCGCGCAGGCCGCGGATGATCACCCCGGCGCCGAGCTCACTGACCAATTGGGCCAGCAGGCAGTCGAAACCGCATACTTCCACGTTGGGCAGATCGGCCAGCGCCAAGCGCGCCAGCGTGATGCGTTCCTGCAGGGAGAACCCCGGCCCCTTGCCCTTGTTTGGGCTGTCGGCCACGGCAACGATAATCCGTTCGAACAATGGCGCTGCGCGCGCAACGAGATCCGCATGGCCATTGGTGATCGGGTCGAAGGTGCCCGGATAGACGGCGAGGCGTTGATTGACCGGCGGCTGATTCACTTAGAAGGCAGGGCGGGCGGGAAACCACTAGCTTAGCGGAACGGTCTGCAAGCGGCGATAGAGCGCATAGCGCACCTCGCCGGCATGTCCCTCGCGGTGCAACATCCAGTTCGACGGCAATGCGAAGGCGGCGTCGCGCGGCGCTTCCACATAAACCTGCGCGCCATCGGCCAGCCAGCCGCTCTGCTCCAGTTGCTGCGCCAGCGGCGTCCAAAGCTGCAAGGCAAACGGCGGATCGAGAAACACCAGCCCAAACGGCCGCGGTGTGCCGCGCAGAAAATGCATGGCGTCCACCATCGCCACGTCCGCGCCTTGCGCTTTCAGGCGCGCAAGATTCTCGCGCAGCGCATCCGCCGCGGCTCGCTCCGGCTCCACGAACTGCAAGGCCGCCGCGCCGCGCGACAGCGCCTCGATGCCCAGCGCGCCGGTACCGGCACACAGGTCCAGCGCCCGCACACCGGCGATGGTCGGTGCCAGCCAGTTGAACAGGGTTTCGCGCACGCGCTCGGGCGTGGGCCGCAAGCCAGGAAGATCGCGCACGTTCAAGCGCGAATTGCGCAGATGGCCGCCGATGATGCGGATTCGACCGGGCGCCGCCTTCATGCACGGGCGCCCTCAGCGGACGGTACGGGTCGGGGTGTTAGCATTCCTCTATTGTCGCCTATTGTCTTTGAAGCACGCCCCTCATGCTCAAGTTCTGGAAAAAGAAGCCCGCCGACCAGGGCGCCGGGGAAACCGAGGAAGTGACCACCCAAGCGCCCGCCGAAGCAGAGCAGGCGCCCGAGCCGGAAGCATCCTTGGTAGAAGCGCTTGCCCCCGTCGAACCCGCGGCCGACGCAACATCAGCCAAGCGCAGCTGGCGCGAGCGCCTGTCGGGCAGCGGCTTTGCGCGCGGCTTGTCCTCGCTGTTCTCCCGCCATCCCAAGCTGGACGACAGCCTGCTGGACGAACTGGAAACCACGCTGATCACCGCCGACGTCGGCATCGAAGCCAGCACCGCGCTGGTGGAAAACCTGCGCAAGCGCATGCACAAGCGCGAGTTCGCCGACGCCAATGCCCTGCTGCAAGCGCTGCGGCAGGAGCTGGTGGCGCTGCTCAAGCCGGTGCAAAAACCACTGAGCATCGATGGCCACAAGCCCTTCGTGGTGCTCACCGTCGGCATCAACGGCGTCGGCAAGACCACCACCATCGGCAAGCTGGCGCGGCGCTGGCGCGACGAAAAACGCCAAGTGCTGCTGGCCGCCGGCGACACTTTCCGCGCCGCGGCGGTGGAACAGCTCAAGACCTGGGGTGAGCGCAACCAGGTGCCGGTGATTTCACAAGGCCAGGATGCGGACGCCGCCAGCGTGATCTTCGATGCGCTGCAGGCGGCGCGTTCGCGCAACGCCGACGTGCTGATCGCCGACACCGCCGGCCGGCTGCACACGCAAAGCGGCCTGATGGATGAACTGGGCAAGATCGCCCGCGTACTCAAGAAACTCGACCAGGAAGCGCCCCACGAAGTGCTGATGGTGATCGACGGCACCACCGGCCAGAATGCGGTGAGCCAGGTGCGCCAGTTCCGGCAGATCGTCGGCGTTACCGGCCTGGTGGTCACCAAGCTCGATGGCACCGCCAAGGGCGGCGTGGTGTTCGCACTGGCGCGCGAGTTCGGTTTGCCGATCCGTTTCGTCGGCCTGGGTGAAACCGCCACGGACCTGCGCGTGTTCGATGCCGATGCCTATGTGGACGGTTTGCTGCCCGCCGATTTCACGCGAGCCTGATGACGATCCCGCGCCCACTGCGATTACTGCTGATCACCCTCGCCAGCATCGCCGGCGCCATCGCGCTGGTGTTAGTGGTGGCGCTGTACCTGCTGCTGCAGCCCGATCGCTTTACCGCCATGTTAAAAAAACAGGCCGATCAAGCCGGCCTGCAGCTCACGCTCTCCAGCCCTGCCAGCCCTACGCTGTTTCCGCGCCCCGCCCTGCAACTGGAAGGCATCACGCTCACCGCGAGCCACGCCGGCCCCAACGCCCTGCCGATTCTGCTGGCCGCCAACGGCCGGCTGGTGCTGCCATGGCGCACGCTGCTCGGACGCCAGGTGGAGATTTCGCGCATGCAGATCAATTCGCCGCGCGTGGATCTGGGCGCGCTGCAAGCCTGGCTGATGGACCTGCCGCCGCAATCGACGATGGTGCCGGAAGAAATTCCACGCATCGTCACCGGCGTGCGCATCCGCAATGGCAGCGTGGTGCAGGACAACAGCGAATGGTTGAGCGATGTGTCGCTCGACACCGGACGCCTCGCGCCAGGCCAAGCCTTCTGGGTGAACCTGTCCGCCAAGGAAACCGACGGCACGCCGCTGCAATGGAAACTCTCCAGCGTGCCGAACATTGCCGATGGCGCATTGAAACTCGATGCCATCGACATCCACGTGACCGACAGCAGCGCCACCCGTTTGCACCTGACCGGCCACGCGCGCTGGGCGGGCTTGGCGAATGCATCGATGCAATTGCACGGCAACTTCCATCTCGCCGATGAAGGCGACTACGATGCCACCGTGCTGCTTATGCCCCCTGCGCAAGGCAAGCCCTTGCTGCTGCATCTGAAACTGCTCGGCGCCGACAACCACATCGATCTGCAACTGCCGCCGCTCGCGCTGGTGCAGTGGTGGAACCAGCTCACCAGTCCACAAGGACCCAAGCTGTCCACACCGCCCGGCAATGGGCAGATCGACATGGCCAAGCTTGACGTCGGCAAGGTCCACATCGAGGGCCTGAGCGTGCAGACCGGCGATGCCGTGCCCGCCGCATCGGAAAGCACCGCAACTCCCCCCAAACCTGTCGAACCGAATCCGCAGTGACTCCTTTCGCTTCCGCCCTGCTTACCTGGTTCGACCGCCACGGCCGCCACGATCTGCCATGGAAACATCCACGCGACGCTTATCGCGTGTGGCTGTCCGAGATCATGCTGCAGCAGACACAGGTGGCCACGGTCATTCCCTATTTCCAGCGCTTCGTGACGCAACTGCCCACGTTGCGCGACCTGGCCGCGGCCGATGAAGACACCGTGCTCGCATTGTGGTCCGGCCTGGGCTACTACCGCCGCGCGCGCTTTCTGCATCGCGCCGCGCAGGTGTGCGTGGAACAGCACAACGGCGAACTGCCGCGCGAATTCGATGCATTGGCAGCGCTGCCCGGCATCGGCCGCTCCACCGCGGGCGCGATTCTGGCGCAAGCCTACGAGCTGCGCTTTCCCATCCTCGACGGCAACGTCAAGCGCGTGCTGACGCGCTATCACGGCATTGCTGGCCATCCGGGCGAGCGGGGAATCGAAAAACAACTCTGGCTGCACGCCGATGCGCATACGCCGGCCAAGCGCACGGCCGACTACACCCAAGCCGTCATGGATCTCGGCGCAACGGTATGCGTGCGCACACGCCCCTTGTGCGCCATGTGCCCGATGCAAGGCGATTGCATCGCGCATCGCGACCATCTCACCGCGCAACTGCCCACACCCAAGGCCGGCAAGGCGATTCCCACGCGCAGCACCATCATGCTGATCCTGCGCAACGCCGAAGGCCGCGTGCTGCTGCAGCGGCGCGGCCCGCAAGGCGTGTGGTCGGGTCTGTGGAGCCTGCCGGAAGCCGAAGATACCGACGGCGCATGGCGCGAAGCGCAACGCCATGCGCGCATCGACGATGCGCAGCCGCTTGCGTCTTTCGTGCACGTGTTCAGCCACTATCGCCTGCAGATCCAGCCGCTGCTGTTCGACAGCGCAGCACCGGCACACGCAATCGCCGATAATCCCGACTTGCGCTGGTGCGCCATCCCCGACCTGCCCGCGCTGGGCCTGCCCGCGCCGGTGCGCTCGTTGTTGATGGCGCTGCCCGAACCCGCTGCGTCCAACTGACCCCAAGAGATAGCCCGATGAGCCGTACCATTCACTGCGCCAAGCTCGGCATCGAAGCCGAAGGCCTGGATTTCGCCCCCTGGCCCGGCCCGCTGGGCCAACGCATTTTTGCGGAAATCTCCAAGCCCGCATGGCAACAATGGCTGGCCCACCAGACCATGCTGATCAACGAATACCGCATCAACCCGCTCGACCCCAAGGCACGCCAATTCCTGGGTGGTGAAATGGAAAAATTCCTGTTCGGCGGCGAGGTGAAAACGCCCGAAGGCTACAAACCTCCCGAAGCGGAGTCTTGACGCAATCACCGTCATCCGATTTGATAATCGGCTCCATGCAACGCATGGCAATCTTTTGGCCAGGTAGCTCAGTCGGTGGAGCAGAGGATGAAAGAACTCCCCTCGGTCTTGAAGCAACGTGTGAAAAGCGCATGGCGGGTGGCGAAAGCTGCTTCCGCCTGGTGCTGACGCCGCCGCTGCGGATCGAACCGGCGGCGTAGCCTGGGGCTCTTTGCGGTATTCCACCAATTCGGGTGCCTGACACCGGCAACCCCGAATGGGACAAGCCGGCAGTCAGGCTGTCATGGGGATATTTTCGTCAACGCGGCTGGCGATAGGCATCTTTCAGCGCCGAATGGAATTCATTAAAGGCCCCCCGCTGTTCTCGGGAGGCATCTGCAACCGCTTGACTTGAAGAATGCACCGCTTTTTCAGCGTCCTTGTATTTCAGCTCCCAATAACGCTTGCTCGCGCTCGCTCGCCTCACGTCTGCTTGGAAACTTTCGCGTTGCCGAGGATCGGATTGCTGATCACGCAATGCTTGCGCTTGCTCGTACTTCACCGCTCTCTCTCTAAACCCTTCTCCAGCCTCATGAGAACGCGAGGCAGCGTAGTCGGCTCGAACAGCTGAGCTCCTGTGCTTGGCAACGGCAGCTTCCCAATTACTCTTTGCCTGCAACGCCCTACCCCATGGTTGGTCATCCATGCCACCTTTAAGCTCCGCCTTGGGCAACGGCTCTGCGCCGCCGTTGCCATCGAGCTTCACGGTCATGCTTTGGGTGGGGTCATGGGGCCGACTCGGATCGTACGCCAGCCATCCCTGCAGCTGCTTGTCGTACCTCACCGGGTGGTAGCCGTCGCCGCTGCGCACATAGCTATTGCCATCCTGACCGGGGAAAGTACCGTCTTCTTTCAGCGGTCCCAGTTGGGCAGGATCGATCTTGGCCGGCGGCGGTAAGACAGGGGTGGAAACGTTCCTTGAGGCGCCCTGCTTGGCGCCTTGTGCGTCACTAAGTTCCCAGCCGCCATGTCCATCGGATACCACATATTTCCCCGTAGGCATGGGCGCATCCGTATCCGGATCACGCTGGTAAAGTTCCTGGAGCCCATGCTCATCAGGCGCACCCTTGATCGTGTAATGACCCGGTTGATTCCGCACCGTGATGTCCTGCATCCCGGACTTCATCGGTGTACTGCTGGATGGAAGTCCTGAGGCCGAGGCGGAGGAGAACGGGTCGTGCCCAGACGTAACAACGGGCGAGGATGGTTTATCGCTGCCGCCGCTTGCCTTCGACTCCGAGGCATGAAACGGTTCAGTGGGATGAATATCCGTAGGATGAATGGTTCCGGGATGAAAGCTTAGACCAAATGGCATAATAATAAACCTCTATTTAATAGATATATAATTGATCTATATTAGTCTTTCTACATAAAATCATAATAATAAAATTATCGTATATTTGATATATATTAACCTCATTAAATCATGCACCGAAAACACGACTAAACGCCTCTTCAAAGGCATATAGACTTTAGATAAACGGTGCATTCCACCTGCGGTATACGCCTATTCAAGATGCTCTAATCGGATGAAAACTCGAACAGGTCGAGTGCGCGCCAGTGCGTAGCCACCTTCATACGCCGTGTCCATCGGACGACGCAGCAGTACGTCGATCGATCTAAAACGTTGCAGCAGGCACGTCCCATCCGTACGTCACACGCCCGCCCAGGGATTGGACAGACCACTCCCGAAGAACATCAACGAGTCTATGCTGAGCAGTCCAAAGATCTTGTTCAGCTCGCATATAGTTCTCAGATGCCTGTCCAACGGTTACGGTAGCCACGGAAAGATTTCGAATCACCCCAGGTTTTTCTCATCGCCCCGTCGCGCTGCGTGCAACGCACGGCGCGCCTAAAGGCCATGGAGTGCATGCATGATAAGCATTTTTACTGTAGAGAAACCATGTATTCCACATGTGGTATACGCCTATTCGATATATCCAAATCATATGAAAAACGGAACATCCGATTCTTTGAAATCGAGAGACTGTAGATTGAGCTGCTCAACGCTATTGGCTAGAAAGCGACGCCGCCACGTTCGACGCGATGTTTGTGCTGGCGGGACTATCCATGGCGTATCCGTGCGTGTGGCCGACCATGCAAACGGTTTCCATTTTGACCTGATACCGCCGTTGCGCATCGAGCCCGCGCATAACGCCGACGGATCAGCAAGTTAAAAAGTCCACCTAGGGATGCTCTGATCTATGCTACGCACCAGGCATGACGTCCAGAAGGCTCGCAGGGCGTGTCGCGTGGCGCAGGCAGATGGCCGTCTGTCGAGATGCCGGGGCGCAGCCTGACGCACATACAGTGCGGTGACGGGTACGTGGAATAGATCAGAGCATCCCGAGGACAT
>Ga0335072_10010485_pt1 | contig 13337 bp, 8 predicted proteins | sample Lox_Sample_21_FD_206725 | JGI IMG/M metagenome (GOLD analysis project Ga0335072, IMG submission 206725) | Soil microbial communities from Loxahatchee National Wildlife Refuge, Florida, United States - Lox_Sample_2.1 | ecosystem: Environmental > Terrestrial > Soil > Wetlands | place: USA: Florida...
CCAGGCGGCTGGGTGGAATAAAGGATCGCGAGACGTCTTGATTTCCTACTTCCGGCATGTATCCTCCTTGCAATCTGGAAGTTGCATGTCAATTGTTCTAACCCTATTTGGAAAACGAGGTTCCCCCAATACTCAGGACCCGATTGGTAGTCGTTTCGCCTCCAGCCAAATTCAGCTGGCCAGCCCCCGGAGGAATTGTATCTCCGAAGCATGTAGATGCGCCAGAGGCGCAACTAGACGCAAACAAAAAGAATGGCTTAGATTCATTTTTGACTTGACGTATGCCTCCCTACGCACGCCACTCCAGTTCTGCTACGCGCCTCTCCAGATCTTTCGCAATCTCCGCCGGGTCCGTCTCCTGGCCGTACCGAACCGGCGCACCAATCGTCACTCGCACTTGCCCGGGCCGGTGCAGGATTCGATTCGCCTGCTTCATGTCGTACAGTCCATCGAGCCGCATCGGCAGGACCGGCACGTTCAGGTCCTTCGCCAAAATTCCAATGCCTCCCCGGAAGGGCTGCAGCTGCCCATCGGGCGTCGTGATTCCCTCAGGGAATATCAGGATGCTCCAGCCGCGGTCCGCCAGGTCTCCCGCGAATGCGAAGCTCCGCCGGAAGCCCGACTGCTTCGGCAGCGGGAACACATTGAAGAGCGCAAACACCAGGTAGTAGCTCCACCATTCGGATACCCGCTCGAAGAAGCCCATCGTTTTCGGCGGCCGCAGCATCGTCTCGATTCGCTCGCCACGCATTGCGGTGGCCAGGCGGTGGCGGAGCCGTATCGGCAGCGCCGCGAGAATCCACCCGATGTCCACATAGGTGACGTGGTTCGATATCACCAGCACCGGCCCGCGAACTCCGCGCAGGTTTGCCCTCCCCCGGATGCGCGGCGACGCCAGCAGGTAAGTCGCCGGCCAGACGAGCAGGTAGTAAATGAAATTCCGGAACGCGGTAACCATCCAATTCTGCGGCCAGCGCGGGTACTTCAATTCCACCGGCGCCTTGGCAGGGTTCCGCAGCAATTCCTCGAGCTGCCCCACCGTTTTCACTTCGGAAAATTTGGCTTCGCTGATGTCCACCTGGTAGCGCTCTTCGAGCGCGCTCATCAGTTCCACCCGGTCCAGCGAACTCATGTTCAGCTGCATATCCGGCGAATCGCCCGAAGCCGCCGCGAGCGATTTCGCTCCCGTAATTTGCGCGACCAGCGACGCCAGCGAACTTTGCGCCTGCTTTGCCGGCTGGCCGTTGAATTTCGCCTCCACAGCCGCGCGGATGCGCGGCAGCTGCGGCTTCTGCGTCGGCGTTCGCGGGAAGTCAATCTCCGGCCAGACCATCCAGCGCTGCATCCGCTGAAATTCCGCAAGCGAATCGTTTGCCGCGCGCATGATCGCCTCGGCGTCCTTCGACGAGTCCTCGAGCAGAAGGACCGCGCAGGGCTCCGCATTCCCGTCGCGCTCGAGCCCCAGCACCACGGCGTCTTTTACTCCCGCTTGCGCTCGCAGGGCCCGCTCGAGATCCTGCGGATACACGTTCATCCCCGCCGGCGTGACAATCACGTTCTTCACTCGCCCTTTGAAATACAGCCGTCCCTGCTCGTCCACTTCCGCCAGGTCGCCCGTGTGAAACCAGCCGTCCTCGCCCGTGACCCCTTCCAGCTGCCGTCCTTGCCAGTACCCCTTGGCCAGATTTTCGCCCCGAACCAGGATCTCACCCGAAGGGCTCACCTTCATTTCCAGCCCCGGAAAGAGCTTTCCGATCGAGCCCTTATCCGACCGGAAGGGATGATTCAGGCTGACGAGCGAAGTGGTCTCCGTCAGCCCGTAGCCCTGAATCACCGCGTATCCAAGGCGATTCCAGAATTGCTCCGCCGCTTGCGGCAGAGCGGCTCCGCCCGAAATGAACGCCCAGAATTTCCAGCCGAGCCGGCGGTGCACCCGGCGGAACCGCCACCAGCGGTGCAGGAAATGCTCGCCCTCGGAGGCTTCAAAATCGCGTTGGAACGTTTCGAGCCGGCCGTCCCGCTCCATCTGCCGCTCGATCTCTCTCTGCAACGATTCGACCAGCCGCGGCACGGCAATCAGCACGGAAACGCGCTCGCGGCGAATCGTGTCCGCCACGTCCGCCGGTGCCAGCGATTCGAGAAAAATCGAAGTCGCGCCCAGAATCGGCGGAATGAAGACGGCCAGCAGCTGGCCAAAGATGTGGCTGAGCGGCAGCAGATTGAGGAAGCGCAGCGGGTGAAAGACCCTCTCGTATTTCAGGTACTTCCGGATTTCGCGCTCGAGCGGCTCGATATTCGCCAGCACGTTCCCGTGCGAAATCACCACGCCGCGCGGCTCCGCCGTGGTGCCCGAGGTAAAGACGATCTCGAGCGTGTCTTCCCGCGCCAGCGCGGGCGAAGCGTAGGGCTCCTTCGAATGCCGGCCAAGGACCTCGCCGAACGATTCGACACTCAGGAGGGGAAGGGAAGTCTCTGCCGCGGACAAGCCGTGGGAATGCACGAGGAGCTTCGCATTGACTTGCGAGGCCACGCGCCCGACAAACTCCGGCGTCGAAACGCGGTCAATCGGCACCACAATCGCGCCGCGAAGCAGGCATCCCCAGAAAACGACGATCCACTCCGGAGAGTTTTCCGCCCACAACAGGACGGCGTCGCCCTTGGCAATTCCGCGCGCCTCGAGTTCGCGCGCGAACTGGATCGCCTCGCCGGCGATCCGCCCGTATGTCCACCGCTCGATCCGGTACCCGTGGCGGACTGCGACAGCGATCTCGTTGCTCTGGCGCGCGTATTCCTGGAAAAATTCGACGAGTGTGGTTCGGGCCATCGGCTCGAATCAGTCTGCCTCATCCTGGCGCGAATTGAAAAGCCCCGCGCGGCCGTATGGCCCCGGTTCTCTCCTCTCCAGCCCCGCGATTTGTCTGAGCCCGGGGCAGAGGCATGGTATTTTGAAGAGATGAGAATTGATGTTCCCGCCGTCGTGATCGGCGGAGGAATTACGGGCCTCGCCTGCGCGCTCCACTTGAAGCAAGCCGGCCTGCCGGTCCTTCTTCTGGAAGCGTCCGACCGTCCCGGCGGCGTCGTCCAGACGCTGGAGAGAAACGGCTTTCTCTTCGAGTCGGGGCCGCAGTGCCCGCGCTTTCCCGCCGCCCTCTGGACCCTGGCGAAGGATGCCGGCCTCGAAGAGGAATTCGTTCCCGGCGATACGACCGCCCCGCGCTACATCCTGAAAAACGGCCACTTGCACAAAGTCCCCTTCTCTCTTTGGGAGTTTCTGGCCACCACGATCGTCGGGCCCGTCTCGAAAGTCCGGCTGGTTTGGGAGGGCTTCCGCCGTTCGAGCCCGCCTCCGACCGAGGAGACGCTGGCCGATTTCATTCGCAGAAAATTCGGAAGCGAATTTTTGGATTATCTGGTGGATCCGTTCATCTCCACGGTATTCGCCGGCGATCCGGACAAAATCGGAGTCGAGAGCGCCTTTCCGTTTCTCGCCGAGTGGGAGAGAAAGCACGGCAGCGTTCTTCGCGGAGGAATCATCGCCCAGATCGGCAGGAAGAAGCCCCACACCGCGGCCCCGGAGCATCCCGAGGCGATGAACGGGGAGTCGAGCAAGCTCGACGTGGGAGACTCCCTGCCCTCGCTCGGTTCTTTCCGCCGCGGTCTGGGCGTTTTGCCGGAGCGGCTTGCGGAGAAATTGGGCGATTCGATCTGGGCCTGCGCGCGCGCGGAATCGCTGTCGAGAATCGAGAGCAAGGAATCGGACGAGTCCGCGTGGCGAATCCGGCTGGAAGACGGCCGCGAGATCGTTGCCTCCGCCGTCGTCGTTACTTTGCCTTCCTTCGAGGCCGCGCGAATCCTGGAAAGAGCTGCCCCGGATCTCTCCGAGAATCTTGCCGCGATTTGTTACGCGCCCATGGCCGTGGTTTCGTCGGGTTACAACCGCGCCCAGGTGCGAAACTCGCTTCGCGGCTTCGGGTTGATGATTCCGCGGCGCGAAAATCGCAACACGTTTTTCTGTTTCTGGAACTCTTCGGTGCTGCCCGGGCGCGCGCGCGACGGCCAGGTGCTGATCACCTGCTTCGCCGGCGGAGCTTCGCGGCCCGAAATCGTCGAGAACAACGAAAAAACGATTGCCGGCATCGTCGAAGGGGAAGTCGGGCCGCTCCTGGGCATAAAGGGTGATCCGGTGGACCGGGCCGTATGGAAATTCTCCAATGGATTGCCGCAGTTCAACGTCGGGCATAAGGACCGCATCGCGGCCATTCAGCAGGGTCTCCGCTCTTTGCCGGGCGTGCATCTTGGGGGAAACTATTGGCAGGGACGTTCTCTGGGCGATTGCGTCGAAAACGCATTCCAGCTCGCCGGGGATGTGAAAAGGCAGCTCTTGCGCGAGAGCGTCGTGTCTTGATTTTTACTCCGGCGCGTCCAGAATCCTTGTGATCGAGAGTGAGGGATCGAGCGTTGTACGAGATTTTTGCTGCGGTTGCCATCGCCATTGCGGCCGGCCTGCTCGCCATTCGTTTCTTGCACGGCGTCGGAACGCGGCGGGATCTGCGGCGGCATCCCGCACCCGGAAAATTTGAAAATATCGAGGGGAGCCTCCTGCATTACCACGTTGTGGGCGAAGGTACGCCCACGGTCGTCTTCGAATCCGGCCTGATGTCCACGGTCCTCAGCTGGAAAGAGGTGCAGCCGGAAATCGCGAAGCGCACCTCCACCTTTTCCTACGATCGCGCCGGGATGGGTTGGAGCGAAGCGGGAGCACAACCCCGCGACGCCGGGCGGATGGTCCGCGAGCTTCACACGCTTCTGGACCGCGCGGGCGCGCGGCCTCCCTACATCCTGGTGGGACATTCTTTCGGAGGACTCATGACGCGGCTCTTTGCCGCGCGCTATCCGGATGAGGTGGAAAGCGTCGTCCTGATCGATCCCGTGCCGCCGTCGGAATGGCATCCGGTCGGCGAGACCAACCGGAAGCGCATTCGAATCGGCTCGAGAATTCTGCGCCGCGCCTCGACGCTGGCGCGCTGGGGGGTGCTGCGGTTCGTCGCGGTCATTTTGCAGTCGGGGCTGAAGCCGCTGGCCGAGCCGCTGGTCCGCCTGATGAGCAAGGGGGCGCCGAAGGGAGACGGTACGACGAAGAGCCCGCTCTTCTGGAATTTACCGGCGAGCGAAAGGGACATGGCTCGTGTATTCTGGGTACAGGCAAAATTCACGGAAACAATCGCCAGCCAGCTGGAAAACCTCCCTCAGAGCGCTTCGCAAGTCGTGAGCGAAGCTTCGAACCTGGGCGACATTGGTTTGACCGTCATTTCCGCCGCGGACTCGTCGTCGGCGCGGCTTGCGGAGCACACTGCCATCGCCGGGACTGCGGCGGCCGGCAGACATCGAAAGGCCGAGCGGGGCGGCCATTGGGTGATGGTGGACCAACCCCAGCTTGTCTTGGACGCGATTGGCGAAGCGATTGAATCTGCGCGGCGCGCACACAGCGTCGCGGCGAAGGCCTGAGGAAACAACCAAACATGGAGCAGCCGATTCTTACCATCAACGATAGTGGACTGCATGATTGAATTCGCCCGCCAGGTTAGATCCCTGGCGATCCTCTCGGCTCTCTTGGGTGTGACTCTCGCAACTTCTACAGGGCCCGCGTGGGCGCAAAGTCCGGCTGCGGCAGGCCAGCAGGAATCTCAGCCACAGCAGACTCAGCCGGCGACTGCTCCGTCAGCGAGCGCGCAGTCCCAGACTCCGCCTCCGACTGCGCCTCAACAAACTGGCGCGCAGGCTTGTCCAGCCGCGCCTTCGGGCTCGGGCGGCCAAGCGCACCCCGGAGAGTCAGGACAGCCTGCTCCTCCCAGTCCGTGCCCGCCGCAGGCTCCCACGGGCGCGCAGAATCCCGGCTTGACGGACAAACAGCAGAAGAACGCCCAAAGCGAAGCGAAAACGGGTTTCTCGAAAGACCGCTTGTTTTTCGCGCTGCCGAATTTCCTCACCGTCGAGGATACAGACCACCTTCCGCCTCTCACTGCCGGCCAAAAATTCAAAGGTCAGGCGCGATCGATATTTGACCCGGCCGAATTTCTGCTGGCAGCGGCTTCGTCGGGAATCGGCCAGGCGAGAAACAGCAATCCTTCGTACGGCCAGGGAATGTCGGGCTATGGCCTGCGGTACGCCACGGCCTTCGGGGATAACGTGATCGAGAATTTTATGTCCAGCGCCGTGCTGCCATCCTTGCTCCACCAGGATCCGCGCTATTACCAGCTGGGCAACGGCGGATTTTTGCGCCGCACGAGACACGCCATCGGACGCCTGGTCCTGACGCGCTCGGATTCCGGCAAGACTCAATTTAACTTTTCGGAAGTCTTCGGCGCGGGAATCGCTGCTTCCATTTCGACCTATACATACCATCCCGAGCAGGAGCGGGACGCTTCGACTGTGATCTCCACATGGGGTACCCAGATGGGGATCGATATGGGGACTTACATCCTCAAGGAATTCTGGCCGGACCTTCGCAAGAAGTTCAAAAAAGGAGGGCAGGCGCCGGCTGCGGCGGACGCAACGACGAGTCCCGCTCCTGCGACGGCTTCACCGCGCCCGGTGGCTCCGCCTCCTCCGCCGGCCCAGACTGCGCCTCCCGCGAATTCGCCGAGTCCCTGAGCGCGCTGCCGAGCCTACTTCGTTTTCATCACGTACACGCCGTCCCAATCCTCTTCCGGAGCGTCTTTTGCGAAGTCCATCGAGCGTTGCAGGAACGTGATTGTGGGGCCGTCCTCAGGATAGTCGGCGAGAATCTGCGCGAATTTTTCAGTGGCTTCGCTCCAATTTTGCGCGCGGTAGGCAGACTGCGCGGCGTCGAAGCGGTCGAGAAGCGGGGAAAACCTCTCTTTTTCAGCGGCCGTGCCCAGAAGCTCGTAAATGCCTACGGGCTGCAGTTTGCCCTTCACGCGAATCCTGTCGAGATCGCGAAACACGAATTGCCGCGAAACCTGCTGGTAAGTCCCTTCCGAGACGATGATGTGCGTCCCGTATTCCTTGTTGATTCCTTCGAGGCGCGACGCAAGGTTTACGTTGTCGCCCATCACCGTCCAGGCGAGCCGGCGAGCCGAGCCCATGTTCCCCACGTTCATCGGCCCGGAATTCAACCCCACGCCAATCGCGATCCGCGTGCGGCCCTCGGATTCCCATTTTTGGTTCAGCTTTTCCAGCCGGCGGAGCATGTCGAGCGCGCAAGCACATCCGCGCGCCGCATGATCTTCGTGCGGGTACGGCGAGCCCCAGAAGGCCATGACGGCATCGCCGATGTACTTGTCAATCGTCCCTCCGGTCGCAAACAGCGCGTCGGTCATGTCGCCGAGGTATTCGTTGAGAAGTTGGACGAGTTCGTTCGGCGACAGCTTCTCCGAGATGGAGGTAAAGCCGCGAATGTCGCTGAAGAGCACCGTGAGGTCCTTCATTTCGCCGCCCGGACGGATGTATCGCTTCGGGTCCTTCTCAATCAGCGCGATGACGTCCGACGACAGGTATTGCGAGAACGTCTTGCGGAGCTTTCTCTTCTCGCGCTCCTCAAAAATCATGCGGAAGCTCGTAATCGCCGCATAGTTCGCCGCCAGCGTTCCCGCGGGAATCACGAAGCTGACCCAACGGCCCTCCTCGGCGAACATGTAGTAGGCGAACCAGGAATAAAAAGCCAGCGCCGCCAACATGGAAATCGTGGAATAGAGAGGACTCAGCCGGCTGAACAAAAGCCCGAACCCGATTCCGAAGACCAGAATGAAAGCGATGTCGATGAACCACTCTTCGTCCCCGCGAATCAGGAAGCCGCGCCCCTTTTCGTTGCTGTGCAGCAGGTTGTCAATAATGTTCGCGTGGATCTCGACTCCCATATAGGTGGGCGTTTCTTCCTGAAAAGGCGTCACGCGGATGTCGCCGATCCCCAGCGCCGTCGCTCCCACCAACACAATCTTGTCGTGGAAAGCGCCCGCCGGGACGCCGCCGCTGATTACGTCCCACATCGAATACTGTTTGTAGGTGTGATACGGCCCCGCGTAATTGATCAGGGCCGTGGCGTTCGGACGCGGGCGGATTTTGTGACTGCCCAATTCGATCAGATCCACTCCCTGAGAGTTCAGGTAGGCGACCGTGTCCTGATCGGAGATGTTTTCATACTGGCGAAGAGCCTGAACCGCGAGGGAAGGGAAGAAGTCCGCATCCTGATAGCGCTCGATCAGGGTGGCATTGCGCATCGTTCCGTCGCTGTCCTGGTTGATGTCGAGAAATCCGTATGAAGCGGCGGCCTCGGCCAGGATAGGAATGTCGGCCTCCACGCCCTCCGCCACCACGCCGCCCCGGCTCTTCCAGGCCTCGCTCAGGTTGAAGTCTCTGTCCTTTTCCGCCGGGTCCCGCAGCACCTGCGGAAACGTCTTTCCCCAAACGATATTGAAATACTCCTCCGCGAGCTTCGGGTCCGACGCCTTCGCCCGCTCTCCATTCAGAAAGATGTGCCCCAAAATCACGACGCCGCTTTTCTTGATCGAGGCGGCAAATTGCTGGTCTTCGTCGGAGGCGCGCTCGAGGTTGTTGACCTTCTCCTGAATCTGCGGCGAAGCGGTTGGGCCGATATCGCGTTTGAGCTCCTCAAGAGCTTGCGCGCCGGGATTGCTCTCCGGGGTGGGAAAGGTGAAGTCAAATGCGATGACGCGCGCGCCGTCGGCGCTCAGGCGGTCCACCAGCTTCGCGTAGTTCGTGCGCGGGATGGGAAAGGAGCCGATTCGCTGGAGCGTATTATCGTCAATCCCGACGATAACGATGCGAGGGTCGTGCGGGCGAACGCCTCTCAATCCGAACCGAAGATCGAGCGAGCTCTGTTCAATTCCCTGAAGAAATGCAAAACCGGCTTGCCGGCTGCCGCGAGTGTCGGAGGTGAGGAACAGGGAAAGCCCGGTCAGCGTGACAATCGCCGCGAGTACGACGTTCACAAAGACCGGCGAGACCCCTCCGACCCGGTCTAGGATTCGGGACCAAAGCGTTTGCTGAGCGTCCATCGGCTTCGCGGCCGGGCCTTCACTCGGCCATTTTGCCCGCGCGGCCTGCGCGTGAAGTCCCGCCGGGCAATTCTAGCCGCAATTGCCGCTGTTGGGGTTGCAGCGAGGCGTTCCATTGCCTCCGCGCGTCGCCACGACAAGTCCGGCAGCCAACCCGCCGGCCGCCAGGGCCCCGATCGTCACCCAGCGAATCGTGTGCGACGGATGCGGATTCGGCAACTGCCCCGGGAGGCTCGTCGAGAGCAGCGTGTCCTGTTTCGTCGCGGGGGGCGTCTCAGAGGGCTTCAGGCCGCCGGGAGGAATCACGTTGGCAATGACAACCATCTGGCCGGGATTGAGCGTGATGGAATTGCTGTTCCCGCTGGTCTGCCCGGAATTGTTCGTCGCCTGTGCGTTTCCCTGCGGTGTGACGGAGACTCTGCCCTTGTAGCAGATGACGGTGGTCCTGTCGGACTCGTAGGAAACGTAAAAATCCGTTCCGATGACGCCGATCACCGCGTTCGGCGTATTCACTTCAAATTTTCCGCCGGGCTTCGTGATCTTCTCGACCTGGCTGCGCATCCTGCCCAAATTCATCTGAATCGTGGTTTGCTGAGCCGCGGCGTCGTGCTGCACGATTTTCAGCTCGCTGTCGGAGCCGACGCTCAAGATCGAGCCGTCGGTGAGCGTCGCCCTGGCGCGCCCGGAATGCTGCGTGGCGAGCAGGTCGTTCCAGAAGAGGGCTTCCTTGACCGTCGCCGGCTGCGAATTGCGCGTCACCGCCGGGATCATCGCGCTGATTTGTCCCGCCTGCTGCGCCACGCCCTGGGGAGCTCCGGCAAGCGGAAGGGTACAAAGAAGTCCACACAATAATCCGGCTATGAACCGTTTGCAGATGTTCATATACATCCTCTTTTGGGAGAGATTGGCTTTTCTCCTCCAATTTTCCCAGAGGCCCGGGAGGAGTCAACGCCTCTGGCCGCGGCGCGTGCTTAATGAGGATACAGAATTCTTTTCGTTCGTCAGAGACATCCCGGCAGGGCATTTGCGAATCCGACCCATATTGGCATTTTCGAGAGCAAAATCCGGGGAGTCCTGCTATCCTTCGATAAGGTGATCGCAATTCCATCAAATTCGGACTCGCTTCGGCCGAATCTGGTTCATCGGCTTGGGTCGAATCTACTCATTGTCCTCTTGCTTGTAGGAGTCGCGGGCCTCGCAACCGTAGCGAAGGACAGTCTGTACCATTTCCATTCGCCCACGGCTCAGCACGTTACCGGCGCGGTCAAAATGCAGCGGGCTGACGTCCCCGTAACGGACGGCAAGCCGGTTCATCCCGTTCGGCTCACCCTTCCTGCAAGTCCCGAGTACCGCCCCATGCGCAAGGAGCTCTTTGCGGTCGCATTTGTCCCTGCGATCGGCGTGGTTGTGTCGCTGCAACACCGTTCGCCCCCCTGCTGCGTTTCCTGAGGCTTTCGGTCCCTAAAATCTAATCTGGCAGAAAAGCAAGTGCAGGTTCGCGGAATTTGCCCGTACAAGCTCTGAAACGCCAAAGGAGTCGCCATGGCGAACCATATGCTTTCTCTGAAAGCACTCGCCGACATCAGTTCGTTCAGCACGTGTGTGGTTTCCAGCGCCATCGAACGCTTCGATGTGCGCCTTCGCAACACCGGATTCGCCGATTCGCGAATTCGCTGCATCTTTCCGGAGCTTCCACCGCTCGCCGGCTTCGCCGTCACGGCGCGCATTCGAAGCTCGGCGCCCCCGATGGAGGGCGGCGGTTATTACGAGCGCACCGATTGGTGGGACCACGTCCTCTCCATCCCGGGGCCGCGCGTCGCCGTGATTGAAGACGTAGACGATCCCCCCGGCCTCGGCGCGTTCATCGGGGAAATCCACGCGAATATTCTGCGCGCGCTGGGCTGCGTTGCCGTCATTACCAACGGAGCCGTACGCGACATTCCTCAGGTTCGAGAGACCGGCCTGCAAATGTTCGCCGGAAACGTCTCGGTCTCGCACGCTTATGCCCACGTCTTCGATTTTGGCGGCGTGGTTCACCTCGGCCAGCTTCGGATCAATCCCGGCGACCTGCTGCACGGCGACCTTCACGGCGTAAACCGGATTCCGATCGCCGTCGCCGACCGGATTCCCGCCGTAGCCCGCGAGATTGTCGAAAAGCGGCGCAAGCTCACGGAGTTTTGCCGGTCCGAATCGTTCAACCGCGCAGCCCTTCAGGCTGCCGTTCGGGAGGCGGAATGATCGCAACAAATAATTTGCGGCCTCGTTTGAAATCCCTTCTGATTCAGGCCCCTGTCGGAGCTGGTTATCGGCACTTTCGCTTCATCGCACTGGTTTTCTCATTCATGGCATTCGGAAATCTTACGGGGTGTTCCGGCGCGCATTCCTCCGCGGAGAACGCGCCTCCGGAGGCGCCCGTCGTAAAGGTCGTGAGACAAAATCTCTCCGACAATCTCGAGATCGCTTCCGAATTCGGGCCATTCCAGGAAGTTGACGTTTACGCGAAGGTTTCCGGCTACGTCCGCGAGCTGAACGTTGACTGGGGCACGCGGGTGCGGCAGGGACAAATCCTCGCCGTCCTCGAAGTCCCCGAGCTTCAGCAGCAGATCGCCCTCGATGAAGCTTCGGTCCGCCGCAGCGAGAGCGACGTCGAGCGCGCACGTGACGAAATCTCGCGTTCCCAATCGGCCTACGAAGTCGCCCATTTGACCTACACGCGCCTCGCCAACGTTCAGAAATCCCAGCCCGATCTTGTGGCACAGGAAGAAATCGACGTCGCCAAAGGCAAGGACCTCGAAGCCAACGCTTCTCTTTCCGCTGCCAAGAATGAGCTGGCCGCCGCGGAACAGGCGCTGGCTGTCTCCAAAGCCGCTCTCGCCCGCGACCAGGCGATTTACGACTACACGCGCATCACCGCGCCATTCGACGGCGTCGTCACCCGGATTGACGCTTACAAGGGCGCGCTGCTCCCGGCCGGCACTTCGTCGAACAAGGGCGACCAGGCGCTCTGCCACCTTTCGCAGAACACTCTTCTCCGCCTGGTGATCCCCGTGCCCGAGCGGGCCGTTCCCGACGTTCGCATCGGCCAGCCCGTGGATGTCTCGGTTTCATCCCTCAAGAAGAAATTCACCGGGAAGATCATTCGCTATTCCGGGCAAATCGACATGGAAACGCGGACCATGCACACCGAAGTCCAGGTGGAAAATCCCAACTACGAACTCGTCCCCGGAATGTACGCTTCGGTCGAGATTCCCATTCGCACGGTCTCCAACGTCCTCTCCCTACCCGTTCAGGCTGTTCGCGTGAATGGCGAAGGGAAGGGAATCGTGCTCCTGGTTGGACCGGACGGCCGTATTGACCGCCGGGACGTTTCGACCGGCCTCGAAGGCGCCTCCAACGTCGAGATTCTCTCCGGACTCCAGGAAGGCGACCTGGTTGTTTTCGGCGAACAAAACCAGTTCCGTCCGGGCGAGACCGTCAAACCCCAGGCCATTCAGCCGGTGAAGGAGGAATAGATCCCGTGGCCTCCTTTTCTCTTCGGCACCCGTACTTCATCGTCGTTCTTTGCCTCATCGTCTGCGTCTTAGGCTTCACCAGCGTCATTCAGATGCCGGTGGATATGTTTCCGCCCATCAACAATCCCGTGGTGCTGGTCGCCACGTTTTACGGCGGCATGCCTCCGGAGCAGATCGAAGCCGATATCACGGACACTTTCGAGCGATTTTTCACGCTCGGCAGCGGCATTGACCACATCGAATCGCGTTCGATGACCGGGGTCAGCCTCATCAAAATTTATTTTCAGCCCGGGACGGACGCGAATGCCGACGTCACGCAAATTTCCAACCTGGCGATGGCCGACCTCCGCCGCCTTCCCCAGGGCACCCTTCCTCCGGTTGTCCTGAAGGTAGACGCTTCCAACATGCCGGTTTGCCTTTTGACCGTCGAAGGGAAGGGGCTCACCGAAACCCAGCTCCACGACTACCTGCAATTTCAGATCCGCAATCAGATTGCCGGCGTTCCGGGTGCAACCGTTCCTCCTCCTTACGGCGGGAAATATCGCCAGATCATGGTCTACGTGGATCCGCTCGCCCTCCAGGCCCATCAATTGAGCCCGATGGACGTTGTCCGCGCCACCGACGAATCCAACCTGATTCTTCCCGCCGGCGATGTTCGCATCGGCCCGATGGACTACAACATCTACACGAACGCCCAGGTTCCCAACGCCGCCGCCCTGAATCAACTGCCGCTCAAGTCGGAGGATCAGAGATCGGTTTTCGTCTCCGACGTCGGCCACGCGATTGACGG
>Ga0335072_10010486_pt1 | contig 13336 bp, 9 predicted proteins | sample Lox_Sample_21_FD_206725 | JGI IMG/M metagenome (GOLD analysis project Ga0335072, IMG submission 206725) | Soil microbial communities from Loxahatchee National Wildlife Refuge, Florida, United States - Lox_Sample_2.1 | ecosystem: Environmental > Terrestrial > Soil > Wetlands | place: USA: Florida...
TCCACCCGGACGCCGACAACCTCCATCTGCCTCACGGCGGCTCCGTCCCTGTCCGCGCCTGCGCGCTGCGGTTACTTGCGGATCTGCCTACAGGCATTCCCCTTGCACCTGCGGGCACTCCCTTTGTCAAAGTACACCCGCAATCGGGGCTGGCCAGCCTGCGGCCTCGACCAGGCACGGCGGCGCGGTGCCCCGGACCGTCATGCGCTGGCTCCCTCGACCCCGCGCTCCTGCTGGCCGTCGCGCTCCGGCCGCCCGCGCGCACCTGACCCGAGCCCTCTGGAAGCCAGCCCCGCGGCAGCCGACCCCCTGTCAGCCAGCACGCCACCGGTCAAGCCAGCATCAGCCAGGCCGGCCTCCGCCAGCGCGCCCTCGACGAGCGCGCCGTGCAGCCGCATCACCAGCTCAGCCAGCTCGCCAGCGGTGCGGGCAGCCAGGTCCCGCGCGCCCGCTCCGCGCTGCCGCTGCATGGGCGCGACCAGGCTCTCGATCATGGTCGTCTCCCGTTCAGCAGCGGCCCGGACGGCCCGCAGGTGCCGCGCCTCCACTCCGTATGCGGTCAGCGTCACCGCCGTCCTCGCCACCACGAGCGCATCGGGTCCGTACTGCCGTCCGACGCGCCTGAGCAGGCCGAAGGCTTCCAGCTCGGTCAGCAGCGCATCGGTCAGGCCGGCCATCTCGACAAGCTCACTTCGACTCAGCAGCTCCCCCGTGCTGACGGATGCCGGGCTGACGGATGCCGGGCTGACGGATGCCGTGCTGACCGATGCCGTGCTAGCCGTATCTGGGCTCGCGGTTGGCGGCCCGGCAGTAACCGGGCTGGCCGTGGCTGCGCCGGCCGCCGGAACCTGGCTTGCCCGGCGCTGGGGTTCGGCGGTCGCCGAGTTGGGCCTCGCGGCCGCCTCGAACCTGGCCAGCCGTTCCCTGATCACCCGCAGCGGCAGGTAATGATCGCGCTGGGCTGTCAGGATGTACCGGAGCCGCTCGACGTCGGCGCTAGTGAAGCGGCGGTATCCGCTCGGCGACCGCGCCGGGGTGAGCAAGCCCTCCGTCTCCAGGAACCTGATCTTGGACACCGAGACGTCAGGGAAATCTGTGCGCAGCTGGGCCAGGACCTCGCTGATGCCTAGGTATGCGCGGGCGGGCTGAGGGCTCATCAGCCGACCTGCATGCCTCCGCCATAGTCGGTCGCAGTGCCAGGTCCGACCAGGAAGACCAACCGGAACTTGCCGACCTGGACCTCGTCACCCTCGTGCAGCTCGGCTTCCTCGATCCGCTCGCGGTTGACATACGTTCCGTTCAGGCTGCCCACGTCCCGCACGACAAACCTCCCGCCCTGGCGGTAGAACTCGGCATGCCGCCTGGACACCGTCACATCGTCAAGGAAGATGTCGCTATCGGGATGGCGTCCCACCAGCGTCAGGTCGCTGTCCAGCAAGAACCGGCTGCCCGCGTTAGCTCCGCGGAGGACGGCGAGCAGCGCGGTACCTGGCGGCAACGCAGCCACGGTTGCCGCATCCGTCGCGAACACGTCGTCGTCATCGAACTCGCCCCCGCCAAGCGAGATGGTCGAGGTCGTGTCAGCGACCCGGTCGGCTGGCAGCCGGACCAGCGCGGTGCCGCAGTGCGAGCAGAATCGCGCTCCTTCCGGATTCTCCGCACCGCACGCTGTGCAGAAAACGCTCCGCATCAGATCCCCGAGCCTCCCATTCGTCCGTTGAGCGACAGAAGCAGCGGCCGCCGCCGCGGGGACCCGCGCGAAGTCCGGTGGCACTGTCAACGCTACCTGCGCCGACCCCTGACGGTCCATGCGCCTCGCACGCTGCGAGCCGAACAGCCCGCGCCGCCGCGACCCGCTACTGTCTGACCCGATACGCGAGGCTGGCCAGCCCGAGGGGGCATTGTCGCGCCGCCTTCGCCACATCCTGGCCGCACCTCCGCCGTATCGTCCGACATCCGTTGCTCAGAGCAGACCTGAGCGGCGATTGTCTCACGTACCGCGGCATCCTCGCCGCCAGACTGCTATCAGCGGCCGGCCTGCTCTACTACCGCAGCCCACTCATCCAGCAGCGCCTGAGCGCTGTCGGGGTCCGCGCCCTCGGCCCACATGTGCGTGACAGCCTCGGACGGGTCGGGCAGCACGAGTACCCAGCCCTTGCCGGGCTCGATCACCCGGACACCGTCCGTGGTATCGATTTCGCGGTCCCCTGCCGCCTCAACCACGGTCCGCATCACCATGCCCTTGGCCGCCCATGGCGTCGGCATGGAGCGCCTGAGCAGGCTCGCATCCGGGATCCGCGCGTCGATCTGGCTCAGCGTCAGCCTGGTCCGCGCCACCAGGCCAAGGAGCTGGGCGAATGCGGCGATCCCGTCGATGGAGCGGGAGAACCCAGGCACGACGAACCCGCCCCTGCCGTCCCCGGCAAAGATCACATCCGGTCCGGAGGCCGCCTCGTAGAGGCCGTGCAGCGACGTCGGTGTCCAGATGACTTCGACACCGTGGAACCGGCAGACCTCCTCCGCCACCCGCGTGGTAGTCACCGGAAGCGCGACCCGTCCGTGGCGCCGTTCAGCGGCGATGAGATCGAGTACCACGAGTAGCGCCCGGTCATCACTGACCAGCGAGCCATTGTCATCGACCAGCGCGATCCGCTCGCCTACCGGATCGAAGCGGACACCGAACGCGGCCCCGAACGATGAGACAAGCTCAGCCAGCCTCTGCATGTCGGCTCGCACGGCGGCGACCGACTGCGTCGGAGATGACTCATCCAGCCGGTTATTCACCGTCAGCACATCCACGCCGATCTTGCCCAGCAGGCCGGGCAGCACCAGCGAGGTAGTACCGCCGGCGCAGTCCGCAACCACCCGGAGCCCGGCACCGAACACGCCCGTCATGTCGACACTGCGCAGGAGCTCGTGCGTGTACGCCTCGATCACCCTGGGCGGGTAGGACAACTCGGCGATCTCCCCGGGGAATGCCCGGCGGTACTCCTGCCTGGAGAACACCCGCTCGAGCTTGCGCTGAGCCGCCTCGGACAGATCGGCGCCGTCGCCGTCCATGAAGATGATGTCCAGCGACTGCGGGTCGCCCGGGGTCGTCCGCAACGCGATTCCCCCGCTGCAATCACTGCGCGCGGTCTCGAATCGCGCCAGCGGCATCGGCTGCGCTTCCAGATCAACCACGTTGATGGCGCTGGCGTTCAGCGCGCCGTGCACGGCTCGTTTCAGCGCTCTGGCAGCCCTGGAGGCGTCCCTGGAGGTGGTGACGACCGCGCCCTTCTTCAGCGTGGTCGCGTACGCGCTGGCTAGCCGCACGCACAGCTCCGGCGTGATCTCGACGTTGACCAGGCCGGATACCCCGCGAGGGCCGAACAGCGTGCGCTGCCCGCGGGACTCCCAGATCACGCTGGTGTTGACGACTGCGCCTGCCTCGACGGTCTTAAACGGGTACACCTTGACCCCGGCGGAGACGTAGCTGTCCGGCTCGATCACGCACTCGTCTCCGACGACCGCGCCTTCCTCGATCCTGGCCTGGCTCATCACGTCGGTGTTCTTGCCGATGACGCAGCCGCGCAGGGTGGTGCCGCGGCCTACGTAGACGTTGTTGTGCACGATGGCACGGTGCAGGAATGCACCTTCCTTGACGATCACGTTGCTGCCGACTACCGACAGCTCGCGCAGCTGGGCGCCCGCCTCGATCTTGGCGTAGTCGCCGACACACAGCGGTCCGGTCAGCGCGGCTTCCGGATCGACTTCTGCGCCCTCGGCGATCCAGACGCCTGGCGACACCTCGAAGCCGTCGATGTGCACGTCGACCTTGCCGGTCAGCACGTCGGCCTGGGCCTTCATGTAGCTGTCGAGCGAGCCCACGTCTTCCCAGTAGCCATCGGCGATCCAGCCGTACAGCGGCGCGCCGTTCTCCAGCAGCTTGGGGAACACGTCGCTGGACCAGTCGACTACCTGGCCGGCCGGCACGTGCGAGAGCACTTCGGGTTCCATCACGTAGATGCCGGTGTTGACGGTGTCCGAGAAGACCTGGCCCCAGGTGGGCTTCTCCAGGAATCGCTGGATCTTGCCGTCATCGTCGACGATCACGATGCCGAACTCCAGCGGGTCGGGCACCCGGGCCAGCGCAACTGTCACCAGCGCGTTGTTGTCCTTATGAAAGGCGATCAGATCGGATAGATCGATATCGGTGAGCGCGTCGCCAGAGATCACCAGGAACGGCTCGTCCCGTAGCGCATCCTCGGCATTCTTCACGCTGCCGGCGGTGCCCAGCGGCGTTTCCTCGGTCGCGTACTGCAGGCTCATCCCGAAGTCTTCGCCGTCGCCGAAGTAGTTGCGCACCATTGAGGCGAGGAACTGCACGGTAACCACTGTCTCGGTGAGGCCGTGACGCCGGAGCAGCCGCAGCACATGTTCCATGATGGGCCGGTTTACGACTGGGAGCATAGGTTTGGGCTGGTTCGCCGTCATCGGGCGCAACCTTGTTCCCTCGCCGCCAGCCATGACCACAGCTTTCACGGCAACACCACGGGCTTCACAGCCGCCTAGCCTCCTTGTCAGTGGTGGTGGCTACGTTGTGCCGGCCTGGCCCTACCCCAGTGCGGGGTCAGGCCCGGCTAGCAGTCTCCTGGCCTGTACTACGTACAGTAGGGCCGAACACCAGTACAGGGCACTTCCCCAGAAAACAAAGCTCCAACCTGCCACTCTTGCAGTCTCCGCGTAGACGGCAACATGCGCCCCCAGGAACAGCAGCGGAAATGCGTACAGCAGGCAAAGGGTGGCTGTCTTTCCGACGAAGCTCACCTGGAGCGCGGCCCAGCCGCGGCGGCGCAGTAGCGCAAGCACGACTCCCATCAGCAGTTCCCTCGCCGCCAGCACCGCCACCAGCCACCACGGGATGATGGCGCGCACCGCCAGCGCGATCACGGTGGCCGCGATGTAGAGCCGGTCGGCCGCCGGGTCGAGCATCTGTCCGAGCCTGCTCTGCTGGTTCAGTGCCCTGGCGATCTTGCCGTCCAGCCAGTCCGAGATGCCGGCCGCGATCAGCAAGCCGACCGCCCACCAGTCACGAGCCGCCGAGTGCGGCGGGCTCAGCACGAGCCACAGGAATACCGGAACGCCGAGAAGCCGGGCCACGCTGATGAAGTTCGGGATCGTCCAGATCCGCTCCGGGGGCTCGGCCGTATAGCCGTGCTCGCTGGTCGTCGGCTGCGTCATCGGCCTCCTCCGACACGACACTACCGTGCGGGAGTGTTCAGGCGGGGTCCGGCACCAGGACCGGCGTATCAGCGACTCTTGCGACCTAGTCAGCCCGGCTCAGCCGGGAGCACGTGCAGCTCCACGCCATGCGTGAGCCTGGCCAGCTCGCGCAGCACCGGGTACCGCCCGGCTGGGAGCGCCCGGCTCAGCACGAGTTCCGTTACCTGCTCTGCCCTGGCGAACTGCGCCAGGGCCATGGCCGGGGACGGGGCTGACAGCGTCACGAACTCGCCGCCGAGTTGCTCGGTCATGACGGCATAGCCGGCTAGCAGCGTGTCCTCCTCGGGCCAGCCAAGCCGGACCACGGCGACCCGGAACAGACCGTCAACCTGCGCGGCCAGGGCCGCGGAGCGCCGGATCAGCGGCTCCATGCCAGGCCACGGGGCGGCGCAGGCCAGGATCGACGGCTGCCGGTCCGGTCCCGCCAGTGTCCCGCCGACCTGCCCTGCATCCCCTGAGTAGGCGGCCAGCCGTCGCTCGCCGTGCTCGGCGACGATCCGGAACGCCCGTTCCCGTTCGGTACGCAAGCGATCAGCCGCGAAGGTGGACTGCAGCGCGTCCGCGACCTGGTCAGGCGGCACGACCATGCCCCGGCCCACCCGGTCTCTCAGGATCGACGGCGCCACGTCGACCAGCTCGATTTCATCGGCCAGCGCCAGCAGGGCCGTCTCGTCGAGAAACACGGCCGACCTGTCGTCCGGAGCGCCGCCGAGCTTGCCCAGCTGGACTGTGCCCACCACGGTGAGGCCGGCGTCGGCCAGCCGCCTGGCCGCGACGAACCGGCGCTCCGCGGTCGTTGTCCCGGCCGTCAGGTCATCGACGCATACCACCTCGGGCCGCCGCGCGAGCACCGCGCCGGTGTCCAGGGTGGCGCCATCGCCGACCAGCTCCAGATGCTCTAGTTCGGCCGTGACGTCTTCGCGGTCCGGCGCATCTACCGCGCCGACTACCAGGTCACTGCCGCGTGACCTGCGCCGGTTCGCCTCCTCGAGCATTGCGGTCGTCGTCCCGCAGCCGGGCGCATAGCCGAGATACACCCTGATCGCGCCGCGCCGCCGCGACGGCGCGCCGCGGTCACCTGGCTCGGCGGCGGTTGGCGATTCCGGCCCTGGCGCGGCCTCAATGTGCAGGTGCACATGCGGCAACTGGCCGGCGAGCCGCTCGAGCAGGGTGCCGCGCAACCGCTCGATCAGCCCGGCAGAGGGAACGGCAAGTACCAGGTGCCGGGCGTTGAGTTCCTGCACGGCCGAGATGATCGCGGCGCCGGCGTCCCGGCTTTCCCTGATCATCACCGACGCGCCCCCGGCCGTTGCGGCGGCCTCGACCCGCTCAGCGAGAGCCTCGTGCACCGGATGGCCGGGCCCCGGCTGGGTGGGTCGTTGCTGGATCGCTCGCTGCGGGCCCGGTCTCTGCTGCAACAGCCCGAGCACGCAGCAGCGCGCTCCGCTCCGCCGCGCCAGCCGGACGCCATGCCGGACCAGCGTTTCGACCTGTTCCGGCCGCCAGGTAGCGACCAGCACATCCTGCGGTCCGCGCTGGCGAGGTTCGGCGGGCTCGGAGACGCTCTCGGCCACCAGCCGCAACCCGATCTCGCGTAGCGCGGCGAGCCGGGCGGGCTGGAACTCTGTCTCGAGCGCGGCCTCGATCTGGCCCGGCGGGTAGATGTTGCCATGCAGCAGCCGCTTGCGCAGGGCCTCGGGCGAGGAGTCGACGAACTGCAGCGCGTCAATACCGTCGAGTACCTCGTCGGTGATTCTGCCTGGTGCCGGGCGCCCGGTGACCGCTTCCACGTCCGGCGCGACCCGTTGCACGTCGGCTACTTCGGCAGTGCTGACGACGTCGATGCCCGCGCTGCGCAGCGCCTCGATCGGTACCGCGTGCCGGCCGAGGTCGTCGATGAGCACGACGGCAGGCTTACGGGCGAGCAGTCCGGCCAGGTCAACCTCGCCGTCGGCGGGCGGCACGGTCTCCAGCCCGCCGAGTGCCTCGACCGTGTGGGGGCGGTCGCGGCAGTCGACGAGGCCGACGACGACGTCCTCGCCCTGGGCGCGCAGCGCTCGGCCTTCCTTGAGCATGGTGTAAGTGGTGCCAGCTCCTTGCGCGGCTCCGAGGTAGGCCGTCAGCGTGCCCCTGGCGACAGGGGCTGGCGCGTCGGCGAGCGTCGCGCCGATGCCCTGCTCTTCCCGCATGATCTCGCGGCGAGCCGCGTCGTAGTCGTAAAGCTCGGCGTACCGGCCCCAGTTCACCGCGACGTCAAGCTGCCGGGCCGCCTCCTCCTCGCCAAAACTCGTGCGCAGGATGTCGGTGAAGAATCCGGCCGGCAGCGCGTTGTCCATGCTCCCGCGCAAGCTGCGGTAGATAGTCCGGACAAGCGGCGCGTGATCAAGCGACGCCCTAGCGAAGATCTCCTTGGAGTCCTGGATGCTGGCGCCGGCAAATACCCGCCCGTTCGGGGTTAGCTCGAGGCGGTCGTCGCGCAGCTCGGCGAAGCCCAGCAGCACCAGGGCGTCGACCAGCGGCAGCAGGTCGTCCACCTCCAGGCCGAGCCGGTCGGCGAGGTCGGCGAGGTCAGCTGCGCCGCCGTGACGCGCAACCAGGATCTCGGCGAGGCCGGACAGGCCGTCAACCGTGGCCTGGGGTAGCGGAGTGTCGCCGACCGTGCCGGCCGGCTTGGCCGCGGGTCGTTCGTCCGCTGCGGCCCGTCTGGTCATCATCCGGTAGATCTGGTCGACCAGGTCGTCGAAGTCAGGGGTCCGGCGACGGCGCGGCCGCGGCAGCGGGTTGGGCATGTCGGCCCTGATACGGCCGGGGTTGGTGCCGAGCACCAGGATCCGGTCGGCGAGGAGCACCGCCTCCTCGATGTTGTGCGTGACCATCACGATGGTCTTGGTCGGGAACTTGTGACCTTCCCACAGCTCCAGTAGTTCACCGCGGAGGTTTTCCGAGGTCAGCACGTCCAGGGCGCTGAACGGCTCGTCCATCAGGAGCGCGGCGGGCTCGACCACCAGGGCCCTGGCGAAGCCGACGCGCTGCCGCATCCCGCCGGACAGCTCCTTTGGGTAAGCCGACTCATAGCCATCCAGGCCGACGATGTCGATGGCGCGGAGCGCTCGCTCGGCACGCTGCTCGCTCGGTACGCCGCGTGCCTCGAGGCCGAGCTCGACATTCTGCTGGACGGTCAGCCAGGGCATCAGCGCGAAGGTCTGGAAGACCATCGAGGTTTCCCGGTTCGTGCCGGTGAGCCGCTGGCCGCGGAACAGCACCTCGCCCTCGGTCGGTGCCATCAGCCCGGCAATGCAGCGCAGCAACGTGGACTTGCCGCTCCCGCTGCGGCCGAGGAGGGCGACGAACTCACCTTCGGCTACGTCCAGGTTGATGTCATTGAGAACCGGCAGCGGCCGGCCGCCGGGCCCGGAGAATGACTTGCACAGCGACCGCACGCTGATCAGCGGCGTGGCCTGGGCAGGCTCGGTCACCGCTGTTGGCCAGGACGACGGGCCGGTCATGCGAGTGCGAATTTCGTCTCGGCGATGGTGTACAGCCGGCGCCAGAGCAGCACGTTCAGGCCGGTGACGTACAGGGCCATCACCAGCAGTCCGGCGAACAGTTCGGGCAGATGACCGGTGTTCATGGCGATGAAGCTGCCAAGACCCTTGGCGACGAGCTGATGGTGGTTATAGCTGACGATCTCGGCCACGATCGTGGCATTCCAGGCACCGCCTGCTGCCGTGATCGCGCCGGTTACGTAGGCAGGGAAGATGGCGGGCAGCACCAGCCTCCGCCACCGGTCCCATCCGCCTACGCCCAGGTTGTCCATCGCTTCTTTCAGGTCCGACGGAACGGCGCTCGCCCCGGCGATCACATTGAACAGGACGTACCACTGGGTGCCCAGGGCCATCAGCGCGATGGCGCCGAAATTCAGGCTGATGCCGAGGTCGATGAAGATGACGATGGCGAACGGGAACACGAAGTTGGCCGGAAAGCTGGCGAGAATCTGAACGATCGGCTGCATGAACTGAGCGACCCGCGGATTGAAGCCGATCCAGACCCCGACCGGCACCCAGATCAGCGACGCGACGGTCACCACCACGACAACGCGGAGAAACGTCAGCAAGCCGTCGGCGAAGGCGGTCCCGAATATCGCCAGGCCATTACTGCCGGTCGAGATATAAGCCAGCATGCTGTAGAGACCGAAGCCGAGCGCGATGGTGACCACGATCGCGAACGTCAGGTCAGCGGCCCGCCGCCGGGATGCGCGGCTGGCCAGGCTCTGGTCCTCGATACCGGTTGCCCGTGCCATGAAAGCGTTGACCGGCTCGGCAAGCGCGCGCCTGCCCCGCCCGAGCAGGGCTGGCCAGCTGGACCGGCGCAGCGCGTCGAGCACCAGCGATCTGGCCTTCAGCTCGGACTCAGACTGCTCGACCCGGAACTTGTCCACGTAAGCGACTAGCGGCCGCCAGAAGAAGAAATTGACCACCAGGATCATGATGATCATGGTGAGGATGCCCCACCCCACGTCGGCCAGCCTGCCCTCGCGCTCGGCAACTCCGACGTACGAGCCCACCCCTGGCAGGGTGTAACGACGGTCGTTGACCGTGATCAGCTCGGATGCGGTCAGGAAGAACCAGCTGCCGCCGAAGCTCATCATCCCGTTCCAGACCAGCCCGATCGCGCCACCGGGCACGTCCACGGTCCAGAACCGCTTCCACCGCGACAGCCCCATCAGCTTGCTGGCCTCGTCGAACTCGCCAGGCTGGCTGATCAGCGAGTGGTAGAAGGAAAACGTAATATTCCACGCTTGAGACGTGAATACGGCGAATATCGCCGCGCATTCAAACCCGAGCTCAGATCCGGGGAAGAGCGCGACGAAGAAGGTCACAGTGATGGCGAGGAAGCCCAGCACAGGGACGGATTGCAGGATGTCCAGTGCCGGGATCAGCACCCGGCGCCAGCGCCTGCTGCGCGCCGCCACGTACGCGTAGCTGAGGCTGAAGGCGTAGGCGAAGAACAGCGCGATGAACATCCGCAGCAGGCTGCGTGCCGCGTAGTAAGGCAGGTTCGACGGGTCGAGGCTGATCGTCGAAGCCTGGTGCACCGGCGCCCGTGCCCCGGCACCCACCCGCACCACTGCGTAGATCAGCAGCAGGACGGCAACACCGACGAAGACGTCAAGCGGGCGGAACCTCAGCCGGTCCAGGGTCTCCCGGCTGGGAAAGGTAGGAGTCACCGCCACGAGAACAATCATGCAGGTTGCCTGGCTATGCGGCGGCTGCGCCCCGGTCAGCCGGAGCACTCAGGAAAAACCCAGCTAAGTCCAAGGGTTTTCACGCAGGCACAGCGACTGTGCGGGCCTAGCGTTCGGGTTGCCTTCCGCACCTGCGGCAGGCTCGTCGACCAGAACGCGAGGATCTACGATGCTCCACCGCTCGAAATCAAGGGTCGCGGTCGCGGCCGCGGCGGGCACGGTCTGTGCTCTCGCCGCAGCCGGTGCGGCCATGGCGGCGCCCACGCCCGCCTGGTCACCGCACAACCCGGCGGTCCCGCACGCCTTCACCAACACCACCCCGGCCCTGTCCCAGATCCAGGTGAACGGTCAGGTCGGCACCTTCCTGGCCTGGAAGGGGCAGGCCGACGACAAGGTCCAGTACAAATACCGGCTGAACGGGACGTGGCACGCCACCAAGGTCATCCCCGGTGCCTTCACGAACACCTCGCCGTCCGCCGCCCTGTTCGCGACGAAGCTGGGCAAGCAGGCGGTGCTGGTCGCCTGGAAGTCGATCGGCAAGACCGGCGGCCTGTCCACCATCAAGTACTCCGATGGCGTGGTCAAGGCCAACGGCAGCATCAGCTGGACCACGCCGCACGTCTTGCCAGGCGGTAAGTACTCCGAGACCTCGGCCTCGCCGGCTCTACTGTTCCCGGCCAACGCGACGCAGCCGCGGGTCATCGTGGCCTATCGCGGCCCGTACTCGCACGTGCGCATCGAGATCGGCACCGAGGTCGGCACCGCAGGGCGAGGCTTCAGCTGGGGCACAACGAAGGTCAAGTCGGCCTGGGTCAGCGGCATGGCTACCGGTGAGACCAGCGCGCAGCCGGCCCTCGCCGAGATCCTCGGCGCGGGCGGCAATGGCACCGTGTACGTGTTCTGGAAGGGCACTAAGACGGTCGCGCCGATCTACTACGCCACGAGCCCGGACACCTTCGGCTCGGGCCTGGACGGCAACGCGACGCTGACCTGGTCGGCGCCGCCGAGCACGGTGCCTGACGCCGACGGCGTCGACGGCCTGGCGCAGACAACAGGCAGCCCGGCGGTCGCCTCAGCCGACATCCACGGCGACGGTCCGCTGCTGCTCGCCTACAAGGGCCCCGGCGGGTTCTACATCCGCTACCAGACCCTCGGCACCAGCGGCTGGAGCGCGCACCAGTTCGTCACCGGCAACAACCGCACCACAGCCCTGGGCCCGGCGCTGGTCCACGGCACCCTCGCCAACGTATCCCGCACCGACGCCAGGATCTTCCTGCACCGCTACCTGGCTGGCTGAGGTATCTCGCTGGCAGCACAAGCCTGGGGCCCGGCATCGCGCCGGGCCCCAGGTCGGCTATTTCGTGAGCAAGCCGGCCGGATGGCGGCGGCCGATGCTGCAAAACCATGATCACGAAGACTTTGGGGCCTGACAGACACAAAAGTTTACGTTTTATGCGTCAGGCCGATCAGATGCGAGCAGCGATGAAGGTGGCCAGCGTACCGAGCGTTTCCAGCGAATCCAGGTTGAGGTCCTCGGCGGCGACGTCCACGCCATAGCGGCGCTGCACCTGACGTAGCAGCAGCGTGCCGGCCAGCGAATCAAGGCCGACACCGGCCCCGAAGAGCGGCGTGCCGGCCGCCACGCCAGCTAGCTCTGGCCGGCCTGTGACCCGCGCCAGCATCGCACGCAGTTCCGCACCGACCTCGGCCGCCTGATCGTCAGTCACTTGATCGCCGGTCACTTGACGGTCACCCAGTCCGGCAGCGCCGGCAGCTCACCAGTCAGCGGCCGGGCGAAGACCGCGCGGCCATCGGGCGCGACACTGCCCGCCTCGGCCCGCAGCCCGGCCGCGGCCAGCGCCAGCCGCATCGGCACGTTGCGCTCGGTGACCAGGCATGGCACCCGCAGCTCAGCAGCCCCGTCGGCGGCGGCCGACCGGCACAGCCAGGCCAGCAGCGCGTCCAGTGCACCCCGGCCGAGCGCCCGGCACGACATCATGATCAACGGCACTGTGGCGACCAGAACCCGGGCGGGAACGCGCACATCCGGCCCGCTGCTCCCGTCGTTCCCGGTCATAATCGCGGCACCTACCAGGCCGTCGTCGCCGAAGTTGTCTGCCAGCCGCACGGTGATCACACTGTCGCCCGGCGAGGCGAGCAGGCGGGCGAGATCGGCCTCGGTTACCGGTTCGCCCGCTGAGTTGAGCTGGTGAGTGCGAACCGAGAGCTCGTGCAGCCTGGGCAGGTCATCGGGCATGGCCGGCGCGATGGTGAGCCGGGTCCCGGCGTGCCGCAGGAAGTCGTCCCGGCTGCCGCCGAACTCGCTGGCGGCAGCCTGACGGCGGCGGCGCTCGGCGTACAGCTGACTACGGCGGCGTGCCTCGGCCGTGATCACGGCTGGGCTGAACTCTGGCCAGCCTGGCGCCTCCGCGGCGTCCTCTGGCGTCAGCACGAGCACGTCAGGCAGCGCGGTGGCCACCTCGGCTCGCTCCAGCATGTCGTCATCGACGAACGCCATGGCATCGGGTGCCAGGCTCAGCCCGGCGGCGATCCGGGCGATCGCGTCGGCCTTACTGCCCCAGCCGCACTCCACGGCGGCGAAATCGGCGCCGGTCAGCTGCTGCACGTAGTCGGCCGCGGCCGGCGGATTACGGCTGGCGATGGCGCTCAGGATGCCGCGCGCGGACAACTCGCGCAGCACGCCCGCGAGCTCCGGGTCTGCGCCCGGCAAGTCCGCACCGGACTCCAGGTAGACGCCGGTCAGCAGGGTGTTGTCGATGTCCCAGACCACGCACTTGATCATGAATCCGCCTTGCGCTCCATCGT
>Ga0335072_10010488_pt1 | contig 13332 bp, 14 predicted proteins | sample Lox_Sample_21_FD_206725 | JGI IMG/M metagenome (GOLD analysis project Ga0335072, IMG submission 206725) | Soil microbial communities from Loxahatchee National Wildlife Refuge, Florida, United States - Lox_Sample_2.1 | ecosystem: Environmental > Terrestrial > Soil > Wetlands | place: USA...
CGAGGATGCCATGCGCCGGTCCGCGGCGAGCGATGCGATCGCGCTGAGTACCCAGGCCATGGAGGCAGCGGAACGCGCCGGGGACACGGAAGCGCGAGCCCGTGCCCTGATTCTGCGCGGTCGCGCGCGCGAGGCGGTCGGTGCGCATGTCACGGCGCTCACCGATCTGACCCTGGGCGCCGCGGACGCGCGCGCGGCCGGTGACCGCCGTCTGGAGATGCTGGCCCTGCGCGAGCTGGGTGGTGACGTGCCCGCCTCGCGCGGGCTGCCGATCAGCTTCTACGTGTCCAATCTCGAACGCGGGCTGCACATCGCCGAATCGACCGGCGATGCGGCCATCGAGGCCGACCTGCTGGGGCGGCTGGCCATCATCGCAGCGAACCGGCTGCGTCTGGACGTTGCGCTCGACCAGGGCCTGCGCGCGGTGGCCGCCGCGCGCACCTCGGCGGACGAGCATGCCCTCGCCGCTGCGCTGGACGGTCTGAAGATTGCCTACCTGAGTCTCGGGGATGTGCAGGGCCTCGCCGCTGTGCTGGCCGAACTCGGCCCGCTGGTGCGCAGCCTGGGTGATCTGTTCCGCCTGCAGTGGGCCGAGTTCGAATCCGCGTTCCCTTTCATCGCCGCGGCCGAATGGGACAAGGCGGCCACCGCCATGGAGACGGCCCTGGAGGCCAACCGGCGGGGCGGCTACCCGCACTGCGCCGTGTGGTACACGGCGCACCTCGGCTGGCTGGCCCGGCTCCGTGGGCATGACGAGGACGCGATGACGTTCGGCCGGCGCTCCCTGGCCATGAGCGAACGGCTCGAGCACACCTGGTGGAATTCGGCGGCATGCGCCCTGTTCGGCGTGACGCTGCTGCAGAGCGGTGACCGGGCGGGAGCCGTCGAGGTGCTCGAGCGCGGCCTGGCCGTCGCCGAGCAGGCAGGCGTGGAGGCGTATCTGCTGCGTTGCGCCGCTCCACTGGCCGCCGCGACCGGATCGCCGGCGGTTCTCGGCCGCGCGGACCGGCTGCTGGAGCAAGCCACCATCCCGGTTGACGGCGCGTGGCTGCTGGGCGAGGAGTCCTATTTGTGCCTGGCGCAGGCGTGGCTCGAGCAGGGCGACGCCGAACGCGCCCGTGCGGTCTTGTCGCCGCTGCTCACGGTGGCGGGCCGGGTGCCGTGGACGGCGACGCTAGCCGCGGCGCTGGCTCTGGACGGGCGTGCCCTGCTGCGGCTCGGCGAAGACGACGAGGCCAGGGCCCGATTGCTGAGGGCTGAGCGAATCGCCGGTGAGCACGGCCTGCCTCACGTTCTGAACGATGCGCGGTCTGCAATACGGAGCCTCAGATGAGCTCGGCGAGACAGGCCGCGGCCCGTGCAGCGCCGTCGGTTTCGACGGGCCGGTAGCTCACCGGGCGCGCGATTTCCGCGGCTATCGCCGCGGCGAGCGCTTCCGGGTCGGCGTCGTCGTAGTCCATGTACCGCCCGGCGCCGTACTGGGCCAGCCGGTGCCGCACATGGAAGTTCTGCTCGAAGTGATGGCGCAGCGGCACGTAGATGAAGGGACGCTGGCTGGCCGTTAGTTCCATGGTGGTGGTCAGGCCGCCTTGCACCACGGCCAGATCGCACGCCGCCAGGTGCCGGTAAAGGTCGGGCACGTACCCGCGCACCTCAAGACCCTCGTGATCCGGCAGGCGGGCCGGATCGATCCGCGGGCCGGTCACCACGACCATCCGTAGTCCCGGGACCATCAGCTTGGCCCGCGGGAAGGCGGCAATCACCCGGTCAAGCAGGTCACCGCCCACGCCCGAGCCGCCGACCGTGACCACGCAGACCTTCTCGCCGGCCCGGTAGCCCAGTTCGGCCCGGAGTGCTTCGCGATCGGTCAGGCTGGCGGGCGGGATGCCCGAGATATACCCGGAGAACCGGTAGTTCTGCTCGACCCAGTCACGGATCAACGGCAGCCCGTCGCCGAACGCGTCCGGCACCACGTCGGCCGCGTTGCCGACGAACACCGACCGATCCCGCAGGCTCGGGAAGCGCGCGATCTGCTCGATCATCTCCGCGTTGTAGTCGGCGGTCAGGGCTCGTTCCCGCATCCCGCCGTCCGGCATCGGCAGCCAGCCGACGAAGTCGGTCAGCCATGCGTAGGGCGCCCGCTTGAGCTCGGGGTTCTCGTGCAGGAAGTAGTCGACATCCCAGCCCTCGTCCGCGATCCACAGGTCGTACGGCTCGTCGGAGACGAGGTCGTGGTAGACCATGAAGTTCGCCACGAGGATCTCGTCCATCCGGCGGATGGCCTGGAACGCGTTCAGGTCGTGCTCTCCGGCCTCGGACTCGATGTGCGAGCTCTCGCTCACCAGCCACCGAGACGCCGGGTGCACCCGCTCACCCCGTTCCTTGAGCAGGAGCGTGACCGGGTGCTGGGCGAGCCAGTCGATCTGCAGGTCTGGGTGGCTGGCCCGCAGTTCCTCGGCGATAGCGAGGTCGCGGCGCACATGGCCAAGCCCGATCGGCGAGCTGACATAGAGCGCGCGCTTGCGGCGCGCCCTGCCCCTGGTCCAGGTTCGCGACGCCGGAACCCTGTGGCCCGTGGATTCGGCGAAATTCCGGATGAGCAGGTTCACCTGGACCGGGTCACGCAACGTGGGGGCGTGCCCGCCGCCCTGGATCGTCACCATTTGCCCGCCGGTCCAGCGGGCCAGGGCCGCGCCGATGTCGTAGGGCACGATCCCGTCCTGATCTCCGTGCACGATCAGGACCGGGCACCTTACCTGCCGGCAGATGGCCTCGGCGTCGGCGTCGGTGGGCTCCACTACCGCCGGGACGGTCAGCAGCAGCGTCTCAGCGGTCGTGTCCAGGCCCCACGCCACCCCGTCCTCGTGGGGCTTGGTCGAGTGCGGCTCGGTGAACACCTGCGACATGAAGAACTCGACCCAGCCGCGGTAGTCGGCCAGCCAGTAGTGCCGGTTGGCCTTTTCCCAGCCCTCGTACGTGTCCCTGGCCTCGTCGAAGCCGGGCGGCAGCGGCCAGGGCAGCGCCGCGCCGATCGCCACCACCCCGGCCGCTCGTTCGGGATACCACGCGGCCAGCTGCAGCGCGTGCCGGCCGCCGACGGACAGGCCGACGACCACGGCCCGGTCCACCCCGATGGCGTCCAGCACGGCAATCGCGTCATCGACGTACTCGCGGTCGCGGTAGGCCTCCGCGGCCCCGGGGCGGTCGGCACGGCCATTGCCCCGGCCCTCAACGGTGATCACCTGGAAATGGCGCGCCAGGTACGGCACCTGGGCCTTCCACTGCCGGGCATGCACGATGGCCCAGGAGGTGAGCATCAGGATGGCCGGCTCGCCCGCGCCGAAGACCTCGTAGCCAACCTTGACGCCGCCTCGTTCGATGAAGCCCTCGGCATCGGGATACCTCGCCCGCATGACCGCCTCCCCTGACGACCCGTTTCTGCAGTTCTATCGATGCTCGTTGCAGCCCGGTTGCAACGCCAGTGCAACACAGCCGGGGAACCTGAACGGCACAAGCGAACCCACAAGAAGCGAAGGAGAAAGCCATGCCGCTTGTCAATGTGCACCTGATCGAGGGCGTCTTCACCCCCGAGCAGAAGAGCGAGATGATCCACCAACTGACCGAGACCATGGTGAGGATCGAGGGCGAGAACCTGCGCCCGGTCACGTGGGTGATCGTCGACGAGGTCAAGAGCGGGGACTGGGGCATCGGCGGCAAGGGCCTCACGGCGGCGGATGTCCACGCCCTGCAAGGGAAGGCTCCGGCCGGCGTCCCGAGCTGACGTACGGCGCGACACCTGAGGTGCGGCTGCCCGGTCTCCCTGTATGGGGGCGACGGGCAGCCGCGCCCGCTCCTGGCTACACCCGCCTGAGTTCGAGCACGGGAATGGTGCGGACTCCGGCAGTCTGGCGGGCGTACTCGGCAAAGCCCGGGTAGCGCCGTGCCTGCTCGGCGTAGACGCTGTCCCGCTCAGTGCCGGTCAGTTCGCGGATGGTCACCTTGTATGTCTCGGTGCCACGTTCAACCGTGCCATCACCGGCGGCGGCCAGGTTGACATACCACTCCGGGTCGGTGGGCGCTCCGGCCTTCGTCGCGAAGACGTAGACGCTGCCCGGCTCGGTGTCGTCCGGGAGGTACATCACCGGGGTGACGTACTCCCGGCCGCTCTTGCGGCCGCGGTGATGCACCAGGACCAGCGGAGCGCCCTCGAAGGTCCCGCCAACCCTGCCCTCGTTCGCCCGGAACTCCGCGATGGTCCTGGCGTTCCAGCTCAGTGCTTCGCTCATGTCAAACTCCTGTCGTGCACGGTGACGCGTTCTGCGCTGGCGAGGCGCGCCGACAGGAACTGCCCTGCTCTGTCCAGCGCCGCGGCCGCTTCGTCGAGGATCGGGTAATAGGCCTGGAAGACGTGCGGCACCCCCAGGCCGCGCTGCACGGTGTCGCAGAAGTCCACGCCGAGGTCGATGAACGCGCCGCCGTGGATGAACAGGATCGCCGGAGCGCCGGGCCTGGTGCCGGGGCGGGTGTACACGCGCGCCGGTATCGGGCCGTCACGTCCCGCCACCACCACGTCCCTGGTGTCGACCGGAGGGCCGGGCTTGCACATGAACCAGGGGGTCACGCGCTTCAGCCGCTCGTCGTGCGGCTTCTGGAGCGCCTTGGCCGGGTCGGGCGCCAGCCCGTATTTCGTCGCGACCTTGATGAGCGAGAAGACCCCGCCGAGCGGCTGAGGCATTTTCGCTGGCACCGGTCAGCGCCCCTCGTAGGTCAGCTCACCACCCACCACGGTGGCGGCCGGCGCCAGGTCAAGCAGGCGCTCGGCCGTGCAGGTGAACGGGTCCTCGGGGTAGGCCACCAGATCTGCGGGAGCACCCGGAACGAGGGCGGCCGTGGCCGGCCGGCCAAGGAACCGCGCTCCTGCCACGGTGTAGAGGCGCAGCGCTTCTTCCCGGCTGATGGCGTGCTCGGGCCCGAGCGGCCCGGCCGGCGTGGCACGGGTCGTCATGCCGTGGACCGCGGCGAGGGGGTCGAGCGGCCCGATCGGATGGTCGGTTCCGGCGCTGATCCACGCCCCCGCGTCCACGAGCTCGCGCCACGGGAACAGCGCCGCCGACCGGCCGGCGCCCCACGCGGCGACGAACGCCGGGCCGAGCCCGGCGAGCAGGGCCTGCTGGACGGTGATGTGCACGCCCAGTTCCACGGCATCCGTGATGCGGCCCGCGATCAGCCCGCCGTGCTCGATCACCAGCATCCCGGCCGGAGCGGCAGGTACCCGCTCGCGCGCGTTCCGGATGGCATCAACGAGCACCGAGACCGCGCGGTCGCCCATCGCGTGGGTGCCGACCGGCCATCCCCTCCGTGCGCAGATGGCCAGCGCGTCCGCGAGATCCTCGTGTTTCCACATGAGCTCACCGTGGTAGCCGGCCCGGTCGGCATAGGGCTCCTCCAGCGCGGCCGCTTCGACGCCGCCGTCGAGGACGAACTTCAGTCCCCACAGGCGCAACCGGTTCTCCCCGGCGCCGGGCCTGATGCCCTGGTCTTCCAGCGCGTCGAGGTAGGCATCCACCGACCCGGCGGCCTCGATGGCCGCAGGCGTCGAGAAGATCATGGCGTGGCTGCGCACCGACAGCTGGCCCGCGGCCTGGGCGCGCGCGTAGGTGTGCCATTCCTGCGGTTCCACCGCCGGATCGCGGACCGTGCCCAGGCCGTGCGCGGCGTACCGCGCGGACGCCTGGGCCAGGCCGGCGGCGAGCGCGTCCTCCGGGAGCGGCGGCAGCACCCGGCGGGCGTGCTCGAGCGCGGCATCCTGCAGCCAGCCGGACGGATGGCCTGCCGCGTCGCGGGCGATGAAGCCGCCCGGCAGGTCCGGGGTGTCGGCGCCGATACCGGCTGCGCGCAGCCCGGCGGAGTTGAGCACCGCGTTGTGCCCGCCGCGCAGCAGCATCACCGGGTGATCGGTGGTGGCCTGGTCAAGCTCGACGGCCGTGGGCAGGCGCCGCTCGGCAAGCTGCAGCTCATGCCAGTCCGCGGCGGTGATGATCCACTGACCGGGCGGGGTGCGCGCCGCTCGCTCAGCGACGAGCGCGACAGTCTGGCTGATATCGGTAGCCCCGGAGACCGGAACGCCGAGGATGTTGCGCGCCGCGAGCATCAGGTGGTTGTGCGTGTCCACGAACGCAGGCAGCACGACCAGCCCGGCATCGTCGAGCACGGCGGTGCCTGGCCCGCGCCAGGCCTTCAGCAGCTCCCGCTCTTCGCCAGGGCCGGCGGCGGCCGCGATCTTGCCATCGCGGATCGCCAGCGCGCTCACCGGGCCTGCCGCCGGGTCCATCGTGTGCACCCGCGCCGCCCGCACGACCAGGTCAGCCGCTGGCGTGGCGTTCATCCGGCACTCCCTTCGTGCAGACCCCGCCTGCCTGCACCGGCCGAGCTTATCGCTGCCGGCACCGGGCGCATCGTGACAGATGTCATCGCCGGCTCGTGACATCCGGAGGGCGCGCGGGGGCCTGCAACGCGGGAGCCTGGTACCAGGCAGACGCAGGGATTGGCAGGCAGCGATGAACGCGACACAGGACAGGTACCGGCTCCCGCAGATAAAGGCCTCCGACGCCGAGCGCGATGCGGTCGTGACGGCGCTGAGCGAGCATTTCCAGGCGGGCCGGCTCACGCCAGAGGAACTCGAAGAGCGGACCGGGCGCGCCCTGGCGGCCCGCACCCTGGGGGACCTCGACGAGCTGACCACCGATCTTCCCGCTCCGCGGCCGGCCCCGCCGGCGGGGCCGGCGGTCACGCCGTACCGGCCCGGGTACCTGACGATGCTGCCGTGGGTTGTCCCGCTCGCCGCGCTCGCGATCGTCGGGCTGACGGTCGCCGCCAGCACCGGCCACCAGGGCTGGGGAATCTGGTGGGTCGTCCCGGCCGCGCTGATCGTGGCGCGGCGCGTGGCCAGGGGGCGCGGTGCCCGGAGGGACTTCAGGGACTACTGACGCAGAGGGCTCACCTCGCCTCATGATGGTGCATAAGCACCGGCCAGCGAGGGAGCGCGCCCATGAACAGAGTGGTCACCGGCTACGACGACAACGGTGACCCGGCCGTGATCCGGCAGGGTGAACCGCCGGTTGTCATCCACGCCGGGAGGTACACGACGACCGAGCTGTGGGTGTCGGAGCGCGGGCCGATCACGGCGGGTGACGTCGACGCCTCCGCCCGTGGGTGGGCGCTCGAGCCGCCACCGGGGGGCGCCTGCTTCCGTGTCACCCTGGGCCCCGGGGACTCCGTCGTTCAGCAGCCCGGAGTCCCGCACGACTGGCAGAACCGCTCATCTGAGCGGGCCGTCATGGTCGGTGTCCTGCTCAGCGCCGGGTAGCCAGGTGAGCGATGCCCCGCGGCTGGACTGGGGCCTGCTGGCCGGGTACGACCCGGGCCGCGGCGGGCGTGTTCCGCTGGATCTCGCCCGCATGTGGCAGGTGGCCGGGGAGTCGCTGAACCTGGTGGCGCGCCCGATCGAGCGGTTCGAGCTCGCGGGCACGCTCAACGGCCATCCCGGTCACGTGCGGTCCGACCGGGCGAAGCAGAACTTCCCCGCCATCTTCGCCCTCGCCGTCGCCGGCTACCGGGCACGGGAACCGCTTCGCACCCACAGCCGTGACACCGCCGCCTCGGCCCTGCTGTCCTGGGCGGAGGTCTACCGGCCAACGGGAAACCCGATCGACGAGTGGTTCTTCGTGCCGCTGCTGCAGGCGGCCGACCTGGTGGCCTGGTCCCTCCCGCCAGGAGAGGACATGACGCTGCGCGACTGGGCGCAGGCGTTCGCGACCAGCGGGGACCGCTTCTACGACCGCAAGGCTCCGGGCAATTCGGCGCGGGCCAACAACTGGATGGCGCGCCGCCTGCTGATCCGCACCGTGGCCTGCACGGTGGCCGGGGATGCCGCGGGGCGCGCGGCGATTCCGGGCATGCTGCGCGACTTCGTGGCGTGCAACTTCGTCGCCGGCCCGTCCGGGCAGCGCGACGGCCGGACCGTCGACTTCCTGCAGCGCGACGCGCTGCATTACCACGTCGCCGCTGTGCAGCCCCTGGTCGAGGTGACCCTGTACGCGCCCGACCTGGCTGATCGGGCCACCCGCGCGGCCGTCCTGTCCGGGCTCGAGTTCCTCAGGCCGTACTTCCTGGGTCAGGCCGAGCACGTCGAGTTCGCCCGGACCTCGGTTGCGTTCGACCGCGAGCGGCGCGACGACGGGAACCCCGCGTTCCGCAACGCCCCGTGGCAGCCTGCCGGGGCCCGCGTGCTGCTCCGGCTGGCCAGGGCGGCGTTTCCGCAGATCCGCGCCTGGACCGAGGACATCGTCGGCCCGGCCTACGACCCCCGCACCAAGCTGCTTGCGGCGGTACACGGCGAGCCGCAGCGCCGCGACGGCTGGGCCTAGACCAGGCCGGTCAGGGAATCATCGGCGAGACGTTGTACGGCTGGTGCAGCAGCCCGTATTCCTGCATCAGATCGGCGACCCGCTGAATCAGCACCGGATCGGTATCCAGCGGGAATTGCGGTGAGGCCATGACCGCAGCCGCCGTGGCGGTCACACCGGAATATTTCACCATCGCCTTCTCGACCGCGCCGGGATCGGTGTCGGCGATCCGCTGGGCCTCCTCGAGCGCCTTGCGGAAGGCCGCGGCGGTCTTTGGGTACTTCTGTAGCCACGACTTCGTGACCATGTACCCGCTGATCGGCAGCGACGCCACCGCGCCCTGGTCGAGGTCGGCGAGCGGATCGGCGCCGATGCTCTGTTCCGCGTTAGTCGCGAACGGCTGGGGCATGAATGCCGCGGCGACCTTGTGCTGCTTGAGCGCGGCGGCCATGTCGGGGAACTGGATCGTGGTGAAGTGCACCTGGCTGGGGGAAACCATGTTCGCGGTGAGCGTGGCGTCGACCAGCAACACGCCGATGGCGTTGAACGCGTTCAGGGCGATGGTCTTGCCCCGTAGCTGGCTCACGGTTCGGACTGAGGAGTCTGACGGGATCATCAGATATTGAACCTGTGACTGCATGATCGATCCGGCGGCGAGTACCTCGAAGTCCGTGTGCTGCTTGGCGTTGGCCAGGATGTAGGAGACGTAGTTCCCGCTGGTGATGGCGTACTCCCCGGCCAGCTGCTTGCTGATGACGGTCTCGCCGCTGATGGCTGGCTCGATCTTCACGTGGATGCCCTGGGCGGCGAGCAGGCCGTCCTGCACCGCGATGTACAGGCCCGCCGAGTCGGAAGCCGGGACGGCGGCGATCGTCAGATTGTGGAGCTCGACGCCGGACGAGGACGCCGGGGAACCTTGCGCGCCCGAGCACGCCGTGGCAAGGGCGGCGGTCGCCGCCAATGCCGCCACACCACCCCAAAAATGGCGTTTCATGATGTATTCTCCCCACGGCCTGGAGTAAGCCCCAAGCGGCCGTTGTCGACCAACACTGCCACGGGGCGGTCTGCCATGGGGCAGAATCGCCCAACTTGCCTGACTCTGACCTATGACTGCACGATCCTGACCAGCGATGACGCGGTAAGGGTATGCGGTCGGCCCGCCATGAACGCAAATCGCCCACCGCAGGCCAGACAGATCGGCCGCTCCTGGCCAGCCAGACGGCCCGCCGAGCGGCAGCCGCGATCGCTTGCCGGCGCGGGGATTCTGTCCGGCGAGACCGCGATCGCTCATCTAAACTCGGCAGGTGTGATCTTCAAGCAGGTAGGCGAGGGGCGGCCCTACCCCGATCACGCACGGAGCTCACGCGAATGGGCCGAGATACCGCCGCGCCCGGTTCGCCTTGACCAGCTCATCACCACGAAGAACGTGCTTGACCTGCATACCGTCCTGTCCAAAGACTCCACGTTCTACGGCGACCTGTTCCCGCACGTGATCCGGTGGAGGGGCGAGCTCTATCTCGAAGACGGGCTGCACCGGGCGCTGCGGGCCGCCCTGCACCAGCGGACCGTGCTGCACGTCCGCGTTCTTGAGCTGGACTGACAGCCAGCCGCTAGCCCTTGTGCGACGCCGCCGTCGAGACCGTGGTCTTCTTGCGTTTGTCCGCGTGCTTGGCCGCCGCTGCCCGGCGAGCCTGCCGTGCAGCCGCAGCCTCCCGCTGCACCAGGGCCCGCTGGTTGTCGAAAAGCTGCGGCGTCATCCACTCCAGCAGCGACGGCATCAGCGCCCGCCACGTGAACATGGTGTGCCCGCCGCCCGGCACTATCTTGAGCGTCACGTTGGGCTGCCGGGTCTGCACGAGCTGGTCGAAGATCTGGGCGTTGCGGAGGTCTGAATGGTCACCGCTGCCGACCCCGAGCCAGAACTTCGGGACCCTGGCGCCCGGCGGCAGCGAGAGGATCCGGTCGTCCGGTGTGTTCTCCCGCTTCAGCTTGGCGTTCCCGCCAAACGGGTTCACCATCTTGCTGCCGTGCTGGTTGTCGGACGGCACGAAGTAGCCGCTGAGCACGCCCGAGAAGCCGAAGTTGTTGCCGTAGTTCAGCCCGATGTTCGCGGCGCAGAACCCGCCCTCGGAGTAGCCCGCGATGCCCCACGCGGCGCCGGGCGGCATCACCCGGAGCTTCTGAGAGATGTAGGCGGGGAGATCCTCGGCGAGGTAAGTCGCGTCCTGGGGGCCGTGGACCTGGTTCAGGCACTGCAGCGAGATCGTCCGGCCGCCGTTCGCGTCCGGCATGACCAGAACGGCCGGCTTGATCTGGCCGTTGCTGATCAGCTCCTGCATCATCGCGGTGACGCCGACAACGGTGATCCAGTCCTGGGGGGTGCCAGGGAACCCGTGCAGGAGCTCGATCGCGGGGAAGCGGTAGTTGCGGTACGAGGCCTGGAAATACTGCGGCGGCAGGTATACGTAGACGTTGCGCGTGATGTGGCTGAGCTTGCCGGGAACCATGAGGTGCGCCGTGTAGCCGAACTGCGCGGCCACCGCCTGGTCGATGGAGCTGCCGAGGAACGAGCTGAAGCTCGCCCCGGATCCGGTGTCGGTCGTCGGCACCTCGGCGGCCTGGTTGCTCTGGCCGGTGAAGTCCGAGATCGCCGAATTCCAGTTCTGGTAGTAGTCGTAGTACTTGTTGACCGCCGCCACGCCAAACGCCATCGCGGGAATGAAGGCCAGGCAGGCGGCGAGGATGCGGAAGACCAGTTGCTTGGCGACGGCCATCCACCACATCAGGCCGCCGAACACGACGATCAGCAGCAAAAAGAGCACTGTGCTTTGCGGACCCAATGGGCACTCCGGAAGCCGGGTCTGTCCCTGTTCTGATAGTCGCGCCACGCACCACACGGGTGCGCCCCCGATCCCCAGTCCGGCGCGTCGCGGTGGAGGTGGGATTTGAACCCACGGAAGGGTTGCCCCTTCACACGCTTTCGAGGCGTGCGCCCTCGGCCGCTAGGCGACTCCACCGCCGCTGAGCCTACCCGACGCCGGCCACCGGCCGCCGCGCAGAGCAGATCACCTCGGGATCTGCCGGATTGTCCCGGGGCCGCGGCCGCTAGCGGCGCCGGCCGAAGAACTCGCGCAGCAGCGCCGCGCACTCGTCCTCGAGCACACCGCCGATCACCTCGACGCGGTGCGGGAGCCTCCGGTCGCGCAGCACATCCCACAGCGAGCCCGCCGCCCCTGCCCGGGGATCGGTGGCGCCGTAGACCAGCCGGCCCACCCGTGCCGCGGTCATTGCTCCCGCGCACATCGTGCACGGTTCCAGCGTGACCACCACCGTGCAGGAATCCAGCCGCCAGGTCCCGCGCGCGGCCGCCGCTTGCCGCATGGCCACGATCTCGGCATGCGCCGTGGGATCGCTGTCGGCGTGCTGGCGGTTGCGCCCCGCCCCGACGACCGCGCCCGCAGCGTCCAGGACGACGGCGCCGACCGGGACTTCGGTGTCGTCCCCGCCGGGAGGGCCAGCGGCCTGGCCGAGCGCAAGGCGCATGGCCGGCTCGAACGATGAAAGGTAGCCGGTGGTCACGGGCCGAGCGCGCCGTCGAGGGCGCGCTTCAGTGGCGTCTCGAACCCCAGCCTCCGGGCGATGCTCTCCAGTGCCTCGTCGGGGAAGATGTCCAGGTCGCCGGAGAGTGCTCCGAGATCCATCTCATCGATGCCGAGGTCGGCGAAGATCGACAGATCCCCGGCCGGGAGCACCTGGTCGAGATCCTCGTCCTCGTCGGGGAGCGGGATGTCCAGGTAGTCGAGGACCTGGCGGGCCAGCGGCCAGTCGACCGAGGCGGTGAGGTCGGAAAGGAACACCGAGACCTGGCTTCCGACGACGCGGAGCGCGACAAAGAAATCATCGCCAACGGCGGCCAGGCCAATCGTGCCGCCAATACTCGGCTGCTGCCGAAGGGCATGGATCAGGCCCTCTAGGTTCTCCGTCAATGCGGTAGGCAGAAGCTCGGCCTCCCAGGCATCGTCCTCTCTGTAGACGACGACGGAGAAATCGGCACTGGTTACATCGGTCATCGTCACCCCAACGGCGCGTCCTCCAGGAGGGAATGGTGTCAGATTCCGGCAGGCCACGCGGCATGATCGCTAGCTCGCGCCACCTGGCTGTGATCAAGCCTCGCCGGCGGTAACGCGCGGAGGCCACGCCAGCACCGATCGTAGTCAAGCTGGGCAGATCGCTGCGGACCGTCACGGAGCCGGGCAGCCTCCTTGATCCGCCCGCGATCGGCGTGGGAAGGCGCGTTGGTGCAGCTGATCCTCTATGGTGGAGGCCCTGGATAGTCGTCATTGGTCGGCAGATTGCCCTGAGCTATGCTGGGTAATAACGGCGGTAACGGCCGCCTGCAAATGAGGGGCGCTGGGAGGTGATGTGATGCTGAAGAAGATCATCACGTGGGCGATCGTGCTCTTCATCATTTTCTACGTCGCCACAGAGCCAAACGGAGCCGGTGCGCTCGTGAAGCACGCCTATAACGGCGTGCACGATGCCGCCACCTCGCTGGCCACATTCGTGAACTCGCTTTGAGCCGATGAGGGTGACTAGCCGGGCGGCCGCAGGCCCCGCCGCGGTCAGCAAGTACCTTCTACCCAACGAGCAGCAGGTCATACACACGCGCCGGCATCCGGCGATCCTGATCGGCCCGAGCCTCTTGACGCTGGTCGGCCTGCTGGTGGCGGCCCTGCTCAGCGCGACCGTGCTGCGCGGGTACGGGGCACTCGTCACCGTCATCTGGCTGGCCTGGCTGGTGCTGTTCGGCTGGATGATCTGGAACGTGGTGAACTGGGCCGTCGACTACTTCGTGGTCACGTCGCACCGGATCCTGCTGACCTCCGGGGTGTTCACCCGGAAGGTCGCGATGATGCCGCTGACCAAG
>Ga0335072_10010489_pt1 | contig 13332 bp, 13 predicted proteins | sample Lox_Sample_21_FD_206725 | JGI IMG/M metagenome (GOLD analysis project Ga0335072, IMG submission 206725) | Soil microbial communities from Loxahatchee National Wildlife Refuge, Florida, United States - Lox_Sample_2.1 | ecosystem: Environmental > Terrestrial > Soil > Wetlands | place: USA...
ATGGTCTCGATGGAGAATGCCGGGGCGGCGGCCGAGGCGTTGGCGAAGATCAACGCGCCTCCCAATGGCGCGGCCCGGATCGCCTCGCAACGGATGTTGCTTTCGGCGTTGACGCCGAAACAAGCCCGCCAAGCGCTCATTCAGCAGGGAATCCTGCAAATCTTTCGCGACTATTGCCAGACGGATTGCTCTCAGTGCAACAATTGCGCTTTTCCGGAAGTGGTGAAGACATGGCCCGCTGGCGGATTGCAGGCAAAATAGAGGGAATCCTTCGCGGCGGAGAATGATTTGAAGATTTTATGACGAAGAGATTGTCATTTCCGCCGTGAAATTTACATTGCGACGATGCCAAGGCATTTATCGACCGCGCAATGGTTTTTGCTGGGTGGCGGTGTCTTGGCGCTGCTGAGTCTGATCCTCTGGGCGGCGCTTCCCGTGAAGCTGGTTTTTCCCCCCTATCTCATCACCGCTTTGTTTGCCTTGGGTTATGGGCTATTTTGTCTGGCGCGGAAGCGCCGAAGCGGGAACGGAAAACCCAAGGATCCAAGGGCATGAGCGATCATAACAAGAAGACGGTCCCCCTTTCCTCCACCTTGAGACTGATCTGCACCGACTTTGACGGCACTTTGGCGGGAGCGGACGGGCAGCCGATCCATACCGTTTTTTTTGAGCGGCTGGTGGGCTGGCGCAAACGGGGACAACTTTTCTGGGTCATCAACACCGGCCGCACCTACGAGAGCCTGCAAGATGAATTGGTCGGGCGTAAGACGCCGCTTTGGCCCGATTGGATCGTCACGCTGGAGCGGCAAATCTGGCTGGTGCGCAACCAGCGCGGCATCGGTTGGTTCGAGTGGAACCGCAAATGCGAGCTGTTGCATGCCCAGCTTTTCGAATCGGTGAAACCGATTTGGAAATTGATCGAGGATTACGTCGCGCGGCACACCGGCGGCCGGCTGGTGGAGGACGCGGGTTCGCCGTTGGGAATTATCGCGAGCTGCGAGGAAGAGGCGGACGAGATTTCGGCTTTCATGAAGCCGCTGCTGCAAAACTGGCCGATGCTGGTATCGGTGCGGAACTCCATTTATTTCCGGTTTAGCCACAAATTTTACCACAAAGGCACGTGCCTGGAGGCGATCAGCAACGGGCTGGGCATTCCCGCGGCGCAGATTATGACCGTGGGCGATCATCTCAACGATCTGCCGATGCTGGAGCGGCGGTACGCCTGGCATCTGGCCTGTCCCGGCAACGCGGTGGACGATGTGAAGGAACGGGTGCGCGCCGAAGGCGGATACGTGTCGGTGGCCAACACGGGCGAAGGAATCGTCGAGGCCTGGGATAAGATGTTTCCGCTGAAGAAACGTTAGAGGTTGTCCGAAAAGTAGGCGCAGGTCGCATGACGAGTCGAATTTGGGCCGAATCGAGGCGCGAGCGACGAGCATAAAAGATTAAAATATATTGAAAAAGCTAGGAAAAGCATACTTGAGGCCTTTCAAAAGGATAGATCCTTGGCTATGCCTTTCCGGTTATTATTGGGACGTCTCTTTTTGCAATTTGGCAGATCAACTGAGGAACGTATATCTCTGATGCGTTCAATTTTTTCAGCAAATCGCTAATCTTTTGAATTTCAATTTTTGAAATCTGCTTGGCCTTTTTTACAGATAACTGCAAGACTGACTGACAGCCTTGAATCTGCTTTTTAGAGGGCACGGTACAAATTATCGCCGTCAGCCTGTTTTGCAGGAATCAATAACTTTTAAACATTTTATCGAAATATACATCTATTACGGATAAAACATAATCGATGAAATCGGCAAAGATTAAGAACTAATCACATGACGATATCTAAAAACCACATAGTCATTCTAGTCTTAGGCGTGGCCATCATACTATGGGTTTGTGTTTCTGTCATCCGTTCGTCATTCATATTCATGGGCGGAGTAATTGGTGCTAATAAGGATACGCTTCCCATTTCACATAAGCACGATTTACAGGTTACCATTTCCTCTCCAACAGGAACGACCTTTGACCCATTGGAACCAATTCCCATCGATGTCGTAACCACGAATATTTCTAACGAAAAGATTTATCTCGGGCAGAGTGAGTTCGAAACAACTGCCCCATTTCTTTTTCGTGCCGAGCTATATGGAAAAAGGATGCCATTGACTGAAAAAGGAAAGCATTCAAACTGGATTTCGATGGTAAGCAATTCGGATCTTTGGTTAAATCCTGGAGAATCTTATAAACTCCATTTCATAATTAATTTGTATTGCGATATGACGATGGATGGACGATATGACATTACTATCGGACGTTATGTTCCAAATACCCTCGACAAGCATTCCGAATTATACCTTTCTAATACTCTTTCGATTGTGGTCCGCTGAACATGCTAAAAAATGATAATAGTCCTGAAATAAAAATGGCTGCGGCGTTGTTATTGACATATAACACGCTTCGTATTGTCCCGGATACCCGTCAGCGGTCTCTAACCACATGACGATATCTAAAAACCACATAGTCATTCTAGTCGTAGGCGTGGCCATCGTCCTATGGGTATACATTCCTACCAGGCATTGGGTATCCGTGAACAGAGTAATTGGTGCTAATAAGGATGTGCTTCCCATTTCACATAAGCACGATCTACAAGTTACCATTTCCTCCCCAAAAGGAACGACGTTTAACCCAGCGGAACCAATTCCCATCGATGTTGTAACCACGAATATTTCTAGTGAAAGGATTTGTCTCGGTGAGACTGCATTCGAAACGACTGCCCCATTTTTTTTTCGTGCCGAGCTATATGGGAAAAGGATGCCGTTGACTGAAAAGGGAAAGAATTCAAACGGCGTTTTCGCGGGAAGCAGCTGGGGTCTTTGGTTAAATCCTGGAGAATCTTATAAGCGTCAATTTATAATTAATTTGTACTGCGATATGACGGTGGATGGACGATATGACATTATTATCGGACGTTATGTTCCAAATACTCTCGACGAGCATTCCGAACTATACCTTTCTAATACTCTTTCGATTGTGGTCCGCTAAACATGCTAAAAATGATAATAGTCCTGAAATAAAAATGGCTGCGGCGTTGTTATTGACATATAACACGCTTCGTATTGTCCCGGATACCCGTCAGCGGTCTCTAAGGAGCGAGCAACGAAGAGATCGGCCCAAATTCACCGTCACCCCGCGGGCCGGCGTCCTTTTGCCCTGGGGCTGTGTCGGTGCTGCGCACGGCGGTATTCTTTTGGGGCGAAGCATTACCGCCGTCCGCAGGACCGCTCGATTCCTTGCCCCAAGGCAAAAATCCTTTTGGCGCGACCCATGCCTACTTTTCGGATAACCTCTAGGGCTTGCGGACGATAAGCTCGATGCGCCGGTTGAGTTCGCGCCCCTCGGCGGTGCTGTCATCGGCGATGGGGTCGTCACCACCCAGTCCCGTGGCCAAAAGGCGGGCCCGCCGTATGCCGCCGGCCACAACCATGCTTCTGACGGTGCGGGCGCGTTGCAGCGAAAGGGTTTTATTGTAGTCGGGGTCTCCGGTGCCGTCAGTATGGCCTTCGATGGTCAGAAGCAAGTCGGCGTGGCGTTTCATCATGGCGACGAGGCGGTTGATTACCGGTTGGGCATTGCCATCGACTTCAGACCGTGCCGGCAGAAAGGAGACCGGAAGTTCGACATGACCGTTCTTGAGCAGCGCCATGTAGAGCGGGTCTTCGGCTCCGGTTGAAGCTGATGGAACCGGAGCTGTCGCTGGCGGCGGCGATGTTGTCGCCGGGGCTGGAGGGGAAGAAGAGGGCGGCGCCGGAGCGGCGGCGATCAGCGGCGGCGGTGGCGGCTGGATCGTTTCCATCACGGTGAGGATGTAGGCGCTCGCGCCAGGCTCGAGGCTGATCCAAACCGCCCGACCCGGTTTGCGCAGAAGATAGGTTTCGTTGACATCTCCCGTGGCGCCGGTTTTTTCGATGCTGTACCCGGCGAGCTGGGCGAGTCTTTCGTAGTAGCGTTGCATCAGAAAGAGGCTGACGGGAGGGTTTCCCGACCCGGGCGCATAGCGAATGACGTAGCGATGGCCCGTGACGTGGATGACATCGACATGATCCGAATCGGTAACCGTGGGCCGCGCGATGGAGAAATCGAAAACGGCGGGATTGTCCTCGGTGTAATCGGTGATGATGAATCCGGGCGGGCGGGTGAAGCCGGGGTAGTCGCGCGAGTTATCGGTATCGCCCGGGTCGGCGCGAAGAAGAGGCGAAAGCGCCGCCGCCAGCGCCGCCATCAGGGTTGCCCCAATCAATCGCATGGCCGACTATAACGATTGCGGCATAAACGGGCGAGCGTGGAAACTATCCCATTTCATTGAAGCTGATGGACGTGTCTACGCTTGTTTTTTGGACGGTTTCTAATTGTGGGAATTACATGCAATGTTACCCTGAATCCCTCTCGGTAACCCATCGTATCATATGCTCACGTGCCTTTTCATTAAGAATGAGAAGGAGGGGTATCTGCTCCTGCCGAGGCAGTTTTGAATCCATGCGCGCCAAATGTGATTGAATGTATCGGTGATATTCCGCCGAACACCGGATACACATGTATTTCCTGCGCTTAACTCCGGCCATATTGGCAAAAATATCGGGACCGCCGGAATTGGCTTGTCCGCCGCAATACTCGCAACGGGCGTTACGCATTTCTCTCGCCTCTGGCGAACTCGCTTCATGGCATTCAATGCACAACTCGCTGGTTGTCATCGCGCCGTTAATCACGCTACAGATGTGGCAGTTTGCTTCGCGTTCGTGACATTGTTGGCAGAGCATAATTTTCTTTCCAATCCAAGCTGGAAGCAAAAACTTGTTGGCTTCGTCTTTCGAGTGCGATTTGGCGTTGGCGGGCACGAGCATAGGCGCGGGTCGGCGCGGATTGCGGCCGGATCGCGGCTTGAGGCGGGGGATGCTTGATTTTGCATCCCAATTGTTCGAGGGCGAAAAGAGCGCTGCCGCGCAGGGAGGCTTCCGGTTCGAAAGAGGGATAGACGGTCCGGCCCAGGACATTGGCCAGCCGTTGCAGGGAATTGGGCGAGCGTTGGAGACCGCCCGAGACGATGAAAGTGAGTTTGCGCTCCACCTTCTCCTCGACGAGGCCGGCGATTTGGGCGAGGCGCTGGTAGGTGGCTTCCTGGAGGCCTTGCAGAAGATCGAGGGCGGTGGTGGCCTGGGTGATGCCGGTGACGATGGAATGGAGATTTTCCGGCCAGGTGGGAGCGCGTTCCGCCATCCAAAAGGGGAGGATCGTCAAGTTTTCGGCGGGCAGAGGCCGCGCGGTGAGGAGTTTCTCCAGTTGCGCGGAATCAGCCGGAAGGTTGAGTTCGCGGAGCGCCCAGGCGCGGAGGTTGCCCGCGTTGCTGACGGCGCCGCCGAGCAACTGCCGCCGGGCGTCGACCCGGTAAGCGAAGAGACCGAGCGGCGCCATCGGTTTGCGGCGGGGAGAGTCCTGGAGCACGACACGAAGGGCGGCGCTGGTGCCGATGTTGATGGCGGCGATGCCGGGTGCAACCGCGCCGGAGCCAAGATTGCTGGCCGCGCCATCGCCGATGGCCGGGAACCAGAGGGCATCGCGCAGTTCGGGATAAAGCTTGGCCAATTTGGGGCGCAATTTTTGCGGCGATTCGGAAAGGGGATTGAGGCGTTGGGAACTGACGTGGCAGCGCCGCAAGAGAACCGGGTCCCACTGCAAAGTATGGCCGCTGAGCAGGCCGGTTCCGCTGGCCATGGAAAGGGAGACGCTGGCTTGGCCGCACCAGCGCTCCTGAATCCATTCCGCGGGTGACACCCAGCGTTCGGCGGCGGCATAAAGGCGGGGATTGGTTTGGCGTAGCCAGAGCAATTTCGCAGGCCAGAATGAGGTACGGCTCATGCAGCCGGTACGGGCATGAATAAAAGCTTCGCCGGGATCGCGGCGAAGGAGGGCCGCTTCCTGGTGGCATCTCGAATCGGCCCAGGTGTAAATGGAGGTCAGGGGACGTCCGTCTTGGCCGAGGCCGAGCAGGCTATGCCAAAAGCAGGAGACGCCGATGCCGGCGATGGGATGGGGCGATTTTTTTTTGCGCCAGATTTTGAGAGTGGAGGCGACCGCCTGCCGGACGGCCCGGTCGAGATCGGCGGGGCGAAGTTCGGCCCGGCCATCGGGACCGGTTTGGAGGGGATAGGCAAATTGTGAAGTCGTTTCGGGAAGGCGGGCGCCGGCCGGGTCATAAATGGCCGCCCGGCTCGAGGAGGTGCCGATGTCAATGGCGAGAATCATCGGGTGAGGGATGGTGGAACTTTTGCCGGGCGCAAATTTTTCCAGTCAGATGGTCTGGGAGAGAAACCCGCCGTCAACCCGGATGTCGGCGCCGGTGACGAAACTGCTGGCCGCCGCGCTGGCCAGGAAAATGGCCGCTCCAATCAGTTCGCGGCCTTCGCCGAACCGGCCCATGGGAGTGTGGTTGAGGATCGACTGGGCGCGCGGGGTGGGCGAGCCATCTTCGTTAAAGAGCAGCCGCCGGTTTTGTTCGGCGGGAAAGAAGCCGGGCGTGATCGAATTGACGCGCACGCCGTGGCGGGCCCACTCGCGGGAAAGGAATTGGGTGAGGTTGAGGACGGCAGCCTTGGCCGCCGAATAGGCGACGACGCGGGAAAGGGGAAGATGGGCGGAGACGCTGGCGATGTTGATGATGGCGCCGCGTTTTTGTTTCACCATGGCCGCGCCAAATTCCTGGCACGGCAGGAGCGCTCCACCGGCCAGATTGAGGTCGAAGTTCGCGCGCCAATCTTCGAGCGCGATTTGTTCGAACGCTTTGTCGCCGGTGACGGTGACTTTGGGATCGTTTCCGCCGGCGGCGTTGACGAGAAGAGTCGGCGTTCCCCATGCGGATTCAATCGCCTGGCGCGCCCGGGCCAGGCTGTTTCGGTCCATGGCATCGGAGGGGAAAAAATCGGCGGCGCCGCCGTTTTGGCGAATCGCGGCGGCGCGGGCTTGGCCCCGTTCTTCGTTGCGTCCCAGCACCGCCACGCGCGCGCCGGCGGAGGCGAGTCCTTCCGCGATCATGCCGCCGAGGACGCCGGTGGCGCCGATGACAACGGCGATTTCGTTGGAAAGATCGAAGAGACTGACGTTTGTGGCGTTCATAAATTGGGGAAGGAGACAGGTTCTATTGTCCCTGCCGGAGGATTTCCTCCGGCAGATTGACGTTCATGGAGCCGGGCTGGTAGCCCGCGCAATCGATGGCGGCGTAAGGGAAGCCGATCGCCTTGAAGCGTTCGGCGATGGCTTTCATCACGCCGGAGGAGAAAACAGCGGGCATTTCATCGTGAGCGATTTCAATCCGCGCCACGTCGCCGTGGTGGCGCACGCGGTATTGGCGCAGGCCGAGGCTCCAGAGAAATTCCTCGCCTTCTTCGATGAGGCGCAGCGCTTCCCGGTCCACCGGCAGGCCGTAGGCGAGCCGCGAGGAAAGACAGGGAGAAGCGGGCTTATCCCAGAGAGGGAGTCCCGCCCGCCGGGCGAGGGAACGGATGTCGTTTTTGTCGAGGCCGGCCTCGGCCAGTGGCGCGGCGACCCGATGTTCCTGCGCCGCTTTTTGGCCGGGGCGGAAATCTTTCCGGTCATCGAGGTTCATGCCATAAGCGAGATGCCGGTAGCCCAGCCGCCGGCGCGTTTGCTCCATCACATTGAAGAGTTCGCTTTTGCAGTGGAAGCAGCGAAGACCGTCGTTTTTCACATAAGCGGGATTGTCGAGTTCGCGGGTGGAAATGACTTCGATGGGAATGTGGTGCTTTTCCGCGAAGGCCAGCGCGTCGCGCAGGTGGCGCCGCGCGAGCGAGGGCGAATCGGCGATGACCCCCCGCATGGACGTTTCGAGCACTTGATGCGCGCGCCAGGCCAGGTAAGCCGAATCGACTCCGCCCGAATAGGCGATAAGGACGGACCCGAGACCACGCAGGCTCTGGTCGAGGAGGCGTTCTTTTTCGGAAAGGGATGGTTCGCTCACGGCCATGGGGACTTCTACGCGGCTTTGACGTTTCTTTCGATACGCGCTTTGGTTGACCAAAGGCCGGCGGAAGGGGTGCTGATGTAGAAGATTTCTTCGCCGTCGGGCATCGTGTTCCAGCCCTCTTTAAGCCGGTCGATGGGATAACGTTGGAGGGATTCTTTCAAGTCGGCGTAGCTGAATTTGACCTGCTCGATTTCGGCTTGGGTGAGATGTCCAGGAGCGTAGCGGATGGTGAAGCGTCCCTCCGAGGTGCCATGAATCAGATGCGCCGTGCCGTGGGCGAGGTCCTGGAGATCTTTGTTCTTGCGGTAGAGTTCCAGCACTTCTTTGGTGGGAGCGTAACCATATTTGCGGATGAGGGTATCGACCGGCGGCTGTTCGCCGAAACGTTCGAGGCCGGGGGCGAGGATGAGCAGCTCGCCGCCATCGGCCATGGCCATGCGGGTGCGATAAATGGCTTTGTTGGCGACCCAGGTGCTGCGAAATTCATCGCCCTGCATGTGGGCGACGATTTTTTTGATGGGCTGGTCGAACGTGGTGATGTTCGCGTCGCGGCTGAGATGGGCGGCCTGAAGATAGGTTTCGAGGTCGTCGCCGACAAAGAGACCGGTGTGGACGAGTTTGTTTTCGGGATCGCGCTTCATCACGACCTGCAAATAGACGTCGGGAAAGCGGCCGAGATATTTTTCCTCGGCCCAATTGTAACAGGCGCGCAGAGGGGTGATGAGATTGCCGAGATTGTTTTCGATGCCATAGATGCCGGCGGCGAGGTGAGAGGCGCAAATGGTCTCCTTGCCGCCGAGGCCGATGAAATAATTTTTGTTATGATTGGCAAAGCCGAGGACTTCATGGGGGACGACATGGCCGATGTTGACGATAAGGTCCCACGGTTCGTTGATCAGGCTTTTATTGAGGTCGATGGGGATTTCCCAATCGGCTTTGCCTTGGGTCGTTTCTTTAACCAGGGAAGCGGGGATAATGCCGATGCGCGTGACGCCCTCGCGCCAATCGTGGGGATGAATGCGTTCGTTGGGAATGGAGCCGAACATCCATTTGTTTTCGGCCTCGGTGTGGGGCACATGCTGGCCGAGAGTAGGAATGACATGGATGTCGCATGACTTGGGCAGGAGGTTGTAGATCGTTTCGGTGATCCATCCGGCGCCGCTGTGGGCGCGGGTCAAATCGGGGGGCAAAAGCAGGACGCGGCGGAAGTCCTTGGTGATGCGTGCGCGCGCTTCTTCGAGCAGGCGGGCGCAGGCTTCTTCGATTTCACGGCGGGGAATGGCATCAGATTGAAGGGAAAACCAGGGCATAAAGAGAAGGGTAAGGAGGGGCGGTTAGGGCGACGTTAATAGCGATTCGGCATGTTTGCCTAAAGAGTAAAAAATGGAAGAGGCAAAACAAGCCGCGCCAAAGCCGTTGTCGATATTCACCGTGGCGACGTTGGGCGCGCAGGAATTGAGCATCGCCAGCAAAGCGGCGAGCCCGCCGAAGGACGCCCCGTAACCGACGCTGGTGGGGACGGCGATGACCGGGGCCATGACGAGACCGGCGGTGACCGCCGGAAGAGCGCCATCCATTCCGGCGCAGACGATGAGGGCGCGGGCCTGGGTCAAAGCGGGACGTTGCGCGAGAAGGCGGTGGAGTCCCGCCACGCCGACGTCGTAAATGCGGACCACGTTGTTGCCGAGCAACTCGGCCGTGATGGCCGCTTCCTCCGCGACGGGAAGATCGCTGGTGCCGGCGCAAAGAATGGCCAGAGTGCCGGGAAGCCGCGGGGGTTCCTGGCGGGTCAGCGCGAGGGTGCGCGCCAGGGAATGATATTGAACCTCGGATACGCGGGCGGCGACTGCGGCGGCGGCGGCGGCAGTGATACGGGTGGCGAGGACATTGCCTCCGCCATGGGCCATCCGTTCGAAGATTTCCACAATCTGTTCATCGGTTTTTCCCGCGCCGTAAATGACCTCCGGAATGCCGGTGCGCAAGGCGCGATGATGGTCGATCTTGGCGAAACCGGCGTCTTCGTAGGGCAAACCGGCGAGCCGCTGGACTCCTTCCTCGGGCGTGACCGTTCCCTCGTGAATGGCGTTGAGGAGTTGAGAGATGACTTTGGAATTCATGCGTGTTCCGGCCCGGCGCAATCGTGAAATGAAAATGGCCGGTCATAAGCCGCGCCGCCGGTGAACCAATCGTATAATACAGGCAAAACCGATTCATCGGCAAGTCCGGGATGCTAACGCGAAATGAAATTTCGAGAGGAGCAAGAGACGTTTCCAAGTGCAACTTGGGGAACGAGGGGAAACCCCCGCCTACTTTTCGGATAGCCTCTACGCCTTGGTCACGGCCTTGCGCACTTCCTCGAGGGTGCCGGCGGAGCCAAGCTTGGTGTTTTTGTGGGCGATGAACTTGGCGTATTCCTCGATGAAGACTTTGCCGGGCGGACGAAAATCGAATTCACCGGGTTTGTCGCGAAAGAATTCGCGATGGACGCGGGTCCAGACGAGGCGCCCGTCGGTGTCGACGTTGACTTTGGTGACGCCGAGTTTGGCGGCGGGCAGGTATTCCTCTTCGTTGACGCCGCAGGCGGCGGGATCGAGCGTGCCGCCGGCTTTGTTGATGCGAAGGACCTCGTCTTTCGGGACGCTGGAGCTGCCGTGCATGACGATGGGCAGGCCGGGGATTTTTTTCTGAATGGCGGAGATTACCTCGAAATGGAGCGACTGCTGCCCCTTGAACTTATAAGCTCCATGGCTTGTGCCAATCGCGGCGGCGAGCGAATCGCACCCGCTTTGCTGGACGAATTCGACCGCTTCGTCCGGATTGGTCAGGCAGGCGTTGCCCTCGTCGACGCTGATATCCTCCTCGACGCCGCCGAGCATGCCGAGTTCGGCCTCGACGCTGAGACCCTTGGCATGGGCGCGCTCGACGACCCGCTTGGTGGTGGCGACGTTTTTCTCGAACGGATCGTGCGAGGCGTCGATCATGACGGAGCTATAAAAGCCGCTGTCGATGCAATCGTAACAGGTCTGTTCGTCGCCGTGGTCGAGATGAACGGCGAAGATGGCTTCGGGGAAAATTTCTTCCGCCGAACGGATGATGGCTTCGAGCATTCGCTTGTCGGTGTAGTTGCGCGCGCCCTTGGAAATCTGGATGATGAAGGGCGCCTGGGAAGCGATGCAGCCTTTGAAGAGGCCCATGGTCTGCTCGGCGTTATTGATGTTGTACGCGCCAATGGCGAACTTGCCGTAGGCGACCTTGAAGAGTTGGGAGGTGGTGACGATCATAGGCTGTAGCTTCGCTGGGTGGGTTGGGATGTCGAGACCGGGTTGCAAAAGAGAGGCGAAGCCTTGAAGCTAGTGCTGTGCCGCCGGGTTGCCAATTCGCAAGAATTTTCATCCCCCGCGATGGCGAGAGAAATTACAGAACTTTTCTTAATTCTTCGACAGTCAGTCCCGCCTGATCGGGCACACCTTTAAGGTTCCTGGTTTGATCGGCTTATCCTGGGGAACAACGACAGTACGCGAACCTTTTTTGAGAATAACATGCGCTCCAGTTTGGCGGCTAAATTCATGTCCTAATCGGCGCAAGGCTTTGACGGCATCAGCACCGCTAAGATCACGCGGTAATTTCGCTCAAACTCTTCGTATTAGAGAGCAAGAACGGGATCGTCCACGAAATGCAGCTTCACCTTTTGCGGATAATCGGATGGCTCAAAATATCCGGATATTGCATCGGCAACCATCTCTTCAAGCTCGGACAGGGTTTCACCCTGGGTGGTAATTCCACCGTGTCCGGGTTTGTCATCCCACCGGGCGACATAACCACCCGTTTCGGGACAGGCCGTGACGTTGAAAACGATGGTTTTCGCCATGGCGTGAACGTAGGGCAAGACCCCTATCCCTGCAAGCTCATCCCCCCGCGATGGCGGGAACGATGCTCACTTCGTCGCCTGCTTTGACTGGGGTCTCTTTGTCCTGGAGGAAGCGGACGTCTTCGCCATTGACGTAGATGTTGACAAAGCGGCGCAGGTTGCCCTGCGCGTCGAGGAGCCGTTCACCGATGCCGGGGTAGAGTTTGTCGAGACCGGTGACCAGTTCATTGATGGTTGCGCCCTCGACTTCAACGGTGTCGAGATTGCCGGTCAGAGGGCGGAGGGGAGTGGGGATGGAGACGGGGATGGGCATAAGGGAAATAAATAGAGAACGGGTTCTATTTTTCAAACCAATGGATGAAAGCGACTATCCAGGGCAGAAGAAAATCCCCTACGAGAGCGATGACGGCTATGACGGGAAGGATAAGGACTCCAACATAAACGTCGGGGATATAGATTTTTCTTCTGGGCTTAGTCATGAATTTTTACGCCGCCGCGGCATGGATGATGGACTTGGCCACCAGGGCATCGAACTCGCGCAGGCTCGGGTTGATGACTTGCGGCGCGGGGAGATGAGCCGCGACCGCCTCCGCCGTTTTGAGTCCGTGTCCGGTGATACAAAGCACCGCGGCTTCGTTGGCCGGAATCTTTCCGCTGGCGATGAGTTTTTTCGCGCAGGCGACGGTGACGCCGCCGGCGGTTTCGGTAAAAATGCCCTCGGTTTCGGCCAGAAGCCGGATGCCCTCGATGATCTCTTCGTCGGTCGCGTCTTCGCAGGCGCCGCCGGTGGCGCGGATGGCGTGCACCGCGTAGTAGCCGTCGGCGGGCGTGCCGATGGCAAGCGATTTGGCGATAGTTTTCGGCTTCGGCACCGGCTTGATGAGGTCGGTTCCAGCCTTGAACGCGGCGGTGATGGGGCCGCAGCCGGCCGCCTGCGCGCCGTGGATGCTGAACGGTTGTTCCTCGATCAGCCCAACTTTGATCGCTTCCTGGTAAGCCTTGGTGATTTTGGTGAGAAGCGAGCCGCTGGCCATGGGCGCCACGGTATGGCGCGGCACGCGCCAGCCCAACTGTTCGGCGATTTCAAAACCCATGCTTTTCGATCCCTCGGCATAGTAGGGGCGCAGGTTGACGTTGGCGAAGCCCCAACCGTACTTGCCCGCGATTTCGGAACAAAGGCGGTTGACTTGATCGTAGGCGCCGTGAATGCCGATGACGTTGGCGCCGTAGACGAGGCTGTTGAGCACTTTGTTCTGTTCGAGATCGGCGGGAATCAGGACGTAGCTTTTCAGCCCGGCGCCGGCGGCATGGGCGGCGACGCTATTGGCCAGATTGCCGGTCGAAGCGCAGGCAACGACACTGAAACCAAGTTCCTTGGCCCGGGAAAGGGCGACGGAAACGACCCGGTCTTTGAATGAAAGGGTCGGATAATTAA
>Ga0335072_10010490_pt1 | contig 13332 bp, 12 predicted proteins | sample Lox_Sample_21_FD_206725 | JGI IMG/M metagenome (GOLD analysis project Ga0335072, IMG submission 206725) | Soil microbial communities from Loxahatchee National Wildlife Refuge, Florida, United States - Lox_Sample_2.1 | ecosystem: Environmental > Terrestrial > Soil > Wetlands | place: USA...
TCGACATCCCGTCGAGCCAGGTGCATCCCATGGCCGCCAGTGATGGCGAATTCGGCAATGATCTGGCCGCCGCGGCACTGGCCTACGAACAGTTGCTGGCGGCCAACGCCTCACCCGGCGAGCCGGTACCGAATTTCGATGTCCACCTGCTGGGGATGGGGCCCGAGGGTCACATCAACTCCCTGTTTCCCGACACTCCGGCCGTCCTGGAGACCACCCGCATGGTCGTCGCGGTCGACGACTCCCCCAAACCGCCGCCGCAGCGAATCACCTTGACACTGCCTGCCATTCAGCGTTCCCGTGAGGTCTGGCTGCTGGTCTCCGGCGCGGGGAAGGCCGACGTGGCGGCCGCCGCCATCGGTGGCGCGCAACCGGTCTCGGTACCGGCGGCCGGTGCTATCGGGCTGGACACCACGCTCTGGCTGCTCGACGAGGCGGCCGCGGCCAAGCTTCCGCCGGAGTCATAATTACCGTCATGGCAGACAAAACCGTGCGCAACGGGCCCGAGCGAAACCGGATCAAGACCCTCACCCAGGCGGCGCTGAACGCCGACAAGACCGTGGAACAGGTCGAAGACGTCCTCGATGGCCTGGGCAACACCATGGTCGAGCTCAACAGCTCGCTATCGGCCTTGAACGCCACGGTCGAACGCCTGGAGGGTGGCCTGGATCATCTGGAGGGCGTGCTGCAGAGCCTGGACGATCTCGCCAAGCGCCTCATCGCACTCGTCGAGCCGGTGGAGGCGATTGTCCAGCGGATCGACTACATGGTCGGGGTGGGCGAAACGGTGATGTCCCCGTTGTCGGTTACCGAGCACGCGGTGCGCGGCGTGCTGGGCCGGCTGCGGAACCGGACGGCGCGCTAGATCGTGACCGGCGCCTCTCCGGCGCCGGCTCCGCCGTACGCGGAGGGAACCGGTCTGCCATGGGACGTTTCGATGGGCGACGCCGTCGCCGCGATCGCGGCGGCCCGCGCCCGGCATGGCGACACGTTCGTCGTGGAGAGCGGCCGGGACCACTACCTGTTCACGTTTTCCCGCGTCGGTGTCGAATCGTTTTACGCGCTCACCGAGGAGGTGGCCAGCAAGGGGCTCGCCGACTACCTGATGTTGCGGCGCAAACTTCCCGACGACATCTTCGTCGGTCGTCGCACCCTGCCGAGTACGCTATTTCGGCGCGACGACGTCGCTTTGTATCTGGCCAATCTGGACCGGGCGCTGGCGCAGACCACAGCCGAGCTCGGACCGGCCGGTTCGGTGGATGTCTTTGATCTCACGCGACGGCTCGGCCACCGGATGGGCCTTGCGTCGTGGGCGGGACCGGGATCGGCTGACGAGCAGGCGTTCGAACGGCTGGTGCGCGCCCTCGACGCGCTGGACGGCTCGGATGCCTTCGTTCATCCCGACCGGATGGCCGCGGTGGCGGCGGCCGACAAACGCGCCGAGCGAGCCGCGTTGGACGAAGTCGCCGACATCATCGCCGCAGCGGTGCGGCGATTCGACGCCGGCGAGAAGGACGACCACGGACTGTTCAGCAGGATCACGACGGCATGGTCCACCGAGGAGCGGGGCGCACGACTACGCGGGATCGCACTCGACATCGCGCTGATCCACATCGCATCGATGTCGAACCTGGCCGCCGCGCTGGGATGGGCGCTGGTCGACCTGCTGGAGCACCCGACCCACCTCGATCGAATCCGATTGGGCGGCACCGACACCGCCGATTTGGTCCAGCGCTGTGCGCTGGAGTCGACGCGTTTGGCGCAACGCTCGATCATGACCCGCGCCGTGCTGTCGCCGGTGCGCTTCGACACAGGCGAGGTCACCTATGAGGTGCCGCCCGGCTGGACCATCGCCACTTTGCTGCCCCTGCTCAACACCTCGGCGGCGCCGGGTCTCGACGAATGGGATCCCGAGCGATGGAACCGCCATCGTCTGATCGAACATCAAGGCCTTCCCTCTCCCCTGCTGGTGACGGCCTTCGGGCACGGACGGCATTCCTGTCCGGCCCAACCGTTTTCGCTGGCCGCCATGACGGCGACAACCACACATCTGCTCCGCACCTACCGGATGACGCCGGGCTGGACGTCGCATCCGCAACCCGTCCCGGCCCAGATCGGTGGGGTTGCGCGGGCCGACGGACCGTGCCCGGTCGATTACGCCGTCGCCGATTGAGGTCAGCGCGGGAAGTAGCGGCTCTCGCTGTCGACGACGTCGAAAATGTCCAGCGCGTGCGCAAACGGGCCGGACGTGATTTGTTGATCCGTCGAAAATGAATGGTCGAGTGAGAAGACGATGCTCAACAGCAGACCGAGTAGGACCGCAACCGCGCTGGACACCACTACATGACCGAGGGTGCTGCCCAGGCGCAGGAAACCCGTGGGCGCAACCAGGACAACCGCCCCGAATATCAGTCCCGCCCACAGCAGCCCGGGTATTCGCGGCTTGGTGCCGATGATTCGCTCGTTGCGATCAGATGCCAACGCGCTCAACTGGTTGAGAAATTGCAGGGTGATCGGCTTCGACGCGACATTGGGCGGCTGACTGCCGACGACGCGATACATCCTGGTGATCGCGGCCCGCGCGCCCTCATTGCTCTGCTTGTTCCACTCGGGACCCGCCACTGCGCTCGCATACTTGCGCAGCAGCTGCTGGATCTCGCTGCGCTCCGGTTCCGTCATCGCGACGGTCTGGCGCTACATCGTCGTCAGCGCCAACGCCTCGCCGGAGACGCTGACCTGCATGGACGAAAAATGTTCCCAGGTCGCAACGACCGTGAAGCCCAGCAGCGCGCGGTAAACGAACCCGACGACGGTGAGGAACGAGGCCATCGCCGGGTTGTGTTCTTTGCCGTGCGACGCCGCGGGCAGGATGCGATTTCCCAGCCAGATGCAGCCCACCGCCACCACAATCGCGATGACGACGACAGAGACCAGGAGTAGCCACAGAGGTGGCTCGGACCCGCCCATTGATCTCCTTGCCAGATATCGCGCAGTGCCTAGCGTTACGTCGTCACCCTATTCGCGATTGGCTCAGCCCATGCCCGGATTCGCCCCCGACACCTACCGAGAGCGCGCTTTGGCGGCCCGCGCGGCCATCTGCTTGAGCATGTCGTCGTGGATGATGTCGATCCTGGAGCGGGCCTCGGCACATACGTACGGATCGCGGATCACGGTCATCTGATTGTCCTGCTTGGTCTCGCCGCCCTCGGACCAGTTGGTGGAGCCGGTGATCACATCGACGCCGTCGATGATGACCATCTTCAGGTGCATGATGGCCGACTTCTCACTGTGGCCGATCGCGATACTGTTGCCGATCTTGTCGTTCAGCCACGAGGCCAAGAGTTCGTGCTCCGCCTTTCCGGCGGCCTGAGTGGAGTCGAGACTCATTTGCACGTAGATGTTTTCATCGTGGAGCTTGGAACTAAGGACCGAGTTCAGCTGCTTGTCGTCGTAGCCGTACATGGCCAGCACGATGCTCTTGCTGGCCGAGGTCAGCAACGCCTGCAGCGCTTCGTGCAGATGGTCAACCGGACTGTAGAAAGTCCGGGTGTCGTCGGGATAGCCGGGCGGGAACGGCGCGGCCTTGTATTGGTCGAGCTCAGAGAGCGAAGGTAGGGCCATGCTTGCTCCTCTGTTCGGTGACAGGTTGAGTTGGCGCTGTTACCCGCTATTCCGCAGCGCGCTGGCCAATCCGTTCATGGTCAACAGAATGCCACGCTGCACTAATTCGTGGTCATCGCCCGAACGATAGCGGCGCAGCAGTTCCACCTGAAGATGGTTCAGCGGCTCCAGATACGGGAACCGGTTGAACACCGAGCGCGCCAGCGCCGGGTTGTCGGCTAGTAGGTCGTCTTGCCCCGTGATGGTTTTGTACATGGCGATGGTCCGCTGATGCTCGTCGACGATCTTGTCGAATACCCTGCGCCGCAAGGATTCGTCGGTCACCAGCTCGGCGTAGCGGGCCGCCAGGCCCAGGTCGCTCTTGGCCAGCACCTGCGCCATGTTCGACAGCACGCCGGCGAAAAACGGCCACCGCTCATACAGGTCGTGCAGTATCGCCACCCGGTCGGACTCGCTTTCCGGGCCCGCCGCAATCCACTGCTCGAACGCCGATCCGGTGCCGTACCAACCGGGAAGCATCACCCGCGACTGGCTCCACGCCAGCACCCACGGGATGGCGCGCAGGTCGGAGATCGACTCGGTGGGCTTGCGTGAGGTCGGCCGGCTGCCGATGTTCAGCGATCCGATCTCGCTGACCGGCGTGGAAGCCTTGAAGTATTCGACGAAACCCGGTGTTTCGTGCACCAAGTCGGCATAGGCACGCCGCGCCAGGGTGGCCACCGCGTCGAGCACGGCGTACGCGGGCTCCGCGGCGTCGCCGAGACCCTCGACGTCCAGCAGCGTCGATTCCAAAGTCGCCGCCACCAGACTCTCCAGATTGCGCCGGGCCAGCTGGGGTTCGGCGTATTTGGCGGCGATCACCTCACCCTGCTCGGTGAGCCGCAATGAGCCGTTCACCGCTCCCCGTGGTTGGGCCAGGATGGCTTGGTAGCTGGGACCGCCGCCGCGGCCCACGGTGCCGCCGCGACCGTGGAAGAGCCGCAACCGGATTCCGGTTTTGCGGGCCACTTCGACCAGAGCCAGCTCTGCCTGATACACCGCCCAGCTGGCGGCCAGATATCCGCCGTCCTTGTTGGAGTCGGAGTAGCCCAGCATCACCTCCTGCGAGTCTGCGCGCGCCGAGACGAGCGCCCGATAGATGGGCAGTTCCAGCATCGCGTGCAGAATCGCCGCGCCATTGTGCAGATCGTCGATCGTTTCGAACAGCGGGGAAATACCCACCGGGCAATATGGTTCGCGCCCGGAGGCGTCCAGCAGGCCGGCCTCTTTCAGCAGGATCGCGGCTTCCAGTACGTCCGACACCGACTGGCACATCGAGATGACGTAGTTCGGCACCGCGGCGGTTCCGTAGCGCCGGACGGCGTGGGCGGCGGCGGCCATCACGCCCAGCTCGCTGCGCGCGAGGTCGGACAATTGCGCACGGTCGCCGACCAGCGGGCGGCGGGTGCTCAGTTCGGCCGCCAGCAACTCGACCCGCTCGTCTTCTCCTAACGAGCCGTAGTCCGGGTGCACACCCGCCCACGCCAGCAGCTCGCCGACCACCTCTTCGTGCACGTCGGAGTTTTGCCGCATGTCCAGGCCGCACAAGTGAAACCCGAAGACTCCCACGCCTTCTCGTAATGCTGCCAGCCGATCGTCGGCTAGCAGACCAATGCCGTGCGCGCGCAACGAAGCGTCGACCGTGTCGAGATCGGCCCGCAATTCGTCCACCGTGACGTACGGGGTCAAGCCCAGGTCAAGCTCGTGCTGCGGTTGGCGGTCCAGGATTTCGGTGGCGGTGGCGGTAAGGCGGCCGCGGATCACCCGCACGGCGCGCCGGTACGGCTCGTCGGCCCGGGCATCCTCCGGGCAGGCCTCGGCCAGTTCGGCCAGCCCGGGCGTGACGCTGATCAGTCGCGCCGACAACGAGAGTTCCTGCTCGAGGTCGGTGAGCTCGGCCAGGTAGTGCGCCACCGCGGTGAACGCGGCGCTGCCGGTGGCCCGCCGGACCACATCGCCGGTGACATTCGGGTTGCCGTCGCGGTCACCACCGATCCAGGAGCCGGGTTGCAGGATCGGCCCGGACAGCAGCTCGGCTTCTGGCCAGCGGGCACGCAGTGCCTCGCGTACCTCGGAGTTCACCTGCGGGATCACCTCGAACAGCGTGGCCGGGTAGTAGCGCAGGCCGACGTCGATCTCGTCGGTGATCTGCAGCCCGGCGAGCCGGATCAATGCGGTCTGCCAAAGCGTGAGGACCTGGCGGCGCAACTCGAGTTCGATGTCGCGGCCGTCGTCGGTCTGGGTGTGGCCCTCCGCGCGCAGTCGCATCAACCCGGTGATCCGGTGTTGGGTGACGAAGACGGTGCGCCGACGGGTCTCGGTGGGGTGTGCGGTGATGACCGGGGAAACCAGGGCACCCTTCAGGGCCTCGGCCACTGTGGCCGAATCCAACTCTGCCAGATCGAGTTTCGCGTAGGTGGCGGCCAGGCTGCTGTCTTGCGGTGGCTCGCCGGCGTCGGTGTGAATAGCGCGCCGGCGTTCGCGGTGGATGTCTTCGGCAACGTTGGCCAGCAGCGCGAAATGGCTGAACGCCCGGATGACCGGGATCGCGAGGTGAATGTCGAGACCAGCGAACATGGCCGACATCTCGGCCCGGTCGATCTCGGAGCGCCGCACCCGGAAGGATTCCACCCGGGCGCGTTCCACCAGGTCGAATACTTCGTCACCGTTCTGCTCACGCACGGTGTCGCCCAGGATGGTGCCGAGCAGCCTGATGTCGGCGCGCATCGGCTCGGTTGCCTCGCGACCGACCCGGGTCCGCTGAACGGCACCGATCGGCTCCAGCGCGGCGTCGGAAACCTCAACCATGTGTTCCAGTATCGATGCGGATCGGGTACTCCGCGCGCGGAGCGGTCAGCGCGTCAGCGGTACTTGATCAGCAGCTCCATGCCGATGATGCACACCAGCCAGATACCGGTGATGAACAGCGTCAACCGGTCCAGGTTCTTCTCCACCACAGTCGACCCGGACAAACTCGACTGCACGCCCCCGCCGAACAGCGTCGACAGGCCTCCACCCTTGGCGCGGTGCAGCAGCACCAGCAACACCACCAGGATGCTGGTGACGACCAGGGTGATCTGCAAGGCCAATTGCATGAGACGCAGCCTACCGGCAGCGGGGTGACATCACGGCAGCGGCCCACCGGCGGCGATGGCCGCCAGCGTCGCGAACTGCTCGCCATCCAGCGACGCGCCCCCGACGAGGCCGCCGTCGACATCGGTCTGGCCGACGATTTCGCCGATGTTTTTTGCGTTCACCGAGCCGCCGTAGAGCACCCGGACGCCCTCGGCGACCTGCGGAGATGCCAGCGAGCCCAGCTCCTTGCGGATCGCGGCGCACACCTCCTGGGCGTCGCTCGCGCTGGCCACCCGCCCGGTGCCGATCGCCCAGACCGGCTCGTAGGCGATGACGACCTTGCCGATCTGGTCGGCCGAGAGCCCCGCCAGCGAGCCGCGCAGCTGCTTCTCGCAGTGGCTGACGTGCTCGCCCGCCTCCCGGACGTCCAGGTGCTCGCCGATGCAGACGATCGGGGTCAGTTCGTTCTTCAGGGCAGCGGCCGCCTTCGCGGCCACCAGCTCGTCGTCCTCGTTGTGGTAGGTGCGCCGCTCGGAGTGCCCGACGATGACGAACGAGCAGCCCAGCTTGGCCAGGAATGCGCCGCTGATGTCGCCGGTGTAGGCGCCCGATTCGTGCTGGGAGAGGTCCTGGGCTCCGTAGGTCAACCGCAGCTTGTCGCCGTCGACCAGGGTTTGCACGCTGCGCAGATTGGTGAACGGCGGGATGACCGTGACGTCCACCTTGTCGTAATACTTGTCCGGCAACGCGAAGGCGATCTTTTGCACCAGCGCGATCGCCTCGAAGTGATTGAGGTTCATCTTCCAGTTGCCGGCGATCAGGGGCTGACGGCTCACGCGAGACTCCTTCGGTTGGCTCAACTGGGCTCAGGACGGCTCAGGACGGCTGGGGGCGACCCAGCACCTCGATGCCGGGTAGCGTCTTGCCCTCCAGGTATTCCAGCGATGCGCCACCGCCGGTGGATATGTGCGAGAAGTCACCCTCGGCGATACCGAGGGCACGCACCGCGGCCGCCGAGTCGCCGCCGCCGACCACGCTGAACGCTCCCTTGCCGGTCGCGGCGACGATCGCCTCGGCGACACCCTTGGTGCCCACGGCGAATGCGGGAAATTCGAAGACCCCCATCGGGCCGTTCCAGAAGACGGTCTGGGCGTTGGACAGCAGCGTGGTGAACCGCTTGACCGATCCCGGCCCGATATCCAGGCCCATCATGTCACTCGGGATAGCATCAGCCGCGACGGTCTGCGGTGGCGAATCCGCGGCGAACTGCTCTGCCACCACGATGTCCATCGGCAGTCTCAGTACGTCGACGTAGGTGTCCAGCAGCCGGCGGCAGGTGTCGATCATCTCATCCTCGAGCAGCGACTTGCCGACCGAAAAACCCTGTGCGGCAAGGAAAGTAAAGCACATCCCGCCGCCGATCACGATGCTGTCGGCCTTGGTCGCCAGCGACTCGATGACACCGAGCTTGTCAGACACCTTCGACCCGCCGAGCACCACCGCGTACGGCCGTTTGGTCGAGGCGGTCAACTTCTCCAGCACCCGAATCTCCTCGGCGAGCAGCGTGCCTGCATAGTGCGGCAGCAGGGTGGCGACGTCGTACACCGAGGCCTGCTTGCGGTGCACCACCCCAAAGCCGTCGGAGACGAAAGCGCCTCCCGGCGAGACCAGTTCGGCCAGCTGCTTGGCCAGAGCGAGTCGCTCGCCGTCGTCCTTGCTCGTCTCGCGCGCATCGAAACGGACATTCTCCAGCAGCACGACGTCGCCGTCGGACAGCCCCTCGGCACGGGCCAGCGCGTCGGCGCCCACGACTCGGGAACCATCGAAGCCGGCCAATTGCACGTGCCGGCCCAGGTGCTCGCCGAGCGCCGCGGCCACCGGTGCCAGCGACAACTTGGGGTCGGGTCCGTCCTTGGGACGGCCCAGGTGCGCGGTGACCACCACCTTGGCGCCGGCCTCGACCAGTGCCTGCAACGTCGGTAGCGAGGCGGTGATGCGGCCCGGGTCGGTGATGACGCCGTCATCATCGAGCGGCACATTCAGATCGGAGCGCACCAGCACGGATCGACCCGAAACACCTTCGGCGAGAAGATCTTCAAGGCTTGGAACGGACACGGTCTACAGCGACTTGCCAACCAGTGCGACCAGGTCAACGAGACGGTTGGAGTAACCCCATTCGTTGTCGTACCACGACACCACCTTGGCCTGGTTGTCGATCACCTTGGTCAGGCCGGAGTCGAAGATCGAGCTGTGTGGGTCGGTGACGATGTCGCTGGAGACGATCGGCGCATCGTAGTACTTGAGAATGCCCTTGAGCCTGCCCTCGGCGGCGGCCTTGAATGCCGCGTTGATCTCTTCTGCGCTGGCGGATTTGGACAGGTCGGCAGTCAGGTCGGTGACCGAGCCGGTGGGAATCGGGACCCGTAGCGCGTAGCCGTCCAGTTTGCCCTTGAGGTTGGGCATCACCAGGCCGATGGCCTTGGCCGCGCCGGTAGAGGTGGGAACGATGTTCAGCGCGGCGGCGCGGGCGCGGCGCAGATCCTTGTGCGGGCCGTCCTGCAGGTTCTGGTCCTGGGTATAGGCGTGAATGGTGGTCATCAGCCCCTTGATGATTCCGAATTCGTCGTCGAGCACTTTGGCAAGCGGCGCAAGGCAGTTCGTGGTGCACGACGCGTTGGAGATGATGTTCTGACTGCCGTCGTACTTGTCGTCATTGACCCCGAGAACGATGGTGATGTCCTCGTCGGTGGCGGGCGCGGAGATGATCACTTTCTTCGCGCCGGCGTCCAGGTGGCCTTTGGCCTTCCCCGCGTTGGTGAACAGTCCGGTGGACTCCACGACGACATCGACGCCCAGATCGGCCCACGGCAATGCCGCCGGACCCTCCCTGATCGCGAGCGCCTTGATCTTGGCGGGACCCACGACGATGGTGTCGTCGCCTTCGAGGCTGACGTCGTGGGGCAGCCGGCCGAGGATCGAGTCGAATTTGAGCAGGTGCGCCAGCGTGCTGTTGTCAGTGATGTCGTTGACGGCGATCACTTCCACGTCGGCGATGCCCTGCTCCTGCTGGGCCAATAACGCCCGGTAAAAGTTGCGTCCGATTCGACCGAAGCCGTTGATGCCTACTCGGACCGTCACTTGTCTCTCCCTGTCTGTTCGCTGATGAACCGCTCGCCGTCAGCCTAGATCAGAAGTGACAACGGTTGCTGGGCCGGTGACGGTCCCGGGCTTTCGCCGCCACTCTGCCTGCGGAAAGCCCAAGCAGTGGTGAGCGGCGTTACGTGCGCAGCCACCGCAGCGCAGCGGCGGCGGCGTGGTAGCCGCACAGCCCATGGATACCGGCTCCCGGGGGCGTGGACTGCGAGCACAGGTAGACACCGGGAACGCCGGTCGCGTACGGATTGACGGCGATGCGCGGGCGCAGGATGACCTGCAGCCCGTCGTTGGCGCCGCCAACGATGTCGCCGCCGATGAAGTTGGGGTTGTAGGCCTGCAGCCCGGCGGCGCTCTTGCTGACCGTCGCGACGATCCGGTCGCGGAATCCCGGGGCGAACCGCGCGATCTGGTCGACGACGGCCGCGGTGGCGTCGCCGGTGTAGCCGAACGGTACGTGCGCGTACGCCCATATCGGGTTGATTTTGCCCGCGCTGCGGGATGGGTCGGCGAGGTACTGCTGCCCGACGAGCATGAATGGCCGTTGCGCCATCTTGCCTTGGGCGCGTTGACGTTCGGTGTCGGCGATCTCGGCGAATGTGCCGCCCAGGTGGACGGTGCCGGCGCGGCGACAATGGGGGTTCGTCCACGGGATGTCGCCCTCGATGGCGAAGTCGACCTTGAACGCCGACGATCCCTGGCGGTAGCGCCGATAGGAGCGTTTGATCCGGCCCGGCATCACGTCGCCGTAGATCGCGTACGCCGCGGCCGGGCTGAGATCCAGCATCACGATGTCGGCAGCGGGGATGTCTTTGCGGCTCGCGACGGTCACACCGGTGGTCACGGTCCCGCCGTGCGCATCCAGCGCGGCGGCGAGCGCGGCAATGATCGAGCCGGATCCGCCTTCGGCGACGGGCCAGCCGTATCGGTGCCCGCTGGCCAGGAACATCAGCCCGAGCGCCGCCGTCAGCGGGCGATCCAATCTGGTGTAGGCGTGCGCGGCCTGACCGCCCCACAGCCCGCGCGCCTGCTCGGTGTGAAACCAGCGTGCCATCACGGTGGCCGGCAGCACCGCCCGCGGCCCGAAGGCGGCGAGGCGAAACGGGTGACGCGGAATGTTGATCACCGGGCGAAGCAAATCCTCAGCCAGGTCGTCGAGGCCTGCGGCAAGATCGCCCACGGCGCGCCGCCACCGGGTTCCGTCGGATCCCATGCCGGCGACGGTCTGATCGATCGACCGATACAGCACGCCGGCACTGCCATCGTCGAGCGGGTGTGCGCAATCGATCTCCGGCCACTTCAATGTCAGCCCGTAGCGCTGCAGGTCGATCTCCTGCCAGAACGGCGAACCGACCACCCACGGGTGAAACGCCGAGCAATGGTCGTGGATGACTCCGGGCACCGTGAGCTCACCCGAGCGCGACCCACCGCCGATCGTGTCGCGGGCCTCCAGCACCTGCACGTCGACACCGTGACGGGCCAGGTGGATCGCGGCGGCCAGGCCGTTGGGCCCCGCGCCGACAACGACCGCGTTCGTCACCGCGTGGCGCGCTGCGTCGTCACGTGGACCGGGAACTCGTCGCCGGGCTCCGGCCATGGCTGGCGGGTCAGCATGTCCGCGACGTCGACGTAGCCCGCCTCGATCAGGCCGGTCTTGGCGTCGACGATGCGGTACCACTGCTTTTGGACGTGGATGGGCTGGCCCTCGAGGATGATGACGCGGACATCGCCGTCCCCGAAGTCGCAGCGCCGTTGCACCGCCTCCAGCAGCTGCTCGTTGTGCAGATGGCCCTCGCCGAAATTCCACCCCACCAAGGGCCCGGCGACCACTTCGCCCTCGCGCACGCTGTAGTCGGCCTCATTGTCGATCGCGCGGGGCAGCAACCCGTTGAGCGCGCGGCCATGGGTGTGCATCGCCCGGAACGCCGCCACCTTGTCGGCCATGATTTCGGCGGTATCCGCGTCGTACATCTTGGTCAGTTGATTGACAACGAGCGCAGAGCTTTTCACGACGTTGGCCTCGATCTTGTCCTCGGCGCCAGGGCGGAAGCACCATATGCTGGTGGCCCAGTTGCCGGCGTAGTAGCGCATCGCTGGCAGGAACGAAATCTTTTGGGGGAACATGTTTCCCGCGATCACGACGGCCACCGTGGCGATCACGAGGGCCAGCAGGAGCGGCGACCGCAGATCGGTGGCGCGGATCGCGCCGTAGTGCCCGAATAAATAGAACAGCGAGAAGATGAAGAACACGTTCCACTCCAACGGGACTCCCATCGGGAGGTTGGAAAGGATGTTGAGGTGGAAGATCACCATGAACCCGATCAGGAACCACCGCCACGGTTGATCGCCGGCGACGAAGACCAGGACCGTGGGGACCAAAAATTCCGCCGTGGTGCCGCCGACGTGGGCCATGAGCTTCGGCACCACACTGGGACGCAGGTCGTTGACGGGGTCCAGGTAGAGCATGTGTTTGACCCTGGTGAAGATCCTGCTGCGCAGCAGCGCGTTGTTGCTCGTCATCACAGAGACGACGTACGGGAAGTGGTGGTTGAGTTTGGAGGTCGCCGCCCCCCACCACAGGCAGAGCATGATCAGCTTGTAAGCCGCGATCTGGTCGGTGAACGGGAAGAAGAACACGAACAGCTTGAGCCAATAGTGTTCGCCGCGGGCGGCCAGGAAGATGGTCTTGTCGCGCAGACCCAGCAGCGCCAGCGTGACGATCGTCGGCACCACCAGGACGGGGTCGATCAGGCCGACGTCACCGGCGGCGGTGACCGGCCCGCCGTGCCCGGGTGACAACAGCGCCCACGTCGCGCTGATCAACACGATGACGTAGAGGCCGACGTCGGCAACGGTGCGGCTATCGCCGCGGGTCAGCGGGACCTTGTCCCCCCAGGCCGGCAGCCGAATCGTGTTGGGCCGCAACCAATAGAGAACGCCGCCGATCGGAGGCATGAACCGTCCGGTCAGCGGGCCGGATCCGCAGCCCAGGCCCAGGACCTCGAACAGCAGGGTGAAAATGATGACCTTCTGGTACACGATGGGCTGGGTCCACCACTCGGCGATGTGGCTCAGTCCGCCCAGCCCCGGAGTCAGCGAGATGGTCGCGGCCGGGGCGGCGATGTACAGGCCGATCTTGATCAGGTACAGCAGATACACCGCATACGGTGTCCCGAAGCCGTGCTCCGCCCAGTGCCGGGTCACGACTTGCAGCCGCGTCGCCCGGGGCAGGGTGGGCCAAGTCTCGTGGTCGACGTCGGGAATCTCCGGCGACATGAATCCCATGGCTGGCCTCGTTCCTATCGCAGAAACCAATGGCCAATACAATCTATCGGCTCCGCGCCGGGATATCGCGACCTATTGCGCCGTAAATCCTATGGGGTGATATCTTCGCCGAAAACGGCTGCGGCGCGCGCTATTTCACCCACACGGCCCGGGCCCTAA
>Ga0335072_10010491_pt1 | contig 13331 bp, 4 predicted proteins | sample Lox_Sample_21_FD_206725 | JGI IMG/M metagenome (GOLD analysis project Ga0335072, IMG submission 206725) | Soil microbial communities from Loxahatchee National Wildlife Refuge, Florida, United States - Lox_Sample_2.1 | ecosystem: Environmental > Terrestrial > Soil > Wetlands | place: USA: Florida...
AGATACTTCGTAGGTTGAAAATACGGTCGTCTCCAGCACCGTGTACGCGATCTCCGTTCCATCCGGCGAGAAGGCCAGCCCGTATTTCGGCCGTGAGTCGTCCGTCACCCGTCTGGCTTCTCCGTTGGGAAGCATCTTGATGTAGATCTGGTCGGGGGTAAGAAAGCCATCGTCTCCGCGGATGAATGCCACCATATTTCCATCCGGGGAAAGCACCGGCGCTACGGCAGAGTCGGTGAAATCGGTGAGCTGCGTGAAGCGCTGCGGCTGACGATGACGCAGTCGATAGAGGGCCATGCCGCCAATCGCGAGAACTACGCAGGCTGTGGCCGAAGCGACAGGCAGAATCCATCGTGTTCGTCGGTTTCCGGCGATCCGGCCAGCCGGCGGGATGGCCGGGGCAGTGGGCGGCTGCAGGATTCCTGTTTCCGAGGGCATTTCCACGCTGCCTCTCGCCCCATCGGCGAGGGCAATGAAACGGTATCCGATCCGCGGAATGGTTTCGATGTAACGGGGAGAGCCTGCGGAATCCCCCAGTGCGTCGCGCAGCTTCTGGATGGATTTATTGAGTCCGTGGTCAAAATCCACAAACACATCGGACGGCCAGAGGCGTCGCCGGAATTCTTCGCGCGTCACAATCTCGCCAGGAGTTTCGAGGAGCAACAACAGGACCTGAATCGGCTGCTGCGACAGGCGGATTTTCGCGCCGTTCCTGGTGACCTGCCGTGTCCTCAGATCCAGCTCAAACTGGCCGAACCGGACCGTGTTTTGAGTGTGTGAGAGGGCCATTCCACACTCGCCAGATCGAGAGCCCCGAGTCTAGCACTCCAGGAGAGTGGGGACAACTTCTTTCAACTGATTGCTGCAGAGAGATTTGTGTGGGGAGAAACAATTCGCCGGGCAGGCATTGCTCATGAAATGGCAGTTATGGAGAATCGGACCCGCTCTACGGAGTGAAAGCAAACCAACAAGCGCGGTGCCAACCACAACCGCGCCCCGGAATCGGAGGGGAGACGGACATGAAGTCGACATTCGGGAAGTACTCACGCCTGGTCGTCCTGCTGGTATTTGCATGTATCCCAGCCATGCGAGCCGCTGCCCAGGCAGATGGCTGGCGGGACGATGACGAACGGCTGGCCCAAATGACGGAACTGGAGCGGCTGCACGCGACTTTTCATGCGGCCGTCAGCGTGCACGATCCGGTGAACGGCGATTCGCCGGCAGTGATCACCCAGAGAATCCGCGACATGCTCTCAATCTGGAGCAGAGACGCCCATCTCACCGTCGTCAGCACCGCTGCCTCGGCAGGAAATTATGTCGGGAACGGCGATCCGGATGATCCCGAAACCTGCCCTCCACCTACGGGCGACACGTCTGCCACGGGACAACAGGGGACGTTGTGCACGTTCTTCAAGTATGTTTCCGGCGGGTTGCAGGCAGCCAACAAGTTTGTGTCGCTCAGCCCGGCTTACAAAACAAAGTATGTGCCAGTAAGGGACGATGACGGCGAATGGAAATCATCGGTGTATTTCGAATGCCATTACTTCGATGTATCCCTGAATCCAGCCACCGGCCAGCCGTTCTGGACAGCCAAAAGCCACGTGAACCTGGACGGTGAAGCCAGAAAGATCGACGGGCGGTGGTTATTGACGCGGGTCAGCACGTCCGCCGTTGGGGTTCCGGTTCCATGAAGCCAAGCACGCGATGCACGCGCTCGCGAGGCAGGAGACTTCAGAGAACAGCGCTCGTCGAGTTTGACCCGGCTCGGTCGGGCGGGCTTCTCGTCACAGCCGACGCAGGTTTGCGGACAAGAAAACGCCGGAGCTTATGGCTCCGGCGTTCTTTCTGAACCGACCCACTCAAGCTCAACCCACTCAAGCCAACGGACGGCTTGCATGGGCCACGCGCTGATTTCAGACGCCTACGGGGACGTTGACCTTGTCGTACCAGGAGTGGGCGGCTTTGAGGGCCTTGTTGACGTTCTCGATGTTCTCGACGCCCTGGGTGCTGAGCCACTGCTCGAAGGCTTTGGCGCCCTGTTTGGCATAGACGGCGATGCCGTCCTTCCAGGTGGCACGGCCGCAGAGGACTCCGTTATAGGTGGCGCCGGATTCGTTGGCCAGTTCGAGGGTCTCGATGAAGACCGGGTTGGAGACGCCGGCGGAGAGATAGATGAACGGCTTGTGGGTGGAGGAAGCGGCGAGGCGGAAGTGCTCGAGGGCTTCGGCGCGGGTGTAGGCCTGCTCGCCTTTGAAGGCTTTGGTGCCGGCAACAAATTCCATCTGGATGGGCACTTCGACTTTGAGGACGTCGACGCCGTAGCGCTCCTTGCCGAATTCTTCCATGGAGCCGGTGACAATGTCGGGCTTGCGCTTCGCGTAGGCGACAGATTTCTCGTCTTCGCCGTGGACGGCATAGCCGACGGTCTCGAGGAAGAAGGGGATGTCGTGAGCGCGGCACTCGTCGCCGATGCGTTCGACCCAGGCGTGTTTGTGGTCGTTGATGCGCGAGTTCTCGAAGGGAGTGTAGTAGAGGAGGATCTTGATGCAGTCGGCGCCGGCTTCTTTGAGGCGGCGAACGCTCCAGAGATCGAGGAGGTCGGGGAGGCGGCCGGGGAGGGCGGCATCGTAGCCGGTTTTCTCGTAGGCGAGCAGGAGACCGGCCTTGTGCCGGCGTTTGGAGGCGGGCAGGCCGAATTCGGGGTCGAGAAGGATGGCGGAGGCATGCTGGGTGAGGACGTCGGTGACCAGCGATTTGAATTCTTCGAGGGCGGAGTCGGGGACTTCGGCGACGCCCTTCTCTTTGGCGAGGGATTTCTTCAGCGAACCGCGCTGATCCATGGCGGCGGCCGCGATCACACCCCGCTTATCCGATACGGCTTTCAGTCCGGCGAGTTTGCCGGGGGTCAGATTGATCGACATCGTTTGTCTCCTGCGCTGCGGAATGATCCGAAAAAAGGCGGTTTCCTTCACTATTTTAGTCGCCGGAGGGAAGCGGTGGGCAGGTAGCGAAAGTAACGTGTGGGAAATTCACGGGCTCTCAATCCCGGTCAAGCCAAAGGAGGGCTCGCATGGGGCTACCCGTTCCCTACCCCATGCAAGCCAAAAGACGGCTTGCATGGGCCACCCGGGAGGGGTCGGTTACGGCTTACGATTGCGGAACGCAAATGCGAAGTGCGATCGATTGCGCCAGAACTCAGGGGGCGAGGTAGGGGCGGAGGCCGTCCCAGGGATAGAGGCCGGTGGGGCCGTTGTCGTACTCGACCTGGGGGCGGTTGGTCCAGCGGATGAAGAAGCCGACGGACTGGTTGTTGTAGTCGCGGGTGTTGTTGAGGGAGAGGAAGCCGCCGGCGTACCAGTGGTCGGTGAGGTGGTAGGAGAGCTGGCCCTTGAAGTCGTAGTTGCCGCTGACGACGGATTGGGAGGAATACGAGGCGTTCTGGCTGGCGACTTCGAGAGCGTTGTCGAGCGGGAAGTACGGGACGCTGTCCTGCTGGAAGGCTTCAAGACCGAAGGCGGCGACGGCACTGTAGTGGATGTTGGGGCCATAGCGGCCCTGGAAGGAGAAGGGGACGTTGGCGAGGTAGTAGGCCTGGGGGCTGAAGTATCCACCCTGACCGTAGGTGAAGAAATTTTGGTTGTTGCTGTAGTGCATGCCGAAGAAGTTGACGCCGACGGTGAGATTGCCCTGGTCGGGAACTTCTTTGACGCGGAAGTATGCGCCGGCATCGGCGTCGATGCGGTTGTTGCTCTGCACGTGGACGCCGTTGAGATGCTGGCCGCCGGCGCTGACGTAGAAACCGGAGCCGGGATCGCTTTTGCCGAACTGCAGTTCGCCGCCGGTGGCGACGACGCCACCCCAGGCATTGCCGGCGAATCCGGGACCGGCGGAGCCGGGATCGCGCAGGCCGGACCAGGAGAGCTGGGAGTCTTTGACCGAGTCGCGACTGGCGGTGATCGTGAGAGGGCCGTTGCCGGGTTTCCAGGCAAGACGGCCGATGACGTTCGAGACGAGGAAGCCCCAGGGCGAGTAGCCTGCGGCGGCGGCGAAGTTCGAAGTGGCGAACTGGACTTCTCCACCGACGCCGACGGCATTCTGCTGATTGAGAACCGCGTTGGCGGGCGCGGTGCCGAGGCGCTCGGCGACGCCGCCCGGAAGCAGGGGGGATTTGGAGACGGCACCGGAGTCGAGAAAGACGGGATTGGAGACGACGGTGAGGCGACCGCCGGTGTTGAGAGGTGCGGAGGCCTCGAAGGGGGCCTGCAGGGCAGTGAGGGCGTCGAAGCCAGCGGTGCCGCTGCGATGATTGACGATGCCGGTGCCGCCGAGCCATGCGCTGTAGCCGGATTCAATATTGGAGAGGTTCATCTGCGCCTGTTCGCGGAGGTCGCGCTGGCGGACGATGGAGGGACGCTCGTAGTGGCCGCGCAGCGGAGGCAGGTTCTCTTTCATCAGCTCATCATCGGAGATGCCTTCGGGGCGCTCGAAATAGTCGGGTGGCTGGACGGAGGCGATGACCTGTGAAGGCGGTTCGTACTGGGTGGGAACGATCGTGGGATCGACGGGGTTCTTCGCGGCGCTCAGGGTGGCTTGGGCTCGCTGCCATGCGGGATCGACGGTGGCGGTGAGGGGAACGAGCGCGGTGCTGGTGTCGAGTCCGATTTCGATAGGCTGATCCTGCGGAGTGGGAAGCGCGGGAGGCGGAGCAATGCTGGCGCCGGTGCGGACGGTAGCGAGAGGCTGAGAGGCTTCGGGTGAATAAGGCTGGTTTTGAGGTTCGGTGGAATTGGGTTGCGTGGGTTGCAAGGAGGTGGGCGGGACGATGAGGTTGGGGCTGGAGGCAGGGGCGTTTTCGGGGATGGTGATCGTGCCTGGATTGGGGGTGAGCGGGGCGATGACGCCGGCGCCGGGATTCGCAGTCGGTGGCGCAGAGGGCGAAGAGACGGCCGGCGCAGCAGGTACGACATTGTCGAGTTGTACGGGCGCGCTTCCCATGTAGTAGGGATCGGGACCGAGGGTTGGATTGTCGGCGCGCTGAGGATGTGGGTTGCTGAAGCCTGGCAGGGGAATGGCGGTGTCGGGTGTGCTCTCGGAGTCGGGATTGAGCAGCTTCACGAGGTCCGCGGGGCCGCGGGGATGGCTCTGCTGCACGAGATCTGCCTGGTCGAGTTTGTGGGCGAGCTCGGTCGCCGGGCTGACGGGCGGCATGGCTTTGAGGGAAGCGCGCCAGTAGTCAGCGGCTTTGGCGCGATCGCCGCGCGCGGTTTCGAACTGCGCGGCGGAGGCGAGGATCCGAGGATCATTGGGAAATTTCGCAAGGGCATCGCGCAGCCAGGCTTCGGCCTGCTTCATGTTTTGTGCGCCGAGCGCGGCGCCGACCATGCTTTGGTAGTCGCCGGCCGAAGCGTTGGTCATGTCGAGAGACTGGTAAATGGCCATCGCGTCCCTGGGCTGACCGGCCTGGACGAATCCCGCGGCAAGAGCTTTGCTGACGGCGGGATTGCCGGGGAAGGCCTGCGCAGCGGCGGTAAGGATTTCGACGGCGCGGCGGGAATTGCCAGCGGCGGCAGCCTGCGCGGCGCGGCGCTGCGCCCACGTGGCCCAGATGGTCTGCACCTGGCGACGCTCCTCGTCGGTCATGTCGCGACGGTCGCCGAGGGTCATGAGCTGGCGGTAGAGGTCGCGATCGTCGCCGACGTTCATCAGCGTCCAGGCATTGGCGATGTCGACAGAAGCGGGCGGGAGTTTGCCGGCGGTGTGGTAGTCGTCCTCAACCTGGGTGAGCAGGGCGAGAGCGCCGCGGAGATCGCCATTGGCGGCGTAGACAGCGGCGAGGGTCTGCTGGTACTGGGGATCGGCGGCGAGCTTTTTGCGGACATCGGCGGGGATTTGCTGGAGCTGCGCGAGCGCGTCGGCGTCGTGATCGGTGGCATGGAGCGCGGCCATGAGGCCTTTCCACGCATTCGCATTGTCAGGGCGTTGGGTGAGGACGCCGCGGTAGATGTTGTAGGCGCCTTCAGGATGATTGCGGTCGAGGTCCAGGGCAGCGACCTGGAGCTGCAGCGGGATGGGCAGCGTCTCGCCGTTGTCCTGATAGATTTTGACGGCGCGTTCAAGGAAGCCCTGGGCGACGTCGGGGTGATTCTGGCTCTGATAGATGGCGGCGAGTTCGGCGAGGAAGCCGCTGTCGCGCAGCGCGCTGTCGTAGGCATCGGGGGGCATGCGCTCGACGACGGCGATGGCCTCGTCATCATGACCGGCGAGGTGCTGCAGGGAGACGAGGCCCTGCCACGCGGCGATGTTACCAGGATCGACGCCGAGAAGGCGGCGGTAGATGTCCTGGGACTGGGGGTAGTCCTTGTCCTGGGCAAGAAGGGCGGCATACTGGAGCGTGATATCGGTGCGGAGCTTCTCGGCGCCGGCGGGATATTTCAGATTGATGGCGGTGAGGAGGGTCTTCTGCGCCTGCGCGTCCTGGTCCGCGGCCACATACGCGCGGGCGAGGTTGCGCAGGTAGTCGGGATCGCGGACCACGGCCTTTTTCAGTGCGGGCGGGAACTTGTTTTCGGTCAGGATGGCGTCTCTTCCCTGCCCTGCCTGGGCCTGAGCATTGAAGAGGCCACGCCACCAGGCCGGAGCGTTCGGCTGGCGGTGGAGCAACGCCTGATAGACGGGGACGGCGAGGTCGGGGGCCTGCATCCTCATATACGCACCCGCTTCGCCGCTGAGGGCATCGACGCTGCCGGGACGCAGGGCGAGAGCGGCCTGGTACTGCCGGACGGCTTCGGTCAGGTGGTTGGCGTTGAGGGCCTGGGTACCGAGCTGCATAGCGTTCCAGAAGCGCGCGGTGGCGAGGGACTGCGCAATGAGCGGAATCCTCAGGCCATTCTGCTGGGCCTGCTCGAAGTACTGAGCGGCTTCGGCGAAGTTGCCTTGCTTCATGCGAACGAAGCCAAGGCCAGCGAGAACGCGGGGGTTGGTCGGCTGCTTCACGCTGATGTCGACGAACCTCTGCTGGGCGCGTTCCAGGTGGTTGGCCGCGAGTTCGCTGAAGGCATCGCGTTCGGCAGGAGTGCGGGCAATGCCGGCGGTGGCGCTGGACTGGCGCGCTTCGGTTTCGGCCAGCTCTTTTGCGAGCTCGGGATCGGGGTGAAGTTTCAGGTAATCGCGGACGGCAGGCATAGTAGCGGGATTCTGCACGTCCCACGCGAGAGCGTTGCGCAGCGCGGTCTGCGCGGTCGCATCCTGAGGATACTGGCTGAGAATCTTCTCGCCTTCGCCACGGGTGCGCGGATCGTAGGTGAGGACGCGACCGAGGTCGATGGTGTACTGCGGATCGCTGGGATACTTTGCGGCCAAACCGCGCAGGCCGTTGATGGCGTCGGGCAACTCGGCGGGAATGCCGGCGGCGGTGTCGTAGTAGGCGAGCGCCCAGTTGTCGGGCGGATGCGAGCCGAAGGTATCGCGGTAGATTTTGAGGGCTTCTTCGTTGTGCCCGTTCTTCGCCAGTTCCGCGGCCTGCTGGAGGAGCTGGTTCTGGGTTTTGTTGCTGACCAGCGCCTCGATCTTCGCGATCTCGGGGCTGTCGGGGTTCACCGCGCGCAGCTTGTCGATGTAGCTTTGCGCCTCGGTATCGTTGCCGGAGAGTTTCGCCCAGCGGCCAAGGCCAGCGAGCGCTTGCTGATTGTTGGGGTCGGAGAGAAGAATTTGCTGCCAGGTTTGCGCGGCGAGGTCGATATGGCCGGACTGTTCCTGGGACTGCGCTTTTTCAAGGAGCGCGGTTTCTGCGGGAGACTGCGCGCGGGCGGGGATCAGCGATACGAGGACCATCAGCGCCAGGCCAGTGGCCGTGTTGCGGAGGTTTCGTTTCATGGTCCCTATCTGCATATCAGTGGACTTTCCCGGGCGCGATGCCACAAAAGCGGCTGGAACTGGTGCATGGAACGGAAGTTCTACGAGGCGGTGCTATCAAGAGGTGGTGGGAGCGCCGCTCGGCGGCTAAAGCCTGATTCAGTCGGCGATTCAGCCGGCACGGCTCAACCCGTGCACTTTCAAAACGCACAGGGGCTGAAGCGCGAAGATTTTCAGGGGGCGTCGCGGCACGACTGAAGTCATGCCCTGTTACAAAAACGGTTCCTCTTACAGATCCGGCGGCTGGAGGTTCTGCATTCCGGTACCTGCCGGAATGGGGCAGAGATGAGGCACAGGCGAGTCCACTCAAGCCGACCACGGGCTTGAAAGGGGTGCCCCTGAGTCTGGCCTGGCGCTGGCTCATAGGCTTTCCACGACCTGCAGGCGGCGGCGAGCTTTGGCGCGCAGCCAGCTGCGAATCCAAATGGCGAAGACGAAGCTGATGGCCAGCACCACGAGGTCCACCATCCAGGGAACCTGCATGAACCAGAGCTGAAGGGCAGTCCACCAGGGCAGAACGCCGACGTGATAGACGTTGTTGCCGATGCGGTAGCTTTCAAAGCGCGGGCCCTCGAGCAGCGCCACGGTACCGGAGACAGCGCTGGACTGGGATGCTTCGAGGAAGGCCTTCCACATGGCGGGATAATTCGCCGCGGCCTTGACGTTGATGAGGACGACGGAGCGTCCGCTGGAGTATGGCGACTCGATCTCCTCGATGAGCGCGTCGGGAACGCCGGTGGTGCCGATGAGGCCGGAGGAGAGCTGATCGGGCGCGGGGATGCGCCACCACATGTTGTGGACGGCGGCAAAGAAGCCGCGGGTGTCCTGGACCTTGAGGCTGTTTTCGCCGAAGGTGACGGGCATGCCGGAAGCGAGACGGCCGATGGCCCCATTGCTTTGGCCGGTGGTGATGACCAGGAAATCCTGATCGGCGCCGGACTGCAGCGCCTCGGGCCCGGCGATGGTGACACGCAGCGCGGGATAGCCGGTTTCCGCACCGAAGTGCCCCATCATGGTCAGGTAGGTTTCGATTTCCTGCGAAGAGGGCTGATCGGGCAGGACCACGGTGGTCTGGCTGAGATCGGCGTAGCGCGTGAAGGGGAACCCGGCGTTGGAGAACAGCTCGAGGTTGGGCATGGAAGCCCAGTGCGGCAGGCCGTGCAGATCAATGTAGGAACTGCGCAGAATGGCGCCCATCTGGTTGCCGGGCAGCGTGGTGTTGCAGTTGCCGCCCTTGAGCAGCTGGAAGGTCAGCTTGAAGCGCATGGAGTTGGAGAAGGGGCGCAGGTTGACGACGGGAATCGCGATGTTGACCGAATCCTGCTTCGAGGCCTCTTTGCCGGGGGCGAGCGGGATCGACCCGAGGTAGGCGTCGTTCGATTCGACCTGCAGGCTCGAGATGGGACCGATGGGGATGGAGTTATAGCGGTAATCGAGGTGAAGACGGACGTTCTGCTGCGCGTCCTGGAAGAAGAGGTCGGGCGGGATTTTGTAGTACGCGGTCAGCGGAGCGTTGCCGTCACCCTGCAGCGCTTCGGCGGGACCGGTCCAGAGGGGCACGCGCCCACGATCGTCGGCAACCCGCCAGCGCGGCGCATCGTCGGGGCTGCTCCTGGCAGGGAGCGCGAACTGATTCACGGCAGCGGTTGCGCCATCGAGTCCCGGCCAAGCGGTGGCCAGCGCCTGCGCGGCGGCGAGGGTTTGGTCGGCATCATTGCCGGCGATGACGAGGACCTTGCCATAGGGGTCGACGGGATTGGTGCGGATGGCGATGGTGGGTGAAAGGGGCGGATCGAGACTCAGGCCCGGAGGCAGCGCGTTGTTATTCTCTGCGATCAGGACGACGTTGCCGGGCGGCAGATTGCCGATGGAGACCGGAAAGCGGACCGAGCGATAGTCGCCAAGGACACCAAACCATGAGCTGACGACGCCGGCCGCCTGCAGACCTTTGAGCGAGGGCGCAGAGCCGAAGACGATGGGGATGACCGGAGGCTGCGCGAGCTGGGAATCAAAGAACGGCAGCGGGAGCAGCTTGAGCTCGTTCGCCAGCGGCAGCAGATCGCCGGACATGGCGATGGTGGTATTGGGGTCGACGTGGGCCCAGAGCGCGGAATTGGTGGGGTCTTCGCAGGACTGCGCGTAGTGGCCGATGAACTCGAAGGTGAGCTGATTGTTGCGAACCAGAAGATCGGGGGGGATGACGACATCGGACTGGATCGCCGCTCCGTTATTCGGGGTCTGCGGGACAGGAAGGGTGGCGAAGGTGGTGCCGTTGAGGATGATTTTCAGGTGGCTTTGCGCGGGGATGAGGCTCGGCGAGAAGTGGTAATAGAGGTGCATTGAGGCCTGCTTCACCACCTGGTTTTGCGGGATGGCGAAATAGGTGGTGTCGTAGGCGTCGGTGCCGTGGAGGTTGATGGTGTTCGTTCGGCCGAGGTCGAAGAGGTTGGTCTGGGTTTTGAAGGTACCGGCTGCGGGCGCGCCTGGATCGGCGGTCGAAGATGCAGGGGGCAGAGCGGTCTGACTGGCGGAGGCGGGCGGTCTCTGGTTTGCGGTGGGAGACGGCGGCTGGGGAGTCGGGGCGGAGGGGTTGGCCTGCGCTCGGGCCCTGGCGCCGAACAAGGCGAGGCCGAGGGCGAACAGCAGGAGGAGGCTCTCGGCCGGGACCTGCGTTCTCTTGCCGGACTTGCCGTTGCGGCGCGGGATCATGGCCGCGATGGCCATGACGAGGCCACGAACCGCGATACGGATGATGCGGGCGAGGCTGCGCAGGGGCTGGTCGACTTCCCGGGATTCGCCCCAGCCGAGCCACGAATCGGCGCGGGAGAAGAGCACCATGGTCAGCATCTCTTCTTCAGCGACGGTGAGGGGATCGAACTGGAGGCGCAGGACGTTGTTGGCGAGGCCGACCACTTTCGCGGGGAGTTCGGCATCACCGGTGCGCAGCGGGAAGATGACTTTGAGGGAGTCGCCCGGGTTGGCAAACATACCTTCGAGCAGCTCCATGGCGAGGCCGCCACTGGAGACATCGATGGTCTGGCCGGGAACGATGCGGCCGTCGCCCATCAGCACACGGACCGGCGCGGCAAAATTGATTCGCACATGCTGGCGGGTCTGACGAGCTTCGCGGGCGACGGCAACGCAGACGCTGAGGATGACGATGTTGAAGGCGGTCCAGAGAGCGTTGGTGATGATGGTGCCGGGGTGGGTGCCATCCCACAACCAGCCAAGCCCCGGGATGTGCATGAAGCGGGGAATGACCATCAGCAGGCCCAGGGCATTGAAGGCCAGGAGCACGATGAAGGGCTGTGCGATGCGCGCGTCGAAGAAGGTGCGCGTGACCATGCCGCCCTTGGCCGTGACGTTGAATTTGCCCAGCCTGGGGTTGAACAGAGCCATCAGTGTGGGCAGCAGGATGTAGGGCGAGAGGACGGTCTCGTAGATTTCGTTCCAGAAGGAATGGCGGTGGTAGCCCTGGATGCGGCTGTTGGTGACGCTGGAAAGCGTGAGGTGCGGTAGTGCATAGGCGAGGATCGCGATCCAGTAGCCGGGCACGTTCGTGAATCCGAAAATCAGATAGATCAGGGGCGCGGTGAGAAAGATGAGGCGGGGCAGCGCGTAGAGGAAGTGCGTCATCGCGTTGAAGTAGCAGAGGCGCTGCGGCCAGGTGAGGTTCGGCGCGAAGAGCGGGTTTTCGAGGCGGAGGATCTGGATCATGCCGCGCGCCCAGCGGATGCGCTGCTTGACATGCGCGCTGAGGCGTTCGGTGGCGAGGCCCGCGGCCTGCGGGATATTGATGTAGGCGGTGTTCCAGCCGCGAATCTGCATGCGCAGACAGGTGTGAGCGTCTTCGGTGACGGTTTCAGCAGCGATACCGCCGATTTCGTCGAGCGCTTCGCGGCGCAGGACGGCACAGGAGCCACAGAAGAAGGCGGCATTCCAGAAGTCGTTGCCATCCTGGACGATGCCGTAGAAGAGCTCGCCCTCGTTGGGGATGACGCGAAACTGGCCCAGATTCCGCTCGAAGGGATCGGGTGAATAGAAATGATGCGGCGTCTGCAGCATGCCGAGGTTGGGATCCTTGAGGAACCAGCCGATGGTCATCTGCAGGAAGCTGCGGGTGGGGACGTGGTCGGAGTCGAAGATAGCGACGTAGGGCGCGCTGAGGCTCTTGAGGGCGTGATTGATGTTGCCGGCCTTGGCCTGGATGTTGTCGCCGCGGGTCATGTAGCCGATGCCGGCTTCAATGGCGAACTCGCGGAATTCCTCGCGATTGCCGTCGTCGAGGATGTAGACGTGGAGCTTGTCGGCGGGCCAGTCGATGTTGAGCGAGGCGAGCGCGGTATAGCGGACGACGCTGAGGGGCTCGTTGTAGGTAGGGATGAGGAGGTCGACTTCGGGCCAGTCCTCAGGATCGTCAGGGAGCGGCACGGGCGCACGGCGCAGCGGCCAGACGGTCTGGAGGAAACCGAGATAGAGGATGCCGAAGGCATAGGCTTCGGCGACCAGCAGAAGGACGATAAAGAAGACGTCGACGGGACCCCACCGGGTGCCTGGATCCTGAAAGAAGGCGAGGATGCTGCTCACGCGCCACCAGCCATAACGGAAAGTGGCGAACATGGAAAGCATCATCAGGGTGAGGGTGATCAGGTAGGAGTCTGAAACGCGGCTGAGCCAGACGCAGAGCAGGACCATCAGCAGGCCGAGGACGGCTTGCTGGGGCCAGGAGAGAGCCAGAGAACCGAAGAAGAAGAGGGCGATGATGCCGAAGGCAATCATCGCGAAGCGCAGGAGCCTGAAGAACGGCCCGCGTCCGGTTTCAAAACCCTCCCAAAGCTCTTCCTGGGTCATCGCTCGCTCCAGCGCATGCCGCGCTGGCCTGCGCCGACGGCCACGGAAGTGTTGCGGAGCCAGGTGACCAGACTCATGATGTCTTCGGCGGCCGGCGAATTCGGAGCGTAGTCGATTACCGTCATGCCCTCAGCCAGGGCTTCGCTCATGGCGGGGCTGCGGTGGATGGCAAAGGGCAGCAGGCGCTCGCCGAGCTGCTGACGGAGGACTTCGCGGACGTCGAGTTGCAAGGGCGACGAGGGATCGAACTGGCTCAGCACATACCATGCCTGGAGAGGCTTTCCGGTGAGGCCTTCCTGGTTGCGGAAGAAGCCTTCGAGCACGGGAAGCGTGACCACCGAGGCCATGTCCGGAACCACGGGAACGATCATGACGGGGGAAAGACGCGCAGCCTGGCGCAGCATGGGCGCCGATCCGGTGGCGACGTCGATCACCACGCGGCTGACATCCTGGGCTCCTCGACTCATTTCGCGGCGGAGCAGATCGGGATCGGCGTCGTAGCGTTCGGCTTCGAGAGTGAGAACGCGAATGGGCGGATCGCTCGTGCCTCCGCTGAAGGTGCGTACGAC
>Ga0335072_10010492_pt1 | contig 13330 bp, 12 predicted proteins | sample Lox_Sample_21_FD_206725 | JGI IMG/M metagenome (GOLD analysis project Ga0335072, IMG submission 206725) | Soil microbial communities from Loxahatchee National Wildlife Refuge, Florida, United States - Lox_Sample_2.1 | ecosystem: Environmental > Terrestrial > Soil > Wetlands | place: USA...
TTGTATCCGGCCGTTTCCCGGACCGACACGACGTCCTTCGTCATCACATCTTTCACCCGGCTGTCCATCAAGATCACCCCTTTGGCAGCCACATCACTGCTGCCTGCGCGCAGCAGGCGGTGCATCTGCACTCTCAAGCCCACTCCGCCGCCGCCCAGGACTCCAGGGCCCTTGGTCACGTAATGTGCCGCGCCCGGTCCTGGCGCATAACACCGGATCATGTCTCACGACTATCAGGGCCCGATACGCGATTGACGCCGTGCTGGAACCGGTCAGCCCTTGCCGGGATTGAACAGGCCGAGCGGGTCCAGGGCCTGGCGCACGGCATCCTGGAGGACCAGGGCGCCCGGATCAAGCTCGCGGCGCATGCCGTCCCGTTTGAGCAGCCCGACGCCGTGTTCCCCGGTTACGGTGCCGCCCAGAGCGATGGCCGAGTCCAGCAGTTCTTCGAAGGCCGCCTGCGCCGCTGCCCGTGCGGCATCATCACCCACAGGCGTGACCAAGAGCGGGTGCAGGTTCCCGTCGCCCGCATGTGCGATGCTGGCGATCTGCACACCGTGGCGGGCGGCGATCCGTTCGGTCTCGGCCAGCATGGCGGGGACCTTAGACCGGGGCACGCATAGGTCCTCAGTCAGCACCGGGCCGAGCCGTTCCAGGGCCGGGTAAGCCAGTCGCCTGGCCTCGAAGAGGGCTTCGGCCTCCACCTCGTCGGTGGACTGCTCGACCCAGGTGGCGCCGGCCGCGGCCATGGCGGCTGTGACGGCTTTGGCCTCCGCCGTCCCAGAGGGCCCGGGGGTATCAACCCGAGCGAGCAGCAGCACGGCCGCGTCGGCGTCGATGCCCAAGTGCTTCCAGTCCTCGACGGCGGTGAGGCAGACGCGGTCCAGCAGTTCCAGGACCGAGGGGGTCAGTCCCTGCCGGGTGATGTGCGACACGGCCTGGCCCGCGGTAACCAGGTCGGCGAAGGCAGCGACGACTGTCTGGACCGGGCCAGCGGGGGCGGGCCGCAGCCGCAGCGTCACCTCGGTGATGACGCCCAGAGTGCCCTCGGAACCGACGAACAGCCCGACCAGGTCCAGCCCGGCCACGCCCTTGGTCGTCCGGCGTCCCAGCCGCACCACTTCGCCGTACCCGGCCGGCCCGCCGACCACGGCCCGCAGCCCCAGCACGTAGTCGCGAGTGACGCCATACTTCAGGCAGCACAGCCCGCCCGCGTTGGTGGCGACGTTCCCGCCGATCGTTGACCAGGGAGCGCTGGCCGGGTCAGGTGGGTACCACAGGCCGTGTTCAGCCACCGCGGCCTTCACGTCGTCGTTGACCGCGCCGGGCTGCACCACACAGAGCAGGTTGTCCCGGTCGATCTCGGTCACCCGGTTCATCCGGGACAGGTCGAGGATGACGCAGCCGTCAACCGCGTTGGCCCCGCCGGAGAGGCCGGTCCCGGCGCCGCGGGGCACGACGGCCGCGCCTAGCTCCGCGCAGGTCCGCACGACATGCTGTACCTCAGCCTCGGACCTGGCCCGGACGCCCGCGGCGGGCCGCCCGGCCGGCGCCCATTCGGCGTCGTCGTGGGCCATCGCGGCCAGCGCGTCGCGGTCCGCCACCACCCGGTCGCCGGGCAGCTCTCTGCTCAGGGCTTCGATCAGCTGGGCCGACGCGGTCGCGAGCGGTGCTGATTCCATAGGCCGACCTTAAGCAGTGGCTGGCGTGGCTGGCATGTTGGTCAGGCCGCCAGCTGGCCGCCGTCGACGGCCAGCACGTGGCCGGTGACCATGGAGGCGGCCCGGCTCAGCAGGAACACGATCGGCCCGACGATCTCGCGCAGCTCGCCGAAGCGCCCGGCCGGCGTCCGCTGGCGCAGCCGCTCGTAGACCTCAGGCCGGGTGCCCCGGTTCCGGGCCACCAGCGGCGTCTCGAACGTGGACGGGGCCACGGCGTTGACCCGCACCCCGGACCCGGCCAGCTCGACCGCGAGAGCCCGGGTCACCTGGATCACACCACCCTTGCTGGCCGCGTAACCGATCAGTCCGGGCACCGCCATCACGCCCATCACCGACGCGACGTTCACAATGGCCCCGTCCTGCCGCTCCGCCATGCCGCGGGCCGCGATCATGCAGCAGTTGAACGTGCCGGTGAGGTTGATGTCGAGGACATCCCGCCAGAGCTGCTCCGGGTAGTCCAGGGCATCGCCCCATCCCCCGATCCCCGCCGAGTTCACCAGCATGGACGGCCCGCCGAGGTCGGTGCCGATGGCGGCCCAGGCCGCACTGACCGCGGCCCGGTCCCGTACGTCCGCGGCGTAGGCAGCACAGTCCAGCTCGCGCGCGGCCGCCGCGGCGGCCTGCTGGTCCTGATCCACGATGGCCACCAGGCTGCCGGCGTCCCGGAGCGCCCCGGCGACGGCCCGGCCGATGCCGCTGGCGCCGCCGGTCACCACCGCTACTCTGCCGGTCAGCGTGAACAGGTCATTGATCATGAGGTCGCCTGCCCGGTGAGCTCAGGCACCAGGTGCGCCGGTTCCTGTCCGCGCAGCACCCGGACCACATCGGCCAGCGCGGTCCGGCGCACGTCGCCGAGGGCCTCCTCGGTATAGGCCGCGGAGTGTGGCGTGATGATGACATTGGGCCGCCCGAGCAGCGGATCGCCGGGGGCAGGCGGCTCCCGTTCCAGCACGTCCAGGCCAGCCCCGGCGATGGTGCCCGAGTCGAGCGCGGCCACCAGCGCGGCCTGGTCGACAACCGCGCCGCGGCTGGTGTTGATGAGGTAGGCGTCGGGCCGCATGAGCGCGAAGGCCTGGCTGTTCATCAGATGCCGGGTCTGCGGGGTTAGCGGAAGATGGACCGACAGGAAGTCCGACTCGGCCAGCAACTGGTCCAGCGGGACGAGCGCGATGCCGAGATCCCGGCCCACAGCCGGGTCCACGAACGGGTCGTGGGCGATGACCCGGAGCCCGAGGCCGTGCGCCCGGGCCGCAACTTCCCGGGCGATCCGGCCGAAGCCGAGCAGGCCGAGTGCCTGACCGCGCAGCCGCCGCATCGGGCCCAGCTCCGCGTAGCTGGGCCACATCCCAGCCTGGACGCTGCGGTCCGAGCGGCCGAGCCGGCGGGCGCAGCTGAGCAGCAGTGTAACGGCCTGCTCGGCGACATCATCCGCGCCGTAACCCGGCACGTAGCTCACAGCGATGCCACGCTCCCGGGCCACGGCCACGTCGATGTTGTCGTACCCAACACCACAGCGGGCCAGCAGGCGGCAGGCGGGCAGCCGGGTGATCAGTGCCCGGTCGAACCGCCCGGAGTAGACGAAGACGGCCACCGCTGGGCCGGCCGCGGCCGCGATGTCGTCCGGATCGTGCCCGGCGACCGTATCCAGGTGCGCTCCGGCCTCGGCCAGGGCGCCAAGCTCCGTGGGCTGGAACGGAAACCGGTCAGCATCTGTCAGCAGGACCCGCCGCATGGCGGGCTCAGCTGGCCAGGCCGTCGCGGCCGATGACCAGCGGCGCCGAAGCCTGCAGCACATGGGTGCGGCCCGACGGGTCCAGGCGGTGGTAGGTATCGACAAACAGTTGCGGGTCGAGCGTGGCGCCCGCCCCGTAGTCCACGTCACGCCACAGTCCGTAGTGGAACGGGATAGCTACCCTGGCCTCCTGCTGCCAGGCCAGCATCGCTGCCTCGTGCGCGTTCATGTTGCCGGTCGTACCGTTGATGCAGATCAGCGACGCACTGACGCCGCGGGTGTCGCGCACGATGTCACTGTCGTACTCGGTGTCCCCACTGTGGTAGATGCGGACCCCGCCGCATTCCAGCACGTACCCGACCGCGTCGGGAGTCGGCTCCAGGCCGAACATGTGCCGGGCGTGGACCGCGTGTACGGTCAGGTCCCCGACTGTGGTCATGTCACCGCGCGCGACCGGGACAGTGCGTCCCGCATCGATGCCGGTGGCGGTGACCTTCTCGATCGCCATCGGCGGGCCGATGAAGCGCGTCTTCTCGTGGCTGAGGAACGGCCCGATCGAATCCGGGTCCAGGTGGTCCTCGTGGCTGTGCGTGGCCAGCAGCGCGTCGGCCTGCGCCTGGGTGGCGTCGAGCGGAGCGGGCACTCCCCGGGGCAGCCCATAGGAACGGGTCACCGAGTCTGACAGGTAGGGGTCCACCAGGACGACCGTGCCGCTGGGCGTCTTGGCCACGATCCCGGCCTGATACAGCCACCACAGCATGACCGTGCCCGGCTGGACCGTTGCCTGCTCGATTTCCTGCCACAGCTGCGTCGGGGTCTTCATGCCATGCCTACCTCTCGCCATTCGGCCGCCGTTGAGACGCCATGCCCGCCGCGGGCCTGCTAGCCCAGCTCGGTCAGGGCCTGGTCCCACACCTCCGGCTGAAGCCGGAGGTAGTGAACCTTGTGATGCTGCTCGAAGCTCGGCACACCCTTGCCCGGGATGGTCTCCAGGACCACCGCGGCCGGGCGGCCGGCCGCCGTGCCGCCCGGCAGAACCCGGCGCAGCGCCACATGATCGTGCGCGCTGATCCGCTCGGCGGCGAATCCGAAAGCGCGGAACCGCTCATCGACCGGCTCCACGCCCATCACGTCGGCCGGTGCCCCATCGGCCTGCATGCGGTTGTTGTCGATCAGCACGACCAGGTTGCCCAGCCCGAAATGGCTGGCCGACATGGCCGCCTCCCACACCTGGCCTTCCTGCAACTCGCCGTCGGACAGCAGGCAGTACACCCGGGCACCGCTGCCCCGAAGCCGCTCGCCCAGGGCCATGCCGACCGCCTGGGACAGGCCCTGGCCGAGCGACCCGCCGGTGATCTCGAAACCCGGCGTGCCCTCGAGTGGGCTCTCCTCGATGCGGGATCCGGCCATCCCGTAGCTGCGCAGCTCCTCCTGCTCATACAGCCCAAGCTCGCCCAGCGTTGCGAACAACCCGATCGCGCTATGCCCGGTGGACAGGACAAACCGGTCCAGATACGAACCGTCCGGGCGGCGCCGCATCGCCCGGAAGTACAGGTGCGCGAGCACATCCGCCAGCGCCAGGCCTTGGCCTGCGTAGCCCTGCCCGCGGCGGCGGCACATGTCGATGACCCGGCGCCGCACCCGCAACGCGACCTCGGCCATGTCGTCGGTGCCGGGCTGCGCGCCGGCACCCAGTGGTGTAGACACCTAGCGGCCTTCCCGTGCGTTGATGGCATCGATGGCGGTGGCCGCGAGCGCCGCGGCGTCCAGGCCGAGCGCCGCCCTGATGAAGTCCAGCGGGCCGGCCTCGGCCCAGCGGTCCGGCACGCCGCGCCGCCAGACCCGGCCGCGCACGCCCCGGTCGGCAACCGCCTCGGCCACGGCCGAGCCCAGGCCGCCGACCATCGAGTGGTTCTCCACCGTGATCACGGCCGGGAATTCAGCCGCGAACCGGGCCACGCCGGCCGCGTCGAACGGCTTGACCGTCGGCGCGTGCAGCACGGCCGCCTGGATGTGCTGCTCAGCCAGCCGGCCGGCCGCCTCCAGGGCCCAGCGGCTGCCCAGGCCGGTGCCGATGAACGCGATGTCCCCGCCGTCGCGCAGCAGGCGGGTGGCGCCGACGGTGAAGTCCAGCGGAGGGCTGAGGATTTCCGGCACCTGCCCACGCAGCCCGCGGAGGTAGACCGGGCCCGGCTGGTCGACAGCGGCGCGCAGGGCCGCGCTGAGCTCGGTGGCATCCATCGGGTCGATGACCGTCATCCCGGGTATGCCGCGGGCGATGGCCAGGTCGTCGGTGCCCTGGTGGCTGGCCCGGAACGGGGTGGTGATCCCCGGGAGGAAGGCGGCCACTACCGCGGTGCGCGGTCCGGTGGCCAGGGCCATCTGCAGCTGGTCGCAGGCGCGCCGGGTGGCGAACACCGCGTAGGTCACCGCGACCGGCAGGCAGCCCGTCTTGGCCAGGCCGCCGGCGATGCCCATCATGTTCTGCTCGGCCATGCCGACCTGGAAGAACCGGCTGGGGAATTTCTCCGCGAACGGCGCGACGTCGGTGTACTTCGACAAGTCCGCGGAGAGGACCACGAGGTCGGGACGCTCCTGGCCCAGGTCCGTGATCGTCGCGGCAAATGGGGCATCCACCAGGGGTGCGTCGCTGACTGGCCGGACGGGGGTTACCGTCTGTCCGGGCAGCGTGCTCGGGCCGTCGGCCACGCGTGCTCCCTTCCTTTCCGGTTGATCATGGGTCAGCTCGATGACCGGGTGGTGACATCGGGCCGGCCGGTGAAGTCGCTGGCCAGGGCCGCGCCCAGGCCGGGGCGGGATGGCGCGGCTACGGTGCCGTTCTGGACGGACAGCGGGACATCGAGGACGTCGCGGTAGTAGCCGTTGATGAAGCCCCGGACGACCTCGACGGCCAGGCAGTTCGGCATGGCCGCGGCCAGGTGCGTGTTGGCCAGCGCGGTGACCGGGCCGGTGCAGTCGTGCGGCGCGAACGGCAGGTGATAGGTCGCGGCTAGCTCGGCGATCCGCCGCGCCTCACTTATCCCGCCGGTCCACGCCACGTCGACCAGCACCACGTGGGCCGCCTGCTCGCGGAGCACCTCGCGGAACGGGAAGCGGGAGATCAGCCGTTCGCTGACCGCCTGCGGTACCCGGGTCTCCCGGGCCAGCCGGGCCAGGTCCTGCGGGCTGTCGGGCTGGCACAGGTCCTCGGCCCACAGCACCCCGAACGGCTCCAGGGCACGGCCGATCCGGATAGCCATGTTGATATCCCAGCGGCTGTGCCCCTCGATGAGCAGTTCCAGGGCATCACCGACCTGGCCGCGCACGGCCTCCAGCATGGCCAGCCCGCTGGCCAGGTCGGCCGGGCTGAGATAGCTGCCCATCGGGCCCATCGCGGTCCAGCCGGCCGGGCCAGTCGTGCCGCGCGCGCTGACCTGGGGCGCGAACCTGTCCCAGGGCCAGACCTTCATGCCCAGGTACCCCAGCCCGCGCAGTTCCGTGGCCAGCGCGGCCGGCTCATGCAGCGCCTGATCCCAGTCGTCGTGCGGCCCGGCGTTGACGCAGGTGTTGTAGACCGGGATGGCCTGGCGGACCGCGCCGCCGAGCAGCTGGCACACGGGCAGGCCGGCCGCCTGGCCGAGCACGTCCCACAGCGCCATGTCGAGCGCCGACAGGGCGCGCATCTCCGCGCCGGCGAAGCCGAAGAAGTTGACGCAGGAGAAAACCGTGTTCCAGATCTGGCTCAGCGCACCGGCGGGCTGGCCGAGCACCAGATCCGCGGCCAGGTCATGCAGCACGCTTTCCACTGCGCCCGGCAGGTAGTACGTCTCGCCCAGCCCGACCAGGCCGGAGGAGGTGCGCAGCTGGAGCCAGAGCAGGTTGGGCTGCGCGGCCCAGCGCACGGTGCGCAGCTCGGTCACCACGCCGAGGCCGGTGCCAGCACCGGCGCTAGAGGAGGGAGCCACCGTTGACCTGCAGAACAGTGCCGGTGACGAACGCCGATTCCTCGCTGGCCAGGTACAGGACACCGTGGGCGATATCGGCGGGCCGTCCCATCCGGCCGAGCAGGGTGCGGGCCTCCGCCGTGGCCCGGTCCTCCGGGCTGGCCAGCTGGAACGCGGGCGTGTCGATCGGGCCCGGTGAGATGGCGTTGACCCGGACTCCGGCCGGCGATACCTCCCGGGCCAGCGACTTCGTGAAGCCGATGACTCCCGCCTTGGCGGCCGCATAGGCCGCCGCGGGCCGGATGGACCCGTACTCGCCCGCGGTGGACGCGAAGTTGACGATGGAGCCAGTGCCCGCGCTCAACATGGCGGGCAGCACCGCCCGGCAGGCCACCAGCGTGGTGAGCAGGTTGGCCGAGATCATGCCGGACCAGTCGGCGGGCGCCGAGGTGGCGAAGTCGCCCATCTGGAACAGGCCGGCCACGTTGACCAGAACCTCGGGCGGGCCGACCCGCTGGGTGGCCTCGGCCAGGTAGCCGGTGAAATCAGCGAACACGGTGGCGTCCACCGGGCGCCCCCACGCGGCCTCCCCCGGCAGCTCGCCGAGCAGTTCGCCGAGCCCGTCGGCGTCGAGGTCGGTCGCCGCCAGCCGGGCGCCCTCCGCGGCCAGCACCCGGCACACCTCGCGCCCGATCAATCCGGCGGCGCCCGTGACCACGACCACGCTGTCCTTGAGCCGCATTCAGCCCTCCACGGGGCGCTCCGCTGCGCCTTCGGCTGGATTACCCGCGACACTCTAGGAGCGCCCGTGCCAAATGGTCAAGCCACTTGGTAGCTACCTCGTCAGCCCAGTCAGGCAGGTGCCGACGAAGTCGGCGGTGTTCGCGGGACGGCCGGGGGCAGCCGGACAGGCCCGGCACCAGGCACTGGCGTTCGGCAGGAAAAGGTTGGGCCGCGCCAGCCGGGCGTCAGGTGGGCAGCTGGGGTGGCGCCAGGAGGCCGGACGGGAAGGTCAGCCCGCCGGGGGCACGGCTTCGGCGGGCAGCCGCGGGCGGTCCATGACACCCTCCGGGAACACCTGCCTGGACTGGTGCAGGTGGGCCGCCATGGCGCGGCGGGCGGCCGCCGGATCCCCCCGCTGGATAGCCCGCAGGATGCGGGTGTGGCCGGCGATGCCGAGGCGGACCGCGTCGGAGGTGCTGTAGCTCTCGAAGACGCCCTCCACGATCAGGGTGGCCATCGGCGCCAGCAGCGAGGGGAGCAGCGGGTTCAGCGTGGCGCGCGCCACCTCGACGTGGAAGCCCACGTCAGCGGCGGTGTAGGCGGCGGCGTCCTCGCGGCTCTCCTTCATCGCGGCCAGCAGGCGCTCGAGCGCGGCGATGGAATCCTCGGTGGCCCGCCGGGCGGCCAGCTCAGCCGAGACCACCTCGATGGCCTGCCGGGCCTCGTACAGATCGTCCGCGGTCGGCCTGGACCCGGCGGCCAGCACCAGTTGATGGGCGAACGCCTCGGACAGGTCAGACTCGCTGGGCCGCCGGATGAATGTGCCGCGGCCGCTAACCGTCTCGACGAACCCCTGGGCGCGCAGTTGCGCCAGTGCCTCCCGGACGAGCGGGCGGCTGACGCCGAACTCCTCGGCCATCCGCGCCTCGGTCGGCAGCGGCTGGCCGACGGTGAGCCTGCCCGCCATGATCTGGCTGCGCACCTCCGCAGCGAGCCGTTCCACCAGGCTGGCTGTCTTGATCGGCGATACCTTCATGACGGCCATCCTCCGGGAAGCGGGCGCCGGACTGCCGTCGCGGTGTTCGCCGCGCCCTCGTGTGCCCACTGTAGTGCCGATGGCACGCTCCCTCCGGGATGCGGCGCGGAACCCTGAGCCAGGCGTTGACATCAAGTACCGCGCTGTCTAATGTGACCTCACCTGACAAGTGGTCAGACCACCATATCCAACTGCAGCCCGGATGATCGCAGGCCCGTCATTGCACGCCCGTAGAGGCAGGGGGTAGCCGGTGAAGGTCGTCGATGTGGAGACCTACGCGGTCGGCGCAGGCTGGAAGAACTGGCTGTTCGTCCGGGTCGCCACCGACGAGGGGATCCACGGCATCGGGGAGGCCACCCTCAACGGCTTCGGCCGGACCTGCGAGGCCGCCGTCCACGAGCTGGCACCGCTCGTCCTGGGCGCCGACCCGTGCCAGGTCCGGGCCATCGCCGCGGCGCTGCATGCCCGGGTCAGCAACGAGGGCGGCCACATCCACCGCGCCGCACTGGCCGGCATCGAGACCGCCTGCTGGGACATTCTCGGCAAGTCGCTCGGCGTCCCGGTGTACCAGCTGCTCGGTGGCCGGGTCCGGGATCGCGTCCCCTGCTACGCCAACGGCTGGTACCGGTGCGACCGCACCCCCGAGGCATTCGCGGCCGCCGCGCGCACGGTGACCAGCCAGGGATTCCGGGCACTCAAGTTGGACCCGCTGGGCACGGCCAGCGGCTTCTGCACTCCGGCGGACTTCGCGCTGTCCCGGGACATCATCGCCGCGGTCCGGTCCGCGGTCGGGCCGGAGGTGCGCATCCTGATCGACATGCACGCCCGGCTGGCCCCGGCCGAGGCGGCCGCCTTCATCCGGGCGTGCGCGGACCTCGACGTGTTCTGGTGGGAAGAGCCAACCACCCGGGAGCGCGAGGAACCCACCAGCGTGGTCGCCGCGGTGGCCGGCGGACGCGTGGCCAGCGGCGAGAACTTCCACACCCCGGGCCAGTTCCTCACCCTGCTGAAATCCGGCGGAGTCTCGATCTTCCAGCCCGAGCCGATGTCGCTCGGCGGGATCGCGCCCACCGTGGCGGTCAGCGAGATGGTGGCGGCTGACGGGGCGTGGATCGCGCCGCACCAGAGCGGCGGCCCGGTCGCCACCGCCGTCTGCCTGCAGCTCGCCGCGTGCCTGCCCAACTTCCTGATCCAGGAACACTTCGACCCGTTCAACGAACCGTGGACGCGGTCGCTGGTCAGCTGGGTCCCCGAGCTGGACACGGCTACCGGCCAGCTAAGCCTGCCCGATGCCCCCGGGCTGGGCGTCGATCTGGATCTCGCGGTGGCCCGGGACCATCCCCTTGATCCGGGCGCCTTCCTCGACGTCACCAGCTCGGGCTGGGAGATGCGGGCCGGCAACACGACGGCGGTCACGCCATGACCAGCTCAGCGGACAGCCCGCAGTCGTTCCCGCGGCTGGAACGTACCTCGGTCGGCCTGCAGGCCGCCGAGACCATCAAGGCGCTGATCGTCGCGGGCGACCTGCAACCGGGCGACGCGCTGCCGTCAGAACGTGAGCTCGCCGCCATGCTCGGCATTTCCCGCCCCTCGCTGCGCGAGGCCATCCGAGTGCTCAGCGCGATGAACGTGGTCGAGCCACGGCATGGCGGCGGCACGTACGTGACGTCGCTGGACCCGCGCCTGCTGGCCCAGCCGGTGAGCTTCCTGCTCCAGGTCGACCCCACCGCCTTCCAGCATCTGCACGAGGTCCGCCAGGTGCTGGAAGTCGGTGCGGCCCGGCTGGCCGCGCCGCGGATCAGCGCCGACGTGCTGGCGCACCTGGGCGAGCTGGCCGACGCGGCGACGCAGGCCCTGCCGGACCCGGCCCGCTATCTCGAGCTCGACTACCAGATCCACACCGCGATCATCGAGGCGACCGGCAACCCCATCTACATCAGCCTCTACGAAAGCATCGCCGACCTGTCCCTGGAGAGCCGGAAGCAGACGGCGCAGCACCCCGCGGTCCGCCAGCGGGCGCACGAGGATCACCTGGCCATCATCGCGGCCCTGCGCGAGCACGACCCGGTGGCCGCCGGCCAGGCCATGAGCTCCCACCTGGAAGCCATGCGACAGGCACTGACCGGGGACCGGATGGAGACCACGGAATGAGGCTGGCCAGCATCCGGCATCCGGCGGGCACCGCGCTCGCGGGCCAGGCGGACGGTGGCTTCGCCGATCTCAGCGCCGCCCTCGACGTGCCGCTGCCCGATCTCGACACGCTCTGCGCGGTGCTGCCCGATCAGCCGGGCTGGCGGGCCCGGCTGGCCCGGGCGGGCGCGCGGCCACCCCGGTGGGCCGCCGGCGAGGTCCAGGTGCTCGCCCCGGTCCGGCGGCCCAGCAAGATCATCTGTATCGGGCTGAACTATCTCGATCACTGCCGCGAGACCGGCACCCCGGTGCCCGCGGCGCCCGTGGTCTTCGCCAAGTTCCCATCCGCGATCGCCGGCCCGGGCGACCCCATCGACCTGCACCCCACGGTGACGAAGCAGGTCGACTGGGAAGTAGAACTGGCCGCTGTTGTCGCCCAGCGCTGTGGGCCCGGTAGCCCCCCCACCGCCGATGCCCTGCTCGGCTACACCATCGCCAACGACGTGTCCGCCCGGGACCTGCAGCGCTCGGATGGCCAGTGGACCCGGGCCAAGTCGCTGGACACGTTCTGCCCGCTCGGCCCGGTGCTGGTGACGCCGGACGAGATCGGCGACCCGCAGGCGCTCAGCCTCGGGCTGACGGTCAACGGCGAGGATCAGCAGCGCTCCACTACCAGCGAAATGATCTTCCCGGTCGCTGACCTGATCCAGCGGCTGGCCGCGGAGATGACCTTGCTGCCGGGAGATCTGGTGCTGACCGGGACCCCGCACGGGACCGGCGGCTTTCAGCAGCCACCCCGTTTCCTGGCCCCCGGCGACGCTGTCGCGGCCTGGATCGAGGGCATCGGCACCCTCAGCAACACGGCCCCCGGGCCCGCGGGCCCGACAAAGCCGCCGACCCAGCAGGAATTCGCGAACCCCGCGCTTCGCACCCCCAACCATTACTGAGCCGACATAAGGAATGTGAGGCCTTCAGCATCGTCGGCATTCTCAACGGAGAGGAAAGCAATCCCCATGAGCAGAAGACCCTGGCTGATAGCGCTATTCGGCGCGCTGGCCCTGACCGCAGCGGCGTGCTCCAGCGGCAGCAGCGGGAGCAGCACCAGCTCCTCTGGCGCCACGGCCTCGAAGCCCTACACGATTTATCTGTCCAATAACTTCGTGGGCAACGACTGGCGCGTGCAGATGGAGAAGGAAGCGACGGTCGCGGCCGGCTTGGCGCCGTTCAAGGGAAATGTCAAACTGACGATCACCAACGCGGGCGCCACGGTGCCGGACCAGATCGACTCACTGCAGGCCATCGTGGCCAAGAAGCCCGACGCGATCCTCGTCGACGCGTCGTCGCCGACCGCCCTCAACCCGGTCATCAGCCAGGCCTGCGCCAAGGGGATCGTCGTGGTCAACTTCGACCAGACGGTCACCGCGCCGTGCGCGTACAAGATCTTCTCCAACTTCACCCTGGGTGAGCAGCTCAGCGCCAAGTGGATCGTCAGCCAGCTGCACGGCAAGGGCAACGTCTTCGAAGACACCGGCCTGGCGGGCGCCCCGATCAGCGCGACGATCACCAACGCCTGGCACTCGGTGCTGAAGAATTACCCCAACATCCACGTGATCGGCACCTACCAGGGCCAGTACGCGCTGGGCCCGGAGCAGCAGGGGGTGGCCAGCCTGGTGGCTGCGCACTCCAATGTGCAGGGCATCCTGACCCAGGGCTATTGCACCGGTGCGATGAAGGCGCTGCAGGCGGCGGGCCACGCCATGGTCCCGATGCTCTGCCAGTCCTATAACCAGACGTACGTCGCGCTGGCCAAGACGAAGGGAGCGTCCGGCTTCATCATGGCCAACCCGGCCTGGCTGTCCGTACTGGCCATGCAGACCGCGGTCAACGCGATCGAAGGACATCACCCGGCCAAGGTCAACCAGCTGACCCCACCGTGCTTCTACCAGGGCGGCTCGTCGCCGTCCGGCGCGAACTGCCAGGCGATCAAGATCGGGGTCAACGCCTACCCGTCCCTGTCGCCCGGCCTGACCCTGCCGGTCAGCCC
>Ga0335072_10010494_pt1 | contig 13328 bp, 10 predicted proteins | sample Lox_Sample_21_FD_206725 | JGI IMG/M metagenome (GOLD analysis project Ga0335072, IMG submission 206725) | Soil microbial communities from Loxahatchee National Wildlife Refuge, Florida, United States - Lox_Sample_2.1 | ecosystem: Environmental > Terrestrial > Soil > Wetlands | place: USA...
GTCGGCGCACTGGCCGTCACCGAACCCAATGGCGGCTCCACATTTGAGCGTATGGCGACCCGCGTCACCACAACCAAAAGAGGAATAGAAATTACCGGCCGCAAGCATCTGGTGTGCAATGCGCCTAAGTGCCGACTGTTAGTAGTTCTAGCAGAGCAATACCCCGATCGAGGCGCATTGGGCTTGACGGCATTTCTGGTACCGCGCGAAACCGCTGGCCTGTACATCGAACCAATCGTGCGCACGTCCGGCCTCGCGGGAGCGCCCCTGGGTGACGTGGTGCTGGATGGCTGCGTGATCGCTGAGGACGCGATCCTTGGCCGGCCCGGCGCCGGTCTCCGCGTTTTCATGACGGCAATGAAATGGGAACGTTGCGGCTTGCTCGCCGGTTTCCTCGGCGCTGCGGAACGCGACCTGCAGCGCAGCGCCGAACTGCTGGCCGCTCGCGGCGGCAATCTGCTGCGCCACCAGGCCGTCACTCACAAGCTGGCCCGTATCAAAGTGCGCCTGGCGACCGCGCGCGCCATGCTGCGCCAGGCCGCCGCGAGCATCGATGCCGGCAATGACGATCATACGCTCTCCGCCATGGCCAAACTCGTCATCAGCGAAGCGCTGGTGGAGTGCGCCCAGGACACCGCGCGCCTGTTGGCCGGTGCCGGATGGACCGGAACCCCGTTCGACGCGGGCAGTGCGCTCGCCGATACGCTGGGCGGCCTTTTCGCCTCCGGAACCTCCGAAATCCTGCTCGATCTGATAGGCCGCAGCATCATGGCCGGAGCACCATCCCAGTGAGCGATATTCTGGATGCCTCACCGCTGATCGCTCCGCTTTTGACGGACCGCGCCGGCGCCGCACAGTTGGCTGTGTGTTGCGGCGACGCAACGCTGACCTATGCGGAATTGCGCAATGCGGTTGCCGACACCGCCGCCGTGCTTCGCCGTGCCGGCGTGCGGCCGGGCGACCGGGTCGCGGTGTGCCTGCCGAAATCGATCGGAGCACTGACCGCGATCCTGGGCGTGCTGTCTCTCGGCGCCGCCTATGCGCCGTTGAATCACCGCCTGCCCGCGGTACAGATGCGGTCCATTCTCGCCGATCTGCTGCCCCGCGTTCTCATCACCGACGCCGAAGCCGCGGCCACGCTGGTGCAAGATCCGCCGCCGGGGCTGCGCATTCTGCTGACCGACGCCGTCGACCCGGTACCCTCCGGCGACCTGCATGAATATCCCGGCATCGCCTCTGAAACGACGTCACCCGACGAGCTGGCAGCGATCCTCTATACCTCCGGCACCACCGGCGAACCAAAGGGGATCATGCTGTCGCATGAGAACATGACCAGTTTCGCCGACTGGGCCGCCGACACCTTCGCCGTCTCGGCGATGGACCGCGTAACCAGCCACGCGCCTTTTCATTTCGACCTGTCGGTGTTCGACATCTTCAGTTCCCTCCGTCGGCACGCGACGCTGCATTTGCTCGACGACTCGATGATCCGCTTCCCCGGTGCGGTACGTGCCCTGCTGGCGAATGCCGGCATCACCGTGTGGTACTCGGTGCCCACCGCGCTGGCACAGCTTCAGGCACGCCGGGCTCTGAAAGATCTCGATGCCCTAAGAGCAATACTGTTTGCGGGCGAAGTGTTCCCAACGCCGGTGCTGCGCGGCGTGATGGCCGATCTGCCGCGGACCGAGTTCGCCAACCTGTACGGCCCGACGGAAACCAACGTCTGTACCTGGTATCGCGTGCCCAATCCTCCGCTCTCGGATTTCGAATCGCTGCCGATCGGACGTCCCTGTCCACACCACGAGGTCACGCTGCGCGACGATAGCGGCCAGGTGGTAGCGCCTGGCGAAGTGGGTGAAATCTGTGTCGCTGGCCCCGGTGTGATGCTGGGCTATTGGCGGCGCCCGGGTCTTACCGCGGCATCGCGCATCGGCAGCCGGGCGGATTCCTACCGCACGGGGGACCTGGGGTGCTGGCGCGACGATGGCATGCTGATGCTGATGGGCCGGCGTGACCATCAGGTTAAGGTGCGGGGCCACCGCATCGAATTGCTCGCGCTGGAAACCGTGCTGAACGCGCATCCCGCGGTCAGCGAAGCGGTCGCGGTCGCCGCGCCAGACGCAGCCGGCGGCCGTCTTGTCGCTTTTCTTTCGCCCCGCGGCGCCAGCACCGATGCGCCCGATCCGCGTGACTTCGTCGCGGCCCGCCTGGCCCCTTACTACATGCCCGACCGCTTCGAATGGCTTCCCGAATTACCCCGTACCGCCAACGGCAAAGCCGACCGCAGCGCCTTGCGCCACCGCGCGACCAATTTGCAAACTAGGTGAAAACGACAACATGCAGCCTGTCCTCGACATCGTCACCGCTTGGCTCAAGCGGGCCGCTGCTCCGCGCATCCGCGCCGAGTTGACGCCCGACACGGAACTGGTGGTTCAGGGAATTCTTGATTCCATCGAAATCCTGAACCTCGTGTCGTTCCTGGAAGAGCATTTCGGCGTGACCGTGCCGATCGACGAATTCATTCCGGAAAATTTCGCCACCCCGCATGCCATTGCCGAGTTGGTCGGCCGGCTCGGTCCGATGCCGGTGGCGGTCTGAGGCATGGCGGCTATGTCTTTGCCCACGAGGGCGGATGTGCTGGTGGTTGGCGGCGGACCAGCCGGCAGCACCGCGGCAGGGCAGCTCGCAGCGCAGGGTTACGACGTGGTGCTGATCGACAAGCAGCGCCATCCGCGTGAAACGGTCGGCGAAAGCGTGCTGCCGCAGGCGTGGAAGTATTTCGACCTGGTCGGCGCCACGCCCGCGGTCGAGAAGTGCCGCTTCGTGCGCAAGTCCGGCGGCATCGTCGCCTGGGGCGACCAGATCACGCAGATCGCCTTCAGCGATTTCGGCCATGACCGCCCCGGGCTGCATGTCGAGCGCGACGAAATGGACGACACGTTGCTGCGCCATGCCGCGTCGCGTGGCGTGCGCGTGTTCGAAGGCTGGCGCGCCACATCCGTCAGGAGCGGTGCCGGCGAGGGCACCTTGGTCACCGTCGCCGGCGAGGACGGTGCAGCCGAGTTCGCGTGCCGCTATATGATCGATGCCACGGGCCAGGCATCCCTGATGGCCCGCCAGCTTGGCTGCCGGCAGTTGAATCCCGAATATCGCTTCGTCGCGTTGTGGGGATACTTCCTCAACTCACGTTACGTGGCACCCGGCGGCGTGGTGCGGCCATTCGCTGACCTCGCGACGCATGCGCCGGTGACGTTCGTCACGCGTCTCGGTGAGTGGGGCTGGTCCTGGCACATCCCGATGAAGCGCCACACCAGCGTGGGTCTGGTGATCCCGGTCGAGGACTACAAGCGCGACAGCGCGGCATTTCCTTCCTTGCAGGCCTATTTTCTCGAGACCTGCCTCACCGCTGCATGGCTCGGCGACCTGCTGGAAGGCGCGACGCTGACCAATGGCGGCGTGCGGATGATGCGAGACTTCTCCTATGTGTCGGAGACGCTGGCGGGTCCTGGCTTCCTGATTACCGGCGACGCGGCGGGATTTGTCGATCCGATCTTTTCCATCGGATTCGCGATCGCGATGTATTCCGGCAATATCGCGGCGTGGGCAGTCGACCGTTCGCTGCGGCGTCCGGCGCAGGCCGCCTCCGCGCAGGCAGTGTTCCAGAAGCAGATGCTCGGCCGCTACCAACTCGCTCATACGATGGCTCTGCCCGGAGTGGACGCCGCCGCGCCCGACGCAGCGCGGACACATTTCAATTTCTTCTCGCGGAACGAGCAGGAATTGATGTGGTCTGCAGCGTCGATGACAACACGATCGGGAAATTTGGTGCGCACCGCCTCAGATGGCTCCGTGCCCACTGTTCTCAGGCGGCAGAATCTGGAAACGCTGGTGTTCTAGACACCAGCTTTCACGGCTACCGCCGCGCGTCCGGCCACTGCTCCCGCGAGTGTCGCAACGCTAATGCGAGCCGCTCAGATCAACGTGGCGCGTGAACGCGGCATTGATCCAGCTTTGCCAGCTTCCATCTTCAGGCCGCGACCCATAGCGCTTTATCCAGGCTTCGTCCTCATCCGTGAGCGCAAGTTCGCCAGTCGATTTGTTCAATCTCTGCTGCAATGAGACGATCTTCGCCTGCCAGCCGCTGCCGCCCCGCTTTGCCTCGTCCTGCCGGAACAGTTCGGTGATTTCCGCCTGGTTCAACTGGACGATCCGCGACATTTCCACCGCCTCGGTCAGGCGCCGCAACGCGGTGTCGGCATAGGTTTGGTCGATATCAACCCCGATGCCTCTCGCCCCCGCATAGTGAGCGGCAACAAGGGTCGAGCCGGTGCCCATGAAAGGGTCAAGTACAACGGCGCCTCTTCGCCCGTGCAGATAAATGCACCACAACGGCAGTTCCACCGGGAATGTGCCCGGATGCCAGAATTTCTGCGCCTTGGTTTTGACCGTCGGGTAGGGAATGAACCAGGTGTTGCCGCGGCACCGCAAATCGCGAGCATGCCCCCGACGGGCAATGTTGGATTTGTCCTGGAACGGAATGCCGATTGAGAGCCGGTCAAGCTCGACCGCATTCGTCAGGGTGAGGTGAAATATGTGTTCGTGATTGTGATGCATAAAGCGCTTTCCGGGAATCGGTTTGAAATGGCCGGACGACTCTGATTCCACGGTGATCGATTTCACCCAGGTAATGTGATTTTGCAGGCTGAATCCGAGCTGCCGCAACCGGACGACCAGCTCGAACGGAATCCAGGGCCGGCTGTTTGATCCGGCTATGTTCAGGAAGAATGATCCGTCGGGTTTCAAAACTGTTTTGATGCCCGCTGCAACGGCGGCAAGCCATGCGAGGTAATCACTCTCCCCCCGCGCGTCGTCGTACGTGTTGTACTGAAGGTTGAGATTATAGGGCGGTGACGTCACGACCACGTCGATCGACCCGGGCCTGAGTTGTGACCCCATCAAATCCAGGCAGTCGCCCGAGATGATCGTCTGACGACCGACTGTCGTACCCGTTGGCATTCGCAGCCCGCCGTCTGGCATCCGACTCCCCTCCGCCGGCGGGTTTGTACCGCATTCCTCGGAAACGTACTACCCCCTCATTGCGTCTTCTCTCGCGATTCGAGAAGGGGCATTGGCCCGCGAGACCCTCGCTCGTTCCGCCTGGCGTATCATCCTGGTTCAGGAACATATGCCAGCTCATGCCGGGACAGATCCCGCGTTGCGTGGCTACTTCCGCGCTACCCGAGCAACTGCAAAATTGGCAAGAACGACTCTCGCCGTCGGACGATTCATTCGCGATTTGCCAGACAATATAACGAACCATTGACGCTTCGCCTGATTTTGTTTCTTGCCGGGGGATATGAGTCTTTCCAGAGAATAGAACCTCCAATGGCATTGTTGGGGCTTGCGATTTACCGGTGCGGCATGCTAATGGTACGGACTCTTACAGAGTGCGGCTCGGATGCGTCTGCTTCTGGCAGGTTTGGTTCTGACCGTTATGACGTTCCCGGCGCTCGGTGCGGGACCCTGGTATTATTGCGATCCGCTGCACGGCTTCTATCCGTATGTCGGCCGTTGCCCGGTCCCCTGGCGCGCAGTTGATCTCGACACCGACACCAACCGCCAATCAGAAGGCCCCGGCCCAACCGGCGGTTACCGTCAATCAGGCAACTACGGCCAAACCAACGGATACGATCATCGCGGACCCTACGCCGGCGGATACGGCCAGACCGACAGCGCCGGTCAATCGGACAGCGCCGGTCAATCGGATAACCCCGGTCCATTAGACAGTCCCGGCCAGCCAGGTTCCTTCAGCCAATCGCCACCCCAACCGCTCGCCTCGGATGACACCGCATCCGCCGGCAGTTGCTGGAGCCCGCCTTGCGGCCATCCCGAAACCGCAACCGTCGAACCGGCGCCCGCAGCGCAGATACCGCCAGGCTTCCTGCGCGGACAGGCGGATCGGCAACGTTGGGACGACTGGCTTGGCAGCCTGCGGGGCGATTACCGTGCCGGCGCCGAGTACTGGGCAACCTACCGCGGCTCGGCAGGCCCGGGAACATGCAGGGCAGCGCAGCCGACGATGGAGGATTGGACCACCGGCTGCCTCGAGGCGCAGCAGCGGCTCGCGACTACCGATGAACGGCGGCGCACGGATCCACAGTATCGGCTAGGATGGGACAATCCGCCTGCCCTCGAATCGTCGCTGCCACCGAGGGAATCGACTGAAAACTTCGTCGCACGCGCGCCCGACCCCGAGCCGCTGACCCCGGACGAGGACACCGCCAGCCAGGCCGCCCCGGCTCCCGCCGCGCCGGTCTCAAGAGCCGCGGCCGAACCGCCGATCGCCACGCCCGACCCATATTCAAGAGACGTTGCTGAAGCCCCCGTCGCTCAAATCCCCGGTCACCCATTGCTGGCCGCAAGTGACGCAACCGCGATTCCTTCCGTCGCCCCCCTTGCTCATGCGCCCGCGCGCGCCATCGGCCCGTCCCGGATCGAACGCGGCTGGCTTGGCATCAAGACCCAGGAGGTCACGCCGGAAATCGCCGAGAGCCTCGGAAAGCCCGCGGCCACAGGCGCCCTCGTCGTCAGCGTGACACCCGGCAGCCCAGCCAAAAAAACCGGCATCAAGCCAGGCGACATCATCGAGGCGTATCGAGGACACGCGGTTCCCGGAACGCGCGATCTGGATACCGCCGTCGCGGGGACACCGCCGGGCCAGGGGGTGAAAATCAAACTATGGCGCGATGGGCATGAACTGACCCTCACGGCCATGGTCATGACGCTGGCAGGCAGCCCCGAGCCAGGCCCTCACGAAATCGGGCCACATCGCATGCCGAAGCTCGCAGCCCGGCAAGGCCCTGCCGGATTGCCCGCCCACCCAGCGAAAATCGTCGCAGGCCTGCATGGCGGCGGCGCACTCATCAGCCAATGGAGCGGCGACAGCAGATTGACCACCCGCCCGTTCCACGTCGACGGTCCGTGGGAAATACAATGGGCGACGTCGTCCGGACCGTTCGTCATCGAACTCGCCAAACTTGATGGCCGGAGCAATGAAATCGCCAATCAGACCCACCAGGCGAGCAGCAGCAGCTTCGTCGCGGAGGGCGGCGACTATTACCTGAAAGTCATTGCCAACAGTCCCTGGTCGATCAAGCTGGTGAACGTATCGCCTCCACTGGACGCCGAGGATGATGGCGGCGCGACATTCAGCGGACCCGGTCACACCCTCGATGGCGAGTACAGGGCGCTGCACGGCCATGGTCCGGCCGCGGAACCTCAAGTGGCGGCGCTCGATGCTTTCCCAATGCGCCATGTCAACGGAAACGACCAGGAGGACGCGCTCGTTCGCATCGTCCGCGCCGCCATGGAGCAATACAGGTCAGGCAAAAATCAGTCCCAACAGAGTACCGCACGCCCCATGCGCGCCCGCGGCATCTGCCGAATCCTGCCGAGCCATTATGTGAAAAACTGGGTCGGCACGGTGGAAACGGTTACCAGAACTGAAAAAGGCAATCGGGTTCTGAGCGTCCGGATAGCACCCGACATCGTCGTCAAGACCTGGAACAATTCCCTCTCGGACGCCGCCGACCAAACCATGATCGAGCAAAATTCGCAATTGTTCGGCAGCGTCTCCGCTTTGCACCCCGGCGAGAAAATCGTCTTCAGCGGCACATTTCCCGCATCGGATACCGACTGCATCGAGGAGTCCGGCCTCAACCTGCACGACTCGCTGACAGAGCCCGCGTTCATCATGAACTTCCAAGCCGTCGCCCCGCTCGATTAGCTTCCGCGGGCCCGCTCCTCGGCTTCCGAGGTGACACCTCCGTCCGTCTCCGGCCCCTCCGCCATCTCGCCCCGTTCGTTCGCCGGTGCTATTGCCACCACGGTGCGCTCCCCGCGCGCCGACAGCTCCCGGAGAACCCACCGCATGGCCGGCAAAGCCACCGATTTCACCGTCGACTTCCTGCGCGCGCGCCGCACCAACAAGTGGCACAAATTCGCTGACGACGTGCTCCCCGCCTGGGTCGCCGACATGGATTTCGGCGTCGCTCCCGCCATCGCATCCGCCCTCGACCGGCTCGCGCGCAACCAGGAATACGGCTACGCCGCGCGCGATGGCGTGCTCGCCGCCGCCTTCACCCGCCGCATGCAGAGCCGCTTCGACTGGCAGACCGATCCTGCGAATGTCGTGCCGGTCGGCGATCTGGTGCAGGCCACATTCTCCTCCGTCATGGCCTTCAGCCAGCCGGGCGATTCGGTATTGCTCCAACTACCCTCCTATCCGCCGTTCATGGCCGCCATCAACGACACCGGCCGCCGGCTGCTTGCCAACCACATGCTCGACAACGGCACGCGCTGGGTGCTGGACCTCCAGTCGTACGACTCCGAGCCCGATCCGCGCGCTCGCGTGCTGATCTTCTGCCACCCGCAGAACCCCACCGGCCGCGCCTACACCCGCGCGGAACTGCAGCAGGTGGCGGCGTTCGCGATCAAACATGATCTGATCGTGGTGTCGGACGAGATCCACGCCGACATCGTCTATCCCGGAGGCACGCACATCCCGCTGGCCTCACTCTCCCCGGAGATGGCAGCGCGCACCATCACGATCACCTCGGCCACCAAGAGCTTCAACATTCCCGCACTGCGCTGCGCTGTGATGTATTTCGGCACGTCCGACCTCAGGCAGCGCTTCTTCAAGCAGGTTCCCGCGCGCTTGCTCGGCTCGCCCGGCGTCACCGGCGTGGACGCGACCGTCGCCGCCTGGGACGACGGCCAGCCCTGGCTCGACGAGATCATGGCCCAGCTCCAGGCCAATCGCGATTGGCTGGCGCAGACGCTGCCCACTGCCCTGCCCGGCGTCACCATGCGGCTTCCCGAGGCGACCTATCTCGCCTGGCTCGATTGCTCTGCGCTGGATCTCGGCCAACCCGCCGGGCTGTTCTTCCTGGACAAGGCCCGCGTCGGGCTGAACTTCGGCGAAACCTTCGGCGCGAAATATGCCAATTTCGCCCGGCTGAACTTCGCCTCGCCCGCGCCGGTCCTGCAACAGGTCGTCGGCCGGATGGCGGACGCGATCCGCCAGCGCTGACACCCCGGCCATGATCCGCACCGAGCGCCTGGTCCTGCGCCCCTGGCAGGACAGCGACCTGCCGTTGTTTGCGGCACAGAACGCCGATCCAGTCGTGATGCGCTTCCTCAATGGCCCGCTGACACGCGAGCAAAGCGACGCCTACGTCGCCCGCGCAATGGCGCATCTGACCGAATACGGCTTCGCCAAATGGGCGGTGGAGGTGCCGGGCGTGGCACCGTGCATCGGCGCCGTCGGCCTGACGCATGTGCGGTTCGAGGCGGACTTCACCCCGGCCGTGGAGGCGGCGTGGCGACTCAACCGCGCCTTCTGGGGCCAGGGCTACGCCACCGAGGCAGCGCGCGCCGCGATCGAGGACGGCTTCCGGCGCGTCGGCCTGCGCGAGATCGTTGCGATCGCCGCGATCGACAACCACGCGTCGCGCCAGGTCATGCAGCGGCTCGGCATGCGCTACGCCTACGACTTCGATCATCCCCTGGTCCCGCCGGACAACCCGTTGCGCCGCCATGCGCTGTACCGGCTGGCGGCGCATACATGACGCTACCGAACCGTCCGCCGGCCACCACAAACCCTTGCGGGTCATGCCCCTCGGCATGTAGGAAGCCCGTCATGGAGACTTCACGTTTTCGCGGGCGAATGCTCGCGGCGTCAGTAGCGCTCGGCGCCATGCTCACCTTGGCAGCATGCGGCAACGGCGACGATTTGTCGCGCACCTTCGGCTTTACGCGGGACGCACCCGACGAATTTACCGTCACGACCCGCGCGCCGCTGTCGATGCCGCCCGACTTCGCTTTGCGGCCGCCGCGTCCCGGTGCCCCGCGGCCGATGGAGGAGTCGGAGTCGCGGCAAGCCGAGAATGCGCTCGCCCCGCAGACCGCTCTGGGCATTCCGCAGGGCAACGCCAGCGCGGGCCAAGAGGCTCTGGTGCAGCAGGCCGGCCCGCCGGTCACCAACGCCATCCGCGCCCAGGTCGATGCCGATGCCCGCGTAGAGCAATCGAGCGGCAACTTCGTCGACCGCCTGCTGTCGTGGCAGCGTTCGTCGCCGCAAGGGATCGTGGTCGATCCCCAGAAAGAGGCGCAGCGCCTGCGCGAGGACGCCGCACTGGGTCAGAGCCCGGAGACCGGCGACACGCCGATCATTCAGCCGCGCAAGAAGGGCTGGCTCGAGGGATTGTTCTAGTCCGCGGCTAGCGACGACACCGATCCGCCCCCAAGCCTGGACCGCCAGTACTTGTTCCAGCTCCGTAAGCCGGAGCAACGACTCCGCCACGGTCTGCTAGCCTCCCATCGTGAATGCTCTGCTGTTGACGCTGCTGACCGCGGCTCTTGCCGCCCTGCCGGCCTTGGGCGCGCTTGCCGTCGTCTGGCCGCGGCAGGCCCGGCGCATCCTCTGGACTGCCGCCGCCGTCGCCATCATTGGCGCCGCCGCGGCATTGGTGTCCGTGACGCTGGCCGGGACGCCCGCTGAAATCACGCTGCCGATCGGATTGCCCGCGTCGCCCTTCCGCCTGACCCTCGATCCGCTCGCCGCGTTCTTCCTGGCGCTGACGCTTGGCGCCGGCACTGCAACGCTCGCTTGCTCTGCGGCGACCGAGCCATCGTCCAACACGTTCGCCATCCCCGTCTGCCTGGGTTTTTTGGGCCTGGCGGTTCTCGGAGCGGAAGGTCTCGCCCAAGGCGCCGGACTGGCCGCCGCCGGCATCGCGATCTGGGCTGCGGGACCGGCCGACCGAGACGGCGCCGTCACGTTCTGCGTTGCCCTGCTGGCCGGCGCGGCCGTCATCGTTGCCGCGGCGGCGCCACCCCAGGCCCGCTTGTGGGCAGCATTGATCGGCCCCGGTATGCTTGCCGGCCTGGCACCGCTACACCGCTGGATGGCCCCGGCGCACCGCGCCTCGACGCACGCCGCCGCGCTGCTTTCCGGGGCAGCCGTCCCAACCGCCCTCTATCTCATGCTGCGCCTTTTGTTCGATGCCGGCGCCGCCGTGCCGCCGGCGTGGTGGGGATGGCCGCTGTCGCTATTTGGAGTGTTCTCCGCGCTTGCTGGCGGACTGGACGCAACGCGGGCAGCCGACCTCGATACCGCGCTTGCCGCCGGCACGCTGCGTCAGACTGGCCTCGCCATGCTCGGCCTCGGCATTGCCCTGACCGCCCGCGCGGCAGATCTGCCATCGGTCGAAACGATGGCGCTCGCCGCAGTGCTGCTGTTGATCGGCACGCAGGCCATCGGCGGCACCCTCCAGGCGCTGGCCAGCAGCGCAGTCCGGGCAGGCGCCGGCACCCGGCAACTCGACCGGCTCGGCGGCCTGGTGCATCGCATGCCCGAAACGACGCTGTGCCTGCTTGCGGCCCTGGTCGGTCTGACGGCCTTGCCGCCAAGCGCCAACTTTGCCGCGGTCTGGCTGCTGGTCCACGCCTTGATCGGCCTGCCGCATGCCGCGATCCTGCCGGCACAGCTTCTGCGGTGCGCGATGATCGCGGCACTCGGTCTCGCGAGCGCGCTTGGCGCCGCGGGCCTGTTGCGATTGGTCGGAGTGGCATGTCTCGGCCGGCCGCGCACGCCGCGCGCCGCCGTGGCACAGGAGCAACCGCGCCCAGCCCGCCTTGCCCTCATGGCATTGGCTGCCGCTGTCACCGTGACGGGCATCTCGGTCGGGCCAGTGCTGATCCTTTTTGCCAGCCAACCGTTGCACGTCATCACCGAAGCCGCGGTGCGGCCGCCGGCATCCTGGGTCGGGCTTGCGTCCGGCACCGATTCGCCCGGCTATGCCTCGCTACCCATCGCCTGCTTGCTCCTCTCCACCGTCGGAATCGTGCTTTGGCTGCGCCGGTTGATTGTTCGAAGCAGCCTCGTCAGTGGCCCGGCATGGCAGGACGGATTCGCCGCGCCGCCGGCCTGGCTGCCCTTCGGCGATCCCGCGACCCAGGCGGCCGGCGCAGGTTTCGCCCCTGATTTCGCCCGCTTATTCGGCATCGTCTCAGCAAGTGCCGCAACCTCACCACGTCCGCGCCTGCCGTGGACCGAAGCTGCGCTCTGGTCGCGCTGGGGCGCGGCTTTCGCAACGCGCCGGCTTGTCCGTCCCGGAAGCGCGCCCGCCATCGTCCTGATCCTGCTTGCGGTATTGCTCGTCCTCTGCTCCTGGACCAAGGCGGCGTGACCTTCGTCGTCGCCATGCTGGCCCAGTCGATCCACATCGCCCTGGTCATGGCGGCGGCGCCACTCGTCTGCGGCCTGCAACGCTGGATCGAGGCCAGGCTCGCCGGCCGCGCCGGTCCCGTCCCCTGGCAGCCTTGGTCCGACCTGCGTCGGCTGATCCGCAAGCAGCCCGCATTCGCCGAGAACGCCACGCTGCTGTCGCGCACCGCGCCGGCCGCATGCTTTGCCGCAACGGCTCTGGCGGCCGCGCTGGTGCCCTCCTTCGCGCGGGGCATGGCTTTCGCGCCGCTGGCCGATCTACTGCCGGTTCTCGGATTGCTCCTAGCCGGCCGCGTCGCGCTTTCGCTGGTAGCGCTGGAGACCGGCACCGCACCGGCCGGACTGGCGGCGAGCCGCACCGCGGCGCTGGCATGCCTCGCGGAGCCCACCCTGTATCTCGCCATCTTCGCGTTCGGTGTGCTCGCCGGCACCACGAACCTCGATCAGCTCATCTCGATGCAGCTTCAGGCCATGCTGCAACCGCTGAGCGCGGCGATCCTGGCGCTCGCCTCGCTGGCGCTGGTGGCACTTGTCAGTCCTGATCCGGCCGCTCTCACTGCCGAGCTGAGCGGCGCGGATCTCGCCCTGGCGGCGTTCGCCGGAGCCCTGCACCAACTCGTATGGCTGAACCTGCTTGTCGGATTGGCGCTGCCCTTTGGTATGGCGGAACCGGGCAGCGGGCCCGTCGCGTGGATCGCGGGATTGCTCGCGTGGAGCACGAAGGTCCTTGTGACAACCGCCGGCATTGCCGCTCTGCGAGGCGCTGCCGGCGCCATATCGCCCGCGCTCCGGCCGCGGGCGCTCGGCATCGCCGCCGCCCTCGGCATGCTGGGCGCATTGCTTGCGCTCGCCAGCGCGGTAGCAGCATGAGAGCGCCGTCATGAGCGGTCCGGTGGCGCAGGCTGGCGCGGCGGCGGCCCTGGCGCTTGGCCTCGCTCTTCTTGCCACGCCGAGACTACGTCCGGCGGCGGCGTTATGCGCAGCGCAGGCAGTTGCCGTGGCCCTGGTCGCATTGGCACAAGGCGAGCAAGTCGCCGCCCTC
>Ga0335072_10010495_pt1 | contig 13328 bp, 10 predicted proteins | sample Lox_Sample_21_FD_206725 | JGI IMG/M metagenome (GOLD analysis project Ga0335072, IMG submission 206725) | Soil microbial communities from Loxahatchee National Wildlife Refuge, Florida, United States - Lox_Sample_2.1 | ecosystem: Environmental > Terrestrial > Soil > Wetlands | place: USA...
ATACGGACCAGAATAGCCTGCAATACAGTACTGCTATCAAGTTGTGGGGTTAACTTATGAGGTTCGCACAACCGACCCTAGTACGCGACTTCGGTACTTGCCAACCCACCGCTACTTTGTCCATTGATCCCCCTTGCAACAGGCATGCGAAGGAGCCGAAAATAGACGATTGCGAAAACCAGCTCCGCAAAATAATGACTAAATAGGGTATAGGTATCGTCAAAGGCGATCATGCCCAAAGGATAAAGAGTAATAGCAAATAAGAAAACATAAAATGGATCGCCCCTCACTGCTCTCCAGAAAAGCCAGGTCTGCCCCAAACCGAAGACAAACATCGCCATGAGAGTCCCAGATAATCCGAAATCAATATAATATCGCGATATTGCCGTGTATACGTTGGTGAAGAGCGGTACCAATAGGAAGTCATTCGGTTCCTCCTGAGGCGTGGACGACACCCCAGGGAGATGCCCCGCAATAGCCGTGAGCTCTCTCAAGGTAAAGTTGGGAGTGTACTTGTACTCCTCGATGTGATCGACAACATAATCAAAACCGGCCAATGGCAACACCGCATATCCGACAGAGAATTGCGCGATCGCTTCAGTGAGGGTTTCGTCAGTATTCGAGATGTTCTTCGTCAGCGGTACCAAGGTCGTAAAGATCAGAACGAATATGAGCAATGGCCACCGGAGCAATTTCCATGCGTCTTTGGCAGAAAATCTCCCTGTCTTCAGTAAATAAATTCCAGCCAAACCGACGAGCAACTTCAAGAAACCTGCGCGACCCGTTGTCAATACGCAAAAGACAATGGCAATGAAAACGGAAACAGCGATCCACACTCGTTCTTCACGCCAGTCGCGTACCTCAATCACGAAGATAAACGCTAAGAAAATGGCCAGCAACGGCGCAATCGTCGTTAGCGTCCCACCAAATGCGCTTCTTCCATTGGTCAACTCCTCGACCAGCCCCACGCGCGCGCTGGCCAGGAATCCGTCAATGCCGCCTAGAGCGCTCAGTCGCCGGATTTCCAAGAAGAAGAAAGGCAAAAGACCCAGGCAACAGAAGAAAAGGATTTTTTTGTAGATAGACTTTTTGTCGTTGAGAACGACGGCAGGAGAGACATAGTACCTGCGCCGTATGACCATGCCACCCAGGCTGAACACAACCGAGGCAGCAAGCACCACGAATAACGTGTACACGTGCAAGGTGCTCATGTGAATTATGGGCACCAGATAGAGCAGGAAGTACAACGAGAGAACACTGACCCAAATCATGCAAAACAGGAAAGGTGGATACAAGACATTCCTGCGGGCATGGCGATAGTTAAAAATCGCCAGCCCAGCAAGAACGCCTATGGAAAGCAAGTGATAAACCATGGCTGTCAGTGAATCCCTGGGTGCTCGCTTCTCAAATCAAAGTGAAGTGGGGCAGTGGGACAATGAACCGGCCGCCGCTCAGCAGATAGTTCTTTTCGCGCTCGCGAAATTCCTTGATGAAATGATATGGCAACACCAGCAAGTGGTCGGGTTTGGCGGCGCGCGATTCTTCTTCGGAAACGATGGGGATGCGTGTGCCGACGGTCACCTTGCCCCACTTGTCCGGATTGCGTTCCGCGGCGAAGCAGATGGTCCGGTGATCGAGGCCAAAGTATTGCAACATCACATTTCCCTTGGTCGATGCGCCGTAGACAGCGACTTTCTTTCCGCGACTTACCTGGTCCCTGATGAAGGAAGATACGTCGCACTTAATGCGTTCAATCCAAGCGCCGAACTCTTGATAGGGGTGCACTTCGCCCAATTGCAGGCCCTGCTCGGTTGTCCGGAGTCGATCGAGGCGTTCGGCGGCTTGCCGCCGGTACGTGGCGTCTCCAAAGGCATTTTCATCCCTGTCCCGATTGCGCACATAGGCGCGGAGACTGCCGCCGTTCACGTCATTCAATTCTGCGTCTACCAACACAAAATCATGGCGGCTGAGCAAGTATTCCAAGGATTCCAGGGAGTAATATTCGAGGTGCTCGTGGCAGATATTGCCGAAGTCGTGCTGTTCTAGCATGAGCGGCAGATGAGCCATCTGCACGATCCATAAACCTTTGGGATCCATGACCTGCTTAATGTCCGCCACAAATTTATTCGGATCTTCCAAGTCATAGAACATAGCGATCGACGTGACGATTTTTGGCCGACGGCGGGAAAGTTCAGAATCCCTCAGAAATGCGTCGGCCACAAAGAAGCCATTCACGATATGGTTGGCAATCTTGCGACTGAACACAGCAAGGTTGGTGGCAGGATCGAACCCAATCTTGTAAATCCCGGTAGTTTTGTAAGAGCCGAGTAGGGTGCCATCGTTGCAACCGATGTCGAGCACCGCATCTCCCGGTTTGAGGCCCACGCGTTCTTCCGCTGTATTAGCGATATCCGCGAGCGCGGTTCGCATCGTCTGATTGGTTCCCGAGCGGTACCAATAATTCTGATACATAGCGTCCCCGGGAATAGTGTGCCTCAGCTGCAGCAACTTGCAATGGCTGCAAAGAACCAGGTCCAACGGAGCTTTCACTCCGTCGGGTTCGTGCGGCGACAGAAAATTGGAAACATACTGTTCCCCCAAGGAAAAAACCGGCTCCACGCTTTTTCCACACACTCGACATACACTCCAAATTTTCACGTATTTTCCCTTTGCGAAGAAGGATTGTCTTGCACCATGTTTTTCGCACGGCTTCTCACAGAACTGGAACGGCTGCTTTCCGGGGCGTCGGCGAGGCACGCGGCAACCTCGGCGTTCACCATCATTCGCACGAGCCGTGGAAAATCCACGCTTGGCTTCCAGCCCAAAACCCTTTTGGCTTTGTCGGGATTGCCCAAGAGCTGACGGTGCTCGGGAGGCCTGCGATCGTTCTTGTCCTCGACCATAAACTCCCGATAATCCAAACCTAGATGGCCAAAAGCCAGCTCGCAAAAATCACACACAGAATGGCTTTCCCCAGTCGCCACAATGTAGTCGTCCGCGTTCGCCTGCTGGAGCATCAGCCACATGGCCTGTACATAGTCGCCAGCAAAGCCCCAATCCCTTTGCGCGTCCAATCTTCCCAGGCGCAGTTCTTTTTGTTGTCCTGCGCTGATTCTGGCAGCAGCCCGCGCGATTTTGCGTGTCACAAACTCGTGACCGCGCCGGGGACTTTCATGGTTGTAGAGAATGGCTGAACAAGCAAAGATTCCCTGGTGCTCCCGGTAGAGACCCACGGCCCAGTGCGCATAGCCTTTAGCGATGCCGTAGGTGTTGCGCGGCCGCAGTGGCGTTGTCTCCGTCTGCGGAATCTCGTCCGGATTGCCGAAAATTTCGCTGCTGGAGGCTTGCGCAAATCGGATTCGAGGATCGACCTTCAGGATCGCAGCCAACCACCTGGTCACCGTTAAGCCGTTGATGTCGCCGGTCAGCACGGGGTCGGTCCACAGGTCGTTGCTGGAAGCGCGAGCCGCTAGATTGTAAATCTCTTGCGGCTTGTGTTGCCGAAGCAGACTTTCCAGCAAGTGCTGACTTCGCAAGTCGATTTCGACCAACTCGACCTGTTCGCGAATGTGCGTAATCCGCTCTTGATCAACACTTCGATCCGGCGTTGTCCCGATGACTCGATAACCCTTTGCGAGCAATAGTTCTGCTAAGTAGGAACCGTCTTGGCCATTAATTCCTGTAATTAGTGCAGTACGCATGAAAAGTATCCTGCTGTCTCCGTCAAATTCCCACGCCATGCGTTCAAAAATCCCGGACTCACTGGCTCGATGCCTAGGATGCAACCTGGCCAGCTGTGGGACGTCGATTCGTACCCGCAGTCTCGCGGACATTGCAAAAATGAAATCTGCTGTTTTTCAGATCCACGAGCCCCACGCGACGATATGGATTGCGCAAGTTGGCCCAATAGAAGAAAAACACGAGGGCGTTGGTCAGCACGCCCGGAAGACGCGCAATGGTTTGCGCGACGATCCGGCTCCCGAGCGTTTGAAGCCTCGGTTGCAGCCATTTGTAATACATGGCCGACGTATATCCGCCGCGCGCGCGGTTCATTAACAACACCGCGGGACTTCTCCACGGTTCCTTTGCACAGACTTTTCGTTTCGCCGCATCGCTGAAATCTTCAAAAGACCAGAGCAGCCCAGGCCACTTAAACATCCAAATCTCAAAGGATTTCTCCAGCCAAAGAGCGTTGCCGTAACGTATTGCAATCAGAGGTTCGGCAATCAGCAATGTTTTCTCCGGAAAACTGCTCTGGAAAATCACTCCAACGTGAATGAAAAGTGAGCCGAAGTATTGCTCTTTGTGCCGAGCATCCCAAATGCATTTCCGTATCACCACGCAGCCGATGAAGGTCATGTAATCACCGAGGTCGGCTAAGAAACGGTCACCCTCGTCTGGACGGTATATGCGATCTCCTTCGGCAGCAACTCTCTGCGCCTGCAGCACTTTGGCAAGAGCGCAGTCACGTATCTCCGCGTTTACGATGACCAGCCCGTATCCCCCCTGCAACCCTTGGAGGACCCTCCGAATCGCCCCAGGCTTCATTAAATCGTCATCGCTAAAGAGCCAGCAGTACTCTCCACGCGCCAGCCGCACGGCCAACGCGAAATCCTGGTCCACACCCTGGTTTCGTTCTAGGCGGAAGTAACGGAGTGCAGTGCAGCGTTGCTGAAACCTTTGGACGATCTCCGCGGTTCTATCCGTTGAAGCTCCATCCACCACGACGACTTCGACCTCATTGGTGACCTGCGAAAGAATGCTCTCCAGCGTCGCGCCAATAAAATTTGCGCGGTTCAGGGTCGCGATACAAATCGAAAGCTTCATGGAATTTATTTGCATATCAAGAGACGTGACTTCTCGCCTCGTTCCGTTTCACGGCATGAGAGTACGCCCATCGCAGCATACGATAGCCGCTCACTGGAGCCATCCGGTAAATAATTCGAGCCGACCAGCACGCAAAATTGGTATCGCCGTAGCACCTCTCGACTAATTGATCGAGTTCAGTCCGGCTCTCAGAATCAGGCTCAAGCGCGCTGAGGTGCTTCGCTTCGATCCACCATCGAAGCGCTAAGTCATTTCGCACCATGCGACGAATGTGTGCGGCTTCCTCAGAACCATGCCCGTAAAAACGATCGGCGATTTGGTGATAGCCGTTCACCGCAATAGCTAGACGATGGACCAACCCGCGATCGCGAAATGAATCGTTTCCGCCGCGACGGCTAAGCCATGCTTCTCCCACATAGCAGACTCTCAATTGCTTTTCGGCCATGGTGAATAACCGTGCCACATGCGCCCAACAACTGCCCAAGAATTCCTGATCGCTGTTAACCGAGAGCCATTTGTCGCGTCGAACGATCAGTCCGCTCATAAAGCTAAATACGGCTTCCGTGGTCACCGCGGCAGAAAAATACGGGATTCGCTGATGCGGGTCACTTAGTTCTGCAACGCGAACTTGATTGTCACGGAACACGGAGTGCTCTCCAAGCACCCTCATTTTGATGTCACAGTTTAAATGCTTACATATGTACACATCATGTCGGTGTTCGATCCAAGTCAGCGCTCTCTGTAACGCTCCAGCGTGCATCAGGTCGTCCCCGCTGAACAACCAGCAGTATTCCCCTCTCGCTTGCTGAATACTCTCCGCCAGGTCGGCGTCTATCCCGCCTTTTTTTGGCAACCTTATGTATCTAAGCTGCGAGTGCTTCTCAAGGCGAGAGCTAACAACTACCTCAGTGTTATCGGTCGATGCCCCATCGAGTACGAGGACTTCAATCGGAACCGAACTTAGCTGACATTGATCCAGAATCGAATCGAGGGTCTCGCCTAAAAACGCTCCAAAATTATAAACGGGGATGCATATCGATATCATAGACATTGGTAATATTCAAAAACTCAAAGTAGCAAGTTCAGAGTGAATGGTAAACTCGGTCCAGCCACTCATGGAGGCCCGTTGGCAGAAATTCGCGAGACAGCAGTCGTATTCGTGTTCTTAGTCTCATGGAAATTGCATGAGTCGACTCCACCACAAAGCCGTCACTGAGACAGGGTGGAACTACAAAATGATTCCTTAAGGCTTTGCTTTCGGCGCGTAGGTAGAACCGATTAAGCCCATCAAACCAAACAAACTCGTAGCCGGCGCTTACGAGGTCGGGTTCCCAGGAGGCCCAAGCTGGCAGCCATGTCTCTGGTTCGACCGCTTCCACCAGTACGATCACGGGACGATGGGCCTTCCAGTCGAGGCTTTGAATGACCTCACGTTCGGACCCCTCCACATCAATTTTAAGGAAAGAAACGAGCTTGTCGCGGCAATACTTCTCAAAGACTGATTGTAGTGTTAGTACTGAAACTTGGTAATGTTGTGTAGAAAGTCCGCGTCGGCTTGCACGCGAGATCACACCGTTGTCAGAAAGAGACGATAATCCGCTCCGTTGTACTTCGACGAAATCGCTAGTGCCAGGCTGAACTCCGATGGCCACGTTCAGATTGACGTCCCGACTGCGGCTCTTTCTCAACATTTGATGATAGGACCTCGCGGGCTCTATGTTGATGCCGCACCAACCTCGCTGATAGAAGTGCTTGGTGACAGAGTGCACATTCGGATCCCAAGCTCCTACATCAACGTAGAATCCCGTCGTTTGGGAATGAAAGACTCGTTCCAGCATTACGTCTTCAAAGTTTTGAGCATAACTCACAAACATAGCGTCTCTGTCCTCCGCCATAACGGTGCAGCGGTCTGTTAACGGCTAGTACGACAATTTCGCCCGCGACAGTTGGCAGGTCAGCCAAAGCCTTATTGATGGAGAGACTAAAGCAGCCGAAAGCGTGGCACAGAAGAGCAGCCCAACGAGAATCGCCGCAGTCAAGGGTAGCGACATGGAAGTCCCAATAAGACCTCTGCCAATTGCTGCTATCAGGCCTACGACTGACAGCGGCATGGCTACCTCGACAAGCCATAGCCAGGCGTCGCCCCGCAGTAATTTCGAATGCGTGATTGGTAGGCTGATAACCAAAAACAGGGTGTTGACACTCATCCAGACGAAGGCTGCACCACGGGGGCCGTAGTTCTTTGCCGCTAACCAGTACATCGGGATCGCTATTGACGTGAGCAAAACGTTGATTTTCAGGCCGATGCTCGTCCATCCATAGGCAAGTTGCAGAGCATACGGTAGATTGTTGAGTCCGTTGATCGCAGAACCAATGACCAAAAGCGTAGCGATCGGCCCGGCGTTTCGAGCTATTTCCGGGTTCCTAGTCCATAGCCGAAGAATCTGTGTGGAAAACACAGCCAGCACAGCCGACGTCGGAAAAATGATGACCGCCATTAGCTGGGTACTGCGATGGTACATATCCCTCAGTGCGGATTCGTTCGTTGCCGCAAGTGCCGAAAAACGAGGGAAAATCGTGTTGAACACGGAAGTGACGATCATGGACAATCCGCTTGCGAACAAGCCGGCAATCGAATAATAAGCAAACACCTGCAAGGTCAGCAGTTTGCTTAGGATAATCTTGTCCGCCTGAGTCAAAAGCAACGCGCAAACCGTAATCCCGCTCATGCCTGCGGCAAAGCGCCACAGGTTTCGCACCAGTTCTGCAGCAAATCGCGGAGAGCGGCTGGCGGGCCGCAACGACTTCCACAAAATCACGAGTAATACGACGGACTGGATGGCAGTAATGGCCACTTGCCAAGCCAGCAGAACGGTAATGGTTGGCGCCACGAGCCAGAGCACAAGAACGCCACCCACCGTGTTTAGTGTCACTGCCACGATGCGGATCGTGTTGTAGAGGACCTGCCGGTGTAAGCCCATCAATCCACCCTGATAAAAACTGACGGGCCACTGAAACACGGATAGAATGCCCATCAACATCAAGGCATGCTCAACCCGGCCTTTCGGCAGAGAATTCGCATGAATCCAATGGGTGGATAGCCAGCCCGAGCCCCCCACCAGCACGGCGCCGATGGCGACTCCCATCAGCCAATAGCCGATTTCTAGAGTCCGCACGAGGTCTCGCGCTTCCTCCATCCTCTCGGGCTGAACCGAGTAACGCGCCATTTCGCGATTTACCGTAGGACTAAGCCCAAAGTCCAAAACCTGTAAGATCGCCTGAAGCATTATGTAGAATCCGATCAAGCCGTAGGACTCGATACCCATGAACTTGATGTACAACGGAATAGCTACGACCTGGGCCAGGGCGGACCAGCCGGTTCCAGCAAAATTCGCGAGCAAGCTTCGTTTGAAGCCACCGGGCACGCTAGTCCGCAAATTCGTTTGAGGATTTGAATCTGACATGTTGGATGATAAGTGGCTAAAACCGATCTACTCGTGAACAGAGGCTTCCCGTACCAGGCGGCCATTTAGTTGGTCGCTCAAGAGTTTTACGTCGGCATCGACCATGAGTTTCACCAACTCGCGGAAGGTGACTTTCGGACTCCATCCGAAGACTCGCGCCGCTTTGCTCGCGTCTCCCTGGAGATAGTCCACCTCCGTAGGCCGAAAATATCTCGGGTCGATTTCAACATAGCGTTCCCATTGCAGCCCCACATGATCGAATGCCGCTTCCAAAAACTCGCGCACACTGTGTGTTTCGCCCGTGGCAATCACGAAGTCGTCCGGTTGGTCGAGCTGCATCATGCGCCACATCGCTTCGACATATTCGGGCGTGTATCCCCAGTCGCGCTTGGCCTCTAGGTTTCCCATGAACAGCTTGTCCTGCAAACCCGCCTGGATGCGCGCTACGGCCCTGGTAATTTTCCGGCTGACAAATGTTTCACCGCGACGGGGCGATTCATGATTGAAAAGGATGCCGTTACAAGCAAAGAGACCATAGCTTTCACGATAATTTACAGTTGCCCAATATGCATACACTTTGGCGCAGGCATAAGGGCTCCCGGGACGAAACGGTGTGCTCTCTCGCTGAGGATATTCCTTGGTCGTCCCAAACATCTCACTGCTCGACGCTTGATAGAACTTACTCTTCAGCCCCATCTCGCGGATCGCGTCCAACAAACGAACTGTGCCCAAGCCGGTTACATCGCCGGTGTACTCCGGAAGTTCGAAGCTCACCTTGACGTGGCTCTGTGCTCCCAGGTGATAAATCTCATCGGGCTGAATGCGGTAAAGCAGCTTGGTGAGACTGGTCGAATCAGACAGGTCCGCGAAGTGCAATAACAATCGGGCTTCTCGTTGATGCCAGTCCGGCAGGATTGCGTCAATGCGCGACGTATTGAAGCTGCTCGAACGGCGCTTAATCCCATGTACTTCGTATCCCTTCGAAAGCAGCAACTCCGCCAAGTAGGAACCATCCTGCCCAGTAATACCTGTGATCAACGCCTTCATTCGATCATCACCCTCATCCTTTCGAGAAACATTTGGCGAGCTTCTCTCCGAGATCTACCTTCGCAGCCGCAACCGGGAATCATGCCGACCGACGCCCGCTGAGCAGTGGCTCTAATTCTTCTTCACTCACCTCGATCGCGACCGAGCGCTGAATCGAATCGAAGGACACAACTAGGCGTGTCTTGTTTTTCCTTCTGACCACTGTTCCCTGCAACTCCGCCAAAGGCCCTGTTCTCACGCGGACTCGTCTACCGGTTTTCAGGTACGGATGCGGCTCAGCAAGAAGTCCACGTTCGAGGATATCTCGAATCCGCGCTATCTCAACTTCCGGGACAGGCACGGCACCACACCCAAAACCGACGAATCGAACCAAACCGGGGATTTGAAGAGCACGCGGGCGATCCTCCCAGGCAAAGCGCACGAACAAGTATCCTGGGAATAGCGGCATGGCAAGCTTCACACGACGGTCTTTCCAATGTCGAAGTGAGCTATAGAGTGGCAGAAAGCACTGTAGCGATCTTCTCTCCAGCTCTGCAGCCACTTTTTTCTCGTGATTCGCCGAGATATAGGCAGCATACCAATTGACGGCCTCAAGCACACACCGCCGTTGTGGCTTCTGCCCACTCTCGTCTAGATGCCGGTCCAGCGTTAGCAGTTTAGGCTCCATGCATCCCTTTATACAGCTCCGCCCCGTCACTCACAGGGTAATTTGTGACCTAACCCTTTTTAAATATTGTACTTACACCACTACTGCAAACTCGAATGGTTATCTGGAGGACGTTGCCAGTCACTGAGCCATTTCCAGGTTTTTTGCGCCCAATTTCGCGGTGCGTCTCCGTTATGTGACGCCCAGGGTGCATTTGCCTCAAATCTAGAGAAGATCTCTAAAGCCAGCACCTTGCGCGGGTCGCTAGCATCGATTCGCGCCCAACTTCTGGCGGCAAGCACCCAACAGGCACAGACAACTAACGCCAACGAGGTTCCTAAGAACATGATTAACAGCCGCGGAGGAAACGACTTTGTTTCGGGCATCCTTGCGGGATCCAGGACCTTTACGCTTGGCGTATCTTTCACCTCCTGCACTTTCGCCAACTCGTATTGTTCCGTGAGTAGTTCATACACCGTTTCTTGGATTTTGGCGCGCTCGTAATAATCCATATACTTCGCGCCAAGCAAAGGCAATTTTCGAATGCTCGGAAACGGATTCTCGGACTTCTCCGGCGGTGGGTCGCCGGCCTTCAATGCCATCAGACTTTGGGCGTCATTGGCGCTCCCATCGGAGTTCTGGGGAGCGCCGCCGAACTTCTGAAGTTCGCGACGCAATTCGGCCACACGTCCATTGAGTGCGCGTACTCTGGGATTGTTATCGGTGTAGATTTGGCGCAAACCCTCCAGTTGGGCCTGTGCGGCGATCAATTGACCTGTCAGAGAACCGGCGGCATCCAACATCGCTTTACCCTCGGTCTGGATGTCCAGGGTCGTATTTTTGCTAGAGAATTGAGCAAGCTGATTGGCCGCTTCATCCAATTCTTGTTTCGCGACCTTCAGACGTTCTTCGAGAAAAACCCGTTCGCGATGCGCCGCGGAAGTGGACAAGTTCGCTACCAGAGAGTTCAGTTCGTCCACGTAAGCGTTCGCGATCGCCGCCGCTCGGCTCGGATTGCGATCCGTAACGCGGATGGTGATAATGCCGCTTTTTCGGTCTTCCACAATCTGCGTGTTGTCGTCCAGCTTCTTGCGCGCTTCCGTCAGCAAACGAGTGCCATAGACGTGGGTCAGATCGAATCGTTGGATGATGCCGTCTTGGGAAGTCTCGCTTCTTAGGACACCGACAAATAGTGCGCCTGAACTTTTCATGCCCAGCAAATCACCGGCAACGCCGCTGAGACCACCTAAGGTTTTGCCCGCCAATGCTGCCATCATAGCCAAACCATTCGAGGACTGCTGATCGGGAGGCATCAATTGTGCCGTCGCGGTATACGATCTCGGAATCAGAAGGGCCACTAACATCGAGAGGAATAAACCTATTGCAACGACCTGGCTAAGGAGTTTGCGACTGTCCCAGAGCAGACGTACTACTTCGGCCTGACGCTCGTGCGCAGCCGCCAGTTCCCTACGCTCCAGTTCCACCTGGTCCGGCAACTGCGGTTCTTGCTCGTCCAGACTGCGCTTTGTTCCCGTAATGCTCATTCGTTCCTTGACCAATCACCGCGACTGTTCTTTAGTCCTGACCCTCTTGACTCATATGCAGTGGTAACCTCAAGTTCAGTGGGTAGAAATTCACGCCCACGGAAGTCGTCCAATTTGTTTGCGGGGTGGGTGCCAAAAGTGGATAGTTCCACTTTTCATATTGAAGTAACCCGGTGACGTTTAGATTGTTGCGCACCCACCAATTCACGTTGACGGAAGCATCATTGATATTGCCCCCGCCGGGGATAAAGTCGCTGGCCACGTCGGCATGGCGGTAGCCGAATTGGATCGAGTTGCGAGCGCTGGCGTGATAGGTCGTCCAGGCTTGGTAGCCGTGGCCTTCTCGTCCAACCCAACTACCGATGATGAAGCCGTAATTCGTATAAAGGTCATGATAGTAGCCATCGTAGTAGTTAAATTGACCGAACGCCGCAATTGGTCCGCAGTCAGGATTATCCTTGGAACAGCTGTGGACCTTAGGTGTATCGGTGTATGCAGCTTCCAGGCGCAGATCCCATTTTGACAGCTTCGGGAAGTGCGTGAGGTAAATGCCGGGCGCGAAGGCCGCCCGCCCCAGATCAGCGAAGGGAGATACGTTGTCAGTAGAAAAGGAATCGGTATACACCGTGAGCCAATCCCTCAGGTAAGGAACTCGGTAATTGAGGTCGAAGCCGCCCATACGCTTGCCAGGATTGGGTGCGCCAGGGACAAACAGGATGCTATTCGTAAGACTAAAGTAGCTGCGCAAGATTGCTTCGGGAGTAATGGCGCGATTGTCACAGTTTTGGGGCGCATTGACACAGTCTCCGGGTCTAGCGGCACCCCCCATCACGGAGGTTATGCTGAAGCCGAATTCGAGATTGGGTGTAGGCTTAAACGTGAACTTCTCGCCGTGAATCGAGGGGCGAGCTGGAAATTCATTGCCGGAGAGCTTGCCGAAGAATAGGTCAATCTTCATTGGCCCTAGCAAATCGGACAGATAAGGAATTGTAAAAGGGGCAAGCCGACTGACGCGGAACATATAAATCGGGGCAGCATTGTCGCTCATCAGGAACGCGTTACTGTAATCCGGCGACCACCACAAACTCTGCTTGCCAAAGGAAAATATCCAATTGTCTTGGTTTGAAGAGACATACGTGTCCATGAGGCGGAATTGGCTTGTCCCCGGAAAAGCGCCGGACTGGACCGGGTTATTGTCCATTGTAGCGATGGCTTGATTGACAGCGGGAGAATAGCTGGGGCCCGACGGAGCATATTCGTATTCGCCACTAGCGTAAATGGCAAATCGTCCTTGCGTAATCCAACCAGAACCACCAGCAACCGCGTTTACGCCTTGATTATAAGGGCGCCCGAAATCGTCGATGATCGTTTGGCCGAAATGATAGCTATCGACCAGCGGTTGGCCACTGATGCCGGTGATGCTGGTGTACATTGATTCCAATCTTGACGACCGCTCGCCGGACATGCCGCCACCAATTCGCTCGACATCCGGAGCGAATTCCGTAGCCAGAACGGAGTACAAACCTTGCACTTCGTCAGTTACATGATTGGAGTCGGCAACTCGTTGGCCTGCTTCTTGCACCATTTTCGCGCATTCTAACCGCGACCACGGTTGCATATCCATGAATTGCGATTGCACGTAACCGAGCGCGACCAGACGTTTCAGCGCCGGATAGATCCAACTGCTGAGCGGCACAAACGTGGTGCCGAGACTGGTATTGCGTACATTTGAGCCATGCCCTTTGAATTCGCCATAACTGGCCCAATCGGTGCCGTCCAATTCAGGGTCGTGGTGCGCGC
>Ga0335072_10010496_pt1 | contig 13327 bp, 6 predicted proteins | sample Lox_Sample_21_FD_206725 | JGI IMG/M metagenome (GOLD analysis project Ga0335072, IMG submission 206725) | Soil microbial communities from Loxahatchee National Wildlife Refuge, Florida, United States - Lox_Sample_2.1 | ecosystem: Environmental > Terrestrial > Soil > Wetlands | place: USA: Florida...
GGAATGCACCTCTCGCTCACTTTGCCCGATGGCTTCGACGATATCGAGATCGCAACGCGCGCAGCGAAAGAGAAGCTCTGGTTGTGGCCACTGTCTCCGAACTGGACCGGGACCGGAGCACGCCACGGCTTTATTCTCGGTTACGGAAACACCGCCGCCGAGCAGATGCACGCTGAAGTTGCACGTCTAAAGCAAATCATCTTCGCGTAGTCCCGGACGCAACCCACACATTCCTTTCGCTTTCAAGTGGTTATGCGTAGTTTGCGCCAACTGGATATGGGCTGCGGCCGAAAAATCGGCCGAGAATCGGGCTTTGAGAAGAGTACTGACGATGAGTATCCATCGCTTCTCTCAATTCAAAGCCGTCGCCTGCGCTGTCGCGTCGCTGCTCGGGTGCGTTCCCACGAATTCATTGCGCGCCCAGTCGCATGACCCCGCCAGAAACTCTCCGCTCATCTCTCGGAGCCTTACGCCTGAAGATCGTGGCGATTTGCTGATGGTGCGCGGCTCCTATCAGGCAGCGATCGACGCATACAACAGCTGCCCATTTCAATCGGCAGCGGTCTTGAACAAGATCGGCATTGCGTACCATCATCTATACGCAATCGACAAAGCCAGGATGTCTTACGAAGGCGCGCTGCATCTCAACCCGTCGTTCGCTGACGCGCTCAACAATCTCGGAGCTGCGTACTATGCGGAAAAAGACTTCAGAAAAGCCGAGCAATATTACCGAAGGGCCCTGAAATTCGCGCCGCGTGACGCAGTCTATCGCAAGAATCTCGGCACGGCATATTTTGCGCAAGGCAACTTCACAAAAGGCATTGCTGCTTACCGCACTGCATTCCTCGACGATCCCGATGCATTCAGCGACGATTCCAGCCTGGTCTCGGGGCCAACCACAATGCAGGAGAGGGCCAATCGGGATTACTGCCTGGCTGCGCTGTTTGCGCAAGCGGGAATGAACTCGCGCGCCATTGACTATCTGCGCAAGGCCTTTAGTTCCGGATTCGACAACTACAAGAAGCTTGCGGCCGACTCCGAATTTGCGTCGCTCAGAGATACTCCGGAGTTCGCGCAGTTCATGAAGGAAGAGAAACCTTGACATGAGAGAACGGAATTGCGCTCTGAAACTCATGGTCATGGAGCCGCTCATAAAACTGGCTATGGACCGCTAAGATTATGCCGAACGATCCTGCAATTAACAGACAATTTACCGTGCGATTCAAGAAAAATAATGGCTATCCGTTCTCTTTCTCCTCGTCTTGGTCTTTGGGCCTTCGGATCAGCAGCAATCATACTGGGCGTTGTAGGAATCGCTTGGGGTGACTTTGCGACCAACTGGCAACGCGTTCAGCCGAGTGTTCCATTCCGCGAACCACTTGCGTACTTTGCGGCCGCTTGCGAACTCCTCTCAGGCTTTGCAATTTTTTGGCGCCGAACCGCTCAGGCCGGCGCCTTCTTTTTGACCATTCTCTATTCGATCTTCGCCCTATTATGGTTGGTGCAGATCATTGCCTCTCCACTCGTTTATGACAATTGGGGCAACTTTTTTGAAGAGCTTTCCCTGGTGCTCGCGGGAGCGGTCGCATCCACAATGCTTGCTCCGCCCGATTCTTTTCGCCCTCGCCACACGGCGCTTGCAAGCCGCCTATACGGCATCTGCGTTGTTTCGTTCTCACTCGCGCACTTCGTCTATTTCTCCGCTGCGGCCACCTGGGTTCCAAAATGGATTCCGCCGGGGCAGAAATTCTGGATTGCCGCCACCGGCGCGTTCTTTTTGATGGCCGCGGCCGCGATTTTTACAGGCATTGCTGCGAAGCTCGCTACCCGCCTGCTCACGATCATGATTCTCTGCTTCGAGATTCTTGTATGGGTCCCCAAACTTCAAGCTGCCCCACACGATCACTTCAACTGGGCCGGCAACGCGATCTGCATTGCACTCGCCGCTGCAGCCTGGGTTGTCTCTGATTCTTTCCGCCGATCGGAAGCACCGCATACAGTCGGCTCGCGTGATTTCGAAATTGCGTAAAGAGTCGGTCGGCACACGCGAATGACAGCGCAAATCGGACGGGTTAGATGCGCCCCTCCTGCTGCGAGATGCTAGCAGGCAGTCTTCTGAAATCAAAAGCCGCGTCAGAGCGCCGCGCATAGCAAGTAGCTGCCATACCGGTGTGCCCAATTTCACCATACAAAAAGGCACCGCAAGCCGATGCGCACTCAACCGCATCTGAGTTATTCATAGTTCAGCGCGCGTGTGAGATGGCCCAAGCGTGCTCAAACGCTTCGGTGATTAAGGCAAGCAAGCGCAGATCGATTCACGAACGCTGCAGCACGAATATATTACTTCGACCCATTACCTTATTCCGACGCTATGGAGCGTGAGTTGGGCAAACTGCGCGGTGAGAAATGGCCCCGACGCACCAAATGCGTCTGTTTACCAATGCCAATTGAAACCGGGATACAGGTTCTGACAGCGAGACTCTTTACTGCGTCGCCGGGGGCGACTCTGCGGCGAACTGCAGTTCGGAGCCCCGGCGAGGCACAGGTTTATCTTGAAGACTCAAAAGCTATAGCGCAACGAGAATTGCATGCGGCGCCCTTGAGTAAGGAGTTGCGTGTACTGGCCGTATGTCTCCGGACCAAAGTATGGATCGTTGGAGATGCTGGCAGGATCGAAGCGCACTGTGTTGGTAACGTTGAAAGCTTCGGCAGCAAATTTGACCCTCTGCTGCTCAGAAATTGAGAAGTTTTTCGATACTCCGCCATCGATGCTGAAATATCCGTCGCCGCGATAAAAGTTGCGCTCTCCCGTTTCGCTCGCGTAGGGCGGGCGGATATTGTTCAGCGCTGCGGCCTGATTCTTAAATGCGTTCGGCTGGCCGAGCGCGTCGTGCTGGTGACCGCCGGAGCGGATGGCGCTGGTGGCAACGTTCCAGCTTTGATCGGCCCAGTCAGTATTCCAGCCAAGACCGTCGATGGAACTGAAGGGCAAGCCGCTGGTCCAGTGCATGAGGCCAGTCACATTCCATCCGCCAATAAAGAAATCGGTGAGCTTGTTGTCGTTTCCACCGATGAGTTTGCCGCGGCCGAAGGGGAGGGCTCCGATGGAATTGACAGAGACGGAGTGACGTACATCGTAGTCGGAAGGTCCGCGATTGCCCTTGGGGTTGTACACGTTGATGATCTGGCTGAAGTATCCGCCAAAGCTCGATGCCGTTGGCCCGGTGCGTTCGGTATCGGAGCCCAGATCGATCGACTTTGAGAGGGTGTAATACGCGTCGAATTGCACGCCGTGAGTCTCCTGTTGATGGAGCGCAATCTGCAAGCCGTTGTAGCTGCTCGTGCCCATTGAAGACCAGACGTAAAGGGAAGAGTATTGGGGATCGAAGAAGCGGTAAAGGTCGGCATCGGGAGTCAGATAACCGGGTACGGCATCGATCACGAACAGTGCGGATGCCTCATTGCCACGAAATCCAGCGTCGGGTCCGGGATTGCCGCCAAAGTAGAGATTGTAGATGTTTTGCGTGGCGCTCATTCCGCCGCCGGCAAGCCAGGGAAACATATTTTCCCAGTATGGAATCGGCTGCACATTTGTGACGGGCGTTGACTTGTCGTTTAACTGGTCGAGCTGGCGTTCGGCAGTAAAGTAGTCAACTCCGCTTTGGGGGTCGACCAGATCGGACGGCGTTGCGACGTCGCGCATTTGCAGCAGATGGCGGCCCAGGCGGCCAGTGTAGGTTTGTTCCAGCATCAGGCCTTTACGAAGCTGGAGCTGATAGCCGAAGTTGATGGCGTAGGAGTATGGGCTCTTAAGGCTCTGGTCGACACCCCAGGCGAGCGCGAGATCGGCGCCGGGAATTACAGGCGTGGATCCGGTGACGCTGATGGGAGGAATGATGCTGGTGGGCACCGTCGTCTCTGACGAGAAGCGCGGAGCGGTGTCGGCGTCCGCAGCGCCGACTGGAGCCTGATCTCCGGTAACCAGGCCGAACTCGCCTGCCTGATCGAATGAGTCGACGATCCCCTGACCGAAATGATCGTAATAAATGCCTGCGCCTGCACGCAGAGTCAGCCTGGTGCTTGGCTGGTACGAGATTGCGAATCGCGGGGCCAGATCGAGCTTATCCATATTCCAGAATCCGGGCGCGTGGTTGGCGCGGCCACCCTGGGTAAACCCAAACTGCGGCTGCACCACCTGACCCTTGCTCGCACCCTGCCAGCGATCATTCAGCCACTGGCCCATATTTACGGTGGGGACAACCTCCTGCCCATTGCGCTCATAAGGCACCTGCAGAAGCGTATGCCGAAGGCCAAAGGTGAGAGTCAGGTTCGGTTTCACCTTCCAACTGTCCTGACCGTAGTACTCAAGCTCGTTGGTAAGGTAGTGATGGGTGACCCAATCATTAGGCGGCAATGGCGAAAGCTGCCCGTTGCTGTAAGTGTTGTTGTAGTACTCCTCGGCCGAGGTGATCATGCCGACAATGTCGGCAATCGCGATGTCGTAGGCTGAGATGCTGGAGACTTGAGGAAATCCGAATGCGTCGGGGTCAAGGCTTGAACCAGTGCCTGCAATAGCGCCGTAACCGAGCAGTTCGTAGGTCACGCCGGCGTGATTATAGAGAGTGGCGTCGGAAGATCGGTTGTTGAGCACAAGGCGGTAATTGGCGCCAAACTGCAAAGTATGTTTCCCTTTGATCCAGGTGATATCGTCAGCAAAGTTGTGCGTAGGCACGGAGACAACTGCAGATGTGTATCCGGTGGGAGTAAGGGTGGCAATGCCCTGGAAATCAACATAAGACCCGTTGGTCGCACCGCGGTTTGCATACCCCTGCCGCACCAGCCCGTAGCGGAAATTGTTGACGAGCGAGTTCGAGATGGTCCACACGTCGCCCGCGGCAATGCCTTTTGAATTGTCATAGACGCGGTAATCGGGTTCGGAACCGGGAAACTGAAGAGGCGCGGTGGTGCGATCGTCCTGCAGATTGGCGCGAACAAAGAGACGATGCCTGTCGGTCGGGACGTAATCGATTTTGGCAATGAGAGTACTAAAGTTGATTGGATTGTGCGACGCAAAGGTATACGACGCCAGGTTGACAGTATCGCCAAGCTGGTATCCGTTGAGTGCAGGAAGTTGAGCGTAATAGGATTCGACGGCTGGATTGACTCCCGGCCCGAGCGGGCAAGTTCCGAGTCCTGAGCAATTGGGGTCCATCGACGCGATGTTCGCCGCGTTGAGCGTCACCTGGTTGTTGCCTGAGTTGCAGGCCGAAGGAGCGGTGGAAGAGGCGCACGAGGTGGCCGTATAGATCACGTTACCGGCGAGGAAAGAGGGAGTCGGGACCTCCTGCGTGACCTGGGAATCCTCGGCGGTTCGCTGGCCTTCATAGGCGACAAAATAAAACAGCTTGTCTTTTTTGATGGGTGCGCCAAATGAGCCGCCAAATGTGTTGCGAAGGAGCTTGGGCGGCACATTGGGTTCGCCCGACTCAATTTCGGCTTGCTTGTTGAACCAGTTGTTGGCAACAGTGTTGGTGGGCCGGTAGTACTCATAGATGCTGCCGTGATAGCGGTTGGTTCCGCTCCGCGTGACCAGCGAGACCTGCGCGCCAGAAGAGCGACCGGAGTCTGCGTTCGAGTTGGTGGTGACGACGCGGAACTCTTCAACCGAGTCACGGGTGGAACGGAGGACGCCGCTAAAAGCGTAGCCCGCATTCTGGTCGTTATCGTCAAGGCCGTCGAGTGTGACATTGCTTTGGTCGGAACGCGCTCCATCCACGGCGCCACTGCGGCTGTCGCCGTTCTGTTGGGTCTGCGATTGGTCGCCAAGGAACAACACGCCGGCCTGCAGGCTCAGCAAGTCGAGAACATTGTTGCCTTCAAACGGCAACGATTGAATCTGATGAGTGTCAAAAGGCGTGCCGACGGTTGCGTCCGTTGTATTGAGCGCCGTAGCCTCGTCGATCACTTCAACTGTCTCCGCACCTTGCGCGACGCCGAGCTTGAAGTCGACTCTGCCTGCCTGGTTTACCAGCAATTCGGCCAGTTGTTTTTTCGTCGCGAAGCCCGTGGCCGACGCGGTGATAGTGTATTTTCCGGGCGTGATCTGCTCAAAATCGTAATCTCCATGAGGATCGGTCACGCGCTCAGCTTTCGCGCCCGTGTCGGGGTTGAAAATCATCACTTGCGCTCCGGGAACCACCGCGCCGGATTGGTCGCTGACGGTTCCGTGAAGCGACGTCATGGCGGTTTGGGCGTTGAGAGCAAGCGGCGTCAGCAGACAAGCGGCGAACAGACAGTTAAAGCGGTGAAGCTTCATCGCAGATGGCCTCCGGGTATAAACCTTTTCTGTTCCGCTTCCGGCAAAAGAGGCGGATGAATGATGTGAATTGAATACGCAGTCGAACCAGAGATACAGCCATGGTGTGAGCTCCCAGGCCGGAGACGGCCAATTCAGGGAGTTGCCACCATTTTTGAAATAGATCGGCTTTCAGCGATCGGTAAATTGGGGAATTGCCCAGGAAGTTGCCTTATTTTGAAGCTGACACAAAGGCGATATGAAATTTGTAATGATAAAGAATTTCGATTCCGTCGAGAATCGAACTTTATTCATTGCAATGTCGATTGCATTTAAACCCGTTCCGGCTTGGACTTTGACCTGACAGCCGCGAATAACCCCTGTGGAAACGCTTCGATTGCGCACACAAAATCGCATTGGCTTCCATTGCGGAAACCCGAGCGGCACCGTTTCAGCGCACGCCGGCTACTGCGGCTGATTCCACTTATTCTTCAGTTGTTCTTCCTGCGTGCGCTTGTAAATCTCTTCCATCTCAGGCCCCAGGCCATGCTCCTTGGGGTCGAGGGGCCAGATAGTAAAGTCGGCGAAGGCCAGCCTGCGTGGCGCGCTCTCCATCGACTTCAATCCATCTTCCAGTTCCAGCAGATCGCCGAATGAAAGCTCGAGACAATGCTCATTGGGATGGTAGATGGAGCCGATAGGGAAATCCTTGAATGGAGTTCTCGTCTCCTCAATGTGATTGCCAAGAACGTGTGCAACCGGTTTGCCATCGAGAAATGCGATGAGCCGTTCGGTGCTGGATTTGTAAGTTGGGAAGTCCGGAATGTAGAGACGGCCAGGGTAAAGGTTGTCACCGGTAAGCAGTACTCCAGTTCTGCGGTCGTAAAGGGCAATTGCGTATTTATCGTGTCCAGGGATGGGAACGATATTCAGGACGCGATCGCCGAGATCGACCTGCCCTGCCCCGGTTGGCCAGGGATCTATGCCGAAGAACTTTGAGGCGGCATCAACGGTGGGAGCGACGAACTCAATCGGCATTGCTGGATCTTTCAGTGCCTGAATTGCGGGGTCGCCCCAGACGTGATCCTCATGCGAGTGCGAATGTGTGACAATGAGCGTGATGCTCTGGCGATGATTGCGCTCGAGCCAGTTGTGCACCACTCGTTGCAGGCTTGGCACAAGGTCGCCGTTACGGGAGCCGGTGTCCCACAGTAATGCACGGTCCTTGCCAAAGAAAAGATATAGGAATGGCATTTCGGCATCAGTACATCCTGACTGGCGCAGAATGATGAGATCGGGATTGTATTCGTGCACCTGCCATTCGGGGATCTCCATGCACTTAGGGCCGCCGGTTTGCCAGGCCTGCGGAAGGTTGCCAGGCTCAAGGTCCCCGCCATTGGGCTGTGGAAACTGGGCGAAGACGAATGACGCGCCCGTCAGCAGCGACAGTGCAGCAAGAGCCGATCTCAGAGCCATTGCAATTCCTCTCTGGGTTGCGGATATACAACAACGCCGTTCGCCCCGCTCGCGGTAATGCGCGAAAGTACGAACGGCGTCCTGCTAACTTCAGGCAATCAGGTCGTGAATCACGTTTCCATACAGGTCGGTGAGCCGGTAATCGCGGCCGCTGTAATGGTAGGTGAGCTTGGTGTGATCGATTCCGAGCTGATAGAGGATAGTGGCGTGAATATCGTGTACGTGTACGGGATTCTCCACGGCCTTCCAGCCGAAATCGTCGGTCGCACCGTAAGTGAAGCCCTGCTTGAAGCCGCCACCCGCGAGCCACATTGTGAATCCGTGAGGATTATGGTCGCGGCCGTTATGAGTTTGACCGCCCATGAATCCGCTGCCGACTTCGACAACTGGCGTGCGGCCAAACTCAGAGCCCGCAACAATAATGGTCTCGTCGAAGAGTCCGCGCTGCTTCAGATCCTTGATGAGGGCCGCAAATGGCTGGTCTGAATCGCCGCCCGTCTTTCGATGCAATTCGATGTCGAAGTGGTGATCCCACGGATCGCCTTTGGCGTAGTAAACCTGCACCATGCGCACGCCGCGCTCAATGAGCCGCGCTGCGGTAAGGCACCCGCGCGCCGTGCTGCCCTCGCCATACATCTTGAGTGTTGCCGCAGACTCCTTGCGCACATCGAAGACATCGGGGGCTTCAGTCTGCATTCGATAGGCGGTCTCCATGGCGCCGATCGTCGCTTCCAGTTGCGGGTCCCTGGGGCCGGCAGGCGAAGAGTTCATTCCAATTCGGTCGAGCGCTTTCACAAGATCAAGTTCCTTTTGCTGCTGCTTCAGGTCGAACCGTTCATTGTGGATGTTGGCAATCAGCTTTTGCGGATCGAAGTCTTCGTGCTCCACTTTGTCTGAAACATAGGTCCCCTGGTAAACCGGAGAAAGAAACGCCGAGGACCACAGCGGCGGGCCCACCGTGGTTGGAACATCGGGACACAGAACCACAAAGCCGGGCAGGTTTTGATTCAGAGTTCCGAGCCCGTAAGTGAGCCACGCGCCCATTGACGGACGGCCCGCGAAGTTGGCGCCCGTATTCATCATTTCAAGAGCGGGCTCATGGTTGGGAATCTCAGTGTAGACCGACTTGACGATGCACATGTCGTCAACGCACTCGCCTAGATGAGGAAAGATTTCGCTCACCTCGATGCCGCTCTTGCCGTACTTCTTGAACTTGAAGGGCGACTTCATCAGGTTGCCGGTTTTGCGCTCGTGAGCGAGGTCGCCGCCGGGCATGGGCTGGCCATTGAGCTTCTCCAGTGTGGGCTTGTAGTCGAAAGTATCGATCTGCGACATGCCGCCATTCATAAATAGAAAAATGACGTGCTTGGCCTTCGGCTTGTCAGTGATCATCCACGAGGCGCGATTGCTCATGCTCTCGGCTCGCGCTAGAGACTCCCCAACCAGGCTCGCGAGGCTGAGGTAACCAAAACCACAGCCCATTTTCCTAAGTGCATCGCGACGGGTGATGGGGCGGCTTGCCGGTGTATGCATCATGACGTTTCTCCTCTGCGGGGACGCCTTGCTCCCGCGCTTGATTATCAATTCACAAATTGAAACTCATTCGAGCTGAGCAGTACCCGCGCGTACTCATCCCAGGCGGTGAGCGGCTTTCCGGTGACTGCATAGCCGGGCTTATCGGGCGTCGAACTCAGGAACTTGAGGCCGAGCTGTAACTCCTCGGCTGTAGGCTTGCGCTGGAAAATGTACTCGTAAATCCGATCGATCCGCGCTTCGTCGCTGGGCTCGCTTGCGACCCGATCGGCAAGAACTCCAGCTTGCTTGTAGACGAAAGAATTATTCATGAAATAGAGCTGCTGCAGCGGCACATTGCTTGAGAAACGCTGCTCGGCGGTAAAGCTTGGATTGGGAAAATCGAAGATCATCAGGTAATTGTTGAGCCGGTATCGGCTGACCTTGCAGAAGACGGTGCGGCGCACATTATCTTCGCTAAAGTCGGTTGAGGGACCCGAAGTTTCCTTCAAATCCAGATCTCCAGCAACATCGAGCATTGAATCGCGAATCTCTTCTGCATCGAGGCGCTGGCGATTGAAGTGTGAGTAGAGCCGATTGCCGCCGTCCTTATCATGCGCTTCCTGCGACTCATCCGTGCTCTCTTGATAAACGGCAGAGAGCATGATTTCGCGCTGCAGCCACTTGATAGAGCGGCCGTGGCTGACGAACTCCGAGGCAAGATACTCGAGCAGATCGGGGTTAGACGGCTTGTCGCCCATCACACCGAAATTGTCTGGCGTGTTCACGAGGCCTGTACCGAAGTGCCACTTCCAGACACGGTTCACAATCACGCGAGCGGCGAGCGGGTGATTGGCAATGTCCTCTGCAAACTCGAGGCGGCCGCTTCCGTCGGCATACGGCTTTTTGCCGGGTGGACTCAGAACTGTGATAAATCCCCGCTGGATGACCGGCCCAAGAGAATGGGGATTGCCGCGGATGTTGAGATTGACGTCGACAGGTTTGGCCTTGTCAGTCTCGCCGTTCACATAAGGATAAGTAGCGTCTTTCAGCTCCTTGTCGAGTTCCTTGATCTTCTTCTGTTGTGCGTCGATGTAGTCCTGAAACGCCGGACCGAGGCGGCGTGTAAGCGACCAGCCGGTGAAAACAAGAACGCCCGGTTTGAAGTGCTCTTCCTGATCGCCGGATTGCGTGACATATATGTCGGAGTAGAGCTTGGCGTCATCGAACGGAAGCGCCTTCAGTTCAAGTTCGCATCCGGGACAAAACTCGTCGAAAGTGTCAAATTTGCCGGGGTTGGTGTCAATGAGCACGCGACGATCGGGAACGTCGTTTTTTGCCTTGATGATCTCGTTTTGATGATCGACGTCGAGCCCCGCGGTCCTGACCCGGATAATGGTTTTCTGGAATGCGTCTCCCAGTTCCTTGGCCTGCTCTTCAGTGCTTTCGGGAGCAGCCATCATCGCCTTCCAGTCGTTCAGGTAGGGATAGGGGTGATCCTTGCCGAGGTAGTCGACCCAACGCTGCAGTACCTCGGGATCGAGTTTGGCGCTCGATGCAGCTTCGTCGACGGTCTTCTTCTCTTTGCTCAGTACGTGCCATGCGGCAACCATGTAGTCGGAGGACTGAATGGCAAGCGCGCCGGCCATCTGCTTGCTCAGGTCCATGGTGTAGTCGCGAAGGTCGGCACGCACTGTTGCTTCTTCCAGCACCTTCTTGTCATAAGCGGCAGCCACGGCCGGCGACACGACCGGATAGTTCTTGTACGTCGAACTCGCAAAGATGCTAACGACGCTGTAATAGTCCTTTTGAGCGATAGGATCGTACTTGTGATTGTGGCAGCGCGCGCAGGCCACGGTGAGGCCCAGCAAGCCGCGCGTCACCGCGTCGACTCGTTCGTTGCGCTCGTCGGCGCGGCCCTGCACAGGCTCAGCCTGGTCCCACACCCAGGGGCCGGCGCCAAGATAAGTTGTCGCAACCAGGTTGTCGTCATGCTCTGCCTCGGTCTTGAAAGGCATGCGATCGCCGGCGAGTTGCATCTCAATGAACTTGTCGTAGGCGAGATCGTCGTTGAACGACTTGATCACCCAATCGCGATAGCGGTACGCGCCTGCGAACGGCATGTAACCGCGCCCCTTGGGATCGAGGCCGCGTACGTCGTCTTCGGAGTAGCGTGCAACGTCGAGCCAGTGACGCCCCCAGCGCTCGCCGTAACGCGGTGACGCCAGCAGCCGATCGACGACCTTCTCCCACGCATTGGGAGAGCGATCGTTGACGAACGCTTCGACATCCTGTTCTGTCGGCGGAAGGCCGGTCAAATCGTAAGTTGCGCGACGAATCAACGTGCGGCGATCCGCTTGCTCCGCCGGATTGAGTCCCGCCGAATGCAGATTCGCGAGAATAAAACGATCGATCGGCGTACGCGCCCAGTGCTCGTAGCGCTTGTCTACAATTGCGGGAATTGCCGGATTCTTTAGTGGCTGGAACGACCAGAATTCGCGCTGCTTATCGGTGATAACGCCAGTAGTCGCGGTTGTACCGAGTGGCGCCGCCGCACTCGCCGGCCAGTTAGCGCCGGCCTTGACCCACGCAACCAGCGCGGCAACTTCTTCGGGCTTCAGCTTGCCACCTTTGGGCATTTTCAGATCGCCGGTCTGTTCCACGGCCTGAATCAGCCGGCTCTTATCGGGGTTGCCCGGAACGATTTCGGCGCCGCTCTTGCCGCCTTTTTCAAACCCTTCTCTCGTGTCGAGACGAAATCCGCCTTTGGCCGTCCCGTCGTGGCAGTCGTAACAGCTATTGGCAAAGATGGGCCGCACTTTGTTTTCGAAGAAATCTGCATCGATTACGGCAACCGGTACAGCCTGAGACGAAGCGGCAGCCGACGGCGCGCCAGTAGCTGAAACCTGCGGCGCACTCGAGGGTGCGGGACTGGATGAGGTCGAGCCCGCCGGTGCGGGATCGGCGCCGACAGCGCCCGCTTTCACCCACGCAACCAGGTCGGCCACTGCGGCAGGATCGAGCACGTTCTTGGGCGGCATCTTCAGATCGCCTTGCCGCCTGATGGCCTGGACCAGCATGCTCGCTTCAGGATCGCCCGGAACAATCACAGCGCCATCGGCGCCTCCCTTTCTTATTCCGGCGTATGAATCAAGCCGCAAGCCGCCTTTTGCGGTTTCATCGTGACAATCGAGGCAGTTGTTCTGCAGTATATCGACCACTCGCGTGGAGTAAAACTGCTGCGAACCCGGATCGGGAGCGGGGCCGGACGCAATTACAGTGTTACCGGGCACAAGAGCCCCTGCAGTTACAAACGAACACGCCGTTGTCATAACCAGAAGTCGCGTTATCACAAGCAGCCTTCCGTTCCGAGAGCCGGCGACAGGTCGATTTCGCGATGCATCGAAGAGGACCTGTAAGCAAGCTGCTTCACGTATTCGTGCAATTCATGAAACTCGGTGCTGTGCTGGCGCTCCGCAAAGGGAAGCCGGGCCGATGAAATTGCCATATCGAGCAAGACATTGTTGCGTTGCGTCTTTGTTTCCTGATGACGGCCGAGCAAAATGAGCCGTGTGCCGAGCAGTAGTGCCTCCTGCGTATTGTGCGTGACAAAAACAATAGTCGGCCGGGACTCGAGCCAGATCGCGTGCAACTGCTCCTGCAGGCTTGATCGCGTTGAAGGATCGAGCGCGCTGAAAGCTTCGTCCATGAGAAGAACCGGAGGCCGCATAAGCAGAGCTTGGGCGATGGCGACACGTTGCTGCATGCCACCTGATAGCTGATGAGGATATTTGTGCATATCCTGGGGTCGCAAGCCCATTCTTTCGAGATAACTCCGGGCCTCAGCTTCAAGAGACTTCCTGAAGCGAAAGTATGAGGGCCGAATGCGCCCAAGCACCCGGCTGTTAGCGTTCTCAGGCCCATACATCACGTTGCCAAGAACGGTGCGATCGGGAAAGAGCGAATATTTTTGCGGCACGTAACCACAGCGCGAGTCAATCTTCTTTACCGGCTTGGAATCAACCTCAATGGAACCCGTGGACG
>Ga0335072_10010497_pt1 | contig 13326 bp, 12 predicted proteins | sample Lox_Sample_21_FD_206725 | JGI IMG/M metagenome (GOLD analysis project Ga0335072, IMG submission 206725) | Soil microbial communities from Loxahatchee National Wildlife Refuge, Florida, United States - Lox_Sample_2.1 | ecosystem: Environmental > Terrestrial > Soil > Wetlands | place: USA...
CAGGCAATGGAGGTCCGGGCCGAACTCGATCTCTCGAGCTACGACCGACTCTTTCCCACCCAAGACTTTGTCCCGAAGGGATCCTTCGGCAACCTCATCGCTCTCCCATTGCAAGGAGCGTGCCGGCGGCAAGGGAACACGGTCTTTCTCAATCCGGCCAGCCTCGAACCTTACGAAGACCAGTGGGCGTACCTGGCGTCGTTTCCTCGAATGTCTCCTGAAGCCGTTGCGGTGCTTGAAAAGTCGTTAACACCTGTCGCCGCCGGACCAGATGACACGAAATACCGACTTCCCTTGAGTGGACCACAGCAGAAGGCCCCTGAGGTGATCCGGGCCGTCTCAGGCGCCATGTTTGCCGTCGATCGCGTCGGCGTGCCTCCGGCGCTCGTCGCCACGCTCAAGCATCTGGCCTCATTGCACAATCCGGAGTATTACGAAAAGGAGCGGCTCCGATTCTCCACATGGAATACGCCGCGCTTCTTACGGTGCTATCGAGAGACGATCGATCAACTTCTGCTCCCGCGTGGAGTCGAGGGCCAGATCGAACGAATCATCGAAGACGCCGGCAGCAGACTCGAAGTCGCTGACGCGTGCCCGCCACCCCCACCAATCGACGTCCGCTTGCGTGCGTCACTCACCGAGCGTCAGCAGAATGCCCTCGATGCACTGAGGCCACATCGTCTCGGTGTGCTCGTGGCGCCTCCCGGTTCTGGCAAGACGGTGATCGCCTGCGGGATCATCGCCGACCGTCGCCTCCCTACGCTGATTGTGGTGGATCGGCAGCCCCTCGTCGAGCAGTGGCGAGATCGCCTCGCCGAACACCTCGGTGTCGCCTCCAAGGAGATCGGTCAGTTCGGCGGCGGCCGAAACAAGGCAAAGGGAGTCATCGACATCGCCATGGCGCAAACGCTTGCTCGTCGGGACGACTTGGGCGAAATCAGTCGGGCGTACGGGCTCGTTGTGGTCGACGAATGCCACCACGTTCCCGCCGTTACCTTCGAGCGGGTTGTCCGCGAGATGCCTGTTCGACATTGGCTTGGTCTGACTGCAACGCCCTACAGGCGGGATCATCTCGAAAAACTCATCACGATGTATTGCGGAGCGGAGCGACACCGGATGGCAACGGACCCAGAAGAACATCTCCGGATCGATCGAATTCTCGTGACGCATCCCACCACCCACGAACAATCCGGGAGCGAGGAACTCGGCATTCAGGCGGTGTTCCGGTCACTCGTCGAGGACCAGGAGCGCACGCGGCAGATTTGCGGCGACATTGCGACAGCCACTGAGGCCGGCCGAAACTGCCTGGTGCTCACCCAGTGGACCGAGCACCTCGAAGTACTCGCCGGAGAACTCCAGCGCCTCGGTATCGAGGCAATCGTCATGCGAGGAGGCATGGGCAAGAAGGCGAGGGCGGGCGCCTCCGCGGAAATGGAGGCACAGGCTTCTGCTGGTGGCCTCGCTCTACTCGCGACTGGCAGCTTTCTCGGGGAGGGATTCGATTTTCCACAGCTCGACACGTTGTTCCTTGCGTTTCCTTTGGCATTCAAAGGCCGGATCGTTCAGTACGTGGGGCGCGTCCTTCGGCCGACGACAGGAAAATCGCGAATTGAAGTCCATGACTACGTCGACGTGAATGTTCCGGTCCTGGCCCGGATGCAGGCGAAGCGAGTGCCTGCCTATGCCTCGCTGGGTTTTCCGATCGAGAAGCCGGTCCGGCGCCAGCGCAAAGTGACGGTGCCGGATTCCAAGAACTCCGTCCTTGAGCTCTGAGGATCTCGCGATCCGACTGCCCATCCGTTCCCAACCATTCCTTCCGATTGGCCAGACCCCCGGAGAACCCCTGGACACAACCGCGGCGATCACCAGGGAGGATGGACCTGGAGCGGACCTCCTGGACGTCCCCGGCCGATCTCTCAAGGTGGCGACACGGGTTCGAATCCCGTTGGGGCTGCAACATGGGCTTAGATCCCGTTATCCGAGCCATCTGGGCTTGACCCCGTTTGGGCGAGCTTACAAGAGTCGGGCCGTGAGCTACCAGGACGCCAGCCGGGCCGAAGAGGTCGAGAGCTTCGAGCCGACGAGCTGGCCCGGGCGCGCAATACCATCGCCGAGCTCGAGATCACCAAGGCGACGGTGGCGCTGTTCAACGGGGAGGAGCCGGTCAGCCCAAATGGCGGTGCCAGGTTGCCAAAGGCGAGTAAGAATCACCGACTCGATGCTCCGACTCGAATGCCATGCAGACCCTGACCCTGAACAACGGTGTTGACATCCCGATCATGGGCTTCGGGGTCTACCAGATACGACCCGAGGAGACAGAGGAAGTCGTCACGGAGGCCCTCGCCACCGGGTATCGCCATATCGATACGGCTGCCCTTTACTTCAACGAGGAGGCAGTCGGTCGCGCGATCAGGGGCAGTCAGATTCCGCGCCCGGAGCTGTTCATCACGACCAAGCTGTGGGTGCAAGACAACCCCAGCGAGAGAATGGCTCGCGTCGCCTTCGAGCGTTCGCTCGAGAGGCTCGGTCTTGACTACATCGACCTGTACCTGATCCATCAGCCGCTGGGGGATTACTACGGCTCCTGGAGAGCCATGCAGCAGCTCCAGGAGGAGGCGCTCGTCCGAGCTATTGGTGTCTCGAACTTTTATCCGGACCGCTTGATCGACCTCATCGACCACAACGACGTGGTCCCCGCCGTGAACCAGATCGAGACCCATCCGTTCTTTCAGCGCCAGGCTTATCAGCAGCTCATGCGCGAGCGAGGGGTGCAGATCGAATCCTGGGCGCCATTCGCCGAAGGTCGTAACGGGCTCTTCGGCAATCCGCTCCTGTTTGCTCTCGCCGATACGTATGGCAAGAGCGTCGCTCAAGTCGTGTTGCGCTGGCTCATCCAGCGGCACGTCCTGGTCATTCCCAAATCCGTCCGGCCGGAGCGAATGGCAGAGAACATCGACGTCTTCGACTTCACACTCACAGAAGACGATATGGCTCGCATCGCCACCCTCGACCAGGATCGTCCTCTCTTCATCGATCAACGCGAGGTGGACCGCGTCTCTCTCCTCGGGAACATCCGAGCGTCATGACGAGACGAGATTGGGAGCGCGGAGACATACGCGGTCGAGACTTCCCGGTTCACCTCGATGCGCTCCGGATCGCGGGGCCAAGGTTCTTGACTGAGGGGTTCCGGGCGACGGGCTCCATGGGCACGAACAACAGCGTCGCCGCGATCACTGAGCTCGAGCCGTTCAGTGGTGGTAGCACGGGTCGCAAGGCTTTGCTCTCGGTGACCTATGAACACTCCGATCCCGAACTCCCGGAGCGGTTGTTTGTCAAGTTCTCTCGTGACTTCGACAACGAGCTGCGTGACCGAGGCAAGCGGCAAATGGAGTCGGAGGTCCGTTTCGGCCTGCTTTCGCAGATCCCCGATTTCCCCGTCGCCGTGCCGCGATGCCTCTTCGCCGAATATCACGTCGAGTCCGGCTCTGGCATCCTCATCTCGGAGAGGATCGCTTTCGGCGCTGGCGGCATCGAACCTCACCACCCGAAGGCTCAAGATTACGAGATCGAGAATGTCCGCGCCCATTACGACGTGCTCGTGGCGGCGCTGGCCCGTTTGGCCGGCTCACATCGGGCGGGACGCTTTCCGGACGACGTCATGGCACATTTCGAGTCCGGCCCCGCCAAGGTGAAGGCTCGCGAAGGCAAGTCGTGTGCGGCGGATCAGGTTCGCAGTCGGGTCATCCGCTACGCGGATTTCGCGGCGCAGTGTCCGCAGCTCCTGCCTGCATCGATTCGGTCAGAAGCATTCATAGATCTTCTGCTGACCGAAGTACCACGCTCGTTCGAGCATGCTGACGCGCTCCGCACTGCTCTCCGGGAGAGCGCACGCGACCTGTTCGCGTTCTGCCACTGGAACGCGAACATTGACAACGCTTGGTATTGGCAGAACCGAAACGGCGATCTCGCCTGCGGCCTTCTGGACTGGGGGAATGTCGGAGTGATGAACATGGTGACGGCACTATCGAGTGCCTTGGTGTTCGCTGAGCCCGACTTCGTCATCGAGAATCTCGATCATTTCTTCGACCTGTTCTCGGGAGTGTTCGCCGAGGTCGGCGGTGGCCCGCTCGATCCGGCGCTACTCAAACTGCAATTTTCTCTGCAGATGGTTGTTGGTGGACTCCAGTGGCCGCTCGACATCGTGCCCCTCATCCTGCGCCACCTCCCCGTCCTCACGTCGGCCACAGACCGCTTCGACCCGCGCATCGCCGACGACGAGTTCCTTCGCACGCAGCTTCACCTACTGACGGCCTACCTCATGCTCTGGCAGGCCTCCGATCCGGGCGGATTGATTGACCGGGCCGCTGCCGCGGCGAAGGGGCCTTGAATTTTCGGGAGGCTTCGGTATCGGCTGGCCGATCGTGGATCGGTTCATAACGACGCGCGAAGGAGCTACTGCGCGATCCGGGCCTCGAGTCGAACGCGGCCAGCGTTTCACAGCCAGCCGCGCACCTTCTCGATCAGCGCGACAGGATCGGGGCCAACCGGGCTGATGTTCAGCTGCGTCACCCCTACCTCCCGGTAGGCGGCAATCCGATCCTTGAGATAACCCTCTGGGCCACAGAGGGACATGGCCTCCATGAGATCAGCGGGTACCTTGGCGGCAGCCTCGGCCTTCTTGCCGTCGAGGTAGAGGTCCTGGATCTCCTGTGCGTCCTGCTCGAACCCGTAGCGGCAGACCAGCGCGTTGTAGAAGTTCTTGCCGCGTGCGCCCATTCCCCCGATGTAGAGCGCGGCAGCAGCTCGCCCCTGCTCGCGCAGAGGTGCCACCTCGTGTTCTTCACCCAGGGCGAGGATCCCGCCGGCCGCGATCTGAAGCTCGCCCAGCTCGGGGGCGCGCTTGGCCATTCCCTCTTTGAGCGCGGGGCCGAACACGTCGCCGACCTTGTCGGGCAGATACCACGGCGGCAGCCAGCCCTCGGCCAGCTCCGCCGTCATTGCCACGTTCTTGTCGCCCATCGACGCGACCCAGATCGGGATGTTGGGTCGACGCGGGCGGCCGATGAGCTTGAGCGCCTTGCCCAGCCCCGTTCCGCCTAGCGCCTCGGGCAGCGGGATCTGGTACACGGCACCGTCGTGGACGAGCGGTTTCTCGCGCGCCCAGACGGAGCGGCAGATCTCGACGGTCTCGCGGGTGCGGGTGACCGGCTTGTCGTAAGGCATGCCATGGAAGCCCTCGATCACAGCCGGGCCAGAAGCGCCCAACCCGAGGATGCAGCGACCATCGGACACTGCGTCGATTCCGCCTGCCGTCATCGCCAGTAATGCCGGAGTACGCGAGTAGATGTTCACAATGCCCGCACCGATCTCCACCTTTTCGGTACGGGCGGCGAGATATCCCATGAAGCTCGGCGCATCGAAGCCATATGCCTCGGGCACCCAGACCACGTCGAGGCCGACCCTCTCGAGATCGGCGACCAGCTGGGCGGCCTTGGCGAACCCTTGCCCGAGCGTCAGTTGCAATGCCAGCTTCACGCAGGCCCTCCCTCAACTCCGACTCGATGGTGGCTCGTCACCTTATGCGAAACCTCAAGAACGAGGACTTACGAATGCTGCTGGCTCTCAAGGGTGCGCGACCTCCATATCTTTGTTGACGACGACGTTCTTCGGTCGTGCGGCGACGGGGGAGAACCTCGTCGAGTTGGGGGTGTGACGTGGAGCCGCCGATTCGCCCGACCGGCCGATGATGTGGGCATACTTCTGGAGATGGCTGTGCCCCCTGGTGACGCTCGGGCGGATCCGCCGCCCAAGACGCTCGACGACTTCCGGCGCGAACGGGGCGAGGGGTGGCAGTGGGCGCGGGCGCAATCCGAGCAATGTCCGCAGTGTGGACAGAACGCCGCCGCGCTCGACCGAGCGCTCCTCGGCCCTGCGCTCCTCCGGTCTGCGGACGAGTGGCGCTCGTTCCTCGTAGCGGCGGACGATGCGTATCTCAGAAGGGTTCCGGCACCGGGCGTCTTTTCTCCGATCCAGTACGGAAGCCACGTGCGAGACATACAACATGTCTACGGCGACCGGATCCTCCTGATGCTCGAAGAGGACAACCCGGTGTTCCCCCAGTTCAATCCCGACGAGGCGTCGTGGAACGCGTTCAACGAGATCGAGGCGGAGATCCTCGCTGCCCAGATCCGAGACGAGGCCCAACGGCTGGCCGACATCCTGGACGGCCTCGAGCCTGACGACTGGTCCCGGACCATGATCAGAGACGGGGGATCCGATGGGGTGTACAGCTTCACCGTTGCCGGGCTGGCCAGCTATGCGGTCCACGAATCGCACCATCACCTGCTCGATGCCAACGGCACGCTGGACGACGCACGCGGAGCCACAGAGGGATCGCGATGAGTGAGGAGGATCCCGCCGCGCTGTCCAAACGGCTGGCATCGCTCGAGGCCAGGGTCCGCGCGCTCGAGGATCAGGCGGCCGTGCTGCGGCTCGTGTGCAGCTGGGGCCCAGCGGTGGACAGCGGCGACAGCGAGGCGGCAAGCGGCCTGTGGGACGAAAGAGGGGTTCTCGAATCGGACCTCTCGCGCCTGGAAGGCCCCGCTGCAGTCGCCGCCATGGTGCAGAGCGCTGGCCAGCAGGCGCTGATCCGGCAGGGTTGCGCGCATGTCCAGACGGCGCCGATCGTGGACATCGTCGGCGACGACGCGGTGGTCACGACCTACTCCCAGGTGTTCCTTCACGGCGAGGAGGCACATGAGGTGTGGCGCGTGTCCGCGAACCGGTGGGAGTGCCGCAAGACTCCGGCGGGCTGGAGGCTCACGAGGAGGGTCAATCGCGTCATCGACGGCTCTTCGGCACCGCGCGAGCTTCTTGCCAACGCCCTGAGTGGTGATGCCTCGGAACGCCGGCCCGGCCCGCCGCACTGACGTGACCGAGCTGCTCGAGTTCTCGTTCGACCCGCGATGCCCGTGGTGTTACCAGACGTCACGCTGGGCGTTGCGACTGGAAGCGCTCGGCACGGTCCGCTTGACATGGTCGCTGTTCTGCCTGGAGCTCAACAATTTCCAAGGTGAGCACGAGGCCTTCGACCCTGACGCCTCCAGGTCTGCGCCGTCACTCCGTACGAGCTTCGTCGTGCGAGAAGATGAGGGACAGGAGGCCTGCGGCCGGTTCTACGCGGCGATAGGGCGGCGCTACTTCTTCGAGCTCGAAGACCTGTCTCAAAGGGCCGTGATCCGCGCTGCGCTCATAGACGCCGGCCTTGATCCGGCGCTCTGTGACCGTGCACTTGACGATCGGTCCACATGGGACTCCGTGGTTCAGGAACACGAGCGCCTGGATGATGAAACAGGAGCATTCGGGGTTCCCAGTCTGCGCGTTGGTGGTGACGACGGTCCCTGCATGTTCGGACCCGTCATCAAAGAGGTCCCGTCGGACGAAGAAGCAATCGAGCTCTTCAAGCACGTTCGATGGCTGATGCAGAACGCGAACTTCTACGAGCTCAAGAGTGGGCGTCCGGAGTACCCCGATCTCCCCTACATCAAGAGGGCTTTGGCGAAGCGAGCCGCCGGCTAGGGACGCGCCGGGGAGCTCAGTTCTCCGCGAACGCCGACTCGCGCCGGCGCACGATGGCACAGAGCGTCTCGTTGTACGGAGCCGGCAGACCCAATTCCTGACTCAGTGTCACGACCTGTCCGTTGATGACGTCGATCTCCGATCGCCGCCGCGCCAGATGGTCGAGCCGCATCGAGGGGCTGGCGTCGGGGATCGTTGCGGCGAACTCGGACACATACCGAAGCGGGTCCTCGAATGGGAATGCGATCCCCTTGCTGACGCCGAGGACGTATGCCTCGGCCGTGCACCCCAGGGCGACCTTCCACGCGGCCGAATCCGCCATGAGCTCGCCCACGGTCACGTCGAACACCGCACAGGGAGCGCTGAGTGTGACGTTGCAGAGGAATTTCTCCCAGATCATCACGTTCACGTCGTCGAAGGCTCGCACGTTGAATCCGGCCTCGAGCCAGACCCGCTCCAATTGCTGCACGCGTTCGGTCATGCCGCCGTTCATCTCACCGATGCGGATGAGCCGCATACCCTCGTGGTGGACATGGCCCTCCGCCGGTACAGACGAGCCGAAGCCCTCAGCGATACCGATCAGGATGTGATCCTCGGGGACGTGACGCGCCACGCGTTCACCTGCGCCGAGCCCGTTCTGGAACGCCATCACGACGTCCCCGGCCCTCAGCAACGGCGCGATCTGCGCGGCAACCTGATCGACGGCATCCGCCTTCGTGGCGATGACCCAGACATCACACGGAGCGGCGTCCTGCGGCGCACCGGCAACTCGAATGCCATCGACGACGAAGTTGCCGCTCGCGCCCGAGACCGTGAGCCCGGCGTTCGCAATGACGTCGAGATGTTCTTGCCAGATGTCGATCGCCCACACCTCGTGGCCCGCTTTGCCCAAGAGGCCCGCGTAGACCGACCCCATGGCGCCCGTCCCGACGATTGCGATTCTCATTGCTTCCTTCCGTCGAATCCGGCGACGCCGAGGTGTCCGCATGGCCGGGGCCGGACAACAGAGCGGGGGCCGCTCGCGTCGGGCAAGGCTATCGGAGGCGTCGCCGGATTCGACAACGGAGTCGTCTGCGTAAAGGCGCTCGCCTACGGACGCTCCGCGTTCGCGACGTTCTCCTCGAGTTGGGCGACGTTCTGATGGGTCACGAAGGCCTTCTGTCCCGCGTCCACCCGCCAGCTCTGGTCGAGCGCACCGAGATCCACGGTGTCGAACCCGAACTGGTCGTAGAGGCCGGCGACAAGCTTCTTGGCCTCGGGGTCGTCGCCGGCCAACGCCAACGCGCGCCGTTTCGGATCGCCTTTGGGGTGTCCGTCGCCGGACATGTCGGCAGCGTCGATCATGCTGAACGCGCGCACGACTTTGCTGGTGGGCAGGTGCGCCTGCAGCAAGCCGGGGGCGGTCGTCGTGTGGTCGTCGATCGCGGCGATATGACCGAGGCGGTCGGGAAAGTAGTTGATGGTGGTGAGCACCACCTTGCCCGCGAGCGGCTCGACCGGTACTTGGTCGATGGTGGTGATGGGGATGGCCACTACGGCGAAGTCACAGCGCGCGGCAGTATCGGCCGGGGTGGCGGCGCTGGCGTGCGGTCCGAGCTTCTCGACGAGGCCCGCCAGGGACTCCGGATCGGCGGTGTTGCTCAGAATCACGTCGTACCCGTTGGCGATTGCTGCCTTGGCGATGCTCTCGCCGACGTGTCCGGCGCCGATGATGCCGATCGTTGTCATTGGTCCGATTTCCTTTCTGTTGGCGGTGGGCGTGCAGAGGGGCGGACGCTCAGCCGACCAGGGCGAGCTTCCCGTAGGGGTGGTGGCCCATGAGGGCGGCCAACGCGACGGGCGCTTGGTCGATCGGATAGGTCGCGGCGATGGGCACCTCGAGCTTCCCTTCACCGGCGAGCTGCAGGAGCCGCGCGCGTTGTGAGGCCCGGTAGGGACCGCTCGAGGGATTGGAGGCGCCGAGCAGCATGATCCCGTCTTTCTTGGCTCTCCCGAACGCCGCGATGGTGACGACGCGACCTCGGTCGGCGACGAGGTCGAGCGAGACGTCGACGGCCTCGTCGCTGCCGACGGTGTCGAGCGCTGCCGTCACGCCCTTCGGAGCGGCCTCACGCACGCGGTCCTCGAGGCCCGGTCCGTACTCGACCGGGATCCCGCCGTAGTGACGCACGTGATCGAAGTCGTCCGTGCTGGCCGTCCCCACGACGTCCGCGCCCAGGAGCCGGGCCTGTTGGAGCACGCTGGTGCCGACGGCACCTGCCGCGCCGTGGAGCAAGACGACATCGTTCGCCCCGACCCCGGCGACGTGCAGCATCTCCGACGCGGTGCTGCCGACCAGGAGTAGGTTCGCCGCTGCAGCGAAGTCGACGGCCGGGGGTTTGGCGAAGACGTCCTCCGCCTTGACGGTGAGAGCGGTGGCGTAGCCACCGAGGACCTGAAACGCCACGACCTCGTCCCCGACGGCCCCGCCGCCTGAAGCAAGCGCGGTGTCGGGCCCGATGGCGGCGACGGTCCCCGCCACTTCGTAGCCGAGCATGAGTGGCAGAAGGCTCGGATCCTGGCCCGAGGCGATGTGCTTGAAGTCCGCGGGGTTCATCCCGGCCGCACGGACGTCGATCGTCACTTCACCCTGCGCCGGCGGCCCGAGCTCTCTCGTACGTGCCTCGAGGACCTCGGGGCCTCCGAACTTGTTCGCTACCCACTGCATCGCCATTGGTTCCCTCCTGCTCTGTGCGCGCCGTCATTCACATCAGGTCAAGTCTCGGTCGGTCGCATCGACTGCGTGGCCGCTGATAAATGGTTGCAGTCGCCGATACTCGTAGAGCAGCCCGACCACGAGAATCCCGATGCCGAAGGCGACGCCCACCGGAACGCCGATCTCCGCGGTCCAGTGCGCACCGAGGATGCAGGCGAGGGCGACGGTGGCTCCGCCGAGCACGGAATTCACGAGCAGGATCATGCTGGCCATCGTGAAGAGGATCGAGCGGCCGCGATAGTGCACTCCGTGGAGCCCCGACCCGCTGTAGTCCGGAGCGAAGTACCCGCGGTCCTCCGGGTCGAGGTCGGCGTAATAGCGCCGGATCGATTCGATGCGTCGCCGGCACACGATGTTCTCGACGCTCGTCTCTATGAGGCGCACCACGGTGAACCACCCGAGGATGAAGATCGTCGGGAGCACCGAGAAGGACAGGGCCGCCAGGCTCCGGCGAGAGGAACTGGCGAACCCGATTGCCACCAGTCCGCTGCTCAAGGCCGAGAGGTACAGCGCGGCACGGCTCCCGCTCTCGCTGATGGTGGCGCTGGAGACCGACTGCAACGCGAAGTGCTCGGTCACCAGCGCACTCATGAACGCGGGGGAGTCCGAGTCCGTCCGCACGTCCGGACTCATGGATACCTCATTCCGCGGCTCCTTCGGGACCCAGACACAGCCCCACGTCTGCGATCTGGATGATACCGAACATACTTCCATGGAAGCAAGATCGGGGAAACCGTCCGACCCATCTCGGAACCGGGGTGGTCTGCGCCAGAGTCGCTCGACGCTACGTTCTTGAGAGACGGGAACGTCTGCCATCGGAGGGAGCGCAGGGTTGGTGGATCTCAAAGAGCTGTTCTATGAGGTCGTGAGGCTCGAGATCGAGCTGTGGAACGCCGTCGAGGACAGGCTGAAGTCGGAGCTCGACCTGCCGCTCACCCACTATGAGCCGATGTCGGTCATGGACCGCATCGAAGGGTGCCGTGTGTATGACATCGCAAACGAGCTTGTGATCACGACCGGCGGTGCCAGCAAATTGGTCGATCGGATCGAGGAGAACGGGTTCTGCCGCCGGCGCCCGAATCCGAACGATCGACGCTCGTCGTTGGTCCAGTTGACGCCGGCCGGCCGCAAGCTCCTGGTGAAGGCGCGCGCGGTCGTGGACGACGAATTGGAGAACCGCCTGGGCGGCGCCGTGTCCGCACGGGCTCTCGAGGAGTTCGGATCTACGCTCGGCCAGCTCCTGACCGCTGCCCGGCGGGCCGACACCGACAAATCGGCATGACCGCCGATGGAACCCGGACGCTCAGTGCGGCAGGTCGACTGCCCGCCCGCCCCCTCGACCACGTTCGTCGTTCGTGGCCGCGTCCGGGCCGGCGTCTTTCGGACCCCTGTCGCGACGTGGCGCAAGAGCGACAACGGCTGACGAGGCGACCAGGATGAGCGCGGGCCCGGCGAGAATGAAAAGGGACCGGCCTCCCGAGGCAACCGGGATCAGCGTCGCCACGAAGAGCACGTACGCGACCAGAATGACGATGCCCGACCGCCGCCCAAGACCGTGGTCGATGTACGCCAGGACCAGGACGACCGCGGTCAGACCGACGTACCACAGCGCGACGAACAACTCGGGTGTGGTCGTGGCGCCCAGTCCGACGACGGTGGCGGGCAAGAGGAGCCCGATCGCAATGTTCAGCGCGTTGGAGTTGAGGGCGGTACTGAGGACGGCGGTCCCGCGTCCGCGCCGGGCGAGGTAGACCGCGGCGACGGCGTTGGGCAGGCTGGTCACCGCAGCCAGTACGACGGCGCCAACGACGATGCCCGAGATAGAGAAGTGCACCCCGAGCGTCGTCGCGGCGTGCTCCATGACGATCGAGGCGCCCACGACGACGAGCAACGCACACACGGCGAGCGGCACGTCCCAGCGCCTCGAATGCGGCTCGAGCGCCGGCGTGAGCTCGAGCTCCTCCTCGGTCATGGCCACGCTGAGCCAGCGGCCGAGGCGAGAGCGGTTGCGGCTGGCGGCGAGCCAGACGTACGGACCCAGGGCGGCCAACACCAGCAGGAACGCGACGACGGCGGGAAGCCAGCCCAGCACGGTGCACACACAGATGGCGGCGATCCAGAGCGAGACAGCGCCCGTCAGCGCGACGACGCGGCGGTGAAGCGCGACCCACCCGGCAGCGACCGCACCCAGGCCGAGCAGCGCCGCAAGGTTGAAGACATTGGACCCCACGACGACGCCGGCGCCGATTTCGTGCTGGTGGTCGACCAACGCGCTCACGGCGGCCGTGATCTCGGGCGCGTCGGCGGCGAGGGCGGCCAGGAGCCCGAGCACCGCGTCGGTCACACCCAGCCGGTCGCCCATGTGCTCGATCCGGGAGACCAGGAGCCAGCTCGCGCCCAAGCTCACTGCGGCGCTCAATGCAAACGCGAGCGCCGTGATCCCCACTAGGAGCGTTCCCAGTTAGCAAGCCAGGTAGGGTGCGACACGAGGAAGCCTTTCCTTTTGCAATCTGCCGACCAGGCTTCCCGGCGCTCCGGCACCCGATCGTAATTCGGCTCCGTGTCCGGACAAAACGATGAGGGAAGCCAGGCGGGGGCAGCGCCTGGCCAGAACACCATCTCGGGGAGTTGCGCAACCGTGGGAGAAGAGCGCCAGGGAAGGCAACGGTCGGAGGCGCCGACGCGGGCGGCCGAGTGGGACGCGCGCTACGGCGAGGGTGAAGGCGCGATGTGGAGCGGAAGGCCCAACGGCCGCCTGGTCCTCGAGGTCACCGGTCTCCCTCCGGGCCGTGCGCTCGACGTCGGCTGCGGCGAGGGAGCCGACGCAATCTGGCTTGCTCGAGAGGGCTGGGCGGTGACTGCGGCCGACATCTCCGAGGTCGCCGTGACTCGAGCCCGTGACGCCGCCGAGGTGGCCGGCGTCACCGTGGACTGGGTCGTCGGCGACGTCCTGGTGCTGCAGTGGCCAGCTCGCTCGTTCGACCTCGTGTCGA
>Ga0335072_10010499_pt1 | contig 13324 bp, 13 predicted proteins | sample Lox_Sample_21_FD_206725 | JGI IMG/M metagenome (GOLD analysis project Ga0335072, IMG submission 206725) | Soil microbial communities from Loxahatchee National Wildlife Refuge, Florida, United States - Lox_Sample_2.1 | ecosystem: Environmental > Terrestrial > Soil > Wetlands | place: USA...
GCTCGAACTTGAAGCATCCTTTGAGAGCGCTAACAACAACCCCTTGTGGAACATTGAGAAATTAGCAATTTATCTCAATGGAGAGAAGTCGTCGTGATTCACAGTCCTATGTGTCGGAAATTTAACAAAATGTACGTATCGTAATGGAACGAATGACTTGGACTTGAATTCCCAACCTGCGGAGTACTGACTACAGGTATATATAGACGTTGAAAGAAATGTAGAATCTTCTACAGCAGTTATGGTAATGCTACCCCCACGGATTTATTCACCCCGATCCACTTTTTGCAGAGTTTATAGCAAGGAGGGCAACGTAGTCCTACAATGGCTGTACATAGGTTGTACATCAATCAAATTTAATAAAAGATTCTGGCATAATTTAGGACTTTAGATAAATTCGCTAGAATATGAGTGTTTGTACAGCAAGCAATAATGTCCAACTGGATCCCTTCTACCAACTCATTGAATTCTCAGAGCCTTTTTCATTAATTGGTCTATCATGTTTTACAAATTGAAGAGCCCTACCGATTTTCTTTAGAAGATTCTAGATTCACAAGATGGTATTTGTCTAGTTAGGCTCCGCAAACGACTTTGAAGGCATAAAGATATATAGGAAGAGTGGATTGAGCAATTCACATTCGAAGAGATCTTCGACGATTTCCTCGAGGGAATGAGCAATGTCGATTAACGGAACAGGGCATGGATCGTCCAGGAGATGGGGAAAACTCGGCGTATAAGAATCCATTACCGCGCAACAGTAGTAGATTGGGAGACCTTCATTGGCACGATTTGACGAAAATCCTCTATTGAATGACTGTCTGCCACTAAAGTTGGCCGACCGAAGGTTGGATAAATGTGGTGATGGACATAAAATGAAAAAAAAAAAAAAAAAAATTGCTCCAAACATGTCAAAGAGCCTTGTGTAATGATATACGGGACAAATTATACGGCTTTATAGAGCTATTCGACGGAGAGAGGTTAAGTAAGAGGCTTGAGATCACACTTATGCTCAAGATAAAAGAAGAGGATTCTTCATTCACGATTTATTGGCCGAGATATTTCGTCTTTAGCTTCATTTGTGTTACATGTTCTATTCTTTATAAATTCATGCGTATTTAAACGGTTTCCTGTTTCAATATTGCAGTGTTGAAAAATTAGCCAACTGACGAGCACAAGTGACAGAAGGCATGCTGATTAAAAATTAAGGTTATAAACCTAGCCTCTGATCTCGACGGAATCCAAGATCTCACACGTTATATAGTTCAAATAATGCCCCAATCCTTCAAATTAGCGGTATTGCACTTGAATAAATCGTCTTATACAGCTCCGAAATCTAAGCAGATACATCATTAGGTACTGTGTATATAGTAATATTTGGCAAGCCTCGTCGTTCAAAGTACGGTCCGTGGGAGCCTGGGTCGGCGCCGTTATTCTGGAACTCATCAGCATTTCATTCGCAAAACGCTACATGAAATGGTTACCACTTCTTCAGTTGTTGATATTGTTGAAACTGGCCTTGAATGTCGAGGCCTGGGGCTTCGATTTGGAGATCTTGAGATTGGGCGGGGGCGTCGGTGCAACAATCTCAGGGTGCGGACACTCTTGCTTCTCTCTAAGTCATTCATCTCAATGTCTTCGTCAGATTCTGGAAACTCCTCGCGAAGGAATCGTTGCGGCAATGGGACATGTTTAGCCTTTGAGTGCTTGATCTGCTCTACTAGCCTAAAGGCCTTACCAAATCCGAACACAGCCAGCCCAGTTACCACCAAAGTTAACAGGGCCGCTAGGGGGTACCATACCGGAGACGCTGTGAAGGTTGTTATTCCGAAGATAGACTGGATATTCAGATTAGAACTTCTCATCCGCAGCGAGGGATGGAGAGAATTATTCATACCGCAACAAGCGACAAAGGCAGGAAGATAAAGGCGAACATGTTAATTCTGGCCACATTCTGCCCTTGTGACACGGTCTCCAGATTGAATGCCTGCAAATTGTGGTTAGACTCAACAAATAGTATTTTAAGATGTGTGGTACTGCGCACCAGACTCAGCAGATTTCTCAATTGCTCGAGATTTGTCTGCGCCGCGCCTTCAAAGTAGTCCAGAGTCTTAGAGACCATCCTGCTACGTCTAGACATCTCCTTCGTTGCATTTGTGTCACCTGTGGCATAGTTTTCACCCTTTCGAAAATCGGTGATGGAAGCTTTATGAATGCGGATGCATTCTCTGAGAGCGATATTTGTCGCTATGTCTGCATGCAAAGCCCGCGCTTGTTGCACTATCGGAGGAGCCTGGATATGTCCTTGCAGAACCTAAATGATGTTAGTATATCAATACAAAACTTGAGTGGGAACGTGCAGCCTCATGATGGATCACAACTTCCCGGGCTGCATCCCACACTCTGTTCCATTTTGTGAACAAAGAGAACAGGTCAAGGTATAGCCAAAAAGGCACCTCAGCCATACGCTTCCACCGCCGACGCCCACTCCCTCTGCCTGCATAGTGAGCTTTAATCTTGTCGAAGAGGCCACAGCTTCGAGAAGGGCAGGTAACAATTGCCAGAGTGTGCTCGTTTGGCAATCCAAAGGGCTCATTTGTCATGATCCACGCAGCTTTTCCGCAATTCAGCATCAAACAATCGGGGTGACGACTTAGTTTATCAGCACTTACCTAAGGGTGTTCGACGAGCCTCGAGTTTCCCAAGACAGAACTTGTTTTTGTGTCGTACCGATACCGTCCTCGGGAAAACGTCAATGTGGTCCATTACAAATGATAAGGCTAAACAGGTGAGTTTCAGTACCTTACACTTCCTTGAAATATTCGACTTACAATGTTCGCTTTCATTAAAATTTGGTAATTTTGCTGTACTTTGGATCACGTCATTTTCAGATGCGAAATTATGAACAAGCTCCGTAGGGAAAGCTGGTATCGTTTCCAAGAGGACATCCGAAGCCCATTGTTGCCAGTTCTCAATCACTCTATCCTGTAAATCAGTCTTTTTGCTAGGAATGTACACTTCTTTCAGTACCGATTCTTGAAAATTTAGTACTCACACCAAGATTAGTCCGTTTGCCGACTCGATCTCGGAAGTTAGAAAAATCTTCAACATTGCCTCTCTCTGGTTGCTCTGGCTGCCACCATACTTGCGAGAGTTGAAATGCAATTCGGGATAGCTGTCCTCACCAGTTGGCCGCAAACTACCAATGTGTACTGCTATCTCGTTGTCCTGCGCGATATTTATTTGTGACATGACTCTTTTCTAAAGAATGATAGTTTTCAGCTGAATTCCGAAGCTGCGCTGTGAGACGTATCTATGAGACGTGCAATTATGTGCGAACTTCGGGTAGTAGCCTACACAGCTTACACAGCCTCGAGCTGTAGCTGCAATAGCGTATGCGACGTGGCAGAGACAATCTCGCTTCCTCTAGTTCACCATAGCTGCGTGCATGACAGGCCAGTGACATACTATTCGGCCACTGTCAGCTGGTGCTGCGCCCCCCCACATTATTGAAATCTGCCTTGCGTGGTTCAACGAATTCTAATTCTCCCAAACTTTTACCTTACAGTTTAATCCGATTGTGATCAATATTCAGGTCTACACAATGGTGCTTCCTAAATGTCCCTGCTCTGTTAATTAACATTATACGAATAAAAGAGATTGTAATCATGCGGTTTTTACTGGTGCCTGCTTAGCGGCGGGATAATTCTATCCCTTTGCACGGAATTTTGCATATTGGACCGAGTTTCTGTGGGGCATTTACTGACTATGTATCGCTAAAGGTTCCCAATCCGCTTTCTGATCTTTCAGCTTATCCTGCCAATAACGCCACTGGGTCGAATATGCGAAATTCCCGTGCAAAGGGATACTAGTCTCCGTAGATTCATGCTCATTCCATTATTAATAATTTACGATTTTTCTTAGGTTTTACTCATCAAAGAGTATTTCTCCTATGTGTAGGACTAAGCCAGTCCAGTAATAAGCTCTGTTCCACAGTTACTTCCCTCCTACTATATTAACAGTAGTTGAAAGAATATCATCTTGGGTGCTCGTGATTGATTTGCGTTATCGATCATATGTTCCAAAGGTTCAGTACACAAGAGTCAAAATCATCAATGTAAGAAATGGAGAATCGGGTTCATCATAACCGCCAGAGTAGTTCAGTAATACAACCAACTTGGGGCCTCTGCATCCACGGTTTATACCCGGCAAAAGGCCCCGCGTTAACCTTTTTTGGGCATTGCTCAACTTCATGCCTTAGGCAAACAAATTGCTTGACGCTACCTGATTGGATATCTATTTGGATTGTCCCTGCCCACCATCCCTAATCGAGGCAACGCTAAGACCCCCTACGCTGATCCAAAAGAAGCAATGTTCATATATATCGGGTGATGTCCCAGGCCTAACTTCACCCAAGACGAGACCTGAACTTGAATTTTGAACGTCAGTATTTTCATTTATTCTATCAAGGTCAAGCTTTATTCCAGTCTCTATTCGTCGTTTTCCTCAAAACTGCTGTCAAGGTACCGCTCTCGGATGACTTCTAGCCAAAGCTTACGGCCACCACCGTCACATGCGCGCTCCAGCCAAAGGTACCACCCCATCTCCTCGACGACGTCGTCCCAGCTCGAGATGTCCAGCGCGGTAGATATAGCCGCCAAAGTCTGGACATACCAACTTCGATGTGCCGTGACCGAGGCGGCAATGCCGCCAAGTGTGAGAACCCATAACAAGGTCTTAGGATACAGCTTCCAGTAAAGATCGAGCTTTGATTCCTTTAGGATTGACTTCAAGCGACCTGTAAGCTTGTCATAAATGCCCGTCATAGGAGGCATAGGAAAGGTAACAGCAACACTGTAGATTAATGCGGTGTAGCGAATCGTCTCATACAAACGGGCGTCGCTAACTTCCGCAAACTCTAGTTCATCTGCAGTTGGTAACGACAGGAGAGCATGTTGCACAAAGTTACGTCTATCTATCACCGTGGACAGGTCTGGGACGGGCGCAATCCCTCTGCAGTAACATTCGATTACAACGGTAAGGTCGGCTAGAGCTTGAAGAATGTTGGCAGCATCATCGGCGATGCCAAATTCTTTAAGGGCTTGGAAACCTTCCCCAAGGCGCTTGAGCGGGTAATAAACGAGTTTATTGCCGCTGCGTGGATCGGCTTTGACAGTCCTATCGAGCAGAGGCCAGTATGGCTTAGACAGGTTTTGTGTTGCCCCCAAGATATCGGAACTGTTAATCAATACGTCAGCAAATATCATTGTATATAAGGGCGACTAGATCAAACGACATCTAGTAGGTAATGTCAAAAAAGTTAGGACTTGCAATTCAAGAACCTCCGCTAAGCCTTCTAGCCGAATCTTTTCTAATCCACCCTGACGATCCACTAGCGACCGCATCGCAAGGGTATGTTCTTTAATATGCGCCATGCTTCCATAAACGTCTAGCCACTGCGAACTGCTTAATGGAGAATTAAACGGCGAACGAGTCTTCAGCCTCATGTTATTCATCATGGTCTCAACCTCGCTCGCCCCCAAGGTAAGGATCGCCAATATCAATTCATCCGGATCACTCACGTTAGGATTTTTCAATTCCTCTTTGAGCAATCTCATTGTCTGGACTTTGTGGAAAAGCCGAACAGGATTGTTAAGGTTGATTCGCGGACTTCGAAGGACATCTACGTGCACCGCGCCACCAAAGAGCATTGCATGCATAACAAGAGGCCGCGTGGTGACCTTTTCTAGCCACGCTGCTGAAATCTGATTTTCTCTCCCATTTGCACCACGAGGTCGTAGGCCGGGCCATAAGGAAGATGTGGCTGTTTTCACGTTGAAGTCAGCCTCAGTTACATGTGATGTTGAATAGGAGATGTCTTTCAGTTGAGAACCGAATCTTACAATGGTCAATTAGTTCATGGACATGTGGACCCACATATCCTTCCGGATATATGCGGAAAGGATCTATTCGGCCCCCACCAAGAACATTGAGTGGGCTATTAGAAGCAAACAAGTTGTTCAAGGTCGGATGTCTAGGGCTTCTCTCGACTTGAAGCGTCTCGTTATCCCAATGACCTTCGCTGTGGTTATCGGTGGCCGACCGGCTCTCAAGCCACGACCCATCGGAAGCCGTTTCGGTGGCCCAGTCGTCTACCGCCTGGAACAATACTTCCTGTAGGTCTTGCTGAAATTCTTCTTTGATATTGCTATGTTGCTCTTTGTGCTCTGTACTATCTTCCTCATCGCTTTTGCCCTTCCCTTTGGTCCGTTTTGGGAGCTGGTGAGGACCTGTCACCCTATTCTTCCTGCTTGCTTCTGATGCTTGTGTTCGTTGTGACTGCTGCCGGCGACGGAAGTTCTTCATGGCAGTAGATCGAATGACCTTTTGGTTTCGTCGCTTGTCGGCGTGGGAGGATGCATTCATGCTGACAAACTCGATGAAAGCCGGGCGGCTCTCTTTTCCATTTCCATCGCCATCGCCATCGCCATCGGGAATGGCATTTGGCTCGTCGACTGGCATTGTTAGAGGATGTTGAGGATACGGATTGTCGACTCGGCTTCCGTGGTGAGGATGTGATGCTGTTGAGGAAAGCAAGACTCATCGCCTATACCCCGCTCTTATAAGACCAGGTAATCGTCTTCAAGGAGAGGCAGAGGCAGAGGCGGAGGTAGAGGCAGAGGAAGAAAATAGCATAGCTGTTGGTCAGTCTCGGTCAAAAGGGAGGGCATATGGCCAGTAGAACGCAGTCTCTCAGCGTTTGATCGGTGCGACGGTGGTGTATGAACCTTTCGTAAAAATAGAGTATTGAGCATTACGAAGTGTGCTAGGCTATAACGACTAGGCGAACCGTGCGCGCTGCTGTCACCCTCTGCCGTGCGTGGGGTGTTGTGGGGTCCGGGGTGAAAGAGGGAGGTGGCTGTGGCTACTGTGGGGTCCCCTCCTATCTCGTATCAACTTATCTTCCGCGCAGGGATGGCCCTTTGGTCCGTGATCTTTGATCCCTTGATCCTTGATTTTTCTCTTTTTCTTTTGTTGGCCAGCAGCACTACAGAAATTATGAGGGAGGGAAATTCCAACGTAAGCAACTTAAATATAGTGTTCTATGTGAATGTGATTGGTTTCTTTGCCTACCCTGATTACGTTACAAAGGAGCTTGTACACACCCTGGTGTCGATTTTTAGGGTCCACTACCCTACTCCGCTTACCTATCAAGGTCGGTATTGATTTTTCTGCCAAGATACTCGTGAAAAGTACTTTGCGAATTATTGTGTTGCAGCACATATTGATAGAATCTTCTGTGGCCTATATTATTTTCCGTACTACAACTCCTGGTTTTGTTGGGTTAAACGGTTCCTTGCTTACCACTGTTCATACCTGACCATTAAAAATTTAGTGACCCCAACTGGTAGATACGCTATACCTAGCTAGAATTTTAGTGATGCATCAGGCGGTGTAGTGAGCAGCACCTCAAAAATCGGCACCACGGTGTCAACGCATTGCCATCCATAGCCTTTTCCTCCCCCTTGGTAATGGTAACTCTTGACGCTCGAAATAATATTCGGGGAAGGCGGCACAGAAGCCCTACACATCTTGCAGTAGTTACAAGGACGGCTGTTTCCGTTGCGTGCATTTTGCTCTACGTAAACCAGATCCTAGCTTGTTCTGGGTGTGAGCTGCACTATCTTCTTCCAGAATTATCTGCACACATCAGGGGCCTCGGCCCCTGCAGCAAGTAAGTAGAATGTGGAAGGTGTGCAAGTCGACGGAAGTTTGGGCGTTTTCACGGGCAAAATGGGCCATTAGAGTTACGTAAAATTAACATACGACTTGTGAAGCGGTTAGAACTATGTCCATCTTTCCCTTTCGATGCAAGCCTGGCATCTGATTGGAGAGCGAAATCGGTTATTTTCGCATCGAGCAACCGTACGGGACAAGGGTGTGTGTCGGACGCGCTATAAGATCTTTGTGGGGTACCACGTGGCAAACTGGGGAATCTGGGGTCAAGCTCCTTCCGTATCTGGTTAGGTCGCCACGGTTCGCACCGAGCAAGATATCTCGATAGCACACTGACTGGCTACCGCGATCCGCGCATCTCCTAGTTGATTCACAAATCAATAGTTCTCACGAATGGACTGCTAGAACGCAACTATGTGCGTCGAAGCGCCCAGATCATCCTTGTTCCTTGACTCCCTTATCTACTACGGTCTGTCCTGCCACTCCTCTCCGCTTTCGGCTGGAGATAAGCCCCCAAATTTTTATTTTATTTTACTGAAGTACCCGGACGAATCATATGCCGCCGAGTAAAAAAAAAAAAAAAAAAAAAACACCTTTTCGGGACTGAATGCTGCAGGATATATGGTAGCATCTTATCTTGATGCCCGTTTGAGCCTTAAGCTTCAAAATAGGGGGGGCATGATGGCATCCTCAATTAGTAACAACACGTAGCTGTTCCTTTCGGTATCACGGGGGGGCTAGAGACCGCAGACTATGTCCAATGCGGAGAAGCAGAGCTATATAGAGTGGCAGAATATGTTCCCACTACAGGCCGCTTTCCTGGGGTGGGAGCCTCTTTGTTCAATCAAATTTCGCAGAAGGTCAAAGTCTGGTTGACACGCCATCAGTCCGGAGCAGGCTCTAAGTCAGACTGTAAGACATGTTATGAGTATTTGGGTGATTTATATGCGCCAGTTGCTAATATCACGACGGCAGTATCCATTATGCAGTGTAAATTGTCGAACGCTCACGAGAGCCGGCAAGAGGAAACCGGCGCAGTAGATGCAGTTATTCACTCTTTTGCGAAGGCATCCTCTTCAATCGACCTCCTAGCACAGCCACCGCAAAATATTTGTGTCTCATTAAATTGGATGCCATGGAATCCTGATCAACTAACAGGACTAGCCCCTAATTGTCGATAATTGCTCGATTATTTCGCACAGAAAGTAACTAGAGCATTTTCTTTACACATAGATGTCTAAAGCAGATTCTGCTCAACATACAATCCTATGGCTCTTTAAACATCTACTCGCTCGCATCTCCTAGTGGCCATGCTTAGCCTCTCCGCTATCCATCGGAAACATGCCGGAATGGACCAAAGTGAGGACCTTGTAGCATACCTGTAATACCAAAGCGTAAAGCGATTAAAACTACCAATCATAGGGCAAAGTTAAGAGGCAGATGATATTACTATGACAACAGCACTGATGCTGTGTCTGTCTGAAATTATGTCTGGTAGCGAGAAACCGAAATCGTGGAGATTACATTTACAAGAAGCTGCAGCAATCCGACGCGGAATGGATAAGGCGGGCAAGAACAATCTAAATGCCATCGAAACACAAATCAGATCGTTTCTTAGCTGGAGTGTTGCATTGGAACCACTGGTACTACTATGTGGTGCGCCTATATCTGAGTCAGATGTGCGGCTCTTGCTTCAGGTAGCCAAACCGGACGGTGGTAAGGACTATATCGATGAGTTCAACGGCTTCACAACCAAACTTGTCTCCGTCCTTGGCAAAATCAACGTCATGCCAAGTGAGCTTCATTCCGACCATGGCAACATGGGGTAAACTCTATACCCTCTGAACCAGTAGCGAGTCCCGAACTCCGCAAGCGCTCCTTTGTCCTCGTCAAATACATCGAATCCATGATCAACGGAAAAAACCCCACAAATTTCACTCCGCCATCCAAACCTCCATGACCCCCACGGACCGCTCCTCCTTCACCTACCCCAATGAAGTCTATCACCACGTCGGCCTCCTCCGGATCTACGTCCGCATCCTGAACCCCCCATCCTATGCCTCGATTGTGCAACCCTTGGTAAAACGCACCATCTCCTGCATCTCGACCATTAATCTGTTTGCCCCCGCAGTAGCGACCCTGCAGCCCGTCTTCACGGCTGGCCGTGAGGCGTGCGAGATAGGAGATCGGGAAGCCTGTGTTGGGATATTTGGGGGCGCTGGAGAGAGCGTATGGGATTGGAAGTGTAGGGCGTTTTGGGGGAATTTTTGAGGTAGTTGTAGGTTTAAAGGGGGTGCGAGGTAGGACAGGAATGCGAGGTTGCGGTGGGAAGAGTTTATGCGTGAGTGTTGTTGGTGTTGTTCGCATAGATGATGCGGACAGGTTAATATTTTGCGGGTGAAAAGGGGCGGGGGTTGGCATTGTATTGACCATGCGTTACCTTGTCCCTTAATTCAGGCCAGATATAAACTCAAACACTAATAAGGGTATTTATGGGAAATTCAGGGCTATGCCATACCGTTACGTGAACCACAAAGTTATGATCAGTCACAGAATCTTGTCTGTTCTATTGACCGACTGCCATGTCACCGCACTAAAAAAGAAGAGAATTCTGGACATTTGAGACAAGACATCAATATGACACTTTTGTGGAACATCAATCGAAACGTCTTTGAGACCAGCTGGGAATTCGGATCTTCGCTTTGAGGCTTTGACCAGATCCCATAAGACCCCAATGTCGAACCCTTGTGCTAAGGCTCTAGGAACCTTCTCACTGCTATTTAAAGCCCTCCCTTTGATGCAAGGAGGAAGGATTGGTACACCCTAGTGATGATAGAATAGTGTGGCCGTTCCTTCAAATATTTGAAGAATTCACAGGACTGCGTTCAAGCTATCACTAGAATAAGTTGGGGACCTTCTTGAGTGGACATCCAATATATCCCATGGATATATGATTCGCCAATCCCGGATGATTGGAAGAACCATGCCTTGGTGACACTCCTCTTTGAAATCTCTGCATATCCTTCTTATACAATACAGCCAAAGGCTTGCCTATCGCCTCGCAACAGTGCGTACTGTGATACTCGAAGTATGCCTGATAGTCTGTGAATGTTACAAAAGTCGCCGTTATGCTCTTCCCATCCATTTCGATGCCTTCACTATGCTTCTAACGTCTAGAAGTGTTGAAGCTAGTACATATTCTCCTATCCAGGTGCAAAACCGGAAACTCTGATTGTATTTCCAACCCCAGGCGACCCACATGATGGATCTTTACATGCAGCGGCAACTATAGTTGCTTAAACTATCTCACATATTGCCCCCATATGCAATATTTGGATTCTTTTTCTCTCTCATTCTCTTGGCTAATGTAATAGCAGTCAACCCACAAGTATTGGAAGTGAAGTTGCCGCGCGTCGCGGCTATTGCGTCTTCTATCAAGTCTGGGATATTGTGCAGTGGAGCGGACTGGTCTTCACGGCTGTGGGGAGCTATTGTCGATGGACTCCACACATAACTGAGTGCACGTATCTGTAGTTATCTTTCGCGCTAAAAATCCTTCTAGTCTAGGATAGTCTTTATCCCGATCTTGATGAAAAGCGGTTTCACTTCAAAAGTTCAGTTAACTATCATAAAGAGTAATGAACTCGAATCGAAGTATGTTGATTCTAGCCTGGCTTTTCAGGCCTGAATAATCTAACCCATAAGCACACGCGCAGCTGTAGCCAATCGCACGATCACATGTCACTCTTTTGACCGATTGACCATTCAATGCGTTTTCACCAAATCTAGGGATGTTTTACATATTTAATCTGCTCTGTGTTTACCACGAAACTGCCTATACGCGAAAACCAGAGTGAAACCTGCAGTACCAGCATTCACAGTACGAAATACAAGATATATGGTAATTTACTGCATGTTTCAATGTTTCCCTGCTCCTAAGTACATTGCCTCAACTCTACCACCACTTCGATTCATCCATCACGAGATTGCAGACAAATAATGGCCACCATTGCCGCGCAAATCCTACTCCAGTACGCACTTCTTGCCGTTGTGACACCAGCAGCCATTTATTTAGGCGTTCTAGGCCTTGTTATTGTGGTCCCAGGCCTTCAAACTCACGCTCTTTATCTGCACCGCGTCAGGCTCGCCTGGTTTAAGGACCTCAATATACCTGAAGCATTCGGCTTTCTGCATAACCAAGTCACGTCATTCTCTATCAAAAGTGACGATGGTGAAACACTACACGCCTGGCACGTCCTCCCACTCACGCTCTATCGCCACCACCAAAAAGAACTTCAGGACCAGCCGTCAGGGTTCGTCCATGACTTATCATCTCGACTTTCCTTCAAACTCCTGCGTGACGACCCCAATACGCACGTCGTCATATATCTACATGGTACAGCAGGCTGCTTGGCTTCGGGCTACAGACCAGACGCGTATCGCTCACTTTATTCCACGGCACCAGAAAAGATACATGTCGTGACAGTGGACTATCGAGGCTACGGACTTAGCAGCGGCACGCCCTCTGAAGAAGGTCTCCTCCTTGATGCCATCACTCTGGCAAAGTGGGTAATGAACGTCGCGGGCATCCCACCCTCAAGGATTGTGATATTCGCCCAGTCTCTAGGAACAGCTGTTGCAATCTCTCTCATAGAATATTTAGCTGCTCAAGAGCTCCCCGTATCATTCGCCGGCACGGTCCTGGTTGCACCTTTCTCCGACGTCTCAACACTGACCGCGACATACCGCATCGGCGGCGTCATCCCAGTTCTATCACCCCTCAGCATGTTCCCGCCACTTCTAGCCTTCTTCAACGGATTTATCAAAAGTACGTGGAGAAGCAAAGATCGCATTACCAAATTTATAAAACGCAGTGAGAACGAGGAGAAAATTGTGAATTATCACCTCACGCTTATCCACGCCCAAGATGACACCACCATCCCCTGTATTCACACCGAGGTTCTTTATTGGCATGCAGTTAATGCGACTATTCCTACGGGTATAAGCTATGAGGAGCTTGAACGGAATACAGCGATGAAGAAGACAGACTTAGGCGCCGGAGGCTGGGCTATGGAGTGGCGGACCAAGAAAGGCGTAATCCGAGAAGAATTATTAAAGTATGGGTCCCATGATAAGCTTGGAGCATACCCGGGTATTGCTATAGCTGTGTTTCGAGCCTTTCACAATACAGACCCGATGTTTGGCGGTTAGATTTAAATAACAGGCATTCGAGGCAGGTAGCTGAGGTGTTATTATTAGATAGGCGGCATGAGCAGAGGCTCTCGATGGCCACTCAATGCCGAGACTATAACCAACATTGCCTAAAGCAGAAAATTTGTATGAATGAGCCTGATTTCTTATACGTCAAGGCTTCATGGAACAGACCAAGAAGTTGAGACCTAGACAGGACAACGTAATGGCAGAACAATCTTTGCGGAGAAGACAAGACTTCGGATGACTACATTCAGCACTTTTACGGAGACATCTTTTTTGCAAGTTCTTTTGATTGATAGCTATGCCAGCTCACTAACCAGAGCTTTCCTAGACTGCCGCCGAGATCTTCCTCTCTCCACCACCCCGCAACTTGCCG
>Ga0335072_10010500_pt1 | contig 13324 bp, 10 predicted proteins | sample Lox_Sample_21_FD_206725 | JGI IMG/M metagenome (GOLD analysis project Ga0335072, IMG submission 206725) | Soil microbial communities from Loxahatchee National Wildlife Refuge, Florida, United States - Lox_Sample_2.1 | ecosystem: Environmental > Terrestrial > Soil > Wetlands | place: USA...
TGACCACAGGCGACGTTGTTGGATTGCGCGGAGAGTTGCGCAGTGACCGGAGCGACGGCCACAGTGGCGCTGGCGATGCCGGCGCGGAAGCGGCGCTGTGCGGGCATGTTCCGCCCTTCGGCCCAATTCTTGGTTTTTGTCTTACCGTTATGATCCAGATACACGGTGACCTGCTGGCCCGCCTTGACGGTGACCGGTCCGGACCAGATGGTATCGCCCTTGCGCGACACGGTGAGCTGATAAGTGCCCGGGCGAACTAACAAGCGCTGGTGCCAGATCCAGTTCCAGTCGAATTCATCGACGTGGCCAACGAAATATGCGGGAGTCTTGCCGTTCAAGAGCACCGCGGCGCGCGGATGCCCCTTGAGTTCAATGTCGCCAAAGGGGCCCGGCACTGGATCGCCGCTGGCCTGCAGGTCGATGTTCAGGGCCTTGGTCTGGCCGGCGATTACTTGCACATCCTGGGTCTTCGGAAGGTAGCCATAGTTATAGGCACCCACCTGGTGGCTACCGGCGGGTAGGGTGAGCGTCTGGCTGCCATCGCGAATGGCCTTGCCGTCAATCCAGACATAGGACTGTTTGGGAACAACGTGGATTTTGAGCTTTCCGGTTTCATTCGAAGATTGCGCGAGAGCCTGCGACACGCAGCAACAGGCTCCGGCCAAACACACGGAGATAAGCATTGCCAACCGCCGAGATCGCATCTTGGGGATTCTCCTTTCTGGCAAAAAGCTGATGGACCGCGGGAACGTTTTGCGGGGACGAGAAGCAGCGTCGCCAGGGCGGAGGAGCTTCGCTGCGTTTCAGCCTGCCTCCCAGGGTTTTCGGGCGAGCATCCCAGCGGGGAGGCGCACGCCGGTTCTCAATGTATCGTGATGCGATATATAGGGTGGAACGTTGCCTAAGACTATATCGTATTACGATATATATTCGAGGTGGCGGACACGGCAAATCTGCAGGGATTGCTGTAGGCCGGTACTATCGGGCAGGCTGGGATACCGGAACGGATCGGGCGGGTACCCTTGACAAGTGCCCGAAACGCTCGTAAGTTCAAATCCATAAAAGTACTCAGCTTGCCAATAGCCATGCTTACCGCGCCGCCCAGTCGGAGAGTTGTGCCCGTAGGTGTGTGGCTTCGACCGGAACGCAGTCCGTAATGAGGGAGAGCCAACGTGTCCTTTCGACGAGTCCTGCCGTTCTTCGTCCCGATCCTTGTATGTTTATTGTATTTCCCGTCGCGAAGAATGTATGCCGGCGATGAGTGGCTGCCCATCGATCCGGCGGAATTAAAGATGACCAGCGAGCCGAAAGCTCCCGGCGCGCCGGCGATTTATTTGTACCGGCAGGTGGACCGCAAAGACTTGGGCCGGGCGAACACGGAATACAACTACGTGCGCATCAAGATATTAAAAGAGGAAGGGCGGGAAAGCGCCAACATCGCGATTCCATACCTCAGCGACAACAGCGGGATCAGCAACATTCGAGCGCGAACCATCCATGCGGATGGCACGGTGGTGAACTTTGATGGCAAGGTATACGACAAAATGGTGGAGAAGATCAAAGGCCAGAAGTTCAAAGCGAAAGTATTTACCGTGCCCGACGTGCAGGTGGGCAGCATCGTGGAATACCATTTCAACTACGATTTTGCGGACGGCTACGTTTTCAACTCGTATTGGGCGGTTAGCGATGACCTTTTCACGCGGAAGGCAGTGTTCTCGCTGGTGCCGTATCGAGAATTTAGCGTGCGGTGGGACTGGCCCGCGGGGCTGCCCGCCGGGACCGAGCCGCCAAAAATGGGTCCCGACAAAGTGATTCGAATGACGACGACGGACGTGCCGGCGTTTCGCGAAGAAGATTTCATGCCGCCGGAGAACGAAGTGAAGTTTCGGGTGATTTTCATTTACAGCGAAGACAGCGTGGAATCCGATCCGGCGCGGTTCTGGCACAAATACGGGAAGCAACAGTACGAGCAAATGGAGAGCTTCATCGGGAAGAAGAAAGAACTGGAAGCGGCGGTGTCGCAGATGGTGGGCGCGGGAGACAGCCCGGAGGCGAAGCTACAGAAGATTTACGCGCGAACGATACAAATTCGCAATTTGTCGTTCGAGCGCCCGCGAAGCGAACAGGAACAGAAACGAGACAAACTCAAGAAGAGCGAGAACGCTGCCGACGTGCTGAAAAACGGGTACGGGACGGGCTACGACATTACCTGGACGTTTCTGGGGTTGACGCGGGCCGCGGGGCTGGAGAGCTATGGGCTGATGCTGTCGCGCCGGAACCAATATTTTTTCAACGACCGGCGCATGAACCGGCAAGAACTGGATTCCAACGCGGTGCTGGTGAAGGTCGACGGAAAGTCGTTGTATTTCGACCCTGGGGCGATGTTTGTGCCCTACGGCCTTCTGCCTTGGGAAGAAACCGATGCGAAGGGAATGAAGCTCGACAAAGAAGGTGGCACGTGGATTCAGACGTCACTACCCGAGAGCGCGGCTTCGCAAATCCAGCGAACGGCGGATTTGAAGCTGAGTGACCAGGGCGCTTTGGAAGGCAGCGTGAAGCTGACATACACGGGGTTGGAAGGGTGGATCCGGCGGGTATCGGAGCGCAACGAAGACGACGAAGCGCGCAAGAAGTACCTGGAAGATGAATTAAAAAGCTATGTGCCCGTGGGCATGGATGTGGAGCTGAGCAACCAGCCGGATTGGAAAAACACGGAGCCGCCGCTGGTGGCGGAATTCCACGTGAAGATTGAGGGATGGGTGTCTGCAGCAGGACGCCACGCCATGTTGCCGGTAGGCATTTTCGCCGCACCGGAAAAACAGATTTTTTCTTTGACGGAGCGAACCTACCCGGTGTACTTCCGATTCCCGTTTCAAAAGAGAGACGACGTGACCGTCGCGCTGCCGGCGGGTTGGTCGGTGTCTAGCGTGCCCAAGCCCGTGGATACCGATGCCAAAGCGGCGGAATATTCGCTGAAGGTCGACGACAAGAAAAACGAAGTGCATATCGCGCGCATGGTGCGGAGCGATCTTTTCCTGGTGCCTAAAGAGATGTACCCGGCACTCAGGACTTTTTATCAATCCGTGAGGAGCGGCGATGACCAACAGATCGTGCTGCAGCCGGGTGCCGTGGCCGCGGCGCACTAAAGGAACAGGACCGATAGCAAAAGGGGTTTTCTGGCTAGCCGGGATTGTCGTGAGCTTGTCGGCGTTCCCGCGGACGCAGGCTGCCGATGCGCCCGGATGGATGCACGCGCTGACCAGCGCCGCGCTGCCCAAGCATGACGAAAAGACCGAAGCAGTCGTTTTGTATTCGGAAGAGATTCTGACCGTACAACCAAACGGGAAAATGAGAGAAGTGGACCGGAAGGTTTACAAGATATTGCGGCCGAGCGGCCGGCATCTCAGCAAAGTGCAATTTTATTTCGATGGAGAAACGCGTATCACCCGCATTCATGGCTGGTGTATTCCGGCGCAAGGCAAGGACTACGAGGTGAAGGAGAAGGATGTGACCGAGGATGGCCTTCTGGGGATGCAGAATGGCGAACTGTTCTCGGATCATCGCGTGAAGGTAATGGAGATTCCTGCGGCGGACCCGGGCAGCCTGATCGGTTGGGAAGTGGAGCATGAGGACCGCCCGTACGTTCTGGAGGACGAATGGGGATTTCAGGGGACGCTCCCGGTTGCGCTGGCACGCTACACGCTGCAACTGCCCGCGGGCTGGGAATACAAATCCATTTGGGTGAATTATGCGGAGAAACCGCCGAGTTCCAGCGGGAGCAATCAATGGACCTGGGAAGTGAATGACGTGCCAGCGATCACCGAAGAAGAGAATATGCCGCCGTGGCGGGCAGTGGCGGGGTTGATGAGTGTGTCCTTGATTCCGCCGGGAGGGGCGCAGCACGGGTTTCTGAGCTGGTCTGAAATGGGCGCATGGCAAAACGGTTTGTTGCAGGGGAGGGCAGAGGCTTCGCCGGAAATCAAGCAGAAGGTGGCGCAGCTGACGGCAAATGCGCAGACGCCGTTAGCCAAGATGCTGGCGCTTGCCGACTTCATGCAGAAAGATATTCGTTACGTGGGAATCTGGCTGGGCATCGGGGGATGGCAACCGCACGCCGCGCCGGAAGTGTTCGCGCACCGGTACGGGGACTGCAAGGACAAAGCGATGCTGCTGTCGGTGATGTTGCGGGAAGTGGGCATCCAATCCTACTACGTGGTCATCAACACGGAGCGAGGCGGCGTCACGCCGGCGGTTCCACCGCACATGGGGCTGTTCGATCACGTGATTCTGGCGATCCGGCTGCCCGAGGGAGTTTCGGAGGCGCGACTGGCGGCCACGATAGAAGATCCGAAGCTAGGAAGGCTGCTGATCTTCGATCCCACCGATGAACTGACTCCCTTTGGTTCTCTGAATGGAGAACTGCAGGCCAACTACGCGCTTTTGGTAACGCCTGAAGGAGGCGAGCTGGTGCAGATGCCGCAACTGGCACCAACGACCAGCGGAACGACGCGCACGGCGAAACTGCGGCTAGATTCCCAGGGAGTGCTGCAGGGCGAGGTGCAATCCGACAGTCGAGGGGACGCGGCGTGGTGGTTGCGCGGGGAACTGCGTGCGGTGGAAAAAGACAGCGATCGGATCAAGCCTGTGGAACGGGTGATGTCCCATTCGATCGGCAGCTTCCAAATCACGCACGCCACAATGAGCAATCTGCACGATTCCGATGTGCCGTTTGAGTACCGATGGTCGTTTGTAGCGGATTATGCCAAGCAAGCTGGCAATTTGCTCTTGGTGCGCCCGCGGGTGCTCGGGGTGGAAACCAGTGGATTGCTGGAGACAAAAGAGCCACGAAAGTATCCGGTTGAGTTTCCCGGCCCGCGGCGCGACAACGATACTTTCGAGATCACCCTGCCGGCCGGATATCAGGTGGACGAATTGCCTCCGCCGACGGACGTGGAGTATGCATTCGGGAGCTATCACAGCAAAACCACCGTGGAGGGGAACGTGCTGCGGTACACACGATCGCTGGAAATTAAAGAGCTGAATGTCCCGCTGGATCAGATGGATAACTTGAAGAAGTTTTATCGAATGATTGCCAGTGACGAGCGAGGGACGGCGGTGCTCAAGCCGGCGGGATACTAGTGGGCTGCCCCGTAAATAACCTCAACAAAGCGCTTGGCCGGGGCTGAAGAGTCTGTGTGAGAAGTCACAAGCACGCCCTCAGCGGCTAAAGCCGCACTGATTCGACTGTGGTTATGGCACGGCTGAAGCCGTGCCCTGACGAGAGACATGGGATCTTGCGGAATGGAGCGCAGGAATCCCGCGCCCCTACGGGGAAAGGCCAGCGGCGTAAAGCCGCTGCTACGAGAGGCACGGGAAGACTGACGGCCCAGCTGCCTTCGCGGACCCGGCAGGTGGGTGATCACGTCGCATTGTGCTTGCAGTGGACTCTAAACCCGCACCCTTTAAAAACGAAGGGTGCGGCACCCGGCCTGACAAAAAACATGGGATCTTGCGTAGGGGCGCAGGAATCCTGCGCCCCTACGCAGAAAAGGGCAGCGGACGCGGCTGCTAGATTTGAGGCAAACGCACAGACCCTAGTTGAACATCAGGCGGGCGATTCAGAAAAACAAAAAGGGCGCGGTGAGCAGTGCCCGCGCCCCATTTGCAAATGAACTAGTGAGCCTTCATCCACTCGATGGACATTTCCAATTCGTGCTGGGCCTGGCGGAGATGTTCCTCAGCCTTGGCGCCGTGGCCATCCATGTCGTAGTGATTGGCGGCCCGAGCGTGCTCCATCTCGTGAATCGATTCGTCGACGTGCTTATGGACGTCGTCCAGGTCGTGCCAATCGCGGACCCGCTGCGCGCAAACCACGCCGGCGACAAAGGACAGCGCGACTGCACACACGGCAAGAGTTTTCTTCATGAATGTTCCTCCAGTTTGAGTATTGAACGAGCCTGTATGCGTTATCGTACAAAAGACTGCCTGGATTACAGCCGCGGGCGTGGGTCAGTACTGGCTCAGAGAATTACCTGTTCTTGGGTGCAGGTGCTTCACGAGGGCAAACGAAGGTGAGCGCTGCGGCCGGGCGCAGGGTGCTCCAGCGATGGCGTAGAGCGCCGGGAGCGGCTTCAAGCATGGCGTGGAGCAGAGCATGGGCCTGATCTAAAGGAAGGGCCAGACGAAACAGGTCTGCACGGCGAGAGTAAGAATATTTCTCATAGCGCGGCGGGGTGGCTATGGCAAATTCGGCGAGAATCCGCCACGGAGAGGTTTTGCCGAATAGTTTTTTCCCGGAGGTCTCCTCGCGGATAATCTCCGCTGTGTGGCGTTGTGTTCCGCCGCCACTCTCCCAAAGAATCGTCGTGATGTTCGAGGGATCGAAGCGGCGCGAAGGATCGTCGTCGGGGAATGGCTGGATCAGAGTTTGCACCTCAACGAGATCCGCGGAGACGGGATCCCACCAGTAGTGATAGCCGTTATAGAGGACCGCACCGGTGCGGAAAATCTGCTGCACGCGTTCCGGGTCTTTGCCCACCACGCTGACGACCATGTCGGTCAATTCGTGCAGGCGAAACGTTTGGTTCACGACGGGCCGCATGCTGACGTAGCCGGCCTCTTCTTCGGAGTAGCGAACTGGAATTTGTTGTGGCAAAGACATGTGGGCGTCTCGAAAAGACTGGTGTCTTTAGTTTGGCGAATAGCGCAAGTTAGCGCCAGAAGAAAAGGTCCGTAAGGAGAAATACGTAGTCCGACAAACCAGCCATTGCGGCTTGTCAGGAGAGTTTGCTCAGCCGCTCGCGCACTTGGTCGCTCAGAAGCTTGCCGTCGACGGCTTTTCCGGTCAGCGCTTCTCTGGCAGCTTTTACGACCGCGCCTATCTGTTTCATCGAAGTGGCACCGAGGTCTGTGATGGCTTTAGAGATGGCGGCATCCATTTCGGCTTGGGACGCGCCGGCGGGAAGATAGGACTCCAAAATGTTGAGTTCGCTGGTCTCCTTGTCGACCAGATCTTGGCGGCCGCCTTTCGCGAATTGGTCGATCGATTCCTTGCGCTGTTTGGCGAGAGTTTGCAACAACTGAATGGACTCGGTGGCGTCGAGCGGACGCAGCTTTTCCACTTCTTTGAGCTGGAACGCGGATTTCACCATGCGCAGTACGCTCAGGCGCAGCTCGTCCTTGGCCTTCATGGCGGCGACGATATCCTTCTGGATCTGCTCAGACAAAGTCATGTAGTCGACTCCCCTGGGAAAACTATAGCAGAAGTCGCAGGGGCTGCCTTCGGGTGCGAGCGGTTCGGCGCGGTTCAATGGGAGTAAAAGCGAGCTGCGTCGTATCCGTCAGATTGACACATGCGCGCGCGGCACAGTAATTTGGAATGTTTTAAGAAGCTGGGAAGAGACCGCAGGAATCCGCGGCTTTTACCCGGAAACGAGGAAAGATGAAAGTCATCGTAGCGGACAAGATCAGTGAGCGGGGTGTGCAGCTCCTGAAAGAAACAGGCTGGAACATTGTGCAGACCACCAAGGAGACGCTGGCTAGCGAACTGGCCGATGCGGACGCCTTAATCGTGCGCAGCGCCACAAAAGTGACGCCGGAACTGCTGGATAAAGCGCCGAAACTACGGGTGGTGGGGCGCGCGGGCGTGGGGGTGGACAACATAGATCTGGACGAAGCCACGAAGCGAGGCGTTTTGGTGATGAGCACGCCGGGCGGAAGTTCTGTCAGCGTGGCCGAGCATACCTTTGCATTGTTGCTGGCGCTGGTACGGCAAGTGCCCAAGTTTGACGCGTCGATGCGAGAAGGGAAGTGGGAGAAGTCGTCGTCGGGCGCGGAAGTGCGGGGCAAAACGTTGGGGCTTGTCGGGCTGGGCCGCATTGGCAGTGAAGTAGCGATTCGAGCCGACGCGTTCGACATGCGCGTGTTGGCCTTCGATCCGTATATTAGCGAAGCGGCGGCACAGGAATTGAATGTGGAATTGGTTTCCATGGACAAGCTGCTGGCGGAAAGCGACGTTATTTCCTTGCACACTGCGGTCACTCCCCAAACCAAGGACATGATCAACGGGGAGTCCATCGCCAAGATGAAAAAAGGGGTGCGCATTCTGAATGCGGCGCGAGGAGAGCTGATCAATGAAGCGGATCTGGCCGCGGCGCTCAAGAGTGGTCAGGTGGCCGGGGCGGGTTTGGATGTGTTCGCGGAGGAGCCGCCGAAAAATTCGCCGGTGGTCGGATTGCCGAACGTGATCTGCACACCGCATGTAGCGGGCTCGACGGCCGAGGCGCAAGAGGAATTGGGCAATCAGGTAGCAGTGCAGGTACGCGATTACCTGGTGGAAGGCGTGATTCGCAATGCGGTGAACTTGCCGGCGCTGTCGCCGGAGCAGTATCGGCGGGTGCGACCGTATCTGGCGCTGGCCGAGCAGTTGGGTTCGCTGGTTTCGCAAGCGGCAGCCACGCGTCCTGCGCGAGTGAAGATTCGCTACGCCGGGGAGCTGAGCGAAGTTGGCACGCATTTGTTGCGCAGCGCGGTTCTGGCTGGCTTGTTGAACGCGGTGCTTGCCGGAAAGGTGAACGTGGTCAATGCTCCCGCGGTTGCCGCAGCTCGCGGGCTGACCGTCGAGGAAGAAACGCGTCGCCGCGAACATGGCTTCCCACACACGATTGAAGTGGCCGCATTGCCCGACAAGCCCGGGGCGCCAGGGTTCAGCGCCGAAGGCACGGTGCTGCATGATGGCACGCCGCGGGTCATCAATATTGATGGCATCGCGCTCGAAGCGCAGCTCGATGGCACCATGTTGTACCTACGCAACGCGGATAAACCCGGAGTGATCGGCCACGTGGGCACCACGCTTGGAAAACATGGCGTGAATATCGCCACGTTTGCGCTGGGGCGGCGCGAGGCCACGGTGGGAGCGGAAGCTGTATCGCTGGTGCGTCTCGACGGAAAAGTGACCGAAGAGATTCTGGGGCCGATTCGCGAACACGCGGCGATCACCGAAGCGAAGTTGATCCACCTTGGCTGATCTCGTGACGTGGGTACCGCTCGTTGCGCTTATCGACGTACGCGACTGCCGGGGTGGTGCATGGAAAGCTAGCAAATCGCTCAGGTAGCACCCTTCCAGCAGCTGTGCTAACCTTAACAATACGCCAGAAACGTGAGTTTCTGGCGCGCGTCGGGGCGTGGCTCAGCCTGGCTAGAGCGCCTGGTTCGGGACCAGGAGGTCGGTGGTTCAAATCCACTCGCCCCGACCACTTCCAAATCCCGCTCTCCTATAGACTTAGATCGAAACTACTTCTTCGATCCCTGCTTCAAAAACTTGTCCAAACTCGCAAAACTTGTCCAACAACGGATTTTCGGGGAGTTTGAAGCCAAGGCCGACCTTGGTTGCACACTCCTGCCGCCAGCGCACGTTGTCCAACAATTGCTTTCCGTAGCGCCCTGACATTTCTCCGTTCGCGTGTCCCATCCAATAATCGATGAGCAGTGTTCGTGCTTCGCTCATCTGAAGACTCCATCGCGTAGATCAGTTCCTTCATCTCTGCGTTGTCGAAGTGCTGGCGGGAGCTTGCGGCTGTAGATCAGCCATACAAGGCTGGATGGTTGGACCGAATCCACTTTTCGACTTCGGCGTGTAGCGTTTGGGCGATGGTCGCCATCTCCTGCAGTTCGCGGTCGGAGATTCCTCCACCGATATCGTAGTTACTGACGTTGCACTTTTTACGGAAGGCGTCAAAGCTTCGAATAGGCGATCACGTGAATTTACGAGACAGGTTGTCTACGTCACTCATCGCCAGACTCGATCGTTCTCGTCGGCCGGCATGATAAATGTTTTTGAACATCATCATCGTGCCGCGCCGGTCGGAACGAGCTCGCCATCAGAATCGCTATTGTTCAATCTGACGCAAGCTCGAGCTTCACACTCCTGGTAGAGCAGGGCGGATACATCATCCGGGTCTAAGCCGGAAGGCATTTAACTGGCAGGATTTCTCGGTAGAAACAGGGGACAATAAAGCGGACATAAAGTGGGTCATGTAAGGTCGGTGTTTATTCATCAAATCTATGATATATTGAGTCTTGTTATGGCATATCATGCGGACAATAAAGCGGACATAAAAACGGTCCAGGATCGTGGCGAGCCAATCTCTGAGATGGAGCCACTGCTGGTCGGGGAGACCTCGCGGCATCGCGCGAAGCTGACCGACATGGCGGTCGAACTCGCCCAAAAGGCGGCTGGCTTCCGGCGAAGTCTACCCGAGAGTTTGCTGGCGTCCCTCGCGAACCTCGTGCGTGCAATGAATTGCTATTACAGCAATCTGATTGAAGGCCACTACACGCATCCTGTGGACATCGAACGGGCCCTGAAAAACGACTATAGCAAGGAGTCCCGGAAACGAGACCTGCAGCTTGAGGCCATAGCGCACATAGCTGTCCAAGAGTGGATTGACGGAGGCGGCCTGCAAGGGCGCGCGGTAACGGAAAGTGGGATTCGAGAAACGCACAAACGGTTTTGCGAGTTATTGCCCGAAGACCTTCTCTGGGTGGAAGACTCCGAAGCGAAGGAGCGCGTGCGGGTCGTGCCGGGCGAACTGCGCGCGCGCGATGTGGTGGTGGGTAACCACGTTGCTGTGAGCGCGGGCGCTGTTCCCCGCTTTTTAACACGTTTCGCGGAAGTCTATGGGACTCTGAACAGGACGGATTCGATCCTCGCAGCGGCAACGGCGCACCACCGATTGTTGTGGATTTACCCCTTTCTCGATGGTAACGGGCGTGTGGCGCGCCTCATGTCGCACGCTATGCTTCTCGAAGCCCTTGGCACCGGTGGTGCGTGGTCGGTCGCCAGGGGATTGGCCCGCAACGTCGAAGCCTACAAGCGGCATTTGATTGCATGCGACCAACCGCGGCGCAATGATCTCGACGGGCGCGGGCAACTCAGCGAAGAGGCGCTTGCGGCATTTACAGAATTCTTCCTCGGCATTTGCATCGACCAAGTGGATTTCATGGAGGGTTTGGCACAACCGGATCGTCTGCGCACGCGCATTCGTCTATGGGCGGAAGAAGAGACGGAGCTTGGACACTTGCCCCCGAAGTCGAGCAACATACTCGAAGCAGTGCTCTATCGCGGGGAACTTCCGCGTGGAGATGCGGCCGGCGTCGTAAACACGGGCGAGCGTCAGGCGCGCCGGATCGTCTCTGCATTGCTCGAACACGGGGTGCTGGTTTCAGAAAGCCCACGCGCGTCGTTGCGGCTGGCATTTCCCGCTGCGCTCGCCTCACGCTGGATGCCTGGTCTCTTTCCGGAAAAAGAGGTCTAGCCCCCGGAAGGTCGGCGGCCGACGCAACGGATTCATGCTTTTCGGTGGAGCGATGAGCGGGTCTTCAAGCGAGGTTGAATAGAATTATCGCGACAAAAAACTGTGACATAACTGTGCCATAAAACCTGTTGCTACTTTCAAAACTGACTGTCATTGATAATGTGCGTTTGTTGATTCTACGCAGCTTATTGAAGGCAAAAATGTGGCGGGAGACTCCTGTTTATAGGGTTCCGCGTTCGTACGGACCTCAATGCAGACACAGCCGAACGTTCCGCCCATTTAGAGGAGTTCTGCCGTCTGGTTCGGTGGAAAGGGCGGTTGGTGCCGCACTAGTCTGTCGTCGGAAGGTACACCCGATGATGGGGCCTCACGATACATCTAGTTTGGCCTTCAACCATCAAGCCATTCCATCGCGTCCTTCGGCAGCGCTATTCCCAAAACAGAAGCGCATCGCAGCGAGCAACCTCCGTGTGCCTTCGGGGGTTCCGTCGGCCTCCTGGAGCTGGCGCTGCGTATAGGCCTCGGCAGTGCGGAACAACCCAGTAGACTCCGTGATCGTCCTTTCCCAGTAGGCCAGAAAGAAGGGCGAGACGATGTCTCGGTAGAGAGAGCGCAGGGGCTTGAAGAACCCTTCGAAATTCCGGGCCATAGATACTTGCATATATAGAGACTGCGCAGTCGGTGCCTTACTCAGGCCTCCGATGCACAAAACACAGCCGCGAACAAATTCGTGGGTTTGAATTGCGCGACATCCGTCGCTCCATAGGGTCTGCCAATCCGCGTCGTCGACCAGAGCCCTTCGTATCTCGGAAACGAAATTCTCCGGTTGGGAGTTGGGGGGGATCACGGATTCGATGACCCCAAGGGATGCCTTAATCGAGTCTGCGTTGGCGCCACGAATTTGAAGAAAAGCCAGGCGGATGGCAAGGGGAACAATCGGGGTAACGATCAGGATGGAGTTGGGCTTGGCCGGTAGAACTGCGTTGGTGAGCGATTCCATTTGAGACAGCTTTTCCCTTGCGTGTTCCGCCGGTGAGTCCTTCACCCTCGCGACGATGCTCTGGACATCCAGGGCCATCATTACCTCCACGAGCCGGGCAGCTCGGACGAAATCATCCGCGAGCAGGGCTGCGGGCATTGCGTGCCAGCTCGACAGCCGAAATGGCGTCCCACGCCGCGGGGATTTCTTTGGCCGCTGCACGGGCATCGTGAGCACCCCTCAGTTCGGCTAAGGTGATCAGAACATTCCGCCGCCAAAGGCTGTGGTGGAAAGCATCGCAGGTTAGCGCGCGTTCCAACCATTCCATGGCTTCCTGCGGTTTTCCGGTATAAGACAGCTGACGACCGGTCACCTCTAGGATGAGGAACCGGCAGTCGTCACCGCTCAACGCTTGCAGAGATGATTCGGCTAGTGTGAGGGCATCGTCCAGTTGGTTCTCCCATTCGGCTAGAACCATGATGCGCGTTCGCAAGGCCGCTGCTTCGAGCAGCGGAAAGCCGATTCGACGGGCGGTGGTCTCCACGTCGTCGAGTTTCTTCCTTACAGGCTGCCAATCCCGTTAGACCATCAGGCTCCACTTCCCTAACGCAAAGCTCTCTGAAGATGCGGACGAAACGTTCGGGGGCATTATCGCCGCCCGCGAGGAAATCGGCATCTCTCGTGGCGCGGTAGGTGTGGTGTGTCCACAATTCGAAGAGCAACGCACCCTTTAAGACAAACGCATCGTGGTGGTTAGAGCGGTTGAGGCGATACAGGATTCTCTCAAGGCCATACTTCACGAGCATCAAGCCGAAGTCTTCCTTGCGCGCACGAGCTAAGTTAGACAATTTCTGACGCACAGATGCGGCGAGGTTTTTGGGTTTGGGACTTCGCAACTAGAGCGACTCCAGATACGGACGGATCACGTTCGAGACACGGCAGACTTTTGCGGCGGCCCAGAGTTCGTCCATGGAAGCCTTTTTGAGCCGCCGGGATTCCTTCAGTGCCTCGATGGCAACGTCAAGCCCGA
>Ga0335072_10010501_pt1 | contig 13322 bp, 7 predicted proteins | sample Lox_Sample_21_FD_206725 | JGI IMG/M metagenome (GOLD analysis project Ga0335072, IMG submission 206725) | Soil microbial communities from Loxahatchee National Wildlife Refuge, Florida, United States - Lox_Sample_2.1 | ecosystem: Environmental > Terrestrial > Soil > Wetlands | place: USA: Florida...
AATACTGGCTCACCGCGCTGGTGCCCGAGCAATCCCAGGATATGGGCCTGAGCTTCCGCTACATCGATACCGGCGACGGCGCCTATCAGGTGGGCTATCTCGCCCACAACCCCACCACCGTCGCGCCAGGCGCCACCGCGAGCCTGCCCTGGCACACCTTCGCCGGCGCCAAGGTGCTGACGCTGCTGGACCACTACCAGTCCCAGTACAGCATCCCCTATTTCGGCAAGGCGGTGGATTTCGGCTGGTTCTATCTGCTGGCGCGGCCGATCTTCTATTGCCTGGACTGGCTGAACACGCTGCTGGGCAATTTCGGCCTCGCCATCATCGCCTTCACCACCTGCGTCAAAATCCTGTTCTTTCCGTTGGCGAATTATTCTTACCGGTCGATGAGCAAGATGAAATTGCTCGGGCCGAAGATGCAGGCATTGCGCGAGCGCCTGAAGGACGATCCGCAGAAGCTGCAGCAGGAAATGATGGCGATGTACCGGGCGGAGAAGGTGAACCCCGCCTCCGGCTGCCTGCCGATGGTGGTGCAGATCCCGGTGTTCATCTCGCTCTATGTCGTGATCTTCACCACGATCGAAATGCGGCAGGCGCCGTTCTACGGCTGGATTCACGACCTGTCGCAGCCGGATCCCACCAACATCTTCAACCTGTTCGGGCTGCTGCCGTTCGACCCGACGATGGTCTCCAGTTATCTGCATCTGGGGCTGTGGCCGCTGATCATGGGCGGCACGATGTACTTGCAGCAGAAACTGAACCCGCCGCCGCCCGATCCGGTGCAGGCGCGGATGTTCCAGTTCATGCCGGTCATCTTCACCTTCATGCTGGCGAATTTCCCGGCCGGCCTGGTGATCTACTGGACCTGGAACAATCTGTGCTCGGTGGGCCAGCAATGGCTGATCATGCGCCGCACGCGGCTGACCCGCCCGGGGCTGGCACGAACCTGACATACAGGCTGGCTGGCTACGGGCTGGCGGCCATTCCGCCGTCTCATTGAGGTCCGCAAACCTTGCGGCCGCGGTGGTGCCTGGCGCGGTGAATTTGCTTGCTCCCGATCCGGCGACTGTCGCACTATTTTTCCCCTGCCCCGAACCGGGTGCGGACGAGGAGGATGCGAACAGCGGCGAGGCTGACGGACATGCCGGGAAACAACGAAGTCACCGAAGGCGCCCTGAACAAACAAAAAATCCAAATGGAGATCGACAAGCTCCATGCCGAGACATCCAATCTCAAACACACGCCTGGCCTCGAACGACTAAAGGCCTGGGGGTCGATCCTTACGCCCATCGCCACAGCGGTCACCATCCTCGGCACCGTGTATGTCGGGTACATGCAGGTCAGCGCCAAGAATGTTTCGGATCAGGATCAGGAATGGCGCGATACCATCAAGATTGTGGATGAAAAAATCAGCAAGCAGGAGGATCTGACAAACACGGTCACGCTGTTGCTGCCATTTCTCGACAACAGGAGATATGCCCCGTACGCGCGGTCGGCGGCGATCGAGATCATGCCCGCTCTCCCGAATGAGCGGGTGTTCAGGGATTTCTTTCAAGCCGTGTTCCCTACGATCAAGCCAGCCGATTACCGCTCGGTTGTCAGCATTGCCCTCCGGCTCTCCGCCGCTCGCCAGAAGGTGCAAGAGGACAAGGACCACAGCAGGCGCAACCAATATTCGGCCGAACTCAACGATCTGTGCGCGCCGATGACGACGATGCTGAAGGCAAGCAGCCACAAGGATTTGGTGGAGATATTCAGCGGCAAAGGTCCGGATTCTTCGGATGGCGCGGTTCCGATGAATCACATCTATTTCCAAAAATGCGACCTGAGCGGAGTCGACCTGACGGACGTTGATTTGAGCGACGCCGTGTTCAGCTTTGTGGAGCTGCATGACTCAATCATCGGTGAATCTGATATAAATGACGACCTGTGGGATGCGGTCGTGTGGTGGAAAGCGAAATATATCGCCCCCAAGACACTCAAAGCTTTGTTGCAGAAATACAAGCCATTCCAGTTCCATACGAATTTGCACAATTACCGCCCCGACGAGCAGATATCGGAAGCCGAATGGCAATTTGATATCAACAGGCTCTGCGGGGCGGCTACCATCGAATGCCCGGCCGCCCTCATCCACGTGGATTGGCCGGCCGACGCGGCTCCGCCGGCAGGTGGGGCAACAGAAGCACAGATTTCGCCCGGCCAGACTGCCCCGGCTCCGGGTCATTGATCAGGGCAGCGATCCAATCCTTTAGCCTGCGCTCATATCATCTACAGATCGGGCGCCGGACAGTGATTGCGAAGCCAGGTTCTGTTATGGATCTTGCATGACTCAAGCGGTTTCCGATTCCGATCTCGAATACGCCCGCCGTCTTTTCTCCGGCCCATGCCGCTTCGTGCATGCAGCGCAGGCGCTTGACCATCTACCGGCGGCAGCCGGCCCCGAGGTCGCCTTCGCCGGCCGTTCCAACGTGGGCAAATCCTCGCTGCTGAATGCCCTGACCGGACGGCACGCACTGGCGCGTGTTTCCGCCGCACCCGGACGCACGCGGCAACTCAATTTCTTTGATCTCGCCGGCCGGCTGATGCTGGTCGATATGCCGGGCTATGGCTACGCGCGTGCACCCCGGGATGTGAAGGCCGACTGGCAGGGGCTGATGTTCGACTACCTGCGCGGCCGGCCCACGCTACGGCGCGTGATGCTGTTGCTCGATGCACGTATCGAGCTCAAGCCGGCCGATACTGCTGTGATGGAGTTGCTGGACCGCGCGGCGGTCTCGTACCAGCTTGTGCTGACGAAGATCGATGCGATGAAGCCAGAGGCTCTGGCAGGCAAGATCGAGGAAGCACAGCGGCTGGCGCGTGCCCATCCCGCTGCTCTGGCCGATGTCCTGCCCACCAGCAGCGAGACCGGCGCGGGGATACCGGAGCTGCAGGCGGCATTGGCCGGTATGGCCGCGTAACGCCCGCGCATCGCCGCCCCGAAAGGCAGCGGAGATGGAAGGCGCGAGAACAGTTGGGCCGCGGCATTGGTGATGCCGCTGCGGTGTTTGCGGTTGGATGCGCCGCACAGTCCGTGCTTATCTTATGTCATTGCGAGAGGCGAAGGGACGCAGCGGCCCCGGTCGTATCGGCGCGCGGACGGATCCGTAACGGACCAGAAAAAATCTTCCAGCAAATCGTTACTTTTAACGACTAATTCACGTATGATGTACTTGCACTACTTGTTTAGAGCAGTTATCGTTCCGGCATAAGGACGGGCCGGAATACCCAGATAGAATCTGGAAGTCTGGCCGCAGCAGGTTTCCCGGAACAACAAACTTCGACCGAAAGAAAGAATAGCAAAGCCCCGCATCCATTCGCTCGCGGCGGCAACCATCGCGCCGGTGCTGCGTGGCGGCGACGTTGATTGCCCCTCGATCGGCGCCGTGACGTGCCCTGTTCTGGCGATACCGCGAACGAAACATACCGAAGGACGAGATGCAAAACCGGCGCTTTTGGATGGCGGATCGAGTCGCACGTTTTTGGCAGCCCACGCGGGCCCATTACGCAGGCAATCCGGTTTCGGATAGGCGTGGACCCGCCCTGGCAGCGGCCGTCGCCGCGGCGCTGGGACTGGCATCGCCGGCGGCGCTCGCCAATCCAGTGGTCCTCGCTCAGTCCCAGACACACAAGGCGCAGATCATGGCCGAGGCGGGCGCCGCGTGGTGCGCCCAGGATGTCCGCCTGCAGATGGTTCTGGACCCCGGCAGCCCCGACGCGGGCAGGCCGCAAGCGCAGGTCGCCCTCATGAACCTGCTGAGGCCCCTTATCGAGCAGGAGTGCAAGGCGGCAAGGACCGTAGAGATCGAGGTCTCCGGGCCTGGCGCCGCCCCGGGCCTCTTCCAGGCGTCAGCGGACAGTAACTGGAAATTCGCCGCGATCAGCCCGCCCGCCGGGGAGAAACCCGCCCCGGCTGCCGCGGCGGAAAATGGGCCGACGGCCGCACCGCCCGCCGCAATCCCGGCGTTCCCGCCGCCGGGCGAGCATGACTGGGGCAGCCTGATGCTGGCCTATATCAAGTCGAAGCCCGCGCTGGCCGATGACGACACCGTGCTGCGGCTCTGGGCAGCCTTTAAGCACACTGAATTCTACCAGCAGAATTCCGGCCAGGAATTCAAAATCCACGCCCTCATGGAGCAGACGAGGGGTGAACTGAAGGCTGAACTGGCAAGCACAGACGGAAAATTTGTCACCGTTCTGCTGAGCACTCAGATCGGCCAGTACGATTTCACGTCGAGCAGCTTCCCGGTCGAACTCCACGACGGGCCGGTGACGATCCCCTGCAATCTCCCCGCTCCCGGCTGCGCCCAGAACACCTTCGCACTGAAGCTTCCTGACCTGTCGCTCGCATCCTCCCTGCCGATGAGCGCGGATGCCGCCCAGGCATTCATCGCGAAACGAACGAATCGCTGGTCGATCGTCGATCGCAATCTGCTCGCGGTGATCACCGTCCGGCTCGATGACGGCAGTTTCAAGGACCGCAACGCGTATTGGCTGAACGCATCGGGCACGCTCGAACGCGTCATATTCTACGCCGATGACCCGGCGCGGACGCCCATCTACCAGTTCACGCCGGCCGACCTTGAAAAGATGCGGGCACTGGCGGCGGCAAAACGCGTGGCGGAGCAAAAGGCGGCGGAGGAACAGCGTGAGGCGGCAGCCAAAGCGGAGCAACAGCGCGAGGCCGACATGATGCGCCAGCAGATGCTCGCCCAGCGCCAGTTCGACATCCAGATGCTGACCGCCGCGTCCGACTCCATCAAATTGGCGAACTGGATCTCGGCCGGGCAGGTGAACCCCGGGCTGCGCCTGGACGATCTGATGCACGCGCGCGCAGCCGCGTTGTTTAACGGCAGCCCCGTCAACGTGGCGATGCTGGTGCAGGCAAACGCCAGCGGCCGCGACAAGGTCGAAACCACCTGGCCGGGCCACCTGCAGGTCAGTGTGCCGGCCTCGGCCTCGGCGCTGAACGCATCGGGCTGGTACCTGGTGGCGGGCACGCTCACCGTGCCGCCCGGCGACGACCTCCCCTCGGCCCAGCTCTCGGCGACCAGTGTCTATGCATGCTCCAGGCCGAAATGCGCCGACGCGACGGATCCCACCACCATCGTTGACCGCAAGATCGGCGCCGCCGGCGCCCACAACTGACAACCCCCTACGACCCAAGGCGCCCACAATGTCCCAACTGTTCAAATTCGACTCGCTCATCACGCCGTCTATCGTCAAATTCGTGTTCTACTTTGGCGTCCTCTGCTCCGTCATTGGCGCGCTCGGCGTGCTCGCCTCCGGCATGCGCGTCATGCAGTACCAAAGTGTGCTCGGCCTGGCCTACATTGTCGGCGGCATCGTCGTCATCGTTGGCGGCATCATCCTCAGCCGCGTGGCCACAGAGATGATCCTCGTCATGTTCATGATTCGTGACGAACTCGCCTGGCAGCGCCAGAATATCCAGAGCACCGGGAAGCCGGGCGTGGTCCCGGCCGCGGCTCCCGGCGTAGCCTCGTAACCGGCAGAGAATCCAAATGGGACAGAACAATACTCTGCTGCCGCCGAGCCGAACGCTCTTGCCGCCGTCGGGCACGCTGGCACCGCCTTCCGGCGGCGCCCCGCGGGGCTCTGATTCGGACGCCACGCAGCAATTTGCCGCGCAGTTCGATAAAGCAGGCGCGGATGCGGTGAAGATCGCCTCACATGTTGGCGCCGAGACCGCCAGGCTCGCCTCGAGGGCGGGGGCCGAGGCGAAGGTGATGGCCGGCAAGCTGGCCGGCGTCGCCGCGGAAAGATTGCCGGAGCTCAGAGAACACGCGGCCGGGATGGCCGGCGCCGCCTGGGCAAAGCTGGCGGACGCCGAGCAACGCAAGGCGTTCTTCGCCGCGAACAGGAAATACATCGCCGGCGGTGCGGTCGCCGTGGCCGTTCTGGCCGCCGGCGGCTTCTATTTCGCCAAGCAACAGGCAGACGAGACTGCCCGTAGGCAGGTCTCCGCCTTCCTCCTGCGCAGCGGGCTGTCGGGCCGGGTCAGCTATAAAGACGTGTCCGGCTCGCCGTTCGGCTCGGCCACCCTCTCCAACGTCCTGATCCGGCAGCCCGACGGCGCGATCGTCGCGAAGGTTGGCGCCTTGCAAGTATCCGGACTGGAGACGAGCGGCAATGCGGTGACCGCCGTCAGCCTGTCCGGCAGCGGAGTCGAAATCCCGACGCTGGCGTTCATCCGCAGCAACCCCGACATCCCGGTGTCCACCGTCCTGCTCGGCCTCGGCTACACGACGCTCAAGGGTAATGCGTCGCTGTCCTTTCATATGGACGACGCCAGGCAGACGCTCGCGCTGACGCTTGGTGGGAAATTCGACAACTTCGGGACGTTCGAAGCAACCGTCACCCTGGGTGGCCTGACCTCGGCGGTCGAGACCATCGCCCTTCAGATGGCGAACGCGCAGACGGATGAGCAACAGATCGGGGCCGCGACCCTCGGCCTGACGGCGCTTCAGTCAACGCTCAACAGCGTCTCTCTGGTGAAGGCGGACATCACCATTGACGACAGCGGCTTGTTCCAGCGCAGGACCCAGATCACCGACCAGAGCGTCCCCACCGATCACCCGCCGCCACAGCAAGGGCCGGGGGCAGCCGACGTGGCCAATCTGGTGCGCGCCGGGATGGACCCTGACGCTGCCAGGTCGGACGTTGATGCGGTCCGCGGCTGGCTGTCCAACGGCGGAACGCTTCACGTCGAGACCCGCAACGACTCGCCGCTGCCGTTCATGCAGGGAGGCCTGTTCGGCGGGCCGTCGCCTGTGTTCAGGGATCCTCGGGCCTTCCTGGTGGCGACCCGAGCGCGCGTGACCGACTGATACCCGGAATCAGAGAAGCGCCATCCGCATGTCATTGCGGGGACCCGACCCCTCCCCCAAGCCCACAAGGGGAGGGGGAACGTTCCAACTGCGTGACGTTTCTCGTCCGTGCAGGAGATCCCGGTCAGACCGTCTGCAGGATCGCGTCCTTCTGCATCTCTGGCGTCATCTCTGTCCGCCAGTCCACCTCGCGTCCCAGAACCGCCTCATGCGCGCGCAGTGGGTAGTAGCTGGTGCCCACGCCCGCCGGCGCGCCGCCGGTCTCCACCGCCTTCACCGCCGCAAGCAGCAGCTTGCGGGCCTGGATGATCGCCTTGTCGGCCGGCCCGAGATGCTCCTTGGAACGGTCGCACACACGGCCCATGCTCTCCTGGATCGCGCGATCCTGCACGTTGATGCCGTCAATGCCGGTGTAGTTCTCTTCCTTCTGCACCAGCCGGTCGAGCAGGTAGTCGTTCGCGCGGTTCGCTTTCGAACGAAACGTCATCGGATCGACGTGCATCGGGCCGTTGCCCAGGCCGCGTTCCAGACGGTCTTCCTCGGTCAGCTCGCCGTCCGGGCAATAGCCCCAGTTGTAGACAGCGGTATTTTCGTCATCGATCGGCACCCAGATATGGCCGGCGTCCAGCGGCAGGCCGCTCTCGGAGACCGACGGGCGGATCTGGTGGAACGGCATGATGAACTGGTAGGTGCGGATGTGCATCTCGCTCTCGCCCAGCGGGCGGATGCCGGCGTACTGGAAGCCGTAGTCGGTGATGTCCACCACCAGCTTCGGCGCCTTGCCGCGCACGAACGGATTGGACGGCTTGATGCCGCCGCGCGTGGACGTGTCGCTCAGCAGTCGATGCATGATCGGGGCGTGCGAGGTGTCGATGCCGCCTTCCAGCCCCTGCAGCCAGTTGCATTCCTGGATCACCTTGGTGACGTGGCGCTGGGTCGCCGGCACCTGCGTCCAGGCGAATTTCGGCAGCGGCGGCATGTGCTCCACAGGGCCGAGATAGGCCCAGATGATGCCGCCCATCTCGCAGGTGGGATACGCGGTGAGGCGGACCTTGTGCTTGAAGTCGAACTCCTCGGGCTCGTTCATCATGTCGATGCAGGCGCCCGACACGTCGAACTTCCAGCCGTGATAGACGCAGCGCAGGCCGCATTCCTCGTTGCGCCCGAAATACAGCGAGGCGCGGCGGTGCGGGCAGTATTCGTCGATCAGGCCGATCGCGCCGTTACTGTCACGGAATGCGACCAGGTCCTCGCCGAGCAGGCGGACGCGTGCGGGAGGGCAATCGGGATCGGGGATTTCCCGCGACAGCAGCGCGGGAATCCAAAAGCGCCGCATGGCATTGCCCATCGGCGTGCCCGGCCCGATCCGGGTGACAAGTTCGTTGTCCTCGCGTGACAGCATGACGGACTCCTCGTGGTGGCCATTGCATTTGCCCCGGGGATGGCGGCCGTGCTGCCCCGGCTCATTGGGGAGACTAAAGCATATCGGGCCCAGGTGGAAACCGATCCCGAGGCGCTCGACGGCACGCCTGCTGCTCCGCGAATCATAGCGCGGGCGCTGGCGATTCCGGGGGCGCGCGGGCTGACGGGCAAAGAACACGGCCCATACGGATTGGCCCGCTTCGTCGTCGGCCGGCCCCGGAACGGACAGTTCACGTTGTTAGAAGGCAGCGTGCCACCGCCGCAACGCAGCCGCGCTGTCTCAAGCATCACGGCATGCGCGCTTCCCGAGCGCTTTGCGCTGGTCCCGGGGATGTCGCGGGCCGGTTGGCTCCGCCGGGTGGTCACTCCGAGGCAGCTCTGCACCGCTTGGACCGACAGGCTCGGCCACTGGGCAGAATCTGCCCGATCGATTTTGCCCGGCCGCCGCCGCCCGCATCGCCAGCGGCCTTCCGCCACGCCTGCGGCCGGCCGTCAACTGCTGGCCCGGTTGCTGCATCCCCATCTGCACCGTCCGACCGTGGGGATGCGATCGCGAGAACACCGGCATGCAGATAGCTGCAATAACCCCGTTCCTGACCACGGCGGCGTCGCGGCTCGACGTGACCGGCCTGACGCCGGCGCAGATCGCCATGCTCTCCGCGGCCCAGGTGGCAACCATGACCGCCGGCGAGATGGCAGCGCTTTCCAACGACCAGGTTGCCGCGCTGCCGCCTGGCGGCATCGGCAGCCTGACGGCAAAGGCGCTTGCGGCGATCAGTGCGACGCAGGCCGTGGCGCTGACCTCGAACCAACTCGCCGCGTTGACGCCGGCGCAAATGCCGGCGCTGTCCGCCACCGCGGTCGGCACGCTGGGCAACGGCCAGCTCAACGCGCTCAACGCGGCCACGTTCGCCGCGCTGACCGTGCCGCAGGTCCGTGCTTTTACCACCACCCAACTCAATGGTCTGACCCCCGTACGCGGTGCCTCGTTCACGCCGGCCCAACTCAGCGCATTCAACTCCGGCCAGCTCGAAGCGTTGCCGAACGGCACACTCGCTGGGCTGAGCGCGGCGCAAGTGAAAGGGTTGGCACCGGCCGCAATTGCCGGCCTGTCAGCGGCGAGTCTCGACGCGCTGCAGTCCAGCGGCTTCGGCGCGCTGTCGGCGGCGCAGGTGCGTGCCATCAGCCCGGCCAACATAGCGACTTTGACCCCGGACCAACTCAGCGCGATCGCCGCCGCCAATATCGCCGTGCTCTCCGCAAGCCAGGTTCATTCACTCACCGCCGGCGAGGTCGGCGAGCTGACGCCGGACCAGTTGCATGCGCTCACGGCGGGGCAGATCGCCGAAATGCCCACGGCAGACGTGCAGGGGCTGGCGCCGGACCAGCTCGGCGCACTGTCGAATGCCGGCGTCAGCGGCCTGACCGCCGGCCAGCTCTCGGGCCTCACGGGCGCGCAACTCAACGGTCTGACGCCAGCACAGATGCTCGCACTGACCCGCGCACAGGTGGCCGGCTTGCCGGTCGCCAGCTTTGACGATTTCACCGCGTCGCAGCTCGCCGGCTTGTCCGACACCGCGGTTGCCGCCCTCACGCCGGCCCAACTCGCCACGCTGACACCGCCACAGGTGGCTTTGCTGACGCCGCACCAAATGGCGGCCTTTAGCGCGGCGCAGCTCAGCGAGTTGCCGACGGCGGTGGTAACCGCCCTTACGCCGCAACAATTGGCAGCTCTGTCGCCGGCCGCGTTGAGCGGGCTTGCCACCGGCACGCTGGACCAGTTGGGGACCAGCGCCGTCGCCGGCCTCACCGTGCGCCAGATCGCGGCTTTGACACCGAAGCAGTTGGCAGCGTTCACACCGGCGCAGATCGGTGCGCTGGACGCCCGGCAGGTTGCCGCGATCAACCCGGCGCAGGCGGCGGCGCTGCCCGCGGCCAGCGTCACCATGCTCGGCACCACCTGGCCCGCGGCGCTGCAACCGGCGGCAATTGCCGGCCTGAGCACTGCCGGCATCGTCGCACTCGGGTCCGGCGGGATTGGCGCCCAAAGCATACAGCAGATCAGAGCGCTGAGCCGGCCGCAGGTGGCGGCGCTGACCTCGGACCAACTGTCCGCGCTGAACACGAACCAGATCGCGGCGTTGTCTCCCTATGCCCTGCCCGGATTGGCGCCCCCCAGCTTGGCCGGGCTGGCTGCCACGCAGCTCGGTGCGCTGACGCATCTCCAGATGGGTTCCTTGACCAAGGCGCAGGCGGCCGCTTTGCCGATATCGGCACTTGGCGGCAGTCAGCTCTCCGGGCTGTCGACCGTGGCTATCGAGGGGCTGACCACTGACCAGCTCGGCGCGTTCACGCCGGCGCAGTTCGCGGCGCTGCGGCAACCCCAGATCGCGGCGCTGACGCCGGCGCAATTATCGGCCCTGCCCGCCGGCGCAATCACGAGCCTGCCCACCGCCCAGCTCGCCGCACTGGCGCCGGTGGCTCTCGCCGCGCTGCCCGCTTCGACGATCGACGGCTTGTCCAATACGCAACTCGCCGCCCTGACGCCGGCACAGATCGGCAATCTGACACCGGCGCAGATCGGCAGCCTGTCCCAGGGGCAGCTCAGCGCCCTCATTCCCACGCAATATGCCGCCTTGCGCCAGGCGCAGGTCGCGGCCGTGAGTCCCACGAACGTCGCCACACTCGGCACGACCCAGCTTGCCGCGCTCTCATCCGCCGGGATCAGTGGCCTCAGCACCGCCGACATCGGATCGCTTAGCCGGGCGCAGGTGGGCGCGTTCACGGCATCGCAGGCGGCCGATTTCAGCGCGGCGCAGATCGGCGCGCTGTCGCGGCAACTGGCCGGGTGGAGCAATCAGAAGCTGGCCGCGATCACGCCGGCCGCGCTGGCCGGCCTCACCACCGAGCAGATCGGTGCGCTGGGCACTGGGGTCGGGGCGTTCACGGGCAACCAGCTCGCCGCACTGACCGCGACACAGATCGGCGCGTTCTCGCCATCGCAATTCACCGGCCAGAGCAATTCTCAGCTCGGCGCGCTGACGGCAACCCAACTGAACGCTGTATCGGCGGACGTGATTGACCAGCTTGGCGCGGCGCAACTCGCCAGCCTGAAGCCGGCAGCAATTGCCGGCCTGACCACCGGCGCGACCAGCGGGCTGAGCAACACCCAGCTCGCCGCGTTGACGGCAGCGCAGGTCGCGCAGCTAGGCGCGGCGAATGTCACGGCCCTGTCCGCAACGCAGATCGCAGCCTTCACGCCGGCCCAGCTCGCCGCATTGACCGCCACGCAGGTCGCCGCGCTGGCTCCGGACGTTGCCGCCGGCCTCACCAGTACGGAACTCGGCGCGCTGTCTGCGGCCGGAACGAGCGGGCTGTCCACCGATGCGCTGGGCCAGTTCGATTCCGATCAACTCGCCGGTCTGACCGTCACCGGGATCGCAGGCCTGACACAAGCCCAGGTAACTGCGCTGTCCTCGCAAATTCCCGACTTGTCCGACACCCAGCTTGCGGCGATCGCCCCGGCCGCTGTTCCCGGGCTGGACATCGCCTCGCTCGGCGATCGCGTGCTGGTGTTGACGCCGCCTCAGTTCGGCGGTTTCACCGGTACCCAGGCTACCGCGATCAGCGCCAGCGATTTCGCGAACCTGACCGGCGCGCAACTCGCCGGGCTCTCGCCCGCGGGCATCGCCGCGCTGCCGGCGGCGGCGATCACCAACCTGGGCACGCAAGTCGGCGTGCTGACAGCCGCACAATTGGGCGCCTTCACCACGACAGAGATCAACGCGCTGACAACCAGTGAGATCGTCGACATCTCGCCGGCGAGCGTGGCGAAGTTGCCGTATTCCGTCCTCGCCGCCTTCTCTGCCACACAAATCGGCGCGCTGACCCCGGCGCAGATCGCGGCCCTGACGGCGCCGCAATTGCTCGCGCTGTCCACGGCGGAGATAGGCAATCTGACGACGGGGCAGGTAGCGGCATTCACGGCCTCGCAGCTCTCCGACCTGGCGCCGGCGCAGCTCGCGGCGTTGTCGGACGGCCAGCTTGGCGCGCTGCCGAAGGTGGACGGCGGGGCGCTGACCGCCGGCCAGGTTGGCGCATTATCGGCCGACCAGATCGCCGCGCTCGCCCCGCAGACATTTGCGGCACTGATCGCGGCAACCCAGGACGCATTGTCGGCAGACCAGATCACCGGCGTGACCACAGCGCAGCTTGCCGCTATGCGCCAGCAAGGTACTGCGGCTTTCAGCAGCGCCCAGCTCTACGGAATGAGCCCCGCCCAGTTGACGGCGCTTTACGGCTGAGCAGGTTCGGGATGACAGTTTGTCACGGTCGCAGGCGAGGTGGCGATTGCTTCGAATAGTCCGACGCGGGCGACCGCCGGCACTCATGATCCGAAGCCGGCATTCGCGGCCGACCCCTTCACCCATGCTCCCCCGCGATTCACGCCGCCGGTAGTCCGCCCCACTAACCCGGCGAGCCTGGTGTGCGTGCCCCACAGCCCTATGGACAAGGCAAAGCCACCATGGCGCTTGCGGCGCGTCGCTGCTGACAACACCCTGTCAGCATGATCCCGCTAGACTACCGCCCCAGATGCCAAAGCCGTTGAGCCACGCCCGCCTGCGCCGCATGGCCATCGCCGCGTCGTTCCGTGCGCCGGTGACGCTGGGCGCTGCCGTGCGCGGCATGGGCTTCGTGCAGGCAGACCCGATCCGCGCGCCGGCGCGCGCACAGGACCTGATCCTGCGGCATCGCGTCGCGGACTACCGGGCCGGCGACCTGGAACGCCAGTTTGTGCGGCTGAAGGCAGAGGAGGATTTCCTCTACGCCTACGGCATCATGCCGCGCGACACATGGCGTCTGCTGCACCCGCGCCACGACGAGCAAAGCGAGGATGGCCGCCACAAACCCGCCGGCCTTGCTGCCGACGTGCTGGCTTTCGTGCGGGACCGCGGTGCCACGCATCCGCGCGACCTGGCTGAACGTTTCGGACGCGAGCGGGCGCTGAAC
>Ga0335072_10010503_pt1 | contig 13320 bp, 11 predicted proteins | sample Lox_Sample_21_FD_206725 | JGI IMG/M metagenome (GOLD analysis project Ga0335072, IMG submission 206725) | Soil microbial communities from Loxahatchee National Wildlife Refuge, Florida, United States - Lox_Sample_2.1 | ecosystem: Environmental > Terrestrial > Soil > Wetlands | place: USA...
CGGACCCGATCGTGAACGTTTCCTCTGCCATGGCCACCCTCCTCGCCCCTCAGACCCTAGCCCGATTCGGCGCCCGGGACGGCTCCACCATGCCGCCGACGCGATGCGGAAAATCGATCCGCAGCACCGCCGCCGCGGCCGCGGCGGCCAGCACGACCGCCGCGCCGGCCAGCAGCGCGATCCGGTAACCGCCATGCAGCAGCGGGGTGACCAGGAGCGGGCCGAGGATCTGGCCAGTGCTGTAGCCGGTGGTCAGCACGGCGACCGCCCGCGGGTACTGCAGGTGCGCGCCGAGGGCCAGCGCGAGCGAGGCGACGCCGAGGAACGTGCCGCCGAACAGCACCGCGGACACCAGGGCCGGCCCGACACCGGGCGCCAGCGCGGGCAGCGCGATCCCGCCGGCCTGGATGAGCAGCGCGGTCAGCAGCAGCGTGGGCCGGGCCCAGCGCCGGCCGAGCCGCGCCCACAGCGCCGGGGCGGGCAGCGCGGCCAGCCCGACCAGCACCCAGGCGCCGCTGCCGGCCCAGGCCGGCGAGTTCTCGTTGATGGCGGCGACGAGGAACGTCCCGGCGATGATGTAGCCGACGCCCTCCAGCGAATAACTGGCCAGCAGCGCCGCGAACCACCGGTGCGGGCTGGGCCGGCCCGCGGCCCGCTGCACCGCGGCGGGCGCGACCCCCGCCGCCCCAGGCCGCAACGGCCAGGCGGCAACCATCAGGATGAACGCCAGTGCCGCGCAACTGACCCAGGCCGCGCGCCAGTCCGGGGTGGCCGGTAGCAGGAGCACCACGGCCCCGGACAGCGCGATGCCCGCCCCGACGCCGCCGAAGCCCCAGCCGGCCAGGTGCTGGGTATGCGCCCGCAGCCCGGTCAGCATCGCGGTCACCGCGATCATGAACACCAGTGCGCTGGCCACCCCGGCGGTCAGCCGGAGCGCGAACCAGATGGCGTGGTTTTCGGTCGCGGCCATCAGCAGCAGCGTGCCGATCAGCACGACCTGCCCGGCCCGCAGCACCAGCAGCGAGCGGAGCACCGCCGGGGCGGCGATGCCGGTCAGCGCGCCGCCCAGGTAGCCGAGGTAGTTCGCGGTGGCCAGCGTCGAGCCGAACGGCACGGACAGCCCGGCCTGGGCATGCATCAGCGGCAGGATCGGCGTGTAGGCGAACCGCCCGATGCCCATGCTGAGGGCGAGCGCGGCGGCTGCCCGCAGCACCAGTGCCCACGGTCGTTGCGCCATGCCTCGACGCTAAAGCACGCTAGTGGCCGGCGATCTGGCCGCCATCGACGTGCAGGATCACGCCGGTCACGTACGGCGCTGACTCCAGGTAGAGGATGCCGCCGACCACGTCGCTGACCTGGCCGGCCCGGCCGAGCGGGATCCGGGGGCCGAGGCCGGCGTACTCGGCCGGCGAGTGCAGCGGCGTCTGGATGATGCCGGGCGCCACCGCGTTGGCCCGGATGCCGCGGGACGCGTACTCGATGGCCAGCGACCTGGTCGCCGCGGCCAGGCCGCCCTTGGTCAGCGCGGCCAGCACAGACGGCGAGCTGGAGTCGGCCACGTCGGCCACGGTGGCGCTCATGCTGACCACGTGGCCACTGCCGCGCGGCAGCATCTCGGTGATGGCCCGCTGGGTCAGGTAGAAGAACCCGGTCAGGTTGACCCCGATCACCGTGGCGTAATCCGCCGCGGTGTACTCGGTGAATGGCTTGCTGAGGAAGATGCCCGCGTTGTTGACCAGCGTGTCGACCCGCCCGAACCGGCCGAGCGCCGCGTCGATGATCTGGTCCGCGGTGCCCGGTTCGGTGATGTCCCCTTCGACGGCGAGCAGGCCCGGGTCGTCGGACGGCTTCATCCGCCGGGCACTGGCTACCACCGCCCAGCCCAGCTGCCGGTACCCGGCGACCAGGCCGGCCCCGATGCCCTGCGAGCCGCCGGTGATTACGGCGACCTTCTGATCCGGTCCGCTCATGACGCGGTCACCTCCCGCTGTCACCAGTGTGACCGGCGCGCACGTGCCGGGCCCCACCGGGCCCGGCACGCTGGGCCCGGCTAGCTCTGCCCGGCGCGGACGCCGGTCTCGACCCGCTCGCCGAGATCCTTGTCCACGTTGCGCCAGTACTCGAACGCGCGCTGCAGCACCGGCTCGGTCACCCCGTCGAGCAGGTGGCCGACGATGTTGCTGACCAGCCGATCCCGGGCCGCGTCGTCCAGCACCTCGCGGACCATGGTGCCGGGCTGGCCGAAGTCGTCATCCTCGGCGCGCTTGGTGTACGCGGACCGGATGATGTCGCCGTCCGCGAACCAGTAGTTCGGCCGGTTGTGCTCGGTGTCGGCCCGCGGGCCGCCCTTGGAGTTCGGCGCGTACACCGGATCGGACACGTTGCGGATCCGCATCGCGCCGTCCTTGCTGTAGCTGTGCACGTCGACCCGGGGCTCGTTCACCGGGATCTGCTTGTAGTTCACGCCGAGCCGGGCCCGGTGCGCGTCGCTGTAGGAGAAGCCGCGGGCCAGCAGCATCTTGTCCGGGCTCAGCGCGATCCCCGGCACCAGGTTGTTCGGCTCGAACGCGGCCTGCTCTATCTGGGTGTGATAGTCGGACACGTTGCGGTCCAGCGTCAGCCGGCCGACCTCGATCAGCGGGTAGTCGCCGTGCGGCCATACCTTGGTCAGGTCGAACGGGTTGAACCGGTACGTCTTGGCGTCCTCGAACGGCATGATCTGCATCTTGAGCGTCCAGCTCGGGAACTCGCCCCGCTTGATCGCCTCGTACAGGTCACGCTGGTGATAGTCGCCGTCCGACCCGGCCAGCTCGTCCGCTTCGGCCTGCGGGATGAACTCGATGCCCTGGTCGGTCTTGAAGTGGTACTTGACCCAGAACTTCTGGCCGCCCGCGTTGATCCACAGGTAGGTGTGCGAGCTGTACCCGTTCATGTGCCGCCAGCTCCGCGGGATGCCGCGGTCGCCCATCAGCCAGGTCACCTGGTGCGCCGACTCCGGGGACAGCGTCCAGAAGTCCCACTGCATGTCGTGGTCGCGCATGTTGTTGTCGGCGCGCCGCTTCTGCGACCGGATGAAGTGCTGGAACTTGAGCGGGTCACGGACGAAGAACACCGGGGTGTTGTTGCCGACCATGTCGTAGTTGCCGTCGGACGTGTAGAACTTCAGCGCGAAACCGCGCGGGTCACGCCAGGTGTCCGGGCTGCCCCGCTCGCCGGCCACGGTGGAGAACCGGATCAGCGTGTCGGTCCGGGTGCCCGGCTGGAACACCGCGGCCTTGGTGTACGCGGTGACGTCGTTCGTCACCTCGAAGTAGCCGAACGCGCCGCCGCCCTTGGCGTGCGGCTGGCGCTCCGGGATCCGCTCCCGGTTGAAGTTGGCCATCTGCTCGATGAGGTAGTGGTCCTGCAGCAGGACGGGACCATCGGGGCCTACGGTCAGCGAGAACTCGTCGCTCTCGACCGGCGCGCCGGCATCGGTGGTCGTCGCTGCGGGCTGCTTCTCGGTCACTGCCATGCCTCCTCACGCTGTACTCCGGCAGCGGAGCGGCCAGCCGCCTGGCACGTGGGGCAGACGCCCCAGAACACCACTTCGGCTTCGTCCACCGCGAAGCCCAGGTCCTGGACCGGGGTCAGGCAGGGCTGCGCCCCGATCGCGCAATCGACGTCCTCGGTCCGGCCGCACCGGCGGCAGACCAGGTGGTGATGGTTGTCACCCACCCGGCGCTCGAACCGGGCCGGGTGCCCGGCGGGCTCGATGCGGCGCAGCAGGCCGGCCGCGGCGCACGCGGCCAGCATGTCGTAGACGGCCTGGGTGGACACCGCGCCGAAGCGCTGCCGCACCCCCGCCGCGATGGCGTCCACTGTGGTGTGCGGATGCTCGGCCAGCCAGGTCAGCATGGCCAGCCGGGGCATCGTGACGCGGAGCCCGGCCGAGCGCAATGCCCGTGACATCTCGCCGTCCGGATCGACCGCTCCAACTGCCATAACCCTGCCCATGCTGCCGAATTATCTGGAATGAGTCAAGTTATGGTCCGCGTCGCTCACCCCGATGACGGCTGGTCCACGTCGCTGACCAGCTCACCCGGCCACAGGTTGAGCTTGGGCTGGAGCTGGGTGGCGTGTGCAGCGAAGCGGGCCCGGTAGGTGGTCGCGCTCAGCCCGTAGTGCGTCTTGAACCGGCGGGCGAAGTAGTTCTGGTCCGGCCAGCCGACGGCCCGGCCGATCGCGGTGACCGGCTGGTCGGTGTGCAGCAGCAGGGTGGCGGCCGTTTCGGCGCGCAGCCGGGCCAGGTAGGCCATGGGCGGCAGGCCGGTGCCGGACTTGAACACCCGGACCAGGTAGCCGGGCGCCAGGTGCAGCTGGCCGGCCAGCTCGGGCAGTGTCCAGCGGTGCGCTGGATCGGCTTCCAGCAGCTGCATGGCCTGGCCGACCGCCGGATGGGCCGGGCCGGCCGCGGCCAGCGGGTGACCGTCGGTCCCGGCCACCGTGCGGCCGAGGTGGCTGAGCAGCAGCGCCAGCCGTCCCACGATGTCGCCCCGGTGCGTCCCGGCCGGCTCGTGCCACAGGGCGGCCAGCGCCTCCAGGTGGCGCCGGCATTCCGCTAACGTGCCCGGGTCCAGCTGCATGCTCAGCATGCCGTACCCCTGCCCCAGGTACGGGCCGGTCCACAGCAGGTAGCCGAGCAGCGGGTCGTCGCGGGTCCACATCAGCTCGCGGCGGAGCAGATCACTGCTGAAGCAGCAGTTGTACAGCTCCAGGTCGGTGCAGTCGTAGTAGCCGTGCCAGACACCCGGGCGGAGCAGGATCGCGTCACCTACTTCCAGCGGCTGGCGGCCGGCCAGCGACTGGTGCACACCAGCCCCGCCGATGACGAACGCCACCTCCATGAAGCTGTGTGTGTGCAGCGGCTGCACCCGGTGGTGCCGGTGGTACCCGGCGTAGGCGAACGCGCCCTCGTTGAAGTAGAGCTGGTCCCGGCTGGTGTCCAGCGGCATGTCCTCAATGCCCGGGTCTTCCACCCGCGAAGCGTACCGCCCATATCATGCCGAAGTTAATTTCGTGCTACCACCAGTTCATCTCGGCCTAGCGCTGGCCAGCACGGACGGCGAATGATCCTGCACAACGCAGGCCACTTCATCCAGGAGATTGCCGGCATGACGACGCTTGCCCAGCTACGCCAGCGGTACCAGCCGGTGCTGGCGGCCATGCTGCTGCCGAGCCTGCTGCTGATCGGGTTGTTCAGCTACTACCCGGCCGTGCGCAGCCTGATCGGCGGGTTCTACCAGTGGAACGGCTTCACCCCGCCCACCTACGACGGCATCACCCAGTTCAAGCAGTACGTGCAGTCGGCCACGTTCGGCACCGAGGCGAAGAACCTGGCCATCCTGGTCGGCGGGGCCATCCTGATCACGCTGGTGTCCCAGTTCACCGCGGCCGAGGTGGTCACGCACATGCCGCGCCGGGCCGGCACGGTGGCCAAGTACCTGCTGGTGCTGCCGATCGTGCTGCCGCCGCTGATCCTGATCGAGGTCTGGGCCTACCTGCTGCAGCCGCAGTACGGCCTGATCGACGTGTTCCTGGGCGCGGCCGGGCTGCCCCAGCCGACCTGGCTGACCGACCCGCACCTGGCCCTGGTCAGCATCCTGCTGATCGGCTTCCCGTGGATCTCCAACCTGGGCTTCCTGATCTTCCTCGGCGGACTGCAGAACCTGCCGAAGGATGTGCTCGACGCCAGCACCATCGACGGCGTCGGCGCGCTCAAGCGGGTGTTCACCATGGACATCCCGCTGCTGCTGCCCCAGTTCCGCATCGTGGTCATCCTGTCCGGCATCTACGCCGTGCAGAACTTCATCCCGATCCTGCTGCTGACCAACGGCGGTCCCGGCACCGCGACCCTGGTGCCCGGCCTCGACATGTACCAGTCCGCGTTCCAGAACGACCAGTACGGCTACGGCATGGCCATCGGCACCCTGCTCTTCGTGGTCATGCTCGCGTTCACGCTCATCGCCCTGCGGCTGCTCCGGCCACGCACCACCGCGTAGCCCAGGACCGCCGCATCCCCAGTTGCACACAAACCCTCACAAGGAGGTGGGAACGAGTGCACACACTTCCCATCAGAAGATCGCTGACCGCGGCCGCCACCCTGCTGCTGGCGGGCGGGCTGGCCGCCGGCTGCTCATCCAGCGGCTCCGGCAATAGCGGCGCGATCGTCATCAAGGCGGTGCTCCCGCCCAACACCGGCACGATCGACGCCAAGGCCAACGCCGGGATGAAGAAGCTGACCCTCGAGTACGAGGCCGCACACAAGAACGTGACCGTGCAGTGGCTGCCGGAAAACAGCGCCAGCATCACCACGGCCAACGCGGCCGTGCAGAGCCAGGCGTCCGGCGGCAGCGCCCCGGACCTGGTCTGGGAGCAGTACGGCCCGGTCACCTCGGGCGCGCTGCCGAACGGGCTGCTGCAGAACATCAAGCCGTACCTGGAGAAGCCCAACCCGTACGTGGCCGGCAACAAGAGCTGGCTGTCGCTGTTCTCCGCCTCCACCGTGCCGTACATGACCTCGCCGAACGGCGACATCGACATCATCCTGGGCTCGGACGTCGAGACCGGCATGTTCTACAGCAAGGCCGCGTTCGCCAAGGCCGGCATTACCGCCGCCCCGGCCAGCTGGGCCGACTTCATGACCGACCTGGGCAAGCTCAAGGCGGCCGGGATCACCCCGATCATCTTCGCCGACGGCGGGCCGTGTAACCCGTCCTGGTGGGAGCGGCTGGCCACCTCTTCGCTGCTGGCCAACCAGGTCAGCCAGTTCAACGTGAACCACGCCCAGGTGACCAACGCGCTGGATGTCGCGGTCGGCATCCACAAGGGCATCATCAGCATGCACAACCCGCGCTACGCCGAGGTGTGGAAGCTGCTAGGCCAGTTCGTGCACTATTCCGCCACCGGGCAGAGCGGCTACGACGCCTGCTCCGCCCCGACCGCGGCCCAGCCGCCGCTGAGCACCCAGTCGCTGCTGATCCAGGGCAAGGTCGGCGTGCTGTGGGGCGGCAGCTGGTACATCCCGCAGCTCAGCTCGGCGGGCTTTTCCACCAGCAAGTTCGGCGTGTTCCCGGAGCCGCCGATCACCGCCGCCAGCACCCCGCTGGCCACCGGCATCTCGACCAAGGGCATCATCGGCGGGCCGAACGGCAACGGCCAGTGGGGCGTCACCTCCGAGCAGGCCGACCACAGCATGACCCCGGCCAAGACCAAGGTGGTGATGAACTTCCTGGCCTGGCTGTTCACCCCGCAGCACCTGGGCTACTGGCTCAACATCCAGCAGTCCGGCGGCGAGATCGCGGCCGAGCCGGCCGCGCCGACCGTCAACCTGCCCGGGCTGAAGAGCCTGGTGCCCAGCGGCAAGGTGCCCACCGTGGTGGACGTGGTGCTGGACGACGTGCTGTCCACCGCGGCCACCAACCAGGGCCTGCGGCTGGTGCAGGACTACGTGAACGGATCGATGTCCTACGCGTCGTTCGCCAGCGCGTGGCAGTCCCTGCTGACCAGCTCGGCGAACTCCTGGGCCACCGCGAATCATGTCGACCTCAGCAAGTACTGACCGGCCCCGGGTCAGTCCGGGCCGCCGCCCGGCCCCAGCCGGGCGGCGGCCCGGCCGCCCGGTCTCCCGGCACCGGCGCGGCTACCGGTGGATCGCGGTGCTGGCCGGTGTGCTGATCGTGCTGATGACCTACTTCCCGATCATCTTCGTGGTGTCCAACTCGCTGAAGACCGGGAACAACATCTTCACCAACGGCGTGTTCTCGCTGTTCACCCAGTTCGACTACGAGAACTACGTGCAGGCCTGGTCGGGCGTGTCCGCTCAGCTGCTGAACACGATCATCGTGGCCGCGCTGTCCATCGTGGCAGGAGTGACCGCCGCCGCGCTCGGCGCGTACGCGTTCTCCCAGCTCACGTTCCGCGGCAAGAGCCTGCTGTTCCTGGCCTACATCGGCCTGCTGATGATCCCCTGGACGCTGACCCTGATCCCGCTGTTCCTGACCATCCAGAAATTCCACCTGTTCAACACGTGGTGGGCGCTGGTGCTGCCGTACGCGGCCAGCGCGCAGCCGCTGCTGGTACTGATCTTCCGCGGGTTTTTCGACCAGATCCCGGCGGAGATCCTGGAGAGCGCCCGGGTGGACGGCTGCTCGGAGATCCGGGTGCTGCTGCGCATCGTCACCCCGCTGACCCGGCCGGTCCTGCTCACCGGCGCGGTCCTGGTCACCATCAACGTGTGGGGCGACTACCTGTGGCCCACCATCGTCATCCAGTCGCCGGGCCACACCACGATCTCGGCCGGGGTGCAGCAGTACGTCGGCAGCCTGGGCCTGAACCTGTCCGCGGGCGGGTCGGTGTTCGCCGCGTTCGTGATCGCCACCATGCCGATGTTCGTCCTGGTCGGCTTCACCATGCGCTATTTCGTCGCCGGACTCACCGAAGGAGCCCTGAAACTGTGACCACCCCCCTGACCCCGGCTGGGCTGCGCTGCGCCCACCTGACCGACCCGCTCGGCGTGGCGCCGGACCGGGTCTCGCTGAGCTGGCTGCTGGCCGGGACCGGGCACGGCCGGGCGCAGACCAGCTACCAGGTGATGGTGCGGCAGGAAGACGGGACGGCCGCCTGGGACAGCGGCCGGGTGCGGTCCAGTGACCAGGCCGGCATCGGGTACCAGGGCCATCCGCTGGCCCGCGGCGGCCGGTACACCTGGCGGGTCCGGGTCTGGGATGAGCACGAAAACCCGTCGGCATGGAGCGAACCCGCCCGGTTCGAGATCGAACTGGATCCCTCGGGCGGCTGGCGGGCCAGCTGGATCGGGCTGGGCCCGGTCCGCGAGGAGTTCAAGCCGCCGGCCCAGGCGGGGCCGTCCGATCCGCTGCGGCACGCCCTGGGCCCCGCCCCCTACCTGCGCCGGGACTTCACCGTGGACCAGCCCGTCGCCTGGGCCCGGCTGTACGTGACCGCGCTCGGCCTGTACGAGGCCCGGCTGAACGGGCACCGGGCCGGTGACGCCGTGCTGGCCCCGGGCTGGACCGACTACGCGCAGCGCATCCCGTACCAGACCTACGAGGTGACCAGCCTGGTCCGCGAAGGCGAGAACGTGCTCGGCGCGTTGCTGGCCGACGGCTGGTACGCGGGCTTCTTCGGCTTCGACGCCAAGCGGGCCGGCGCGCACTACGGCCCGGCCCCGGAACTGCTGGCCCAGCTGGTCATCGGCCGGGCCGACGGGACCACCCAGTGGGTGGTCACCGACGGGCACTGGCAGGCCGCGTTCGCCGCCATCCGGCACGCCGACCTGCTGATGGGTGAGCAGCACGACCTGGCCCGCGAGCCGCACGGCTGGGACCAGCCCGGCTTCAGCGCGGCCGGCTGGCGGCCGGTCCGGGTCCGGGACCGGGACGGCCGGCCACTGGTCGCCGACCCCGGCCCGCCGGTCCGGGTCACCGCAGAGATCCAGCCGGTCAGCGTCAGCCAGGACGGCACCGGGCGGCTCATCGCCGACTTCGGCCAGAACCTGACCGGCTGGCTGCGGGTCAGCACACCAGGCCCGGCGGCCAGCGTGCGGATCCGGCATGCCGAGGTGCTGGCCGCCGACGGCAGCCTGTACACCGACAACCTGCGCACCGCCCGGCAGACCGACGAGTTCGCCGCCCCAGCCGGGCCGGCCACGTTCGAGCCGCGCTTCACCCTGCACGGCTTCCGGTACGCCGAGATCACCGGCTACCCGGGCCAGCCCGGCCCCGGCGACATCGTGGCCCGGGTGGTGCACTCCGACATCCCGGCCACGGGCTCGTTCGAGAGCTCGGCGCCGTGGCTCGGCCAGCTGTTCCGCAACATCGACTGGGGCCAGCGGGGCAACTTCATCAGCGTGCCGACCGACTGCCCGCAGCGCGACGAGCGGCTCGGCTGGCTGGGCGACGCCCAGGTATTCGCCCGCACCGCCTGCTACAACCGCGACGTGGCCGCGTTCTTCCACAAGTGGCTCGATGACGTGGCCGACGCACAGTACCCGTCGGGGGCGTTCAGTGATATTGCCCCCCGCCTGAACGTGCCCTGGGCCGGCGCTCCGGCCTGGGGGGACGCGGGCGTGGTCGTGCCGTGGACGCTGCACACGATGTACGGGGACACGGCGGTGCTGCGGCGGCACTTCGCCGCGATGACCCGCTGGATGGACTTCATAGAACGGGACAACCCGGACTACCTGCGCACCCGCAACCTGGGCAACTCCTACAACGACTGGCTGGCCCCGGGGGCCGACGAGACCTCCCCGGAGCTGCTGGCCACCGCGTACTGGGCCTACGACGCCGCGCTGATGGCCGAGATCGCCGACGCGGCGGGCTACCCGGACCAGGCCGCCGGGTACCGGGCGCTGCGGGCCAAGATCGGGGCCGCGTTCGCCGGCGCTTTCCTGGCCGCCGACGGCCAGCTCACCTCGGGCACCCAGACCGCGTACGTGCTCGGCCTGCACATGCAGCTGGTCCCAGACGAGCTGCGGCTGGCCGCGGCCGGCCACCTGGTGGACGCCATCCGGCAGGCCGGCTGGCACCTGTCCACCGGCTTCGCCGGGGTCGGCTACCTGCTGCCGGTGCTGTGCGGCACCGGGCATACCGACGTGGCCTACCGGCTGCTGGAGCAGGACTCGGCGCCGTCCTGGCGGTACATGGTGGACCACGGCGCGACCACGATCTGGGAGCGCTGGGACGGCTGGACCGAGCAGCACGGCTTCCAGTCCGCGTGGATGAACTCGTTCAACCACTACGCGCTCGGCTCGGTCGGCGAGTGGCTGTACCGGTTCGTGCTCGGCATCGACCAGGGCCCGGGCGGCGCCGGGTTCGGCCGGCTGCTGGTCCGGCCGCACCCGGGCGGCTCGCTGCGCGCCGCCCGCGGCAGTTACCGCTCGGTGCGCGGGCTGATCTCCAGCGGATGGCAGCACGACGGCGGCACGTTCCGGTTCACCATCGACATTCCACCGAACGCCAGTGCCTGCATCCGGGTGCCCAGCTCCGACCCGGAGGCGGTGCGGGACGGGACAGGTGGGCGGCCCGCCGGAATCGCGGAGTACCCCGGGCGGCCCGGGGTGCGGGAGGCGGTGTTCGAGGTGGGGTCCGGGGCGCACGAGTTCGCCGGCCCGCTGCGCTGGGCCAGCCCGGCCCAGTGCTTTCCGGCACCGTGATTCCGGTCCGGACGCTCAACTCCGGCTACCAGATCCCGCTGCTCGGGCTGGGCACCTACCCGATGGACGGCGCGGCCGGGGCGGCCGCCATGGCCCGGGCCATCGCGGCTGGGTACCGGCTGCTGGACACCGCGGCCAAGTACGGGAACGAGTGGGCGGTCGGCGAGGCGATCAAGCGCAGCGGGGTGGACCGGCGGGAGCTGTTCGTCACCAGCAAGCTGCGCGGCGCCGACCATGGCCGGGCCCGCACCCGGGCCGCGGTGGCGGCCAGCCTGGACCGGCTCCGCCTCGACTACCTGGACCTGTACCTGATCCACTGGCCGCTGCCGCGGCTCGGCCGGTACATCGAGTCGTATCAGGCCATGCTGGACCTGGCGGCCGAGGGGCTGATCCGGTCGGTCGGCGTGTCCAACTTCAAGCCGGCCCACATCGCGGCGCTGATCGAGGCGACCGGGGTGACCCCGGCGGTGGACCAGATCGAGCTGTCCCCGGCGCTGCCCCGGCAGGCCACCGTCGGCTACCTGACCCGGGCCGGTGTGCTGCCGCAGGCCTGGTCGCCGCTGGGCGGCCAGCATGAGGTGACCCGGTCGCCCGTGGTGGCCGGCATCGCCGCGGCTCGCCGGGTCAGCCCGGCCCAGGTGGTGCTGCGCTGGGCGGTGCAGCAGGGCATGGCGGTCATCCCCAAGTCCAGCGACCCGCAGCGGCAGCGGGCCAACCTGGACATCTTCCGGTTCTCGCTGAGCGACCGGGAGATGGCCGCGCTGGCCACGCTGGACCTGGGCGAGGACGCGGCGGTGGACTCGGACCTGCGGGTCGAGTTCTAGGGCTCAGGCGGCCACCTTGGCCGCCTCGGCCTTGATGGCCTGCGGGGAATGCCGGGCGATCTCGATGATCCCGGCCACCATCAGGATCAGGCAGATGATCTCGCCCGCGATGGCCGCCGGGCTGCTGCTGACCTTCTCGTCCAGCAAGGCGTAGGCCAGCGCGATGGAGATGAGCGGGTCGGAGGCGACGATGATCGCCATCACCGGGGCGATGAACGTGCCGGACTGGAACGCATCCTGGTTGAGCACGAAGCCGACCGGCCCGGCGATCGCGAGCGCGTAGATCGGCCAGCTGGTCAGCACGTGGCCGAACCCGCCGTGGCTGGCCTCGGAGGTGACCACCTTGATCAGGAACGCGGACAGGCCATAGCAGATGCCGGTGGCCATCGCCATGCCCAGTGGCCGCAGGGTCTCGCTGCTCTGGCCGACCACCAGGCAGATAGCCACCGCCGCGACCGCGCCGACGGCCAGCCAGATCGCCTCGGCCAGGCTGACCGTGCCGGTGCCCGCGGTGGGCCGTGCGATGACCAGGAAGCCGGCCACGCCGACCACGCACGCCCCCACCCCGGCCAGCATGACCGGATCCGCGGACCGGCGCAGGTACGCGGCGATCAGCACCGCGAACACCAGGTCGAAGACGAGGATCGGCTCGACCACGGCCAGCGGCGCGTACTTCAGCGCGACCACCTGCAGGGCGAAGCCGATGACGGTGCCCAGGATGGCGATATCCCACAGCGGCTGTTGCACCAGGTCGAGCAGGATCTTCGGCGAGCCGGTCCGCTCCTGTTTGACCCGCTTGGTGCTGCGCTGTTCGGCCACGGACGTGACCCCGAAAACCAGCGCGGCCCCGACCGCTGCCGCTACCCCCGCCGCAGTGGACACAGGGTTAGCTTGCCCGGCCGTTGACCAGGCCATACCCCCCAGGCAGGTAGTTCGTTAGATCAGGCCGCGGGCGCGAAGCGCAGCCCGAGACCGAGCCGGCGCAGCACGACGCGGAACCACAGCGCGCAGCCCGCCGCCCCGGCGGCCAGCAGTGCCACCGTGGCCACGGTGGACAGCTCCAGGAACCTGGGCACCGTCTGGGTGGCCAGCAGCGCGCCCAGGGTGGCGCCCAGCAGCAGGAAGATGCCCGCCCAGACCAGGGTCACCCGCTGGAAGAAGCGGTTCAGCCCGGGCAGATGGCCAGGGTGGCGCAGCGCGATGACCTCGGCGGCCAGCTTGGCGCACAGCGGATTGGGCCCACGTGCCCCCAGCGCGAACAGGACGCACAGGGCCAGGTTGCCC
>Ga0335072_10010504_pt1 | contig 13320 bp, 9 predicted proteins | sample Lox_Sample_21_FD_206725 | JGI IMG/M metagenome (GOLD analysis project Ga0335072, IMG submission 206725) | Soil microbial communities from Loxahatchee National Wildlife Refuge, Florida, United States - Lox_Sample_2.1 | ecosystem: Environmental > Terrestrial > Soil > Wetlands | place: USA: Florida...
GCTACCTCTCGCTTGACCGCAACGCCGCCACGCTCTCCGGCGGCGAAGGCCAGCGCATCCGTCTCGCTACCCAGATCGGCTCCAAGCTGCGCGGTGTGCTTTACGTCCTCGACGAGCCCTCCATCGGCCTGCACCAGCGCGACAACAACCGGCTCATCCAGGCGCTCATACAACTGCGCGACCTCGGCAACACCGTGCTCGTCGTCGAGCACGACGAAGACACCATCCGCCACGCCGACTACGTCGTCGATCTCGGCCCCGGTGCCGGACGCCTCGGCGGCTTTGTCGTCGCCGAGGGCACACCCGAACAGATCATGGCCTCGCCCGACTCGCTCACCGGACGCTATCTCGCCGGAGCCGCAAGCATCCTGCATCGTCAAGAGCCCCGCCCCCTCACCGGCAAATGGATCACCGTCGCCGGCGCGCGCGAGCACAACCTCCAGGACCTCACCATCAAAATCCCGCTCGGCGTCATGACCGTCGTCACCGGCGTCAGTGGCAGCGGCAAAAGCACGCTCATTAACGACATCCTCTACCGCTCGCTGGCCAGGACGATCTACGGTTCGCGGGAAGAGCCCGGGGTGCACGAAGCAATCAAAGGCGCTGAGCAGATCGACAAGGTCGTGCGCATCGATCAGTCCGCCATCGGCCGAACGCCCCGCTCCAATCCCGCCACCTACACCCAGGTCTTCTCGCCCATTCGCGACCTTTTTGCCATGCTTCCCGAGTCGCGCGAGCGGGGCTACAAAGCAGGCCGCTTCAGCTTCAACGTCATGGGCGGCCGCTGCGAGGCCTGCCAGGGCGACGGCCAACGCCGCATCGAAATGAACTTCATGCCCGACGTTTACGTCCAATGTGAGGTGTGCAACGGCCGCCGCTACAACCAGGAGACGCTCGCCGTGAAGTTCCACGGCCACTCCATCGCCGACGTGCTCGACCTCACCATCGAAGACGCGCTCACCGTTCTCGCCGATGTGCCGCAGGTTCGCCAAAAGCTGCAAACGCTCGTCGACGTGGGCTTGGGTTACGTGCATCTCGGCCAGAGCGCCACCACGCTCTCCGGCGGCGAGGCGCAGCGCATGAAGCTCGCGCGTGAGCTCTCCAAGCGCCAGACCGGTCGCACTCTCTATCTGCTCGACGAGCCCACTACCGGCCTTCACTTCGATGACGTGCGCAAGCTTCTCGAAGTGCTGCACGCCCTCGTCGATCTCGGCAACTCGGTCATCATCATCGAGCACAATCTCGACGTCATCCGCAACGCCGACTGGATTCTCGACCTCGGCCCCGAGGGCGGGGAAGACGGCGGCCGCATCGTCGGCGAGGGCCGGCCTGCCAGAATCGCGGCAACGCCCGGCTCCTATACCGGCCAATTCCTCGCGCGATACTATACTTCGGCGGGCGGAAGGCTCGAGGAGCTCGACATGACTGAGGATTTGGCCGCGATGGAGGCCGCCGCAACCGCTGCGACCATCTCCGCCGACGGCAATCGCCCACCCGGCAACGGGTCTTCGAGCTCTGCTGCGACCGGCGCCGCGCCAGCGCGAGCCAAAAATCGCGCCTCCAACTCCAAGCCAGGGCCGCGCAGGAAAAAAGCGGTGCCCGCATGAGCACCCTGCCCGAAGAGCTTCCTCACGATCGCGAAGAGAATACCCAGGAAGAAAACTCAGGCGAGCATCGGCAGCCTGAAATGTGGCCCCTGCCGCCGTTGCCGGCCGAAGCGCAGCCGCTCGAAGTTGTGGAGCCTGCCGGTAGCACCGGCTGCACAGCGAACGAGCCACACATCGAGTCTGAATCCACCCTCGAATCGCCCGTAACTGGCGAAATTGAGCCGCCGCGCTTCCTTTTCGAAGCCGAGCCGCCGCCCGCGGAGCCGCCGCGAGTTCCGCACCTTGGCCATCTTGTTATCCTGGGCCTGCTCGCGCTCGGCGGTCTGCTCGCCGCCGGAGCGGCGATTCAGGTGGCGATTCACTTTCACCTCTTCGGCGTCGACTCCACAATCGAGGCCATGAGCGAGATCCACTACACCCTAGGCAGTATGGCGATCCTCTACCTGATCATGCTCGCCGGCTGCCTGCTCAGCTTCCCTCCCCTCTGGCATCGCCAATTCTTCACCGGAGTCTCCTGGCGCTGGGCCACCGCGCGCCGTTGGAGCCCCTTACTCGTCGGCGCAGCCTTCCTGTGCTTTCTGCTGGCCCTGCTCAACGGCTGGCTCATGCCCGGCCCCGAGGACGCACCCATCGACAAGATGTTTCGCATCCCCGGCGCCGCATGGCTCCTGTTCGCCTTCGGAGTCACCTTTGCGCCCTTCTTCGAGGAGCTGGTCTTCCGCGGATTTCTCCTGCCTGCCCTCTGCACGGCATGGGACTGGACGGCCGAGAAGCTGCGCGACAAGCCGCGCTCCCCGCTCGCCCCCGACGGAGCCCCGCGCTGGTCCCTCACCGCTATGATTGCCGGCTCCATCCTCACCAGCATCCCTTTTGCCGGCATGCACGCTGCGCAAACCGGCAACTCGCTGGGGCCATTCCTCTTGCTGGTCTGCGTCAGCCTGGTGTTGTGCACCGTCCGCCTTGCCACCCATTCTCTCGCCGCCAGCGTCCTGGTTCACGCCTCTTACAACTTCATGCTCTTTGCCCTCATGCTCTTCGGCACCGGCGGCTTTAAGCATCTCGAGAACATGTGACCCCCATTGTTCCAGGAATCCGGCCTCGCAACGGGAGATCCGGCCCCGGCATGTACGCCCGCCACATCACCCGATCCCCGGGGCCAAGAGATCGATGTGTGACGCCCGAACCTAGTCCCTGATCCCGGATTCCGGTTGCCCCCTCCGTCAGCCCTTTTCCCTGGACTATGGCGAGCTATACCTCGACCTTTTTCGCTCCGACCGTCGAGCTGCAGCTCGTCGGTTTCCAATTCGCCCCGGCTGCATTCCGCCGAGTTCCACCTCGCCGCTTCTCACGCCCAGCCCGGTCACTGACGACGGATCACTGCCCCATGTTCACTGCCCTGGGTTCTCTCGGACGCCGTGCCAATCCCCTCAGCCCATCGGTCCCTTAGTCCCTCCGTCCGTAGTCCCTTACAATCAACCCAATGATCTCCGACCGCCAGCAGCTTCTTTCCCTTCTCGCACGCATCAGCTTTCGACTCGGACAATTCAAGCTCTCTTCCGGCGGCACCAGCGACTATTACATCGACTGCCGTACCACGACGCTGCATGCGGAGGGCGGCCGTCTCGCCGGGCTGGCCGTGCTTTCGCTGCTTGAAGAGAGCCACATCGAAGCCGAGGCCGTCGGCGGCCTCACACTGGGCGCGGATCCCATCGTCTCCAACGTGGCAACCGCAAGTGCGTACCGCGCGCTCTCGAACCCCGCCGCGCCGCTGCTCAATGGCTTCATTGTGCGCAAGGCTGAGAAGGCGCACGGTGCCGGCCGCCGCATCGAAGGCTTCTGCCGCGAGGGTGCGCGTGTCGTCATCGTCGACGACGTCTGCACCACCGGCGCCTCCACCATCACGGCTATTGAAGCTGCTCGCGAAGCCGGCATGATGGTCGCCGCCGTCGTCTGCCTCGTCGAGCGCGAAGAAGCCAACGGCCGGCCGGCCGTCGAAGCGGCTGCCGCGAACGTGCCGTTCTTGCGCCTCTTCACCGCCAACGACGTCCGCGCCGAGCATGAGCGCCTGGGTGCTGCTGGATGAGCAAACGCAAAAAGGCCCCGGAGCGCTAACTCGGGGCCTCTTCTCTCTGCAATATGTAAAACTCGAAACTACCGTCCCGTGCCCGTCGTGGCGGCGGGTGCCGCAGGCTGCTGACTGCCCTTGTTGGTAAGCACCTGCACCTGCACCCGGCGGTTCTTCTGCCGTCCTTCGCGCGTGTCGTTGGGCGCCACGGCCTGGTCCTTACCTATGCCGATCAGGTAGAAGCGATGCGCGGGAATGGCATACTTCGACGCCAGGTATTGCACCACCGCATCGGCGCGGCGCTGGCTCAGGTCGTAGTTGTACTGCGCCGGTCCGGTCGAATCCGTCCCGCCCGTCACTTCCAGAATGTAGCTCTGCGTCTGCGCCAGCCGTGTCGCGAATGTGTCAAGCTGGGTTTGGTCGTCCTTCGTGAGCACCGCCTTATCGAATCCAAACGTCACAGTCACGTCGCCCACCTGCCGATAGTTGTCCAGCCCTTTCACCACACTGTCCAGTGTATCGGCGCGGTTTACCGCATCGTTGGCCGCCGTCTCGGCGTCGTTGGCCGCCTTGCCGGCGTTCTGCGCGTTCTGGTTCGCTGCATCGGCCGAGCTCTGCGCCTGCTGGATCCCTGTCTGCGCACGGCTGTCGACCTCTCGGATCTGACGACCATTCGCCGCGGTCTTATCCTCGAGCTGGCTGGTCTGCTCGGCCAGAGGCGTCGTTTGCGTATGCACCCAGTTCTTGGTGGCGCAGCCGGTGAGCCCCGCCATACCCAGCGCCGCGACGCCGATTGCAAATCCATATCTTGTCATAGTGCCGCTTTCTCCTTCCGGTGTGATGCCTAGAGCACAACCAGCCGATGCCTGAACACACCCGGCCCGGCCACACACTTGCCGTGCGGAACCTGTCATTCCGCTCCTGGAGAAGCTGCATCCGTGAGACCAAAGATAAATACCAGGTCAACTTCATGAAAATATTATAGTTACTCTCATGCAAGCCCTCCGCCAAAAGTGCCGCAGATCGTGTAGTTTTTACGCTGCGGCGTAAGGATTGCCGCGCGAATGTGCATCCACCAGGACCGCAAGACACCCGTAGACCGCTCGATGGCCTTTGTCCATCCCCGGTATCCTAGACAGTAGCGCGAAACGTGCTCACCCGCTCCCGTGGACCTCTCCGAGAAAATCCGCGTCTTGCCCACCCTGCCTGGCGTGTATCTCTACAAGAATGCCGACGGCGAGGTGATCTACGTCGGCAAGGCCAAGAATCTCCGCTCGCGGGTGCGGTCGTATCTGCTCGAAGCCAGCCAGGCCAACGCCAAAACCGGCTCGCTGATGCGCGAGGCCGTCGACATCGACTACATTCTCGTCGCCAACGAGCACGAAGCGCTAGCACTCGAAAACAACCTCATCAAGCAGCGCAAGCCGCGCTTCAACATCCTGCTGCGCGACGACAAAACTTACCCCTATGTGAAGCTCACGCTCGCCGACCGATATCCCAAGGTCTTCGTCACGCGACGCCTGCGCAGGGACGGATCCGCGTATTACGGCCCTTACTTTCCCGGCAACCTGGCCTATCGCGTGGCCGAGCTCATCCATCGCAGCTTTCTGCTGCCGAGCTGCAAGGTCGATCTGTCGCGCTACCATCCGCGCGCTTGCCTCGAGTACTACATTCATCGCTGCCTGGGGCCATGCGTCGAAGGTCTGACGACGCCCGAAGCGTATCAGGAGGCCGTGCGCGACGCGCAGCTCTTCCTTGAAGGCCGCCAGGTTGAGCTCGAGCGCACTCTTCGAATGCGGATGACCGCGGCCGCCGAAGCTGAGCACTTTGAAGCCGCAGCACGCCTGCGCGATCAGCTCTCTACCGTTCACCAGCTCCAGGAGAAGCAGCGCATCGCCACCGCCGAGCAGGACGATGACGCCGATGTTTTCGGATACCACTTCGAGTCCGGTTGCCTGGCGGTCAATCTCTTCCACGTGCGTGGCGGAAAGATCGTCGACCGGCGCGAATTCTTCTGGGAAGACCTTGCCGACCTGATGGAAGCCGCAGAAGACGGGGATCAGGGGACAGAGATCTGCGAACAAGAAGAACCTTCGCCCGTCATCCTGAGCGAGTCGCCGCAGCGACGAGTCGGAGGATCTCCGGTTGCCTCCACAGGACCCGATGGTGCCCCAAGCCACTCTGTTGGGACCTCGGAAAGCTCAAATGCAGGCCATTCCGCCTTCCACGCCTCCGCCATCTTCTCCGCGCTGCTCAAGCAACTCTACATCGACCAGCAATATGTGCCTCGCACGATCCTCCTCCCGGTCGACTTCGACGACCGCGAATCTCTCTCCGCGCTGCTCGCCGAACGCACCGGTCATCGCATCGAGATCGCCGTCCCCCAACGGGGTGAGAAACGCTCGCTTGTCGACCTCGCCGGACAAAACGCCAAACAATCGTTCACGCAGCGCTTCCGCGTCCTCGAGCCCTCGCGCAAGGCCATCCAGGAGGCGCTGGCCGACACGCTGATGCTCCCCGAGCTGCCCCGCCGCATTGAATGCTTCGACATCTCGCACATCCAGGGCGCGGAGACGGTTGCGTCGATGGTGGTGTGGGAAGACGGCAAGATGAACAAGGCCGCTTACCGCAAATTCAAGGTGATGACCGTGCTCGGCGTGGACGATTTTGCGTCCATGCGCGAGGTGGTCGCGCGCCGCTACCGGCGCATCCTCGAGAACTGCGGCAACGCCGCTGCACGCGGCCTGCCAACTCTCTCCCAGGCACAAAAGCCGGGCGCCCCAGGTCCCTTTGCCGGGACCTGGGAAAGCACGAACGCCGAACCAGCCGCTTTGAAGGGGCACGACTTCAGTCGTGCCGAGAACGACGCCAAATCGGACGGGGCTTTAGCCACTGACGCAAGACCGTCGAAAAGCAAAGAACCCGCCACCATGCCGTCGCTCATCCTCATCGACGGCGGCCTGGGCCAGCTCCATGCCGCGGCCGAAGCTCTCGAGTCGCTGGGCATCACTTCGCAGCCGCTCGCCTCGATTGCGAAAAGAGAAGAGGTGATCTACCTCTACGGCAGCGAGCAGGACCCCATCGTCCTCGATCGCCGTTCTCCGGTGCTGCATCTCGTCCAGATGATCCGCGACGAGAGCCATCGCTTCGCGGTCGGCTACCATCGCCAGCGCCGCACCATGCGCGACCGCGACTCCGAGCTCCTGAACGTTCCCGGCGTCGGCGCGCAAACACGCCAGCGCCTGCTCACGCACTTCGGCAGCCTTCGCGACGTGCAGCAGGCCACGGCCGAGTCGCTGGCCGCCGTGGTCTCGCGCAAAACCGCCGACGCCATCTGGCGGTATTTTCATGAGACGCAGCCGGCCAACCGATAGGCATCAAGGATGGCATCATTTGATGCTATTATCGATGCCTGGAGGTTCCATGCGCACGACAATTGCACTGGACGATGAATTGGTCGAGCGTGCCCAGGAGTTCACCGGAATCGCCGAGAAATCTGCTTTAATACGCGCGGCCCTCAAGGCGCTAATTCAGCAGGAGGCCGCACGCCGTCTCGCTGCCCTGGGCGGCACAATGCCGGAACTTGAAGACATTTCTCGCCTGCGGGCCGACAACTTGTGATCCTGGCAGACACGTCCATCTGGATCGGCCACTTCCGATCGGCGATTCCGGAATTGCAGCTTCTGCTCGGCGGCAATCAGATTGCGATGCATCCATTCGTCATCGCAGAACTCGCTCTCGGATCCTTGCGCGATCGGGCAAGGACGCTCCTCTATCTCGATCTGCTTCCGCAGGCTCCCGTCGCACAGCTCTGTGAAGTACGAAACATGATCGAGGCTCGTGCTCTCTACTCAAAGGGAATCGGCCTCACCGGCGCACACCTCATCGCGTCCTGTCTTCTCACCCCTGGAACGCCACTGTGGACGAGAGACGCCGCACTGGTGAAGGCGGCCGCTGCCTCCGGCATTCCCATCATGCCCGCGTTGGCCGGGGGGCCGAATCCATAAGCAGCAGGCAGCCGAATGAAAGCGTAACCGCGCAGACCGCAATGCGGTCCAATCCGTGTGGATCGCCGCGACCGCCCGGCCCGGATTTCGCTTCGATGCTACGATATTGGCCAAGGAGGACCCTTGAAACTCCCGACCTTGCTCCTTCTATCTTTCGCCGCAAGCCTTGCCGCCGCCCAGCAGCCGCGCGACACCGCGCGCCCGGCCTACGACGGCTCCGCCTCGCCCGACGCGCCGACCAGGATTTACATCGACCAAAGCTGCCGCATCCTGCCCTCCGCAAATCCCGTCCTTCCCGGCAAGAAGGACAAACCCTTCAGCGATCCCGCCATCTGTCACCTGGAAACCGTGAACACCTCCAACCACATCGAGGAAAAGATCGTCGGCAACGAGCTCTATCGCAGCCGCGTCTACATCGCCGAGCAGGAATTCGTCCTCCAGAATATTGCCGACGGCCGGGCGGAGTTTATCGTCCAGGTCCCGGTCAACTCCGACTGGGTCATCGACTCCGATCCGCAGCCCGTCAGCACCCAAGGGGACATCGCGATCTTCCCCGTCTACGCCCAGCCAGGCGAGATCGTCCGCCTGCACGTCGGTATGCGCCACACCCAGCCTCTGAAGACGAAGACGCTCAGCGATTAGAGGGCTTGGATTTCCGGGTCCCGGAAGTTAATAGCAGATCTTCGTCCGCCCTCGGGCTCATGCTACTCTCACTTTCAACCGCATGAGCCACGCGCTTCCTCAGCCCCTCCCGCAGAACTCCGCCGCAGATCTCCAGGCCGGGCCGCGCGATCTGCCCCGCGTGCTGGGCGCGAGCCAGGCCACGGCCATCGTGGTCGGCACCATCATCGGCAGCGGCATTTTTCTCGTTCCCCGCGAGATGATGCAGGACGTCGGCTCGTCGGCGCTCGTCTATCTTGCTTGGATCGTCGGCGGACTGCTCTCGCTCTTCGGCGCCATGACTTACGCCGAGCTCGGCGCCATGCTGCCCTACGCCGGCGGCGAGTATGTTTACCTGCGCGGAGCCTATGGCGACACAACGGCATTCCTTTACATGTGGACATGGTTCGCCGTGGCCAAGCCCGCTTCCATTGCGGCCGTAACCGCGGGCCTGGCGCGCACCCTGGGCGTCTTCGCCGCCTTCCACTGGCTCGGCGACCGCGTTCCCGGCACCGGCGGAGTGCTGCTCTGGTCGCAGATCTTCGCCATCACCCTCACCTGGCTGATCACGGGCCTCAACTATCTGGGCATAAAAAGGGCCGCCGACTTCCAGCTTGTCTTCACCATTCTCAAAGGCGTGCTCATTCTCATCGTCGCCGTTTTTTGTTTCGCGTCGGCTGCAGGATCTTGGTCGAACTTCTCTACGTCGCTGGCAGGCGCGACGAGTGGGTTTGGCGGCTTTATGGCCGCGCTCATCGCCACGCTCTGGGCCTATGATGGCTGGAACGACCTGACCATGGTGGCTGGCGAAGTGAAACGGCCCGGCCGCAGCCTGCCCATTGCCCTCATCGGCGGGCTGTTCATCGTGGGCGCGCTCTTCATGGCCACCAATGCAGCCATCCAATACATTCTTCCGGCCGCACAGATCGCCGCCAGCGACCGGCCCGCGGTGGCTGCGCTCACTGTGGTCGCCGGCCACCGAGGCGCGGCCTTCGTTGCCGCCGCCATGGCTCTGAGCATCTTCGTCACGCTCAACGGGACCATCATGTCCGGCGCTCGCATTCCCTTCGCCGCTGCCCGCGACAAGCTCTTTTTCCACGGTTTCGCGCACATCCATCCGCGCTGGCAGTCGCCGTCAACATCGCTCGTGGTGCAGGGGCTGTTGTCGACGGTTCTGCTCGTCTTCCTCAGCAAGTTCCAGCAGTTCTTTGAGCTCGCCGTCTTCGCCGAGTGGCTCTTTTACATGCTTACGGCGACAACGGTCTTCGTTTATCGCCGCCGCCGGCCCGATCTCGATCGGCCCTATCGCGTCTGGGGCTACCCGTCGCTGCCAGCCATCTTTGTCATCTGCGCTGCCGTCGTGCTTGTTTCCAGCTACAGCAGTAACCTCAAAGGCTCGCTCCTCGGAACCGCGCTTATTCTGCTCGGGCTGCCCGTTCTCTGGTTCGTGCGCAAACACTACCGGACGGCGTAGAATTCCATCAAATCACCTCCGGGCTGAACACCTGCTGTATTCCCTGATCCTGCGTTGCGCTTGAGCACGATGGAGCTTGCCGGCGCAGCCCCGGGAATCGACGCGCGAACATTGAGTTCGCGTTCTGTAGCTGTGCCTCAGTGCACTTACCGGCCCGACATTGACGGCCTGCGCGCGTTCGCCATTCTGAGCGTGGTGCTGCATCATGCCGGCCTCCCGTTCCTCACCGGCGGATTCACGGGTGTCGACATCTTCTTCGTCATCTCCGGTTATCTCATCGGCGGACAGATCTTCGCTGAGCTGCGCAGCGGGAAATTCGTCTACCTGCGCTTCTATCAACGACGCGCCAAACGCATCCTGCCTGCGTTTTTCGCCGTTGTCGCCTTCACCCTCGCGACCGGTCTCGCTCTGCTCTCGCCCGCCGACATGGCAAAGCTCGCCCGCTCGGCCTTCGCCGCCACGCTCTCGTCCGCGAACATTCTCTTTTGGCACGGCGCCAACTACTTCGACGCGCGCAATGAATTGAACCCGATGCTCATGACGTGGTCGCTTGGCGCAGAGGAGCAGTTCTACGCCGTCATTCCACTCCTGCTCGCCCTGCTGGTTCGCATGCGCCGCAAAAGTTCGCTTTCCGTCATCCTGATTTTCTCAGTGCTTTCATTCTCCTTCGCATGGGCAGCGCTGGTTCGCGATCCTGCATTTGCGTTCTACATGCTCCCGGCGCGCGCGTGGGAACTCGGGATCGGTGTTGCACTGTCAATCGCTGAACTCGACATCCATCGCAAAGGCCTTGCGCCGCGGCTCTGTCAATTGGCGAGTCCTGCCGGCTTGGCATTGATGCTCGTGCCGCTGTTTCTGCTCACCCGAGAATCGCCATTCCCCGCTCCCGCTGCGCTTCCTTCCGTACTGGGCGCGGCGCTCTGCATTGCAGCGCCGGCAACCTGGTTAAACCGCAGGCTTCTCTCATTCGTACCGCTTGTCTTCATCGGCCGCATCTCCTACTCCTGGTATTTGTGGCATTGGCCGCTTCTTTCGTTCCTGCACATTCTGTGTGGAAGCCAACCGCCGCGCATCCTTTCGTTGCTCTCGATCGCAGCATCCTTCGTCCTCGCGGCACTCTCTTATCGGTACATCGAGCAGCCTTTCCGCCGCTCGCCGCGCGCTCCGGCTCCGCTGTTGCGCCGCTACGCGGCGGCTGCCGGCGCCGCGCTTGCCGTTTGCGCCGTGATCTGGCTCAGCCGCGGCGTCCCGCAGCGATTTCCGTCCCTTGGACGCCTGGAGCAGGAACGCGCGGTGATCGCATCCGACCCCTGTCTGGCAGACGAAGGCATCAGCCGCCCCAACGTCTCCACAAACTGCATCCAAGGATCCGCCAGACCGCAGGTGGTGGCGATCTGGGGCGACAGTCACGCAGCCGCGCTCGCGCCGGCGCTGCGATCGCTTGCCAACGCGCAGGGCTATGGCTTCATCGAAATGGCCAAGGCGTCTTGCCCTCCCGTCGTTGGAGCAGCGCACTTCATTCCTCGCCATCCGCAGCTCGCGGCCGAATGTTTTCAATACGGTTCGGGGGTTTTCGGACAGATCAGGCAGAACCCGCGCATCCGCGTCGTGATTCTGAGCGCCGCGTGGGCGGGATATCTGCACAGGAACTGGCAGGACGGATGGATGGTCGGTCCGCAAAACGACCGAATGCCCCCGCCGGGCGCTGCGCGCGATCTCCTGGCTAATTCTCTCGCCGAATCGATCCGATCACTGATTGCCTCAGGAAAGCGTGTGATTCTCTTCAACGAAGTGCCTGCGTTCGGCTTCGAGCCGATGGCTCGAATCTGCGCAGCGCGAATCCCGGCGCGGCGCGTGCTTGCGGCGTGGTTCGGTGTAAAGAGCGCAGACGACACGGGCACAGCGTGGCCCCAAAACAGCGCTGACGCTGCTTCAATAAGCTCGCTCTTGCGAAGTGTCGCGGCCAGCGAACAGGGAGTCGAACTGGTCGACCCGGGCGCACAACTGTGCGATGCGGCTGGCGAGTGCGCGTATCGCATCGGCGACCGCCTGCTTTATCTCGATAACAACCATCTAACACCGGCGGGCGCGCAGTACGCACTGCGGAGCTTCCGCCTTCCAACGATAGAACTCACGGCAGCGGGTGGGGGGCGCGAACCATGACCACATCGCGCTCCATTGCCCCCAGTCGCGCCTACCGCCCCGACCTCGACGGCCTGCGCGCGCTGGCCATCCTGAGCGTCATGCTCTACCACGCCCGCGTGCCGCATCTCACCGGCGGCTTCACAGGCGTCGATATCTTTTTCGTGCTCTCGGGCTATTTGATCGGCGGCCAGATCTACGCTGAACTGCGCGGCGGCAAATTCAGTTTTGCGCGCTTTTATCAGCGCCGCGCCAAACGGATTCTTCCCGCATTTCTCGCGGTGCTGGCGTTCACGCTGGCGGCAGGCATGGTCCTGCTTTCTCCGGCCGAAGCTGCCGATCTCGGGCGCTCCGCACTCGCCGCTGCGCTCTCGACATCGAACATCCTATTCTGGGGAACCACGAATTACTTCGCCGGCAAAAGCAGCTTGAATCCTATGCTGATGACCTGGTCGCTCGGCGTAGAAGAGCAGTTCTACGCCGTGATTCCGCTGCTGATGCTCTGTCTGGCGCATTGGCGGCGCCGCTTGATTCTCCCCGCCGCCTTGTTCGTTTGTGCGGTTTCGTTCGCACTCGCCTGCGCCGAGCTCGGCACCCATCCAATGTTCGTGTTCTATCTGCTTCCCACGCGGGCGTGGGAGCTTGGAGCGGGCGTCGCGCTGGCGATCGCGGAACAGGATCGTGAAAAAATCCTATTCCCGTCTTTGCTCATTCAATCAACGAGCCTCGCCGGCCTCGGACTGCTGCTGGCGCCGATCTTCCTGCTCAGCGCGCAAACGCCGTTTCCCGGCCCGGAAGCATTGCCGTCGGTCCTGGGAGCGACGCTCCTCATCGCCACACCGACAAGCTGGATCCATCGCGCCGCGCTTTCGTCGAAGCCGCTCGTGTTTGTCGGCAGGATCTCTTACTCGCTCTACCTTTGGCATTGGCCGTTGCTGGCGTTGCTTCACATCGAATACGGTGCTGATCCACCGCGAACCGCACGCTTCGCCGTCACCGCTCTTGCATTCGCCGCTGCCGTTGTCTCGTACTATCTCATCGAGCAGCCCTTCCGATGCACGCGCAGCTTGCCGGTCCCGCTGCTGCGGCGCTATGCAGCCGCATGCGCCATCGCACTTGCGGTTTGCAGCGCCATCTGGCTCAGCCGCGGCGTGCCATTCAGGTTTCCTGAGCTTGCGCGAATGGAACAAGCCGGCGCGCTGCTGGCAAGCGATCCCTGCCTTGCCGGCTATGGCGTCGACACACTCAATCTTTCGCCATCCTGCTTGCAAAGCTCCGCCCCACCGCAAGTGGCGGAAGTGGCGGTCTGGGGCGACAGCCACTCCGCCGCACTCGCGCCGGGGTTACGCGCCGCAGCCCTCGCGC
>Ga0335072_10010506_pt1 | contig 13319 bp, 5 predicted proteins | sample Lox_Sample_21_FD_206725 | JGI IMG/M metagenome (GOLD analysis project Ga0335072, IMG submission 206725) | Soil microbial communities from Loxahatchee National Wildlife Refuge, Florida, United States - Lox_Sample_2.1 | ecosystem: Environmental > Terrestrial > Soil > Wetlands | place: USA: Florida...
GATCACTGGATTAGAAAGCGTGTCAGCAATGAGCCCCTGCCGCTCGCGACCAGCGGTGAGTTAGTGACCGTAGGGGGCGTTCCGGCCAGTGATCGCGATCTTGGCCTCGCATATGCGCAGATGGCTGTGCGGGGTGATGTGGAGGCAGGGAAGCGGGCCCTGCAACTGCTGCAGAGGGCAGAGACAGAAGACGCTCAGGCCGGGCAGGATCACGAACTGCACGCGCAATTGGGATTTCTCGAACAGGTCTCGGGTGACACGGGCGAGGCTGTGGTGGAGTATAGAAAGGCGCTCGAAGATGAGCCCTACGATGCATTGGCCGGCGGAGATCTGGCTCTGATTGCGGCGCAGCGCAAAGACTACGCGGACGCGATTCGCTTATGGCAAAGCGTCGTCCAGCACGATCCTACCCAGGCGCGGGCCGCTCTGAACCTGGCCATTGTGGAATGTGGTGAAGGCAAGGAGGCGGCCGCGCTGGATGTCGTGGAGCGCCTGCAGGAATTTTCACCCGATGAAGCGCGTGCACGGGAGATGGAGCGGCGGCTGAAATCGGGGAGCTTGAAGTGTCCGTCCAGATGATTCAGATTTGCTATAGGCAAAGTGGCCTCGATGCAGGCGAGCAAGAGGGTAGCCGGACAAGTGGTTGGAGGGTCCGCAGCAACACCTCCTCATCTTGCCGACAGGGCAATCGAGAGGCAGACCTTCGCCGCTGACGGGACAGATGGAACTTCTAGTTGGCTGAAAAGTCAACCATTTGGCTGAGTTGAGGGCCGGCCAAAGAGTCCTGCTCAATCGATTGATCAGATGCGGTACAGTCTGCGGGAAGGCTCCTTCAAGGCATCCATTAAATGGAAATTATGTCATAACAATAATTGTTTGTTTCTCAATATTTGTCTTAATGAATCCCCCACCGAGTTGACCGTGGCCCCTCGTTGCCGAGGAGCCTGAAGGGCTTGAGAAGCGTCACGTGTCTTAAAGTAAATCGCTTTATGTAATAGAGATAGAAGGGTCAATCTGCTCAGGGAGGGTCGTGAAGGGGCGCGAAAGCAAAGTCTGAAAAGGCTTACATCTATTGATATGTCGTTTTGGGCACACGTTTGCGGATTTTCTCGTCCGGGAGCGTTGACAGCGCCAACTGACTTTGGATATTGTTTCGATTTGCTCCGGAGTTTGCATTTTTTGCACTCAGTAAAAGTTGTCCTTTAGAGGCAGCGACACCGGATCTTTTCGCGAGCCCGCCAACGCGGCGGGGGAGCCTGGCAAGCCGACTAGCCGCAACACACCTGCCAGCCGGCAGACAACTAGAAGTCAACAGAAAACACAGGACCATTTTTCAGGAGACCGCATGAACAGAATGTTGCGTACAGCACTTGTGCTGGCGTTATTCGCCTGCGCAGGTTTGCTCTTTTCCGTGCCGGCCAGTGCGCAATCGATCTATGGATCGATCTTCGGCACTGTTTCCGATTCCACCGGGGCCGCTATTCCCAATGCGACGATTACGGTGACGGACGTCTCGAAGGGGACTATCGTCACGGCCACGTCGAATGCTTCGGGAGACTACAGCGTTCCGCACCTTATCCCCGACGTTTACAACCTCAAGGTAACGGCCAAGGGCTTCAAGGCCTTCGAGGCTACGGGCATTTCGGTGCTCGCCGATACGGCGCCGCGCATCGATCCCACGCTCGAAGTCGGCGCAGCCAACACGACCGTGACGGTAACGGCTGACTCTCAGCCGCTGCTCAAGACCGATCGCGCCGATGTGGCCACGGTCTTTGACCAGCAGCAGGTTTCGAGCCTGCCCGTCGGCGATCAGAACTTCACCAACCTCCAGCTTCTGCTTCCGGGCGCACAGCTTCTGGGCTGGTCGCACGCGGCCGATGAAAACCCGCAGGGTTCGCGCCAGATTCAGGTAGATGGCCAGGCCTTCGGCGGCACGGCTTTTGAGCTGGACGGCACCGATAACCAGGACCCGATTCTCGGCATCATCGTCATCAATCCGACCATGGACGCGGTGACTGAGACCAAGATCACCACGCAGAACTTCGACGCTGAGCTGGGCAAGGCGGTTTCCGCGGTTGTGACTGCGCAGACCCGTTCGGGCACCAACACCTTCCACGGCGACATCTACGACTTCCGCACCGGCAACGCCAATCTGGCGCGCGATCCATTCAGCCAGCCGCCGACCGCGGGCTCAATTCCGCCGGGATTGAAAAACCGCCTGGGCGGATCAATCGGCGGACCGATCCTGAAAGACAAGGCCTTCTTCTTCTTCAACTATGAAGGTCAGCGTCAGAAGGTAGGAACGGCAGCGACCGACACGCTTCCGACCAATCTCCTGACCGAGACGGCGCTGGGCAACGAAGTTGGACCGAGCGGGATTGCAGGCGCTGATTTCAGCGAATACGAAACCGCCCTTGGGGCCTCCGGCATCATCTACGACAACTCGGGAGCGACTCCGGTCGCATTTACGAACAACGTCATTCCTACGGGGATGCTCTCGCAGCAGGCGCTGGCATTGTTGACGATTCTTGAGCCCTACACGAAGGGTATTGCGGAGACATCTGATTCCGCGAACGTGCACAACCTCGATAAGAACTTCAACGAGTCAGGCACGGGTCTGTTTAACAGCAATCAGTGGACGGAGCGCGTGGACTACGCACTGAGCCAGACGATGCATGCCTTTGAGCGGTTTTCGAGGTTTACCGATACGCTCTCCGGCGCCGTGATGTTTGGCGAAGCGGGTGGACCGGGATTCGGCATCAACAACTACGGCGGCAACTCGACCGGAGCGAACGACAGCCTCGCCTCGGGCATGGACATCGCCATCAATCCGAAGCTGCTGACCGACTTCCGGTTGGCATATTACCGGTACAACGTGATCGACTCGAAGCACGATCAGAGCGCCGAGTTCGCCAACACTCTGGGCATTCCGAATATCAATCTGGGAACCTATTTCACGGGTGGCTCGCCTGGCTTCCACTTCGACAACGTTCCAGGTGGCGGTGGCGGAACCCAGGGCAATCCGGTGTACGGCGACGGCCTGGGCATCAACCGCTGCAACTGTCCTCTGACAGAACGGGAAGACCAGTTCCAGATCGTGAACAACTGGACGAAGATCGTGGGCAACCACACCTTCAAGGCTGGACTTGATCTCCGCTACGGCCGGAACCTCCGCGTTCCTTCAGATAACGACCGCGATGGGCAGATGAACTTCACAGCGGGTCCGACATCCAACCAGCTGCTGAGTACCCAGGGTGGCCTCAGCTTTGCCTCCTTCATGCTGGGCGAAGTGAGCAGCTATAACCGTTACGTCTCCGTTTCAACCAACGCCAAGGAATTCCAGAAGCGCACCTTCTTCTATGGACAGGACACCTGGCGTGTGACCCATAAGCTGACCGTGAATTACGGATTGCGGTGGGAGCTCTACTTCCCCGAAACCGTTAATGCGGCCGGCAATGGCGCTTTGATGAACATCAACGACGGCTATCTGCACGTAGCTGGAGTGGGTGGAATCGGCTCGAACATGGGCTGGACGATCAGCAAGGACAAGGGACTTGCGCCTCGCGCAGGCGTTGCCTACCAGCTGAACGATAAGACTGTCATTCGCGCAGGCTATGGGCGCAGCTTCGACACCGGCGTCTTCGGCTCGATCTTCGGTCATACCGTGACGCAGAACCTGCCCGTCCTCGCCAATCAGCAGATCAACCAACCGACAACGACAACCGCAGCATTCTTGATGTCCGATGGGCCTACGACCTACACATTCCCGTCGGTCCCCTCGAATGGCCTGCTGCCGAACCCCGGTTCGCAGGTTTCTTCGAAGGTCCGTCAGAACCCGCTTACGTTCCCGTCGATCGACGCGTGGAACCTGGCGGTGGAGAGAGCTCTCACTCCAACGCTGAGTTTGACGGTTGCTTACGTGGGCAACAAGGGCACGCACACGCTGGGTGACGGTGACGGCAACAGCACGAACCCGAACGAAGCGGCAGTCAACTTGCCGTCCACCTACGGCATCGGCGGGCAGGCACTGCATTACGACCCAACGGTACCGTCGAACACGATCGCTTCCAACGGTGGCGTTTCCACGACCAACTTCCTGCAGCGGTATTATGCGTTCAGCCTGCCAGCCTGCCAGGACTCCAATTACGTGACACCCAGCGAACCGCTTGTGACCTCGGGCATGTGCGGCTGGACCAACAGCATTCAGTTCAATGGCGACAACCAGAACACTGAGTTCGACGCTCTGCAGGTCACCCTGGCTCAGCAGTACGCCAAGGGGCTTGCCTACACGGCCAACTTCCAGTGGGCAGGCGCCTGGGACGAGCAGACGGGTTACTACACCTGGGATCACAACATTACCCACGGGCGCGACAGCAATACGCGCACCAAGCAGTTCACGATGTACGGAAGCTATGACCTGCCGTTTGGCAAGGGCAAGCAGTACGCTTCAAACATCAACCATGCAACGGATCTTCTGATCGGCGGCTACCAGTTGAGCGCAGTGATCAACTGGGCGGGCGGCCTGCCATACACCCTGAGCTATAACGAGTCGGGAACCAACGTTCCAGGCAGCGCGCCTAACTGGCCGAGTTCATCCGGCAAGCGAATGAAGACCAGCCTCACAGGATATGTTCCCAACGGAAGCGGCACGGGCTCGCGGAAGTTCTACGACGCTCAGACGACAGACCTGATCACGGATCCGGGCACCGGAGTGTTTACAAATCCAGGACTGGATACGATCGGCAACGTGGGCCGCAACACCTACTTCGGACCGACCTTCTTCACTTCAGATATGGCCATCACCAAAGGCTTCAATATCTGGGAGAGTGTCGAAGCCAAGTTCCGGATGGACGCGTTCAACGTCTTCAACCACATCAACCCAGGTAACCCTGGCGGCAACATCGAGTCCACTGGCACGATCTCGTCGGAGGCGGCGGGCTGTTTCCCGAACGCAAGCTGCGGTCCGCGTCAGCTGGAATTTTCCATGCGCTTGCAGTTCTAACGAAGCGCGAGGAGCCGCAACAAACCTTGAGGGGAGCTCAGGCTCCCCTCAATTTTTTGCGTCCGCATGGCGGTTGCAGCACGCATTGCCGCGTTCTTTCGCGCACGGCGCATCTGTTCCAGCGAGTTAAACTTTCCACAGCGGATGTCTCATGGTACGCGCATTCTTAGTTCTATTTTTGTCGGGTGTTATAGCGGCTTCAAATTGCGCACAGACACCTCAAAGCACAGAGGCTGCCGGCGCCACGCAGCCTCCGACCTTCGCATCTGCCAAAGAGCTTGCAGGCAAAGGACGCCTCGATCAGGCGCTGGCGCAGCTCGACCAGCTTGCTGCGCAAACACCGGAGCCGCCGGGAGTGGAGCGGCTGCGCGGCATCATCTTCTATCAGAGACAACAGTTTCCTGAGGCGATCGCCGCCTTCACCAGGGCCGCTGCCCAGGACCCGAAAGATCGCGAGTCGATTGAGATGCATGGCGTGAGCCTGTTCCGGCTCGGTCATGTGCAGGAGGCGATTCCTTTTCTCGAAAAGGGGCGTGCACCGGTGCAGAGCGCAAACGTCGACCCCGACTACGTGCTCGCTCTTTGCTATGCCGATGTGCAACGTTACGATGACTCGCGCCGCGCGTTCGCGGCACAGTTTGGTTTCGCTCCTGATTCAGCCCAGGCGCATCTGTTGGCCGGGCGTCAGTTTCTGCGCCGGGAGCTTCGCGAGCAGGCAGGCGTGGAAGCTTCCAAGGCGCTGGCCCTCAATCCGAACCTGCCGCTCGCCCATGAGTTGCTGGGAGAGGTTGCGTTGGCGCATGGAGACGCCGCTGGGGCGGTGCGGGAGCTGGAAGCAGAACGGAAGATCAACCCGCTCGAGCCCGATCTGTATGACCGGCTCGGCGATGCCTATCTTCGAACGGGCCAATACACGCTGGCGCAACAGGCGCTTGATCGCGCGGTGCTGTTGGAGCCCAGCGCAACCGGACCCTACATCCTGCTGGGCGAGGCCTTTCTCCGGCAGAGCGACCCAATTCAGGCGTTGCAATACCTGAATCACGCGGTGCAGATGGATCCGAATAACTACATTACCCACAACCTACTGGGCCAAGCCTACAAAGCCATTGGACAACTCCAGACCGCGAATCGCGAGTTCAAGACCGCCGTGGAGCTGCAGCATCCTCAACAGGACACGGTGCGGTGAGGCAGACGATGCGCGCAGGCCGAAGTCTTTTCCTCGTGGGAATTTGCCTTTTGACGACGTCGGCCGCATTTGCCCAAAGCAATGCGGCGCCGAGCAAGGAGCCTTCCAGGTTGCGCGCTGCCGATGCGGCTTTTCGCGAGGGGTTCGCCGCGCAACAGGCCGGCAAACTGAAGCTCGCGGGCGAGAAGTTTACTGAGGTGGTGAAGCTTGCGCCGAAAATTGCAGAGGGCCATGAAGCCCTGGGCGTAGTTCTGTTGATGCAGGGAAAGACAACGGAGGCAATCGCCGAGCTGCAGATCGCGGCGCAGCTTGAGCCTGCCAATGAAGGCAATGAGGCTAATCTTGCCTCGGCGTACCGGCAGGCCGGTCAGGAGGCCAAAGCGATTCCTCATTTTGAGGCGGCGGTGCGGGCGGCGCAACAGCCCGGGCATAAAGCCCTGGACGCGGGCTTTTACGATGCCTATGGTCGTGCTCTCGCTTCCATGGGCAGACTCAATGACGCCACAAAGCAGCTGTTGACTGAAGAAAGCCTGACGGGTCCGCGTGCCGATGTTGAAGATGCGATCGGGTCGCTTTACGCGCGGCAGCAGGAATGGGATAAAGCGCGCGAACGCTTTGAGCGTGCGCTGACTCTGGATTCAACTTATACGCGCGCCCGCGTGCATCTCGGCGTGGTATATCGTCAGCAGCACGATCTCGCCCACGCACTGTCGACCCTTGAGCCCGCTGCCGCCGCAAATCCGCCCGATGCAAACGCTCTTGCCGAATACGGCCGCGCACTGGCTGCCGCCGGCAAAGACGATGAGGCGATCGGACAGCTTCAACACGCGCTGAAGATCGATCCAAAGCTGCCTGGCGCTGCCCTCGATCTTGCCATGGCGTTGCAGCGTCTCGGGCGCCAGCAGGAGGCGATTCCCTTGTTTCAGCAGGCGCTCGCAGACGATCCGAAGAATGCGAGCATCCTGACGAACCTGGGTCTTGCGCTCACACTTACAGGCAAGGCGAACGAAGCCCTCGCCAGCTTCAAGCAGGCCCTCACCGTCGACCCTAAAAGTGCGGTCATTTACAAAGACCTTGGCGTTGCGCATATTCAGCTCTCCGCGTTTGACGAATCGATCGATGACTTCAAGAAAGCTTTGACGCTGGAGCCAAACGACCCGCAGCTGCATTACGACCTCGGGCTTGCATACAAGTTCAAGGACCAGTTCGACGATGCGATCGCGGAGCTGCGCACGGCGGGCAAGATGGATCCGACGCTCCAGGACCCGCCGTACACGCTGGGCATTCTGTTGATGCAGATGGGTAAGCTCGACGATGCCGTTGTCGAGTTGAAGAAGGCGGTCGCGCTTCGCCCGGAGAGCGGCGACGCATGGGCGATCCTGGGCAGCACGCTCAAGCAGGACTCGCGCTTGCCAGAGGCCGCCGATGCGCTGCGCAAGGCGATTCCCTTGCTGCCCGGCCAGCCAGGCCCGCGCGTCACGCTCGCAGGGGTTCTTGCAGAAGAGGTCGCGGAGTTAAGCACGCAGGCCGATGCAGCGGACGCGGCCGGCGACACGCAGAAGGCCGAGCAACTCCGCGCCCGGATGAAGGACCTGCGAGGCCAGGTGACTGAACTGCGCCGTGAGGGCGCGGAACTTGCCCGCAGCGCGGTCAACCGCCAGCGCGCCAACTTCGCCATGAATGCCGGCAATCAGCTGATGCTGCGCGGCCAGATTGCCGATGCGATCGCGCGCTATCAGGAATCGATCGCGGCCGATCCAACGTTCGCAACGCCGCACAACCAGCTTGCGATTGCCTATGAACAGCAAGGGCGCGGCGAGGATGCGGCTGCTGAGCGAGCGAAGGCGGCGGAACTGGAAAAGACCAAGTAGAATGGGGCTTCACCATTGAGGGGGATTGATGGGGAACCTCATATCACAGACCTTGCGCCCGGCATGGCGCGCGGCATTCATCTTGCTGTTCTGCGCATTGGCTATGCCGTCGCTGCGGGCGCAGCAGCGCTGGACTGAAGCAGAGGCTGACGCCTGGTATGCCAGGCAGCCGTGGCTCGTGGGCGCCGACTTTCTGCCATCGACGTCGATCAACGAACTTGAGATGTGGCAGGCAGACACCTTCGACGCAACCACCATTGATCGCGAACTCGGATGGGCCGAAGGCATCGGCATGAACACGATGCGCGTCTTCCTGCACAACCTGGTCTGGCAGCAGGATCCGCAGGGTTTTCAGAAACGCATCAATGAATTTCTTGCGATTGCGGCCCGGCACCATATCCGGCCCATCTTCGTCCTCTTCGATTCATGCTGGGACCCGCGGCCTGTGCTTGGTCCGCAGCATCCCCCCATACCCGGCGTGCACAACTCCGGATGGGTACAGGCTCCTGGCTCGGCGATCCTTCAGGCCCCGGCGAGATACCCGGAACTTGAGGAGTACGTGAAGGGAGTGGTCGGCGCCTTCGCCAGCGATCCGCGCATTCTCGCCTGGGACGTGTGGAACGAACCAGACAACACAAATGACAGCTCCTACGGCAAGGACGAACCGAAGGACAAAATTGCGCTGATCCTGAAGCTGCTGCCGCAGGTGTTTACATGGGCGCGCTCTGCGCATCCATCGCAGCCGCTCACCAGCGGCGTCTGGCACGGCGACTGGAGTTCGCTCGCGGCGATGCCGCCGATGGCCCGGATTCAGATCGAGCAGTCGGATGTGATCAGCTTTCACAACTATGGTTGGCCCGAGGACTTTGAAGCGCATGTGAAGATGCTCGAGCAGTTCCACAGGCCGCTCATCTGTACAGAGTTCATGGCGCGCAACGTCGGCAGTACCTTCGACGCCATCCTGCCGATCGCGAAGCGGCATCACGTGGGTGCGATCAACTGGGGCCTGGTCGCCGGCAAGAGCCAGACATGGATCCCCTGGGACTCCTGGCAGCGGCCGTATGTGACTGTGCAGCCGATGACCTGGCAGCACGATGTCTTTTATCCGGACGGCAAGCCCTACCGCGAGCGGGAAGCCGAGATCATTCGCGATCTCACCAGCGGCAAACCTCTGCCGGAGTGACGGGCGCAACGGCCTGAGGCTTGCAATACGAGCTGCGCGGCGGGCGGAACCCGTTGGAGCGGCACCCGCGATGAGAGCTATGCTTATCGCCAGACCATGAGCCGTTCCCCGGCCAATGCGATCCGATGGCTCTTCGACGGCCGTTACGGGCCACCGGATCGGTTGATCCCGCGCTGGATCTTCTTGCGCGCCCTGGCGGCGATCTACTTCTCCGCTTTCTACTCGCTTCTTTTTCAAATCGAAGGTCTTATCGGACCCGACGGCGTTTTGCCCGCAGGCCGGTACCTGGCTGCCGTCGGCCGATCGTTCCCATCCACGAAGTACTGGTATGCTCCGTCGCTCTTCTGGATCTCATCGAGCTCGCAAATGCTGATGGCGATCACGTGGATAGGGCTGGCCGCGTCTGTCGCCGCGTTCTTCAATCTCTGGCCGCGGCTCAGTCTCTTTGTCTGCTTCCTATGCTTTCTATCGTTCGTTACAGCATCCGATGTCTTTTCAAGCTACCAGTCGGATGGCATGCTGCTGGAGGCTGGCTTCATCGCGCTTTTCTTTGCGCCCCGCGGTCTGATGCCGGGCTGGGGCGGAAGCCATCCACCCTCGCGGGCGAGCTTGTTTCTGCTGCAGTGGGAGTGGTTCCGGATTTACTTTGAGTCAGGCATGGTGAAGCTGCTGAGTGGCGACAGGCAGTGGCGTCACCTGACGGCGATGGATCAGTACTACCAGAATGGCCCGCTCCCCACCTGGATCGGCTGGTACGTGCAGCATCTGCCCCACTGGTTCCAGGCGGCGACAGCCGCAGGCACGCTCATCATGGAACTCGGCGTGGTGCTGATGTTGTTTTTCCCGCGCCGTGTGCGGCTGATCTGCTTCCTCATCGTCACGCCATGGGAGATCGGAGTGATCCTCACGGCGAATTACACGTTTCTCAACTATCTCGTACTCTCGCTGGGATTTCTGCTGCTTGATGACCAGACACTGCGCCGATTTGTTCCAAAGCGACGGCAGCCTGCGGAGGTTGAGCAAACCAGGCTTGAGCCAGATCACATCGACAACGAGATCGTGCCGTCAATTCTTTCTGTACGCGTAGAGCGACCGATTCTCAACGTGGCTGACGAGGAGTCCGGCGCCGGGACGCACCGCAGATGGCTCGACCGTATTGCCAGGCAGCTGCGCGCCGCATGCCTCGCCGTCAGCGCGGTTCTGCTGTTGTGGATCGCCTACGACACGACGACGGAGATGCTCGGACTCCTGGTGCGTGACCTGCCGCTGCCCACGACGCCCATCACCCTGCTCGATCCCTTCCGCATTGCCAATCAGTACGGATTGTTCGCCATGATGACGCGGGGACGCTATGAGATTGAGTTCCAGGGCTCGAGCGACGGCCAGGCGTGGGTCGCCTACCCCTTTCGCAACAAGCCGCAGGCGCTCGATGAGCCGCCACGCATCTATGCTCCGTATCAGCCGCGCTTCGACTGGAACCTGTGGTTTGCCTCGCTCGGCGACTGGCGCCAGAACGACATCGTCCCGCTCACCGAAGAGAAACTGCTCGAAAACGATGCCGCTGTCGTGGCGCTTTTCAAGGCGAATCCCTTTGCAGCCTCGCCGCCGCGATATGTTCGAGCGGTACTGTGGCAATACTGGTTCACATCGATGGACGATAAGCGGCGTACGGGATTGTGGTGGCGCCGCCGGTTTCTCGGTATCTATGCGCCGGAGGTGACACGGACTGAGGATGGCCGTTTTGCCGTCGTCGAGTGGCCGGATGAACTGCCGCCGCACGACTAAACTCGCGGATGAAGTCGTCGGCTTCAGGTTCGTGGCGCGCGTTTCTGGCCAAATGTGATCTGAGCGGGAACTCTCCGGCGGGGCCTCGCGTACCCCAGGACATGCTCAGTGATCTGAAACTCGCCCTTCGGCAGCTGACCAAGTCGCCGGGCTTCGCCATCACGGCGGTTGTCACCCTCGCGCTCGGAATCGGCGCCAACGCCATCGTCTTCAGTGTTCTGAACGCGCTTGTGCTTCGGCCGGTCAATGTGCCTCATGCGCAAAACCTTTATATGGTGCAGAGGTTCCAGTACCCGTCGCAGTCCTACCTGGATTACATCGACCTGCGCGACCGGAACCGGACGTTCGAGAGCCTGGTGTCGTTTGAGATCATTGGGCCGGTCGGTGTAGACACCGGCAAGAATCCCACAACGGCCTGGCCCTACCTCGCCACAGGGAATTATTTTGATGCTCTGGGCATTCAACCTTATCTCGGCCGCTTCTTCCACGCCTCCGACGAAAAGGGCAAGAACAGCGCACCCTACGTGGTGTTGAGCTATGCCTATTGGCACACCTATTTCCACGGCGATAAGAGCGTCATCGGACAGCCCGTCGAAATCAACAAACATCCCTTCACCATCATCGGCGTCGCGCCTCCTGATTTCCGCGGCACAGAACTATTCTTCGCTCCGGGGCTCTGGATTCCGCTGGTGGAAGCTCCGACTGTGCAGGGATTCGATTCGCTCCAGTACCGAGGCGATCACTCGCCTATGGTCATTGGCAGACTAAGACCCGGCGTCACGCCAGCGAAGGCCACCTCTGACCTGAACGCGATCGGAGCATGGCTGGCCAAGACATATCCAAGAGACGACGACGGAGTGAAGTTCACCCTGGCGCGACCGGGACTGATCGGCGACATGCTCGGCGGCCCGGCACGCGCCTTCATGGCGGGCCTGATGCTTCTGGCTGGCCTGATCCTCCTGGCCGCATGCGCCAACCTGGGTAGCCTCTTCGCCGCGCGTGCAGCGGACCGGTCGAAAGAGATCGCCTTGCGATTGGCCCTTGGTTCGCGCCGCGGGATCATTCTGCGCCAACTGCTTACCGAGGCCGTCGTGGTGTCACTGGCTGGCGGCGTCATCGGCATGGTCGGCGGTGTAACGATTCTGCACCTGCTCAGCGCATGGCAGCCGATCCCCGATGTCCCGATTAACGTTCCAGTGAACCCCGACCTCCGCACGTATGCTATCGCTCTACTGCTGTCGCTGTTGAGCGGGTTCCTCTTTGGCCTTGTGCCTGTGCGTCAGGTGCTGCGCGCGGATCCATGGCAGGAGATTCGCACCGGCGTAAACGCGACCGCCGGTATGCGGCGGTTTACGCTTCGCGACATTCTGCTTGTGGTCCAGATCGCGATCTGTGCAGTCCTGGTTACGTCCTCTCTGGTGGCCGTGCGCGGCTTAGAGCGGTCACTCCACAGCAGCTACGGATTTGAGCCGCGGGGAGCGATGCTGGTGGACTGTGATCTGCAAATGGCAGGCTACTCCGATGACCATGCGCCTCCGGTTCAGCGCAAAATGCTCGATGCCATAGCGGCCATTCCAGGTGTGACCTCTGTCGGCTACACCAGCCAGCTGCCGCTCAGTCTTGGCGGCGGCGACTCCTATGTCTACACCGACGCGACGACGGACTACCGGCCCACTAACTATGCCGCTGATGCGATGAACTACAACATCTCGCCTGGTTATCTGCAAGCTGCAGGGACGCGGCTGCTGGCGGGCCGCAATCTCACATTCGGCGATGATGATAAGGCCCCTGTAGTTGCGCTGGTGAACCGCGAGTTCGCGGTCAAGGTCTTTGGGTCAGTTGAAAAGGCAGTCGGCGGGCACTTCAAGTTTTGGGGTGGAAACCGCGCTGAGGTCGTTGGCGTGGTCGAAGACGGAAAGTATCGTTCTCTGACTGAGGACCAGAAGCCCGCAATGTTCTTTCCATTTCTCCAGCACAAGTCGAGCGGCACATGGCTTGTCGTGCGGTCGATGCGCGATCCCCAGGAAATGACGGCTGCGCTTCAAACTACTTTGCACGGCATCGACTCTGGCTTGCCGATCAACATTCGAACATGGACTCAGGAGATGGACTCCGCACTGTTCGCGCCGCGGGTTGCCACGGTCGCGTTGGGTATATTGGGGCTACTGGGCGCGATGCTCGCCTTAACCGGCGTCTTTGGCATGGCGTCGTACGTCGTCAGCAAGCGGCTGCGCGAGCTGGGAATTCGCGTGGCGCTTGGCGCGGGCCAGCAACAGATTCTGCGGGCGTCAC
>Ga0335072_10010507_pt1 | contig 13319 bp, 19 predicted proteins | sample Lox_Sample_21_FD_206725 | JGI IMG/M metagenome (GOLD analysis project Ga0335072, IMG submission 206725) | Soil microbial communities from Loxahatchee National Wildlife Refuge, Florida, United States - Lox_Sample_2.1 | ecosystem: Environmental > Terrestrial > Soil > Wetlands | place: USA...
CGTGTAACCAGAATTCCACGACTCCCCTCAAAGCCGACCCAGATATTGTGGGCACAGGTGTAGGACGCGGCTTTGACATGCCATTCCCCTTCTTCTACTGACTTCAACCTAGGTCATTGCAGCCTTCTTGATAACAGCCCTAGCGGCGTTCAGCACCTTTGCATTCGCATACTTTACGGATTCTATCAAAGATGATCTACTCAACGACGTTGACGTACTGATTGTGGAGCGATACAAATACTCCGCATGGTCTCGCCTCTCCCAAAGGCTACAAAAATGGTGGCGCGCCTCCAAAGACATCTTCTGGAAGTTTCTGTTTTGGAAACACCATACCGCCGGCTACAGTCCACTAAGCAAAGAAAACCGCATCGAGGCGGTTCGTCACTTTTCCCTCGCTCTGAGTGATCAAATCTTGGCAACAGGTCTTGCGATTTTGGTTGCCGGAATTGCCAACAGGTGTCAACTATCTCTCTTCGAGTTCAATATTGTTGTTAGCCTGGGCTGGTTCTCGGTTGCTACTCACCTTGCGACGCTAATCCTCCTTCGCGAATATTTCTTGCAAAATCGGATCGTCCGAAATATACGAATCATTGCAATGCTGGCTTCTACAGGTCTTCTGGCTTACGGGCTGATTATTAGCGGATTTATGTTCGAAGCGGGCTTAGACTCTACGGCTTGTTTTGCCTACGCGCTTTCCTACACCAGTGGGCTAGGTCTTGATCCTTACAACTCTCTCACCACTATTCCCACTGTTGTATATCTCCTTGGCGCCTTCGGTGGCGCTGTTCTCAGCTCTTCTTCAATCGATGAAGTACCAGGGGGATACTCGAGCTGGGTTTGGTCGCTCTGATGGTTCCGTTAGTATGGGTAAAATATCCTGGAGTCGGACCGACTCTTAAGGAGCGAGTTGCGGTTGCACGGGAAGCTGCAGACCAGTACTTTGAAAAGTCAAGTGATGATTTAAAGGAAAAGCAAAAGAGGCTGCCTCAGCTCGGTTGGTACGACAGATATCTTGTAGTTGTGTCATATTACTTCAAGTCGTTTTTCTCTTCAGTTGCCAATCGCTTCTTTGATCTTTCGTACGGCTTGTCACAACTTGTCGCGGCCAGATGGTGGGGACCACCTAACCTGGATGAAAGCGACAATCGCATGGATTTTGGTCAGATAGTTCCCTTGTTTCTACTGGTCATCCCCATGCTTGCTGGCGCCGAGATATACTTCGGTAAGTAACATATCAAGGATGTTCTAAACGGGCTGCTGACATGCCAGAGAATATCACAAGGAAAAGAAGACTAGTAGGTCAGCCACCAAGCCAGCATCGTCGTCCCCGAAAAAGGTCAACCCCGGCACAGCGGATCCGCACGTCTCCGAAACAGCGATTGATTCACATTCGTCAGGACCCTACAGGTTGGCGGATCCCGTTAACCCAGATCCTAGGCGCCTGCAAGCGGATGCTTTTTATAGTGTGCAAAGTCTGAATGTCAGTGAGAACACGCTGCCTTGCACTGACGGGGCAGACAAGCGGGAAATTGGCACGCAAACAGATTCGCAGCCCTATGAGACTAGTACTGCGAAACTGACGACCTCTGCCACGGAGAAAGAAATCCCATTCAAGGACTATCTTCGTCATCTGGTGGTGTTCTTTACCATTCATTTGATAGTTGCAATCGCAATTGGAATCACACTCAACCTCACCTCAGCAGGGGCAATTATCGGTATTGCCCTCGCATTCGCCACTTTGGTGCCGTTTATTACAGTTTTCGTACTTAACATCAGTGGTATTAGCAAACGCCTGAAGCCAGTGGTCGCGGAATGGGAAAGATCCCACGCTTCTCAGAAATCAGAGAGTGGCACAAGCTCTCTAACTGAAGCTTCTGAGTCGCCTGCTCATGAACTTAAGGACCTTGCCAGGGTACAGCGAGAAAGCTCGTATACAATGCATGGTGCTTTATCTCCAGAGATAGGAGAACTGGAAGCAAGTAGTAGCGAGAACGATGCAAGTACGGGCTCTCATAGTGTCACAGAAACCGAACGCCGTATTGTGACAGAGGCCCACCAACAATCCAGTAACACAGCGCTACAAGCACTCGGTGCTGATATTTCCGACGAAGTGAACTACGCCACACATGGCGACCTTCCAGGGCCTACTACTAATCGGATTTCTGCGAGCCATGTTGAGCAAACCGACACAGGCAGAGAGTCCCCAGACTTGTACGGTGCCACTCCTCCGCGAACAGGGGCGCCGGAACCAATCCCCGAGGAACTCGGCGTCGCAAATGGAGGGTCACAACATGCCATGCTGGTAGCGACCCCGGAAGACGCTGACCGAGAGAATGACGGCCGTTTATATATCCCTAGGCATCAGGACACCGAAGGGGATTGCGCCATCCCAGAGTTAATACCTAATACCGCCACAACTACATCCGTTCAAAGACCCCCTCCAGCGCTAAAGCGACAATGGACGAAGTGATCGTTCCTCTAGAGGACATTCAAGGTGCCCGTATGAGGTTCATGAGAAGGGCCAGATTGCAGCGAGCGACGTGAGAACTGACGCGTTGCAGAAGGAATTTGTGGAAATCATTGTAACTAGTTGCCATTACTTCTTTCGACAAAACTCCCTAATTTGTATCCTGCAACTAAGACATGATCGATTATAGCGCTTTTGATTTTGAGTCCGTAATTTCTCCACCTGCGGCGTTGATTCCTTAGGCGAGCACAAACTTATGCTATGCCTTAGAGCGATCGCAGGGATCACTGATTTTCCCCAATTGATGAGGATCAAAGTGAACACCACTAGCCACTTACGACGAGTACATCAAACTATCAAGCCATTTCCGAGCGTCGTTGACAGGATTGTTTCTCTTCATCTTACAGTCTTTCCTGTCATCAGCTCCCTAGCCACCACCGCCAGGTGTATGGAAGACCATGCGATCGCCCGCACCAAACTTGGCTGTACTCTCGCCACCTAGATTGATCACGCGCTCTTCATCCGTGATGGAGTCCTTCCTAATCCACAGATTTAGGCTGGACGTGCCATCTCCGCCACTCTCGAGAATATACGGAGGTTCAATGTGATGCGTTATGACGATGCCTTGAGAAGTTGAGCAAGACCCGACAAGGGAATAAAACCTACCAGCCGTGCCCACCTTGCCCACCTTTCCAGCATTTTCGACGGACGTCAACGAACCGAACGGCGGGGAGCAGCCACTGCTTGAGAGTAGCATGGCCTATATGTCCATCGGAGGAGCAAGACCCTTCCGATAAGCTAGGCTCAGCATTCTAAGGGCCGCCAAGACGAATTTTGTCCCCTGTCTTGGCGGTTTCTGGGCAGCCTTTCTCCAAGCTCTAAGTCGTTCAGACTTTGAGAACGACTTCCCTTCTTGTCCTGAATCATTAGGACAATTAGAAGTTCTGGAGGGCTTCTCTCACTCTTGGTAAGGACTCTTGCTAGATTTGAGGCTTAAGACGCAGCGGAGATGTGAAGAAATTGATGACGCAGTTGATGCTAACCAGAGGCAGCCTTTCGATGTTGAGCCTCATAACTGCCGACCGGAACGAGTACAATCATGGCCCCCATTTCTGAGCTCGTCGCTCGAGTGACGCGAAAACATATGGATGGATATGATAGGTCTTGTCAACGAAAATGAAAGAAAGAGTCGATGATGTGGTTCAAGCCTTGTCAAGTTGGGCTTCAGTGGCTATGCCACGTTTCCGTTCGTCACATTCGTCCCGCTTTCAGCCACCACCTTCAGCCACCACCAAGGCTGCTATATTTGGCTCTACCTGTCATGGGCCATTGGAAGTGCCTTTGGTCTAGAGCCAAAGGGGGTACAGCACAAGGCGGGATCTAGCATTCAGCCTTGTTAGTGTTGCTTCTTGCCAGGCTATGGGGGCCAAGCCTACCGCTTCTGGAAGTTTGCGCCACCATCTTTCCAGGTTATTGGGTAGAATTTGAGCCTGCCAAGCGACAGTCACAGTGACCTCTTCATGGCGCTCAAGAACAAGTTGGGTACCTGCAGCATGAGTCCCCTGCTCAGCCTGAAATTCTGGCCTCACGATCATGACGCGGCCGCTACATATCGACTTAAAAGAGAGCACTCGCCCACCTCGCGTTCCCTCCAATCTTTACACTTCTAAGACGAGGCCTTTCTGATTCTCATATTTCACTGACCAGCTGAGTTTAAGATTCTCACCATCTCTCACAAAATGGCCCGAACTCTTTCGCCTTTCTCCCTTTTGACCACACTAAGCCTCGTCACTTCCGTGTTCGCGATACCTATGTCTATGCCAGACAGGGGATCCGACATTCCTCGGACCATCCGCATGCCAATAGCTAGAAAGGCTCGTGATCTCTCCAGAAGAAGCATGATTCAGGCAGACTTAACGAACGGAGAATTCAACTACTTCATTGAGACGCAAATTGGCACGCCCCCTCAAACTGTGGAATTGAAGATAGATACTGGGAGTAGCGATACTTGGGCATATACACCAGCCGCGTGTAGCGCGGTAAACTGCCAGGGCGGGTCTTGTAAGTCAACTGCGTCCCTCCGCCGAATTCCCCAAAGATTGCAGCAGCCCTCATCTTCTCTACTTATCAGCAGCCACTGACCGTCTTTTTCTCCTAGTTGACCCAACGCAGTCATCCACATTTGCTGAGGTAGTTCCTGGCGGCTTCAATATCACCTACGACGATGGCTCGGACAAATACGGTGATTATGTGTCGGACAATCTAGCCATCAGCGGCGTCACAATCCAGGCGCTCGAGATGGGCCTGGCAGTGGGAGGAACCGACAGTGACACCTTCGGTATTATGGGGCTCGGGTTTGACACACTAGAGGCGACTTCGTCCGTGTATCCGAGTATCATGGATGACATGGTATCTCAGGGTCTTATCGGCAGTCTGTCCTATAGCTTGTGGCTGGATGATCTTCGTAAGTCAAAGTGTCCTCTTCTCCTTCCGATTTCCTCCCTCATCTGGCATTTCCCTGACGAAAAATCTACAGAGGCCAGCACGGGCACTATCCTGTTCGGAGGCTATGACACAACTAAATTCTCAGGCAGCCTGACTACTTTGCCAATTGTACCGAACGGTGCTGTTTACAATTTGCTCCAAGTGGACTGGTCTTCCCTGTCGCTCACCGACCAATCTGGCACTACAAAATACACTGCAGACGGGTTCTCCGAAACAGTCATACTAGACTCGGGCACCACCGTATCCAAAGTCCCCAGTGATGTCTTCGCCTCACTTAGCCAGTACTTCAACCTACAGGCCCAGTCCGAGAGCGACGGCAGCACCGGATACTATGTCGACTGTAACATCGCATCATCACAGGGCAGTATCGATTTCGGTTTCTCAGGGGTCACCATCCAAGTGCCGTTTTCCGAACTTGCCCTTTCAACAGGATCTGGCAGCTGCCTATTTGGGTTGCAACCAGGCGATGGGATCCTTGGAGACACGTTCCTCCGATCAGCTTACGTCCTCTACGACCTAGGCAACAAGCAGATCAGCCTTGCTCAGACTGTATTCTAAGATTCAGATAGCTAGCAAAATGTTTAATTCCTGATTCTAGCCTTTCGTGATGGGCTCGTGTATAGCCCAGTATGCCCTTTTTGATGTATTTCGATTAACGCCTTAGGCGAAGGTATTTAGTAGTCGCATGGGGTGACCACGCCACTGACTTACGTGTCGACTTTTCTCCCTCAAGCACAGTTATGGAAGTCTGACTGCACATCTCGCCTTTCCCTGGAGGCGGCACCAACACGGTCTTGGGCGTCAGTAGATGGTCCAGTCAAATTGTACTGGCCGGACACATGCCATGCTTCGGCTACGAAACAATTGTTCATCAAATGCAACCCTTCATCAAATGACGTTGGTTTGGACAGGTTTGTCTGGCGAGATGCAGCCGGAAGCTCCGACGAGAGAAGGTACTAGAAGAACCTAATAACCGGAGGTTCCAAATCACTCCAGCGTTCGACAACTCCTCGCTGGAAGATGAACTCATGGGCAAGAGGGTAAGATTCACATTCTCTGTGCAGCTAAAATACAATAGGATGCGCCTTTACTTACAAGACATGAGTGGGAAACCACAAATTCGCACAAGCAGGAAAAACTTTCCTCAGGTCGCCGTTACCCTGAAATGACTGCGTCGAGACATATCCGCTTTCGTCTGAAAAATGCAGTATGCATTGCGAATTGCAGGGCTTGTTCAGATAGCGTCTTCTAGGTCGGAAGCGCGGTTATCGAAGGAATTAGAGCCTCTTACGTGATCGCCAATTCCGGCCATGGCTCCGACAACAAGGTCTGATCTTGTGTGCGTCGTGTCGGGACCATGTCCATCCTCCACGTCTCCTCTCGTTGCTGACATTGCGTGGTTATCATCTGCATAGTCCTCGCGAAGGAAAAGATTCCGTTCGAAGTCGCTAATGACCTCCTGGAAATGGTGACGATCTGCGTCGAGTCGTGTCCAGAAACGCCTGTTTTGACGCCACGCTTTAAGTGAGAGCCAGATCACCAGGAGAGCAATGGGCTATGGAGCTGTCAGTAAAAGGAACCTGTCAGGCATTTCCAAATCGAGACTCACCCCTGCAAATGCGACGGCAACCTTCTTGGTTGTAACGACACCGTTCCACCAGGCAGCGGTGCTGAATACAAAGACGATAAGGAAGCAATTCAATAGACCCAGATAGGCTGGAAATGGTTGCATGGGGGAAAGTATGCTGATATAGCGCGACCTGTTATTCACATCCCACCGATCGTAACGCGCATATCGCGAAGGGTCATCTCGTCGAAGTCTTTCGAGGTCCTCCTTATGAAGACGGAACCAATTGAAATATCGTATGAAAGCTAGGTATTGTGATGCCCAAACCAGAACGCCTCCAATGCTTCCAGTCGTTGTCATGATCTCAAGAAGCTGCATTGAGACAGATCAACCTCCATTGTGGAATTTGCTGCAAGTAAAAGTAGTTGAAAAGCTTACTTACCTCCTGGATTGAGTAACCTCGTCGAAGGTGCAGGAATGGAAGCCAGAAGAAGGATATCAATGACACGCAGAGTGCCCAAAATGGCACACGCGTTCTAGGGTCGATAGCACCCAACTTTGCGGCCCACCTTTTTGGCCATGGACTATTTTCCGGTATCTCCCGACAGAGACCATACAGCGTCCTTGAGGCAACATAGAGGGCAGTATTAGCCGCACTGAGACAGCTGAAGATAAGGCATGCGTTGAGGAAGCCCGGGAAACCATTGATACCAGCTTGTTCAGCCGCAAGAACGAGGAGAGAAAAGCTTGCCCGGGTATCTCTTACTGCTCGAACGATGGATTTCACTCGGTTTCCTCCAAGTTCTGGAAGGGCCGGACTGTTCCACGGTATGTTGATCGCCTCACCGAGTCCACACAGGAAGAACAGCAATGCGACGACCCAGGCGATGTATTTTGCGGGACGTCGGAGTGACCTCCTAGGGCTTGCAGCTTCAAAAGCAGTGACAGCCACAATCTCGACGCCAATAAATCCATATGTCAGTAAAGGGATGACAAGCCTAGTCCAACGGTATCTGGTCAGTCATGTTCGACATGTATAGCGCCAAACGTACACAACAGCGGAAGCCTGATTCCTTGCATCTTTGTTGTCCACCTCATAGCCATCGTTCAGATCTGATTCTGTGCTTAGTGTATTTCTTGGGTTCGGTCATGGTTCATGGGCCGTACTCTTTGATCCCACTAAATAGCAGCATGAGAATCAGAATTAGAAGTTTATGAGGGGACAGAGGTGATATCATACCTTTGCCTCCGGTAGCGAACAAGAGTATCGCTCCACCTACAACGAATAGCAACTTTAGGATACCACCTATCCCTTCCACCCAACCATACCACTAAAGTGAAAGAATTAGCGACAACCTTGGATAAGCGGTTTGTGACGAACGCTGAACGGTGCTCCCATACCTTGACTCCAAGCCAATTGATAGCCAGAATGGCCAAGGGACACAAGATGTAGAAGATAATTGTCTGCCAAGCTTGGACAAGGCCCCAATAGGTTGTAAAGTTGGCTGCGACCACAAACATTGTCGCGATAATGGAAGCCCATGTGTACCTGTCGCAAGAAAGGGTCGTCAGTTAGGTTATGGAGTAGTCGGCTGGAACTCACCAATAGCCAATTCCAACAACAAATGCCAGGTCCTCGTCAACAAAGACCCTGACAAACTCTACCATTGCGTTTGAAACAGGCCACAGCACGACCATTTCACTTAGGCCCTCCATGAGGCATATGGCTGTTATTGCAACAAATGCGATGGCAGTAAGAAGTCCCCCGGGTCCGGCGATGCGTAAGAACTCTCCGTTGGCTGCGAATATGGTAACACCAATGATACCACTTATGGCAATCATCTAGGTCATGGTTCAGTAGGGGAGTTGAGTTGAGGTATCACACAAAGGACGAACGAAAATCTGCCAGCTCTTAAGTTCCCTCCTGTAAATAGATCAGATACGTTTGACAAGACGAATAATAGCCTTGCTACATACTCAAGCGACCTCGAGGACCGCAATGGGCGTACCGTGCCCTGCGGCGATGCGTCTGAAGAGCTTCCTCCTCGCTTCTTCCAGAGTCTGGAAGCAAGAGCAGAGACGTCCATGTACGATATGATCTCCGAAGACTTCATTGCAACTTGTGCGTGGGCGTTCAGGGCAGGAGAGGCGATGAGAAGACCACCAGCGGTGAAGCTATTGCAGATTTGCTTTTCCAGCTGTTCCAGTGGTCATCTGCCCTTCAGGCTAAGATACGAGGTAACCCTTCGAGTGTTGTACCTCGTCATGCCCAAGCATGTCTCGAAAGACACTTGGCTGCTTCCAGGAGTACGATGGTTTCTAGTGCCAGACAGAGGATATGAGGCCGGATGTCTTCTGATTGCAGGCTTAAAATGAGCGTTCAGTAGGCACACCAGTGCTGGTCAGGATGCCGATGGCGTGTTAGGGACGTGCAATCCGCCATACTGGGGTGAAGCAGACATGGCTATGAGTGCGCCTGACGTGCTAGCTAGGCAGACACGCCGTTCAATAGTGCCTTGATGTGCCTTGTAAATATGCGAAAGGGACAAGACTCCGGGGCTTGTGGCTTTCTGCCAGCAAATCAGTCTCCCCGAGTGTGTGCTTCGCCTACATTGGCCAGTGCAAACTAAGACATTCTAGCTCGTGAAAGGGAAACGATGTCGGGCGCGGTACGCCCCGTCTGGCCTACTAGGAAGGGGATCTTCCAGATTCAGCTAGGTCGGCATGGATTTCGTAAGAACAACTTATGTCAACCAACGGGATGTGTCCCGGTGGTGCTCTTGTCTTATTGGCAAGGAGCCATCATTGAAGCAATGAATAATCTAGTGGAAATTCTCGGGTGGGAGGCAGATGGAAAATGGCGGCGCTGCTGGGGGCCGAAGAGACAGGGGTTCTTGATGGCCAGGTGAGGAAACGACCCCTGATTTTCGAAAGCGCTGCGCCCCAGCACATGTTTATTGAGGCGTTTAGACTAACAGCCACGAATGCCTAGTCCAGAATTATGCCACTCCTCGATGTCATTGTTGCTTTCAAACAAATCTAGAATGCAGAAACGGCCGGCCGCCCGTTTGACTGTCATGATGCGACTTGCATTCCAGATATTCGGGATCCTAATTCTACGGATTACTGCCGGCCAGCAGAAGCAATGACACAGCACGCGACTCCTTGGACGGAGGTTCTTAAGCAGGACATTGAAGCTGCGATACAAGCTGAACGGCATGGCATCGCAGGCGAAGAGGAGCATTCCGCGCCGACGTTCGTCAGCGAGTATTCTCTTCACCAGATCTGGAATCTAAACTCCATTCGCAGACGATGGGATGGTGCTGGGTTTCCGCCACCGAAGGAGATTTTTGCTCCGGATTCAGGCCTTATCAAGATAGCATCCATCCTTATTCTAATCAACTGGGATCGTTGGCAGGACTTCCACTCCATTTTCGTGAGAAACCATGACAGACGGGACGAAAAACTTCCGTTCACTCTCGGCGCTTTGAAGGACAAAGGGTTTCTGGGCGCAACTCATGCCATGCTCTTTTACGTTCAACAATCTGTCTGTCTATCAACAGTTATCGAGGAGGGCGGAGATCACGTCGTTCGCGAAGGCTATCAATTACCCTTCATCAAAGAATCCCCTAAGAAGGCGGCAGGGGCATTCGGTACAGTTACAAAGGTTCATGTTGCAAGGAACCACTTTCGCTACGCAGATAGTGGCCAGTTGAACCATGAACATGTAAGTTGCCAGCTCAGGGCGGTAGTATTGGCTATTGACCACTGAGTGCAGGAACGTATATTGGCGCGCAAGTGCTTGGACCGTGCGGAGAATATCGAAGCGTACAAACAGGAGATCAAAAACCTCGGGATCCTTCGGCGCAATATCCTCAGACACGAGCGCATCATGACGCACCTGGGTACTTTTGCAACTGGCCATGACTTCAATATCCTTTTCAACTGGGCGGATTACGATCTTCATACCTTCCTGCATAGCGAACGCGAATTGAACAATCCTTTCAGGAGCGCACTTCTGCAGGAGGCCAGCAATCTCGCTGGTGCACTGCACTTCCTTCACAATCACATCAAAGATGGCCGAAAAGTCAAATGTTATCACATGGATCTGAAACCAGAGAATATACTTGTATTGGACGGTAATCCTCCGGTTGGCAAATGGATGATAGCAGATTTTGGAATCTCTGCCATTCACCCGGACACTGGCATTATCAACATGCGCCGTGGCAAGGACGACGATGCACATTCCGTCCCTGAAGAGTCTAGGACAAAAGCCCGTCGATATCGCGGAAAGTGTCAGCCTCCCGAGGTAGACCACTCCTGGCCGAAACGAGAAGAAGGCATCAATAGCAAAGGGGACATATGGTCATACGGCTGCATTCTCGCCATGGTATTCGCCTTTTCCCTACGCGGCAAAGACTCCGTCGCAGAGCTAGATGATGCGCGAACAGGAGATGGCCTGGGAGGGGAGCAGCCGCAGGACTTCTTCTATGTGATGAATGACATGGGTCAAATGATACTCAAACCGGAGATCAGTGACTGGCTCAAGCTAAAGTCGAGAATCAAGTTGGAATGGGTACATCGTTGTGTCGATCTCATCCAGCGAATCCTGCACCCTAATCTCGAGTCCCGACCTAACGCAGATGTCATCGAGCGAGAGTTATCCGAGATCTCTGAGATGTCGCTGGACCAAATGGCAGTTGCAGTACGAAAACCTGCCACACAGTCTGCTATGGAGGGTTCCCATGTGGGTCATGGCCCATTCCCGCCCACTCACAAGAGAGCTCTTACACTCGGCTCCAGAGATCGTGGGAAGATTACACGCCCATTCCATGGACGCGGACAACGCAGTAGTGAGACTGCGATTAGCATAGTCGATGACGCCTCCCCTACGCATCCAATGATGGCTCCAAGCAGAAGAGATCTCAAACCATATCCAACACCAACTTCCCTATCTGCTGGCTCAGGATCTGCACCTAAAGCCACCGATTCTGGAAGATACAAGATACCCACCGAATCCAACAGAACGTATTCGTTTGTGAGCAAGAAGCCGGCTACAGCTTTATCTATCTGTCCATCAGCTGAGCAGATCATTCTGTCTTTCGACGCGGGCATGCTATCGCTAAAGCTAAAACGCTTCGATTCCAACCCAGTCCTTGACTTCGACATAGATATCATTCAATCGAACAAGAATGGTCAGGCCGCCTGGAAACATGTGCACACGGCGGGTGAATACCTTGTTGTTAGAGGATTCAATAACGAGCCTGTAAGTGCGCTGATTAGAATGCTCCCACTGGTTGATCCGCGATGCACACAGAAAGGCAATTACAAGCATGTACTGTCCGGCCAGCATTTAGCCCCAGAGACATATGCCGATCACTATTACTACCACCTGGATAGTCGCTTGTTCAAACTTTGCTAGCCCACTTGCGCTGCTCGTTGTACTAATCTCAGAGCAGGTCCATTTCTTCAGTGACATTTTCCAGCGGATCGGCCAAAGAGATTTCTCTCTTCTCTACGACTTAGCATTGTCCACCAAGGGCGATGTTGCGCTGTTGTTCTCAAATCGCCTGGAGCTTTATAGTGCGAAGTAAGTCTCGGGCGGACATCCGGTATTCTGCTGCTAACAGTTTTGCTTCTCTTAAGTGCTGAACGTCGACTGGATTACCACATTCCCTCCCGATGTGGCTCTGAAGAATTCAAGACCACGTTCTTCAGCAGATTTGGTAGCAGGCTGATCGCATGTTCATGGACCCATTGGTACATGTGGAACGAGTCCATGTGGACAATTGACCCCACCCAAGCAGCTGATTCTAGCCCGCAATACATAGGTACTATTCAACCAGTGAGTTTTGCCATGCCCACCGTTGCCGCATACATGACTAACAATAATTAGGACTCTGACTACGGCATATCTCGTCCTACGATAATTCCATTCACAAACCAGGAGGCTTTCTTCCTATACGACGCTAAAGATGAAACTCTCAGACTCTACCGGGCCCGGGTAAAGGAAACACCAAGGGTCTCCTGCTCCATGATCTGCGGCATTGTGACGCCGCACGACACCGGGCTTCTATTCGTCAGAGCTGTCAAACGGAACATGTTCTCTCCCCCAAAATATGTTCTTCTGCACAGGCCAATTAGACAGGATGGCATTGGTGGGGAACAGGAACTCGCTGAAGTAGACTACCTCAAGTATCACAAAGACCACAAACTGGAAATGGCGTTTTACGACACTGTTCCTTCCGATCAGGTCATCATTGTCTCATCAGCCGGTCATGTCCAGCGAATACAGATTATAGACTCTGTCCACGACTGAAGCCCGTGCATTAGATCTCGTCTCCGTTTGAACGACAAGGGTCGTGACAGACCCCAATCTTGGACAGGAGGGAGGTCGTTCCGCCGAAATCATGAAGATGCTGCTGGTATAATCCGGCAACATGGCCTCGGGATTTGACAGGAGGCTGGCTCTATACATGGAGTTCTATGGTGCTCGTCACATTTCCTGCAGTTCCAATTGGGCCAAACCAAACCTTCGAGCCCATGCCACAGAAACATACGCTTTGCATATCTTTGAACACACGCATCCCACTGCACGGCTTTTACATCCCATTATGAGCCTGGCCAGTCAATCATTGGCCAATCAATCTTGGCCAGTCAATCTTTTGTGCAAACTATACAGGGGAATCCAACCGTTAGGTGCGGTTGCAGCAGCCACAGCGAAAGCTGCATCCGTTCGCTGGGAAGCCTCGAAATGCCTTCGCCTGTCAGCACGAGATT
>Ga0335072_10010509_pt1 | contig 13318 bp, 14 predicted proteins | sample Lox_Sample_21_FD_206725 | JGI IMG/M metagenome (GOLD analysis project Ga0335072, IMG submission 206725) | Soil microbial communities from Loxahatchee National Wildlife Refuge, Florida, United States - Lox_Sample_2.1 | ecosystem: Environmental > Terrestrial > Soil > Wetlands | place: USA...
ATGCTCCTGCCCCAACACCCTCTTACTCGTCTCCATCACTTGCACATCCAGCTCTTCGGCCTCTTTCCATCGTCCTTGATTCCAGTACGTCGACGCCAGGTTGTCCATGCTGGACAGCGTGCCTGGATGCTCCTGCCCCAACACCCTCTTACTCGTCTCCATCACTTGCACCTCCAGCTCTTCGGCCTCTTTCCATCGTCCTTGATTCCAGTACGTCGACGCCAGGTTGGCCATGCTGGTCAGCGTGTATGGATGCTCCTGCCCCAACACCCTCTTACTCATCTCCACCACTTGCACGCCCAGCTCTTCGGCCTCTTTCCATCGTCCTTGATTCCAGTACGTCGACGCCAGGTTGGCCATGCTGGTCAGCGTGGATGGATGCTCCTGCCCCAACACCCTCTTTCTCGTCTCCATAACTTGCACCCCCAGCTCTTCGGCCTCTTTCCATCGTCCTTGATTCCAGTACGTCGACGCTAGGTTGGCCATGCTGGCCAGCGTGGAAGGATGTTCCTGCCCCAACACCCTCTTACTCGTCTCCACCACTTGCACATCCAGCTCTTCGGCCTCTTTCCATCGTCCTTGATTCCAGTACGTCGACGCTAGGTTGGCCTTGCTGGACAGCGTGTCTGGATGCTCCTGCCCCAATATCCTCTTACTCGTCTCCACCACTTGCACCTCCAGCTCTTCGGCCTCCTTCCACAGCCCCCCCAGCTTATATGCCAAGGCTACCATCGCTATACTACTTAATGTTTCCACATGCTCTTGACCAAGCTGCTTTTCCCTAACTTTCATAGACTTTACCGACATCTTCTCTGCGTCAGTGAAACTTCCTCTTAACAAGGCATACCACGCTGCGTTATATAGTAGTAAAGCCCACTCTCTTAACGACTCTTCCCCCTCCGGTTGCTGCGCCAAAGCCGACTTTGCATGAGGGAAAAGGGCCTGGCACTTTGGCCAGTTCTCGTATTTTCCTGTCGGAAATTCCGTACAAAGGTTCTTGATATACTGCTGCTTCCATCCTTCAAGCTGTCCATGAGCTTCTAGCCACTTCCGTGTAGCTAGCTGCACTAGCCGATGCATCCCAAAGGTTGTCGTATCTACATTGACGAAGATAAAGGAGTAATTTCTTAACGTCAATATATCATCTTCGAACTTGTCGTGGACGCTAGATTCTGATCCGCTGTCTTCATCGTCACGCCCTTCATTGTCGCTCCTACGTCTTTCCAAGTCTTCACGCCTATTTCTTGTTTCGCCTCGATTCTGAACTAGAGCTTCAGGAATCCCCTGTCGATCAAAAAAGCTCATGAGCGACAGTAGATTAGCTGCCGATGGCCTTACTTGGTGTATATAGTCGAACGATATTTGCCAGGTTATGATAATCGAGTTTTTAGCATCCCGGTCTCTGCGAAGGTGCCCTGCTTCGTAAGTCAAGAGCCTTGTCTTGCCTTTATCAGTCTTCTGGAACTTCTCGATGTACTGTCGTACAGAACATCGTGGGGCTCTTTGGTTAATGTATGCGGCCGCTTGAACAACAGCAAGCGGCATAAATTCGAGTGCCGCTGCTAGCTCGGCAATATCCTTCCTGTTGCTCTGTATTCCCAGCTTCTTTTCAAAGAGCGCTAACGCGTGCACCTCGTCCATCGGCTCCACATCGATGATGTCTCTCTCTTCTACCAGCTTCGGTGCCACGCTTCTAGCCCGGGTCGTGACGAGAATCGAACCATTCTGGCTCTGAGGCAGGTACTCCGAGAGTGGTTTCGTAGATCCGTCATGTAACCCGCTTGCCGGCGCCGCCTGGCTCGTGGTCTGACTTTCGAAAAAGTAACTAGTATCATCGGCGTTGTCGAGGATAAGAAGCCACTTTCCGTTCTTCTCGTCCCGCAGCCAGTCGTGAACGAGCTTGAATATATCCGCCTTAGGATCCCTCCGGTTAGGGATCTTGACATGGTCTGCAATTCCCCGATAACTCTCCTCGAAACGGGCGGCGTTGCTGGCGTGTACCCAGAAAACCCATGTCTCTGGCGATTGGTCTCTAACTTGGTAGGAGTATTCAATGGCAAGTTGCGACTTTCTTCGCGCGAGTTAGCAGTTGGACTGAGGCCCATGCCCTTCTCACTTACCCAACCCCGCCTAAGCCGACAAGCGCAGTCCTAGCCGCTGGTGCGGAACACTTTTGGTGAATCTGATCTAGCAGCGTTCGACGGTCGACGAAATCAGAGTCGCGGCGGAAGGGGGTAGTGGAGGAGGGCTTCGGCGGTGTTTCCGGTCGATCTGCGTGGAGTCTGTCGTTAGCACGGGCGAGTGAGCTTGGGCCTGGTCTGATTTACCAGGCGGGAGGTGGATCTCCGCAGTGATCGGTGCGAAGCTATGCCCTACTTGAAGACCGTAGTTCCGGTCGCCGAAGGAAACCGCGCTGCTTTGTGCCATGCTGAACACGCTGGCGGAGCAATCATTCTGTTAGGCAGAGTTGAGAGAGTGCGGGCGCGTGCAGCCTGTCGCCAATGCGGCTAGCAGCATGCGCCTGCCCACTGCGTCTGAAGCACAATGTCCACTCGTCAAGGCAGCGCCTGGGCCAAACCTCTCAACTATATAAGCCTTATAGCACTTAACCACGCTCAATCAATCTCGTCTAGCCCGACAATTTCATTTCCATCAACCACAAAATGGCCGACCCTCTCAGCGTTGCGGCAAGTATCGTTGGCGTCACTGTCCCAGCGCTACACGGTACAAGACTTCTCCTAGATGACCTCCAGGGGATCGCCGATGCGCCAAAAGTCGTGGAGAGTCTGAAGGAAGATCTACTCTCCGTTGACATGGCCCTCAAATCACTTCAAGCTGTAAAAGATCCGGAGTGGAAGTCGCTTGGAGAGACTGTGGCCCACGAGTCAAAGGTCGCAATCAGCAACTGCAAAAGAGCTTGCGACATGTTTAGGACCGATCTACAGCGTTGGACCAGACATTCTGAAGGAGGGAAACTCTCATGGCAGGATCGAGCAAATGTGGGCTTCTTCAAGCAGCGTCGAGTAAAGTCCACATCTGAGCAGCTCCAAACCTGCAAGCTCACTCTCAATTCAGTGATTGGCATAGCAACTTTGTACGTACATCCAGCCTGAGATATCGCAAGCAGCGAGGGCACTAACAATCGCCGTATAGATATAGCTCCATTCGCCATACCCACATCACCGAAGAGATCAAGAAGACAATTTCAATGAAGCAGACGGAGATCACCGGAGCTATTGCGGCGACTGACAAACACTTGGCAGAAGTGGAGAGTACTCTAGGAGAACTACGTCTTGCAGGCACTGGTCAGGAGGAGGTTCAGAATACAGAGGATAAAGACAAAGACAGCGCGCTCGAACAGATTGAAGAAGAACGGAGCGCACTTGATTCTTCGCGGAAATTGCTCAAAGAGCTACTGTCAATGACTCGAGAGGAGGTTATTGCGAAAGCTACAAGTGAAAGTCAGAATCGTTCAATACAAGTAACATTTGGAAATCAAAACAGCGGCCTTCAGATTGGAATCAGCAATGGTCCAATTAGCGGGATCAGCTTTGGCGGAAAGGGAGCATGAAGTCTCGCTGCTAGTGATGGAGGCCGGTTTGTAGATCTTGCGACATCAAGCTCTCCTCCTCCTCGTGCTTATGATGACCTTGCACGTCGCGAAGCCTGGTCCATTCAAAGACGAGGACCTAGGAAAATGGTCATCTGGGTTGACTATCCTCCCTTTCAAGATCTGTTCCTCGATATTCCCTGACAAAGTTTGGCAGCAGCCGCTCAGCCTTCTACAGTTCTTAACTAGGTGTGCTCCATTGATGTGGCAGATAGGCTTTCAAAAAATTCGACCAATTCAGGTGGTTTGACTCGTCGCATTTGCAACAAATCGACTGGAGTATATCCTTTGTGGTCTCGCTGACTACAGTCCAATCGTCTGAGATTAGAGGCGTTGAGGATATCTACAGTTTCTCGGTCACCTTGTGCAGCCACAAGGTGAAGCAGCGACTGGTTCTGTATCGTCCGCTCTGCATGCCGAACGGGATACTTGACGAGATGCCGAAGTGTTTCGTGATGGGTGGACTTGGCAGCCTCGAACAGAGGCGAAAATCCCCAGTTGTCTGCGATGGTTGGATCGGCGTCATTCTGCAGGAGGCACTGGACACTGTCATAGTGGTTGTGTTTCGAGGCATAGCCAAGAGCAGTACGATCATGACAGTCTTGGACGTTGACGTCGGCACCGTGTGCGATGAGTATCTCTAGATATCGTGCATCGTTGTGGTTGCAAGCTGCATACTGGAGTGGCGTCCTCTTCCACTGGTCCCGGAGGCTTATGTTTGCATTGTACCTCAGAAGGATCTCCAGAGTTTGCGAATTGCCCGACTGGGCTGCCCAGTGAAGTGGTGTACGGCGATCGTGGCCGGCAATGTTCGGATCGGCTTTCGCACGAAGGAGTTGTGAGACGGCGTCATTATCACCCCGAGCTGCGGCCCAAGACAGTGCTGTCCGCCCATCTGCATCGCGTGCATCAATGCGATCTGCAGTTAAGTCGAGCTGTTGTGCCAGGTTGGCACCACTAAGACCCAAGATAATCTTATGGAAGGGTGGAAATTGTCTCGAATCCAAATATTCCTCGTCGCTAAACATCGTACTAAAAGCCTCTGTCGTTGATTCGTCAGCAAGCTTCCCGAAGATTCGGGTCCAAGCGATATGAATGGCGCTCCTGGTGTTGACGCGTTATCGGTATGCAAACAATGCTTTCAGGGGAGACACCTACTCCTTAAATTTGTCGACAGCCTTACTGTCCGCGTTTTGCTGGAGAAGAAACTCGCAAATGTGGTTGTGGTTGTAGACAATTGCATACTTGGGTAAGAACATCAACAACTATCGCAAAACGATTGGTAGAAAGGGAGTAAGCATACGTGGAGTGCTGTCCTTCCGGTTGAGATGGCCACATCGTGAGGTGATGCTTCATTGTCTGCAAATAACTTCTTGATGCCATCAAGGTCCCCATCAATGGTGAGCATGAAGATTTTGGCATCGCCCGGAAAGGTGCCAGACCACCTTGGCGTGAATTTCGGTCCGGACAGTTGTGAAAAGGTGAATATCAGATATATCGCCCTGGCAAGCAGCCACGCAGGAAAGACGTAGTCCAATCTGAATGTCAGACCTTGTTTCCGCCGGCAGCGAGGTTCGTTACATGTTTGGAAATTGTATCGACCACCTGAGAGGCAGATGAAGAGGAAGCCAATTACCGAGATGTTGCCTGCTATCGCATGGCCACGAATCTGGCGATGACATCGGCAACTGCACCAGGCTCTGCAAGATCCTTTGTACAAGCTCTTTAGTGAATCAGGTGCAGTGGGAGAGACCGTGGTAGTGCTGTAGCTGGCCCACTGATCAGGGCGTTGCGATTGGAGACGGCCATCTGGAACGACAGCTCGTACTGTCATCGCGTCGGAATGCATAGTTTGTTGGGCTACGGTAGTCGGCTCTACTTGACGCGGATAGACTGGTTGACCTTCCGACGGAGGGGCGGATGAAGATTGTGTATTGAGAAGACTTGAGGCAGCAACAATGCTGGCGCGTTGGGCCTCGACAAGAAAGGTCACTCCTGCTGCAATATTCCTAACATCGTTTTACATCGTGAGTTGACTGAGGCTGTAAGGCGAGTCAGATACAAGCAAGGCATGCAAATGGATAACTTACAGAGATATCGCTTGCCAAAGACTCTGCACGTAGCTGATCAAGTCCTTGAACTCTTGCCGAAGTTTCGCTACATCTTCTGCCCTGCGTGCAGTTGAGAGCCTGGAAATGTGGATATGTCCAGACTCTTTGCGCAACTTTATCATTTCATGCTCCAAAATCTCTTCAAGTTCAAGGAGTTTCTTCTTCGCCATATCAAATATTGTGGACATTCGACTTCGGTCCTCTTGCGAGATATATGTGCTGTCGTTGATGTGCAACTGCGCATTTCGAAAGCCAGCAACAACCATCTTGAAGTTGTTAACTTCATTGATGATATCGTTGACAACACCAGGCGCATGGCGAAGCCTTTGGATGAGCTTTATCCCCCTGTCAGAGATCGTGGCCGCGGCGCTGGCACAGCCAAGTGCACCGACTGTGAGCGAAAATGGATCCATAGGGTCGAAAACTTCACGAAATATGACACCCGCTTCGTAATATCCGCGTTCATGGTCTCAGGCCGGTACTCTGGTCGTATAAAGACTTTATGCTCCATGAATAATCGGTTCGCAAGGCTCGGTCCTGTAGGTCGTGCCATTTTGGGACACCGACGTTTGAATGGGAGCCACACGACATAGCAGAGGAAAATTGTTGCCTTATTCTTGGAGCAGAGTAATGTGTAACGAATAGGAACCTGAGGCGGCGCACCAGAACCTGACAAAAAGGCGTCTGACCATCTCATGCGGCCCGCTGCTCAAGGTAGGCCTTGGCGGGTGCGTATCAAGGGTGCGGACGAGATTTGCACGGGAGTGAAACCCAAGGCGCGCAGCTGTGGAATGTTTGATTGGAGACTCGAATGGCAGAAAAAGTGGCCAATGTGGCCAATTTGGCCAAGACCAACCATGGCCGAGATCCTTGAGGGGTAATGTACTTTGTTACAGGTCCAGCAGAGAAAGCCAGACCCAATTAAAATATGCACGTGTTGGGGGCAAGGCTGAAGAGTCAGTCCCCTTCTATCCTCGCACGACAAATAATCTTCACAGAGAGGCGACTCTGTTTCAGTCTCACCATACCATATGCCATGAGACCAGAGTAGGTCGAAGCGATCCTGTACCGTAGCATGCCGGTATTCGTAATTGGTGGATTGCTCGAAGCTCTACTATGAGAAATCTCTGGATGGCTAAGGCGTTGTCTAACGAATGTGGCCTTATTCAAAGGCGGTCTAAAAATGCTGTCGTGACTTTCAGACTACATTTACTGGGTGCGAGTAACACAATGACTTCTGTAACATTATGAATCAACCTCTAAATATTCCCTACTGTGATCTGGCCAGGAAGCTGGCAGATTCATGTAGTCAGAAGCAGACATTGGCTCCGTCCAACGGGGGCTTTGGCGTTACGCCTGCATTACATATCAGCATCCTATCCCGAGTTGCATGATCATCTTGCGTGGGCATTTGGCTACGGAAGACAACACTAACCTTATTGTCATCAAAAAACACCTGACAAGGGAATCCCATTTTATGAAACTCATCGTACACGCGCATCCTCTTCTTAATTCCCGATATTTGTTGAAGCTCATCGTCTGTAAGTGACCACCCGTCAAGCTCGAAATTTGAGTCGATTCGGTCCTTGTGAACAGAGCTTGGAATGACACCCCAGCCATTTTGGAGACCCCACATCAACAACACTTGTTGTGTTGTTTTCCCTTTCTTTTCAGCAATTTCTAAAACCGTCGTATCTTTCGATAGAGGGGACTGCTTAGAGCCTAGGGGCGAAAATCCAATGCATTGAATACCATTGTCCTTGCAGTACCGGACAAGATTCGTCGAGGGATTGTAGGGATGCAGCTCTATCTGGTTGACAGCTGGAATCGTGTGGCAGGAAGGATCGCCCCGTAGTATCTCCAGATTGTGTATATCGAAGTTGGCTACACCAATGTTTCTGACCTTATCGCGAGGCAGCATTTGCATGGCCATCCTGCTCGAGGGTTTCAGCAATTTAGCCCGCAATTCGAGAAATGAAAATTCGCTAGTACCAGGTTTGGCTGAAATGCCAGTTCGGAAGAGCCCTTTCTATGTCTTCTGGATCAAGGGGCATAGGCCAGTGCATTAGGTACAGATCAATGTACTCTAAACCAAGGGCATTTAGGGATAGTTCCAAAGCGTCTGGAACACGGTGGTGCCACTGGTTATCAAGCTTGGTGGTGACCCAGATCTCGCTACGAGGAACGCCAGATTCCTTGATTGCTTGTCCTACTTCACGTTCGCACCCATACGCATACGCAGTGTACAGGATCCGTCAGCGAGAATCCCCAAAAAGTTTGCAGGTAAGACTTATGTATCAATATGGCGGTAGCCTTTGACTAACGCGTCTTTGACAGCCTCTCGAAACACGCCGGGGTCCTGAGCTTTGCGCGTCCCTATTCCAATTGCAGGCATACCATCGCCGGAGTTTAGGACATACCTCTTGCTGTCCAAACTCAGCACGAATATCATCAGGACATCGCTCACATACCTAGAATTTTGTACGTTGTCCATTATGAAAGCGACGCAGATGAAGTCACACAGTCAGCAAGAGGTGGTAATGTTCTGAAAAGTAATGGCTCAGTTAAAAGGGCGAATGTGCGAGGAAGCCGTGGCGATGCAAGGGATGCCTCATGCAACTGGCGGTCGGGCGTCAGGATTGCTGAGCTGGGGTTGGATGCTAGAGTCAGCTTTGAAGCCACAATAATCGCAGAACCATCGCATAGACTACATTCCACATACGTCTCCTAAATTCAAGGCGGCCTTCGAGAAATTGTCAAAGTTGAATAGCTGCTGGGCGAAATGTCTCGGGTCTGATAGAACTGGCTTAGTCTGCAGATTGTTGACTTAGATCACCACTCAACTCCCACTTGCTCTCACAGCCGAGGAGGCGCTAAGCTTGACGCTCAAGTCTAATAAGGAATGATATTACTATCTCAGGGGCACCATGAGCGCCCATTTTCTCTCACAAAACAAACAAGTCCCGATTAACCTACAAATTTGAGAGGCGATCAGTCAAGAATTTGAATTTACCCAATTCTACCCAAACATAGCAGCAATAAAAGCTTCCAAAGTCCAATGGGCCCCTCTATTTTCTCTTCTGAAGCATTTTCCTTCGTTGTGATTCGCTTGAATGTCAAGGCAAATACCTCATTCTCAATGGTAGTACGCTGAGTTATCCCTCAAGCTCCTGAACTAACAGTCCACCACCACCAACCGGAGCCCTTGGTTGCAAATGGTCGCGGTCAGGAAAGTCGATCACGGCTAATTTCCTGTAGGCGGACAGCTCAGCCCCCCTCGCTACTGGTGGAAACCAAGTGGGCGCGTCGTAGCCAGGAGTCGATGTCTTCGGTTGCGGCACTACACTCTCTCCCTCAAGCTCTACAGGGTCTGGTGAATTGAAACGGTGGGTAGTCCTACAAATCGTGGCACTCGTCGCATCTCCTGGATAGAGATACATCGTATTACTATGGCGTTCGATTGGGTGAAATTGTGGGTACTTGAGCTGCAGGGGCCCCTAATGAGCCACGGTGGCTGCAACCAGAATTTCCCCAATCGCCCGTTTGCAAACCCAAAGGTGGCAGACAGGCTGAGTCGTGGTTTGCCTCCGGGTAAGTCTCACTCACAAATCTCGTCAACGTGTGCCAACGGCGGCGTCAGGCCCGGGCCCGACGCAGGGTGAGTGGAGGTGAATGCCTCATAGGCTCGCGTGCACGCTCACCCTCGATCGATAACGAATGCAGGTTACCCTTGCGGGCCTTCAGTTGGCAGCATACGGCACTCTTGGGGCAAGAAAGTCGACGACGAGATCGCCTCTCCTGATGCACCCATCTTAGACGGTCCCTCTCTTCTATACATGCAACATAGAAGTGGATCACTCAAATGTCATGTATCGGGTATAGGCTGGTCACCTCATTAGTAATCGATCACGGACGAACTGCTTCTAGTACTTTGTGCGTAAATGTGTATTAGGAGCTGCTTGAGAATCCGGACCAACGACATCTCATTTATGACATACTCAGTGATGGCCATGCCGCTGAGAATTTCCATCCTTTGGTGAAGCACATTCCCACGCCTCCACCATGATCCGAACAAGCCCGACATGATGGGCGGTATTGTCGCAGATTTACTCTGAAACCCAAGTGTTGAACTCGATCAACGTTGCAGCACCTAGCCTGGGTGGAGAAGTCAAAGAGGCTGCTCAGTCACCCACTGAAGGGGAGAACGGTGTCATGGCCATGATTCTTTTCTGTTTGGCTCCCCGAGGCTCCTACCATTCAGTCCCGGATGGCTTGCTAGTGAGGCCAACAACCTTTGGTTGGTCATGTGGCACATTGAGTACTTGTTTCTCCACCAGGTCGGTAATAGCGACGACCGAAACCGAGACTTAATCTTCAAGGTCAAAGAGAGAACGCATATGTTCAGTCGTATCATTGGTAAGAAGGCTTGGCCGGATGAGATTTCGAACCTGAGCAAAGAAGCATCAATATCATGAACGTCGCCACTTTATCCAAGGTTTTGCCAGCCGCTGCCGCTTGCGCGTTCTAGGGCGTGCTGTGACACCGTCGTCAACTGTGCAGATCTCCCGCCAAGTATCGGAGTTCCAGTTTCGGTTAGCATAGCCTTTATCTATGCAGAAGGCCGATGTTATGACTTTGACAGATGTGTTGGAGATCATCCGTGGGAGAGCTTCTATCCATCTCGTCGCCTTGTACGCGTTATGGGAGGCCGTGAAGTTCAGCAGGTCTGGATCGACCACAATATAAATTTCTTTGAGTCCATAAAGAGCCCGGTCTAGGATCTGCAGCCATTCTGTCTGGGACGCCGCTGCACGAAGATGGCTAAGGGTCAGAGGATGATCCGATGCTAGCGTGGCTGGATTGAGATCCAACGCTTGTAGGACGAGCAGGCGCAGGATGTCTACGAGGTCAAATGTCCGGTCCCAGAAGTTGGGGAAGCGGAGCGCCCATATCACGGGCACTTGGCTGGCACGGATGAGGCTGATCAAGTCGACGATGAAGTCTTTCGCTAGCGGTTGAGAAGGGGTCTGCATAATGACGATCGATATTCCTGGATCTGATGCGCAGATTTGCAGTAAGTTCGCTTCGTTGGGTGAGAGGTGGGAGCGTTGTTGTCGCCGACGTTTGAGCGATGAACAGTAGCCGAAGCTCTCCCCGGATGTGGGCAAGTCGCTCATGAAAGGTGCTGAAAGAATTTGGTTCAGCTGTACAGTGGAAATCATTGACTTTTGGGTGCTGATGTCGAGCTTGAGCTGGTTGGTGAGGGAAAGGGTGCCTAATGGAAAAGGTGAGCAAAGCATACGGTGGCAGTAGGGCGTACTCACTAGAAGCCACACCCAACATTCTGTATGCCTCAGCCTTGACAAGCTCTCCGAGGCGATGGATTTCTGTTCGTGCCTCTCGAAGTTCCGCGCGAGTCTCCAACATTTCCAGATGTGTGTCACGTAACTCCGCTTTTGCTGCAACACTCGCCAGCTCATCAATGTTCCGTGAGACTTCGTCCAACTTTTCAATTTCATCCTTGAAGTCAAGTCCGAAGGGCCTTGCGATGGCGCCAAAACAATGCATGAGCTTTCCCCTCTTGAACCATCGGGTAGCCCGAAGCATGAATCGGATCAGCTGAGCGTAAAGATGGGAAACGGCCATTTTCATCTGCTGAGTTGGGTAGAGCACTAGAGTCAGATCTTTGCGAGGGAGACTTTCAGCTATGCGAGAGAGTGCTTTGGCGAGCTGGTGAAGTAGTTCTTCGTGGTTCATGACGCCCTGAGGTCTTGACGTTGGTCATCAGGCATGTTGGACAAGGTCGTGTGCATACCCACCACGAACAAGAACTTCATTGCTCCCCAGGCCAGCGAGACGTATTCAGGATGCTGTTGAACTAGTACGTCAAGCACCGCTCCGTAATATGTAACCCTGGCGGAGAATATTGACAACCATTTCCTGGCTTTCGAAGACGTCCTGTTTCTGTATTCAGACTGCGCCTGCACAACAGTCCGAACCACATCATCCATGGTAGATTGTTGACATACCCACGCTCTTTTCGATTCGTCGCTCGTGAGGGCACGAGTTAATTCCTCTTTGGCCTCTTCAAAGGCCTCCCGAGCCACATCAGATAAGCTGCCAATGATGTCAGGTACGCTGAGAATATCGGAAGTGAGACAACGACACGATACCTGCTGGGGGAGTCGCTCGCATACCAGGCCGGTATCCGCTTCTGCCTAGTAAGAGACACTGGACTGCTGGGAAGTATCCCCAAAATAGTAGTGTTCGAAGCCATCGCAGCAACGTCGACCACAAGGAGGTGCACTGGCAGACTACATCTTACCGTCGAAGAATGTTCTATCTCAGACGTCCAGGGTGTGTATCGCACCTGGTCTGGATTTTTGCTGTTTCTCAAAATAGGCCGCCGAAACGCCAAGCCTTGCTATCTCGACAAAGGCTGCTGTATGGCTTCAACCAGTCCACCGCGCAGCTAAATAGTGGTGTATGCGACTCCCCGACAACAAAGCCGCCCTGTATCCGACATCGTGGCTACAATGGCAAACATTTCGAACCCCCAAACTTCACACATCTCGCAAACGGGCAATCTAAGGGATATCCAATCTTCTATTTCAAAAGACAAGGCTGCGGGTGTTGGGAAAGATGTGAGAGTTCTCGGCAAGCGCAAGCATGATTTTGCTGTCAAACCAAGACCTCTTGGGAAAAACAACGACCCTCAGCCAGATCAACCCGGTCCCCTAATCCAGCGCCCGCCTCCACATCAGGAATCTCTATCTTCTGGTGAAGACGAAGACCTGGCAGAAGATGGTTCATACCCTCTCGCAGAGACTGGTGACAATCGTGATCCAAACCAAAACAAGAGAAGAAAAAGATGGCCTGGATACAACCGTGAGGAAGGGCAAGGGTTGCAACAGCCTCTGGAAGCAGGTGCTTCGTACAATGAGTGGCCCGGGAGGACAAAGGCAAGGGATTTGGACACAAGTGAACGAGGCCGGTTCCCTTCTGCCGAGAGAGATGTTGCTTTTGCATCGGGCCGTAAGATTCGTCACCGACACTCCTTCAGTACGATTTGCGCAACAATCAAACACGAAGAAAAATGGTCAGGGAAGCCTTACCCTGATGAGAGACCTTTCTTGGCTCAACAGCCGAACGGCGCATCTAGCAACGCGCGCAATCCGTTCAATCACAGCACAGCACAGAAGCGTCAAGCGAAGAGCATTCTTTACAGAATAATATGCAATTCCCAATCGCAAAAGAATCACCTTGCCTTCCTATATGAAGACGACCCAGACCTCGCCAGAGCTGGCAGGACGTTTTCACGACATAGTAATGCAAATAGACCCGTTGAGAACATCCAAGCTTACCTTGCCAGTCATGCAGGGGTAGCTTTCATCGTGATGCGCAACCGATTCTGTAGCGTCGGCGCCAACCAACATATCCCGGATGACGCATTCCATGTGCCCTCTAGCAGTACGTCCCAGTCTGATATACGAGAATCTATCGTCATAACGTCCGAGAGTCTCCAGGGAGCACTTTCCAAGGTCGCTACTTGTCCCATCGATTTGGTTCAAGGTTCTGCAGAGAAGATTGAGATTCA
>Ga0335072_10010510_pt1 | contig 13318 bp, 9 predicted proteins | sample Lox_Sample_21_FD_206725 | JGI IMG/M metagenome (GOLD analysis project Ga0335072, IMG submission 206725) | Soil microbial communities from Loxahatchee National Wildlife Refuge, Florida, United States - Lox_Sample_2.1 | ecosystem: Environmental > Terrestrial > Soil > Wetlands | place: USA: Florida...
TAACGACGATGTTGAAGAGCATGTCGGAAGGCTCTAACGCAGCGCTCTTCGGCCCCATCGGATGACTGACTTCGGGTGTCTTGATCGCGAATTGCGGCGGAGGCAAGATCGCCCGCACGAACTCCCCATCCAGCGTAAACACTCGGATTTCGTAGCGCGCCTGTGGTAACTGATAGAGGAGCCCGCGCTGGCGGTCGAGAGCCAGGTGGCTCTCCTTATTTAGGACCATGTCGTCTGATCGCGAGCGGTCCGCGAAAAATATGTCAGAGAACGATCTCTCGACACCACGGGAGCCAATTTCGAAAACGGTGGCGTTGGCGGGCAGCGATGAATTATGCGCAGCTCGGCCAGCCACGTAGACATGCTCGGAGTCGAGGGCCGCAACGCCTTGGCCGAGGTTGATACCAGGTTTCATGCTCCTGACAAATTTCCCGTCTGCGCTGTAGACATGGAGCCCGACGGTGTTCGGAGATCGGCCGTACGGGCTCGTCAGTGCAATGCCAGACGGAGACGGAAGCGAAGAAAATACGAGCCTGCCCGAGGCGGTCGTTTTCGATATTTGGCGACTGTTCGCGTCGAGGCAGTACAGATCGGAATTAAATATCCACACATGCCCCATGCAGCGCCATTGGGCCCTATATTCTCGAGATGGCGTGAGGTTTTGACACTGCAAGGGCAGGCTCGCCGCAAGCAACAATCCGATAGCGAAAAATTGAGTTTTCACTTCCAAGTCCTCCACGTCTCCTTGCACCACTTCTCTGCCTATCCGCAGCCCAATGTGACCATCGTGCAATATTGATAGTCGCAGTAAGTACAATAGGCGTTTCCGCCGTCCTCTACACAGCAGCATTCGATACAGCCCTCACAGATCTGAATTATGCAGTCGTGCCCTTGTCCGCAGTCGATGTCCATGTTGGAAACACCCTCGTCGCCGTTGATTGTTCCACTCTGGCAGTCGATAGCTTTGGCCGTCTTTGGCAGCGCAACGGTCCAAAGCGCAAACAGCAACGCGATAGCTAGCGTCAGCCTTCTTTTCATGTGGTTGGATCCTTTCTGGAATTGTGAGGATGCCTTGGTGCGGCAAATACCGCAGCATTGCAGCTAGGTCAATCGGGTATTCGCTGTAGGGGTGGATGGACCGGCGCCGGCTTTCTTGTGAATCCTCTCTAAAATGCCTGGTCCGGTCTTCGCAGTTCTCGAGAACTCGGGCGGGGCTTCGGAATGAGGCCGTCGGGAGAACCACAGGGTTTCCTAAACGAGTTTAGTGGCCCGGCTGCAGCCGGGCCCTTTCAAAGCCGGATTATGAGATGGCCTTAGAGTCAGAGCCTCGGCTTTTGGGGCGAGTCGCGGGCTTGTCCTCACTTTTTTTCACTTCTTCATGTCCTTCACCGCCGGCTTCAGCAGCAGGTCCTGGTAGTCAAAGCTGAAATCGGCGAGCGGCGAGACCGCGGCCATTTTCGCGCTGGCGATCGAACCATCCGGGTTCAGCGAAAATGCGATGAATGCGTCTTCGATGGTGCGCAGGCGCCAGTGCGCTTTGAAAGTATCGTATTGCCAATGCTGCAGGTCGCCGATCATCGTCGGAGTGTGATCGAAGCTGATGACCAGACCTCCATTTTCGTAGTGAATCGTGATCGGCCCATACCACGCGTCGTTGTAAGTCCCGGCATATTTCTCCAGCGGGAGGGAAGGCTTGGAGTTGGCGTCGCGCCGCAAGGCCATGTATGTTCCAACTCACTTCGGCAACTAAGATTTACTGCACCGTCAAGGCGATGATTGTCTTCTGCGTTACCGTGCCGGAGACCCCGGTGACCGTGATCGTGTAGGATCCCGAGGTCGTGCCCGGAATGCTTTGGCCGCCACCGCCTCCGCCTCCTCCTCCGCCTCCCGCGCCGCCACAGGCGAGTGTGCCGCTGGCGAGAACGACGAGCAGGGCAAGCATTCCAACGAGCGGTTGCCACTTCCGGCGATTAGCCGAGCTTGAGAAAATCACCAGACAGACAAGAACTGCGCCGCTGCCCTCTGATAGCCAAGGTCCGGCTGGCCAATTGGGATACACCACCGCACTGGTCGAGGGAGCCGTGGTGGAGATCGTCAACGTAGCCGTCCCGGGGCTGCCACCGCTGATGCTGGCCGGACTCGTCGTGCCAAAACTTAAGGTGGGCGGGTAATCGGCACCCATCGGGCCGGAGGTCACCGTCGCGGAGAGCGCGATATTGCCCGTGAATCCGTTGCTTGGCGTGATGGTGATGGTAGAGGTATTTCCTGTCATCGCACCTGGGGCGACCGTCACGGCCGTTGCACTCAAGGCAAAGGTCACGGCAGAAATCGGTTGATATCTCCACAGATCGTTCTCGTATCCATACAGGCCGGCCGAATCGATTCCCGTGCCGCCCCAAAGCCAGAGATTACCGTTCTTGTCGCTCCAACTTGCCGATAGGCAGCGGATTCCGGGAACATTTGCAGGTGAAGGCACTCCCATGTTCCCGTATATCCCTTTGACGGACCCCATCGATGTGTTGCTGCTCCCGCTCATCCACGCCCATTCGTTCGTGGCCGGGCTGAATTCCCACAAGTCGTTCAGGTAGCCCCAGTCGGAATTGGAATCGAAGCCGGTGCCGCCGAAAAGCCAGAGATTTCCGCTGTTGTCCTTCCAGCTCGAAGACTGGAAGCGGCTTCCGGGGATATTTCCGGCGGACGGTTGGCCTAGCGTCCCATAGATACCGGGCTCATGGCAGTACTTCTGGGGCGCATCGGCGCAATTCAAGGTGCTGCTGCCACCCATCCATGCCCACTCGCTAGTTGCGGGATCGTACTCCCAAACATCATTGAGGATTCCCTCGTTGGTCCCGGTGGAATCGAATCCCTGACCGCCGAGGAGCCACAGGTTTCCGCTCATGTCGACCCAAGTCGCATCTTGCCACCGCGTGCCGGGGAAGTTCCCGGGGCCAGGCGTTTCCAGCGTGCCGTAGATTCCGGCAACTCCGCCGGAGAAGCCGAAGTTGGGGCTACCGCCCACCCAAGTCCATTCGCCGAGCGAGGGATTGAACTCCCAGAGTTCATTCGCCACCGCGGCATACCCTCCGGGCGTTTCCCCCCATCCCGAAAACAGCCAGAAATTCCCGTGTTCATCGGTCCAGTTCGTACCCAACCAAAGGCCACCGGGAGTATTCGCGGCGGCGGGCGAGCCCTGATTACCAGGAACCGGAGGCACGCCTGATAGACAGCTGTTGCATGTCGAGTTCAAAGGGACGGTGCTATCACCTGCAACCCATGTCCATTCGCCGGTTGAGGTATCAAACTCCCACAGGTCGTCTAGCTCAACTAAATTTCCGGCGGCGTCGAAACCTTGGCCGCCATATAACCAGAAATGGTCGCTTGCATCCGTCCAGCTTTGGGCACTGTATCGCGCCCCGGGCGAGTTTGTGGCGGCGGGAGCGCCGAGCGTTCCGTAGACTCCGGGTTGACCGCAGTTCGCGATGGTTGCGATAACAGGACAGTTGCTAGACGGGGTGTTGTCGCCTGCGATCCACGTCCACTCGTTAGTGGAGGGATCGAACTCCCACAGGTCATTGAAATAGTTCAGGGACGTTGTGAAGCTCAAGCCGCCAAAAAGCCAGAACCGGCCATCACCGCCGGTCCAGGTGACTTCGTCAACGCGGGTGGGAGGGATATTTGCGTTCGCGGGCACGCCTTTGGTGCCGTAGACGCCGGGCCAGACCCCGAATTCGCCGGAGACCGTGCTGCTGCCGCCCATCCATGTCCACTGGTTTGCGCCGGATGTCTGCGCCCCTGCAGACAGGACTGAGATGGCGGTACAGAACGCGACCGCAAGCAGAGATCGCAACCGCAAACGAGGTTTAAACACGCCACGCTCCTTCCGCCGAAATCTGTTGGCCGCTTTTTGCCCTTCATGTGCCCCGGACCGGTTTCACACTCGTCACGGTTCCCGAAGAGAAACGACGGCGGAAGCCAACCATTCCCGCGGGACGATACGGCGGGACCATACATGAGTTCTGCTTGTATGCGCCGGCAAGAGACATGGCGAACCGCCGCGGCTATACGCAAGCGAGGGAACTATAGCATCGACCAGCGATGTGAGTAATGAAAGAATCCAGATATCACGGTGTTGTGTCCGCTGCTGAAAGTGCTGCGGGCTCTCTGACTGCAGGAAACCCTATTGTGTCCCGTGAATCTCGACAAGGATGAGGCAACTGACGCGGGCCAGCCCCGAACCGCGCTTGAGTCGACCACCAGCCCAGGAATTCCAATGCCATATGAGGCCAATCATCGGCTTGTCACAGCTCTATCATCGGAGCGCAACGGTATCTCAATCGAACCGACGCGGTCCGTTGCAAGATCGTGCACCGCCAGGCGCAGATAGACGTCGCCCGGCGGAACGTCGATCTCCTGGTGTACCGGAAGCCCGGATTGCATGACGCGTTCATACTGCGCCGATTGCAAATTCATCTTAAACGTATGGTTTGCAACATTGAGAATTTTGCCGTCTTGATCGTAGGCGAGCGCTACAAACTCCAGCGACGAATGATAAAGACCGTCTGCTCCAATCGTCGCAGCCACCTGATGCATATCGGCTGCATAGTCAATCCAATATCGCCTTAAGCTTCCGTGCAGTCGGTCTGCCATCAATCCCGCCGGACCGGACTGCGATTTCAGCCCTTTTAGCTCAGGGTTATCCGAAGCCAGCACGCGAACCTTGAACAGAATTTGTGACGAGGGAGGTGCTCCTCGCTGAATCGCGGTCGTACTTGCGTTCAGAGGCGGGTTTGAGCCGAGCTCAGGGATTTCTTTTGCCAGATATCCCTCGCGATAGGCGAGCCGGTAATTGTGATTCACGAGCCTGACTTCAATTTTTCGAAACCTCCCATCGAAGTTACTATCGCTGGGCACATACGCTAGCGTGTAGTAATTCTCTCCATTCTCGATCGCGCTGCCTACCGCATTTTTGAGAGCGTTGTTGTCGTAAAACGCCTCGCCGCCGGATTCCTGAGCAATCTGCTGCATCGTCGCATGCTCGGCCGCCGTCGTTTGCACGAAGTTGGCATTGTCGGTTGCGAACTTGTTTGGATTGCTAGCTGGGCCGTTTGTCGACAGCCTTTCCCTGCGACCGCCTTCAGCCGAACGGCCCATCAAGTTCGACGGCATACTCGGCGTCCCGTGCGAGACTCCGGAATAGTTCGCGTTGGGATTTCCCGCATTAAACATCGACGCGGGAAACAAACCGCGCGCGTCCACGGGATAAACGGCGACGCGATTTGCCGAGAGCAGATCGCTCGTCGCTTTGAGTCGCCCGGCATAATCGCGCTCCGGTGAAAATTCATTGCTGAGCGTGACGTCCGGATCGAGATTGACCGGAAACGACCCTGAAAACCAGATCAGATTTTTTCGCCCGGGAATGCCGCCCAGATAAGCGGCCAATTCGTGCAATGCGTCAAGGGTCATTCCTACCCGAAAATCCATCTGGAATGCTGCCTGATCGGCCTGAAATTGCGTCAGACTTTCCATGACTTGAGAGGACGCACCCAGATCCTGCATCCCCGTGTTGAGCTTTGTCATAGTGGCGTCATCCGGATCGGCAAGAAGGGCCGATTGACCGGGTTCCTGCCCTTTGCCGCTGACGGCGGCCAGCAACACTTTCGAGTCTGCCGTGAATCCTTGCACCATTCGCAGTCTGGAGGCCAGAGTGAAAACGGCTATACGCGCATCGATCGGAACGTTTTTCAAATACTCAATCATTTGTTGCCGCGCATAGGCCTGGTCGCGGGCGGGAGTGTTCAGAGCGTCCAGCAAAAGGACATTGGCAGCGCTGGTCACCGTCGTTTCTGGAAAATTGCTATAGGTATGGGCGGGTAACGAAGGAAGCTTCCGCACCTGTGACGGGTCGTCGGCGCTATGTTCTTCGAAAATCCTGACCGATTGTTCCTTGCCATCCTCGAAGATCTGGAACGAGTCTCGGTTCAGAGCGTGTACCGGTTTGCCGTTATTGCTTACCACGACATCCACAATCACCAGGCGAGAGACGGTGTGCAAAGACTTTCCCGGCGCGGGCACGCCCGCGTTTCGAGCCGGCACCATCGGATTGGCCGATTGATGCGGGGATGCAGCGTCCTGGGCAAGCAAATGGGCGAGCAGGAGCAGCGTGAGGCAGCAAATACTTGCATGCGAGAATCTCATGCGACAGCTTTCCAACAAATAGGAGGAGATTTTTCTCGAACCGTGCGATCAGGGCCGAACCCACAGCGTCATCAGATTGTACATTTTTCGCCAGCCGCCGGGACGATCAAAGCAAGCTGGACAGTCTTTAATTGCCAATCAAATCCAAAGACTCCCCCGAGCCATTGAAAACAGCTAAAGCCAGAGCTTCGTTTTGTGTGAGTTTGGCAAGTGTGAATCTGCGACCTCAGTTGTTCATTTTCTTTACTGCCGGCTTCAGCAGCAGGTCCTGGTAGTCAAAGCTGAAATCGGCGAGCGGCGAGACCGCGGCCATTTTCGCGCTGGCGATCGAACCATCCGGGTTCAGCGAAAATGCGATGAATGCGTCTTCGATGGTGCGCAGGCGCCAATGCGCTTTGAAAGTATCGTATTGCCAATGCTGCAGGTCGCCGATCATCGTGGGCGTGTGGTCGAGGGTGATGACCAGACCTCCATTTTCGTAGTGAATCGTGATCGGCCCATACCACGCGTCGTTGTAAGTCCCGGCATATTTCTCCAGCGGGAGGGAAGGCTTGGAGTTGGCGTCGCGCGCGGCTGCGGCTTTCCTCATCACTTCGGCAGCATCTTTTTCTTCGGCGTCTTCCGCACTCTTGAAGGCGGCGACCCAATCCGTGGCTGGCACGTGGAAGTAATAATCGAGCACGTGGTAGAGAATGGAATCAAAGGCGCCGTCTTCCTCGGCGTTGGTGAGTACGACCACGCCAAGATTCTCCTCCGGCACCAGCATTACGCGCGAGACGAAGCCGCCCACGCCGCCGGTGTGGCCAACGAGCTTGCGTCCGTGATAATCGCGCAATCCCCACCCGAGGCCGTAATCCGCGAACTTGGCTTTCAGAGCGGCTAGTGGCGGCGGCGGATCGTTGATCGGCAGAATTGTCTGTGCCGACCACATTTCTTTCGAGCGCTCTGCGCTGAACAGCCGGCCCTCGCGGTCCACAAACTTCCCGCGATTGAGCTGCAACTGCACCCACTTCGCCATATCGGCGGCGCAGGAGTTGATCGAGCCCGCGGGCCCGACGTTGTCGAGATCTTCAAGGGGCAGAACTTGCAGCTTTCCGTCCACCCGCGAATGTGGCGCGGAGTAGTCGTCGCCCGGCTTGAAACTTCGGTTGCTGACAACCGAGTGATTCATTCCAAGCGGAGTGAAGATGCGCTCGCGAATGTAGTCGTCCCAGGAAATGCCGGTGACTGCGGGGATGATCTGACCGGCCGTCATGTAAAGCAGATTGTCGTAGGCGTAATGGCTGCGGAAACTTGACTTCGGCTTCATGAAACGCAGCTTGTAAATAATGTCGTTGCGCGTGTACGTCGATTGCGGCCAGAACAGTAGATCGCCCTCGCCCAGTCCCATGCCGCTGCGGTGCGTGAGCAGATCGCGAATCGTCATCTCATGCGAGACGTAAGGGTCGTACATGACGAAGCCGGGGAGGCGCTGATAGACAGGATCATCCCAGGAAAGCTTGCCCGCATCGACCAGCGTGGCCAGAGCCGCGGTCGTAAATGCTTTGGTATTCGAGCCGATCGCGAACATGGTGAATTGATCGACTGGAGTCAGTTCGCCCAGCTTTCGCACGCCATAGCCTTTCGCGATCACAACCTTGCCGTCTTTCACGATGGCGACTGCGATGCCGGGGACATCAAACGTCTTCATCGATGCCGCAACGTAGGAGTCGAGATCGGCAGGAGGCGCGCTGGAGTCGGGCGATTGCGCACGAGAAGCCGAGGCGATAACGAAAACGGCAAAGACGACGAGAACACGCTTGGGGTGGAACAGGTGGAACATTTGATCTCTCCGGATCTGGCAAGCTATGAGAATAGCAAACCGGAGATTAGAACACAGATGCGATGGCGGGAATCGATGGCGATTGGGTGAAAGAATAAGCTTCATTAGCCACGAAGGCGCGGTTCGTCGTGCTCTCTCTGTGATTCACATCGCGCGAGGTTCCTGCAATTGATCCGCGCTGAGCGAGAATGCTACGCTCGAATTCAACGAGAGAAAGTCTATGGTTTCTCCTGATTTCATATTTTGGGAAGTCGATGTACAGCGCGATTTTGTTTTGCCGGGGGGAAAGCTCTACGTTCCGGGCGCGGAGAAACTGCTGCCCAACATCCGGCGGCTGACTGACGCCGCGCGGCGGGGTCGGGTATTTCTCGTCTCCCATGGGGACTTTCACGCGCCGGATGACCCGGAATTCAAGGTGTTCCCACCCCATTGCGTGAGAGGAACACCGGGGGCGGAGCTGGTACCGGAAGCTCTTACCGAAAAAGTCGTCCGCGTTCCCAATGAAGCGGATGTCCAGATTCCCGAGGACTTGTCGCAGTATCAGCAGATCCTGCTGGAGAAGCAGACGCTCGACGTTTTCCAAAGTCGGCACGCGGATGAACTCTTGCAGAAACTGGGCAAGCATGCGGAGTTCGTGGTTTTTGGAGTCGTTACGGAATACTGCGTCAGATTCGCGGCGAGAGGCTTGCTGGAACGCGGACGGAGAGTGGTTATTGTGGGAGACGCCATCGAGACGCTCAAAAAGAAAGACGGGGAAGATGCGCTGGCAGAATTGCAGCGTGACGGCGCGAGATTGACGACGACCGATCAAGCGCTCGCGGATCTGGTCGCGTGAAAGTTACGGTGCGCCGATAAGCGGCTCGTTGCCGTCGCTAAGAGAGTTGCTCGGGAGCCAGACTTTTGCCTTACAGAAGGGGCTGCATTTCTTGCCGCCCGTCGACTACGCTCAGGCCAGGCTTCTGGGGCTAAGAAACTTCCGGGGCCAAAGCCCCGTTTTCTCAATTACTGACCGTGACGCGGCCCTCACGGGCCCCACTTCCACTGATCGGCAAACATGGGCGGCACGGCTGAAGCCGTGCCCTTCCCAAAGCTGCTTTGCGAGATAGATCGTCTTTGCTGTTTAGTGATGGTCGTGATCGTGATCGCCGTGATTATGGCGCCACGTCCAATACTCTTTCTGCTCGCCGGGAGGAAGGTGGCGGAAGTCGCGGTTTGGATCGCGGTGGTTCTCGACGGCCCACTGGTGATAGTAGCGGGCCTCGTCGGGGTTCCACACGTGATAGTCGGTGTAGTACGGATCGTAGACTCGGTAGTAGTGGTGCGCGCAACCAACTCCAACAGCCGACGCACCCACCGCAAGCGCCAAAAGCAGAGTTCTCAGATTTCTTGATCGACCCTTCATAGTTTGCCCTCTCGTGGAATTGAACACAAATCAAACAGCGAAGTTCTGCTACTCCAACCTGCCCACAATTTTGCAATCTGGCGAGCTTACGGCAAACGCCGCTCGCGCAAATGTGCTGAGTAATGATGCAAGTGGATCAACACTCGTTGTGAGCATGCTGACGTGTTCGCCTGGCACGGTTTCGACATTGAGCTTGTGAATCAGAGGAGACCAGACAGGAACTGGATCGGCAGGGAAACGCGACGGGAGCGCGGCACGCACGAACGTTACTTCTCCGTCGTAGAAGCGGGGGCGATAGCTTCGTAACGCGCGATAGTGAGCGTCCTTGGTGCGCTGCAAAGCCCGAACAAGCGAATTGGGCGGGGAGTCGGCAGTTTGAATCAGACGCCCTTTACGCGCGGCGGTAGGATTCGTTTGGCCGCTCACGCGCTTCTCTGCGAGTTGAAGCAACAACCGCGCATATTGTGGGAAGGATAGATAGCGACGATCGGGGTAGGAGTCAAGCATCACCAGCAGCGCGATTTCCTGGTCTTTTGCCTTGAGTTGCTGCGCGATTTCGAGCGCGACCAGACCTCCCAGCGAATAGCCAATCAGGAAATAAGGGCCGTGCGGCTGAATTTCGCGAATGGCCGTCACGAACGACTGAGCCATGTCTTCGAGGCGATCGAGCGGCGCTGGCTTACCGTCGTTCCCAAGCGCCTCCAAGCCATAGATGGGCTGATCCACCGGCATGCGGCGAACGAGTGGGACCAGATCGACGACGCTGCTGCCGATGCCGTGGAGCATGAAGACCGGTGGCGCTTGCGCCGCCCCCTGCTTTAGCAACAGGGCCGGGCCGCATGGTTGCGTCATGTTGAGCACAACTGCGAGAGCGGTGATGGTGGCTGCTTTGCAGACGACCGTCGGAGCCAGGTCGACCCCGAGTTGGTTGTTGATCTCGGTGAACAATTCGGCGGCCAGCCAGGCATTGCCGCCGAGATCGAAGAAGTCATCGTTCACGTCGATCGGAGAACGTTGAAGGACACGCTGCCAGATTTGCTGAAGCGCTTCGACGTTCGATGGGGTCGGATGGTCCATGGGAGGATAAAAGGCACACCTATTTTTTTTTGCACGCCTCCCATAAATTCTCTGTTTTCAGCTGGTTACGCATCGGGCTTAGGGTCAGTTTCAGCCAAAATATTGAATCAAAAGGACTTAAAGGTAAATTCTTTAGAAACATGCAGTTGCAGGTTATTTGGGAGTGATTGAAGCGCCTCGTTCCGCGGGCTGAAAAATTCCGCATATCTCCAGTTTGCATACTCAGATTTCTCAGTCAAGGTTATCCGTCACAGGCTGGGAGGGGGAATCTGTGGAAAAGTCAGGTTTGAATATTGGCCGAGTCGGGCAGTCCCAAAGGAGCTGTGGTCACGACTTTTCTTTCGCCCCTCCGGGGCTGACTCCTTTTTTGGCGCTGACCCCCACGCCTTTCGGTGTGGGCTGCGTTCTTAGGCCGCTTCGCGGCTGAGAAAGTTCCGGGGTGGAAGCCCCAATCCTGAGTTCGGCTCGACGCGGCCCTGAAGGGTCGTTCTTCCACCGCCAGGCCAGAAGTTTTATTTTCCATGCCAATACATCGGCCAGCCTAGATAACGGACAGCGGCTTCGTGTGTGGCTCCGGCTACGCTGGAGAAGTTGGCGGCGACGTGGTGCTCGAATCCGTTTTCGCAGATGTAGTGCAGCAGCTTTTGCAGGTGCGGAATTTCGACCACCCCCGCGCCTCCGAAGGTGTTGAGAGGATCATTGGTGAAAGCGCCTTCGCCGACGTAGCCGCGCATGCTGCCGGCGGTGTCGTCGGTTGAGAAACGGGCGAAGGACATCGCGCCGGGCTTCACGCGGCCGACCACGGTGCCAAAGGTGTTTTCTTTGCCGACGGTACCGGCGATGATTTCCTGGAAATCCATGCGAACGTCCTGGAAGAAATGTTTGGGCAGATTGCTGCAGTGGAAGCAGACGGCTTTGTCAGGATTGTCGCCGTAATTGTTGTTCCAATCGAGCAACGCACTCGGAGTGTCGGAGGCGAGCGCGAGCGCGTACATGCTGAGGGTGCCGCAGACGTCGACTTCGCAGGCCGCGGGGAGGAGGTTGTTGCTCATCATGCTCATGATGGTGCAAGGAACGACGCCGAAGTACTCTTCCATGGCGGTCCAGCACTGCACGGCGCTGACTTTCACATCGGTGGATTTCATCCAGTGATCGATGACGTAGCCGAGCTTCGCCATTTTGAGGAGCGCGGAGTCGGGGACGCTGGTGGTGGTGACGTACTTGCGGATTTCGGCGAGCTTGGTTTGCACACCGGCATCGTCGTCTTTGAGGCGAGCGATGCGGCCGAGAATTTCGGAGAGATCGACCGTCTCCACCGTGATGCCATTGTTTTCCAAGAGCTTTTCGCTGTAGCGGACGGTGTTGAAAGCGGAGGGACGCGCGCCGATGCTGCCGAGACGGAGATTGCGGAATCCGTTGACGATGCGGCAGACGGCGGCGAACCAGGCGAGATCTTCGGCGAATTCGCTTGAGTCCGGGCTTTCGGTGTGCAGACGTGTGAGCGAATAAGGAATGCCGTATTGGCGAAGATTGTTGCAGGCGGACATCTTGCCGCAGAAACTGTCGCGGCGGGAAGCGATGGTCATTTTCGAGGGAGTGTCGGGCGTGGCTTGCACGAGGACGGGAACGCCGAGATTGGCGAGGCGCAACGTGTCGGCGATGGCGCGCTCATCGCCGAAATTGGGTAAGGTGACGATGACACCGTCGATGCGGTCGCGATTTTTCTGAAAGAGCGCGGCGCAGCGCTTGGCTTCTTCGTAGGTCTCGACGGCTCCGTATTTGCTCTCGTCGGGACCGAGCATGACGTAATCCACGCCCGCTTTTGCGAGCGCCTGCATCATTTCTTCGCGGCCGCTCTTGGCCAGATGATCGGGAAAAAATCCACGATTGCCGACGATCACAGCCATCGTCATTGGTTTCGCACCGTTATGAGTCATGAGTGGCTTCGGATCTCCTTTCGGGTCGTGCTTAAGTGGTACTTAATAAGTCAGCGGTTTCATTCGGAATTGTTTCATGCAATTTCAGTTTTGCCGGCACGGAGTCTGGGGTGGAGAAGTCTCCACTTCTCCTTAAGAATAGGGCAAAACGGAGTACCCGATCTTGTTGTGCGGCCGTTGATGCCTGCGAACCATTGACGGCTGTACGTGTTTGCAGAGTGCAAGACCAAGCGTGTATTCTCGCCTATAAGTGGTCCAACCGGCAGAACCGCAAGATTCCGGCAAGGGCAATGATCTTGATGCATGTTTTCGCGGGACCGCAGCGGGAACTGGCGAGTGTGCCCTTTCATGGACGAACTGTCAAGCCAGGCGGCGGGGTGAAAGTTGCGTAGCCCGCTCGTCGGTTACCAGAGCTTTGTTACCAAAGTCCAGCGGCGGCAGGTATGTTTACCCCTGCAGTCGCGCCCAATATCGTGAAAACGCAAAATCGAATCTCGCCCGCTGGATTCGTGGAGTGCCATGCCCTACGCCCGAATGAATAAAAAAATCTTGAGTGCGACAAAATTTCTGTTGCTGGTCGGTCTGATTACACCAGCGCTGGCACAATCGATGCGATCTGGGCCACCGGCCGCGGCATCGGGACCCTCGTTTGACGTGAACGTCGGGTACAGCTACATGCTGATGCAGGTGCCGGATGCAGGCAACATCAGCCTCAATGGCATCGATGGCGGCGCCGGAATCGACTTCAACCGGCGTTGGGGAGCGTTGGTGGATTCCAGCTACGTTCGAACCGGGGATGTATTTGAGACTGGACACAGCAGCTATGTTCTGAGCGCGTTCGCGGCGCCTGTGTTTTATCCGTATGCCCATGGAGAAACGCGCATC
>Ga0335072_10010511_pt1 | contig 13317 bp, 14 predicted proteins | sample Lox_Sample_21_FD_206725 | JGI IMG/M metagenome (GOLD analysis project Ga0335072, IMG submission 206725) | Soil microbial communities from Loxahatchee National Wildlife Refuge, Florida, United States - Lox_Sample_2.1 | ecosystem: Environmental > Terrestrial > Soil > Wetlands | place: USA...
CCGGATTGATCCGGTAGGTTCCCGGAGCGATGACGGCCATCTGCGCGCCGCGCTCGCCACCGCCGTCGATGAACGCCTGGGCGTCCTGGAAGGAATCGCAGTCGACCTGCCGCGCGATCACGCGGCCCGCTGCAAGCGGCTTGCCGTCGCGCGCCTCCACCACGCCGATCTTGCCGGGCGGAACGACCAGGGCATCGCTCAGGCCGACGTTGAAGAGCAGCGTGTTGATGCGGTAAGTGCCGGGCGGAATGAGGGCCATCTGCGGTCCGCGTTCGCCGCCATTCTCGAGGAAGGCACGCGCGTCCTGAAAGGAATCGCAGGTGACCTGCCGCGCCACGATCCGCCCGCCCGGCAGCGGCTTGCCGTCGCAGGCCTCGACGCAACCGACCCGTCCCTGAGGCACCGTGAAGAACGGCACGATCTCGATGTCGTATTGCCAGGGCCAGAGTCCCACGTGCAGTCCCGGAGCCAGGGTGTCCGCCTGATACCCCGCCTCGCCGTGCAGCGCAATGATCTTGCCGTCGGGGAGACGGCGGTTCTTGCCGACGAGCGCGAATTTCTTGGTGGCGACGCCGATGCTGCTGTCCGGGACGACGACGACCCCGAAGAGCCGCAGCAGCTGCCGGTACAGAATGATGCACCCCACCGCGATGACCAGCCCCGCGATCAGGAGCCAATGCTGATTCACATACGCCATGCCCGCCGATCCTCCTGGAAACCCTCGAGCTCGAGGGGGCAACCCGCCTGCGAAACGCAGTCATCCACCGAGTCAGGTGCCATTGTGTATCAGGGACGCATGAATTAGTCGTCTGTCGGAATATTCGCGCCGATTTGACATTTTGGGGACGCGTGCGCTGGGGCTGCCGCGTCGTGCCAGGCGCCTCGATTTCGGACCCCTCCCGAGGAAACCTTAAAACACCGCGTTATGTGCCCATAACGCTTGCGACTAAGTGGATCCTTGCGGCCGCGCTATGATCGCTCGAGGGCACGCGCCGACTGCGGCGTGCGCCGTCCAAGGTGCGGCTAGCAGAGGCGTCGAACGGCGAAGTGGTGGGCAACGGCTTCAAATCGGCGCTGGTGCGCTGGCTCTCGGACGTCGATCAGCTCGAGGATCGCGAGGCGCTCGGCAAGATCAGCCGTGGGTTCGAGTCGCTGTCCGCGGCGCAGCGAGTCGAGCGCGCCAAAGAGCTGCTCCCCGGCGCTCACGTGCTCACCTCGAGCTTCGGCGCTCAGGCCGCCGTCATGCTGCACTTGGTGAACGAGGTGATTCCGGGCATTCCGGTGATCTTGATCGACACCGGGTACCTGTTCCCCGAGACTTACCGGTTCATCGACGACTTGACCGAGCGCCTCGATCTGAACCTGAAGGTGGTGCGCTCGGATGCATCGCCCGCCTGGCAGGAGTCGCGCTTCGGGAAGCTCTGGGACCAGGGCTTGCCGGGCATCGAGCTGTACAACCGCATGAACAAGCAAGAGCCGCTGGAGCGGGCCATGGGCGAGCTGGACGCCGCGACCTGGTTCGCAGGGTTGCGCCGGGCGCAGGCACAGTCGCGCGCCGAGACGGCGCCGATCGAGCTCAAGCGCGGGCGCTACAAGGTGCACCCCATTTTCGATTGGTCCGATCGGGATGTCGGGCGATACCTGCAAAAGCACAGCCTGCCTTATCACCCTCTGTGGGAGAAGGGCTATCTGTCCATTGGAGATTGGCACACGACGCGCTCGCTGGCCGATGTCGAGAGCGTGGAGGAGCTGCGCTTCTTCGGCCTGAAACGCGAGTGCGGCCTGCACGAGGACTGACTCAACGGCCGAACAGCATGCGCTCGCTCACCACGGCCAACATGACCGCAATGAGCGTGCGGGTGAGCGGCGCAGGGAGCCGCACCGTGAGGCGCGACGCGAGCAGCACTCCGGGGATCGAGCCCATCAGCAGGCACGCGAGGATGCGCAAGTCCACATGCCCGAGCGCTGCGTGGCCCGCGGCGGCCATGATGGTGATCGGTAGCGCATGAGCGATATCGGTGGCGACCAGCCGGTCGGAGGTGAGCCGCAATGGATAGAGGGCCAGCAGAGCGACCACTCCGAGAGCACCCGCGCCGACCGAGGTCAACGCGACGCCGGCGCCGAGAAGCGCACCGGCGGCCACCGTCAAAGGCAGCTTGTAACGCTCCGCGTTCGCAAGCCACGCTGCCGTGAATTTGAGGCCGAGGCGCCGCAGCGGATTGTGCAATAGCATTGCGATCGCGGCGATCGCGAGGATCACCGCCAGGCAGCGCGCGATGACCTGATCGGTTGCCCCCGGCGTTCGACGTGCCAGCCAGAACCCCAGGATCACGGTGGCCGAGGCGGGCACACTGCCCATGGCAAGCCGGCCGACGATGCGCCAATCGACTCGCCGGCTGAAGCCGAAGGAGGCGGTCGCCGCAAGCTTGGTGATGGCGGAGAACATCAAATCCGTGCCCACGGCGATCCACGGGGGCTGAGCGAATACCAGCACCAGGATGGGCGTCATCAGGGAGCCACCGCCCACACCGGTCAGGCCGACCAACGTGCCGATGAGCAAGCCAGCGACGGCATAGAAGAAAGGATGGGAGAAGGGCATGGTGTTTCGCCAGCCGCCAATCATCCCGGCCGGCAAGGCGCTTGTCCTCTGCCCGCGAGGCATAAGCTTTTGCGATTCCATTATCTCCTCGGTGGGCGCGGCAGACCCGCGGGGGTATGGGGCTGTCGCGGGCAGCGCCCGACGGGGCTGATTACCTTATGTTAGTTATTGAAAAGATTTGTAACACACGGATCTATCAGTAGATCTCTGGTAGTACATGAGCTCTCGATGGACCTCGACCGCGGACCCCGGCTACGGCGTCGCTCGTGTCAGCATGCACCTACCACGCATGCGGTTGTTTCGGACTGTGCGCGGGACGCCGCCGCTCGTAGCGTTCGCAACATCGGGGTCCCAGGAGCTGCGCATGGCCAAGAAACCGGTTCTTCATCCAAGCCGCGAGGGACCCAGTCACTCGGACAAGCATCCCGACAAGCAGGAGAAGAAGGCCCTCGAGGAAATGAGGAAGCCGACGGTGTCCAAGCCGGGCGGGTTCAAGAACCAGCCGGACGATCCGACCAATCCGAACGAGGCCATCGAAAGGACCCGGCAAAAACTGCGGCCGTGACTCGCCCCTGCGCAAGAGATTTCGCCAAATCAAAGACATCGTCGTCGAATCGCTCACCGCGTGGCTGGCCCACAGCGCCTCGAGCATGGGCGCGGCGATCGCGTTTTACACCCTCTTCTCCGTCGCGCCCATCTTGATCATCGCCCTGGCGGTTGCCGGCTATTTGTTCGGTCCCCATGCCGCGGAGCGAGAGCTCATTGCGCAATTGCGCGATCTCACCGGCAGCGCGGGCGCGGATGCGCTGCGCAGCGTGCTCGCGAGCGCCCAGTACAGCAACAGAAGGGGTATGGCCGCCGTCGCCGGGGTCCTGACCCTGATCATCGGCGCCACCAGCGTGTTCGGCGAGCTGCAGCGCTCGCTCGATGTGATCTGGGGCTCGACGGGACGCAAGTCGGATGCGCCGTGGTGGGATCTGTTGCGCAGGCGCCTGCTGTCCTTCGGCATGGTCCTGGGTGTCGGTTTCTTGCTGCTGGTGTCGCTCATCGCGAGCGCCATGCTCGCCGCCTTCGGCGGCTGGCTGCAGGCGCGCTTTGCGGGCGTGGAGCTGATCCTGCCGCTGCTCGACGTGGCGGTGAGCTTCGCAATGACGGTGCTGCTCTTCGCCATGATCTACAAGTACATCCCGCGCGAGAGCATCGCCTGGCGCGATGTCTGGGTGGGGGCGGCCGTCACAGCCTTCCTGTTTGCCGTGGGCAAGCTGTTGATCGGAATTTACCTCGGCAGGAGCTCGTTCAGCGGCGCCTATGGCGCGGCCGGATCGCTGGTGGTGCTGCTGATGTGGGTGTATTACTCCGCACAGATATTTCTTCTCGGCGCGGAGTTCACGCGCGCCTTCGCTTATTCGCGCGGCTCGCACGTCGCGTCCGCCGGAGCCGTCGATGCCGCTGCCCATTGAGCAATATGCCCTGATCGGCGACTGCCACACCGCCGCCCTGGTCGGGTCGGATGGCTCGATCGATTGGCTTTGCTTCCCGCGGTTCGACTCGGGCGCGTGCTTCGCGGCGCTGCTCGGTGGCCCAGAACACGGGCGCTGGAGCATCGCTCCGGCCGGCCCCGTACGGCAGGCGCGGCGCCGCTACCGGGATGGGACCCTCATTCTCGAGACGCAGTTCGAGACTGCCGAGGGCTGCGTACGCGTGACCGATTTCATGCCAGCCTCACTGACGCGCTGGGATGTCGTGCGAATCATCGAGGGCGTGAGCGGCCGTGTGAGCATGCACCTCGAGCTGATCGTGCGTTTCGATTATGGCTCGATCGTTCCCTGGGTGCAGCGCAAGGGGAACGTACTGCTCATGACGGCCGGTCCCGACACGCTCGAGCTGTCCGGCTCGGTCGACGTCGAGGGTGAGGACATGAAGACGGTTGCGGATTTCACCGTTGCCGCGGGGGAGCGCCAATGGTTCTCGCTCAATTACCGCTACTCGCACCTCGACACCCTGCCTCCCGTCGATGCGTTCGCCGAGCTCCAGGAAGCCGACGCGGTCTGGCGCAAGTGGACCGGGCGCAGCAAGATCGAGAGCCGCTGGCGCGAGCCGGTGATCCGCTCCCTCATCACGCTCAAGGCGCTGCAATACCGGCCGAGCGGCGGAATGATCGCCGCACCGACCACCTCGTTGCCGGAGCAGCCGGGAGGCGTGCGCAATTGGGATTACCGCTTCTGCTGGTTGCGCGACGCGACCTTCACGCTGAACGCGCTATTGCTGGCGGGCTACATCAGGGAGGCCACGCAATGGCGCGAATGGCTCCTGCGCGCGGTGGCCGGATCGCCCAAGGATCTGCAGATCCTGTACGGCGTGACCGGCGTGCGCCGCCTGGACGAGTACCAGATCCCCTGGCTTCCGGGCTATCAGGGCGCCGCGCCGGTGCGTGTCGGCAACGCCGCCTCCAGGCAATTCCAGCTCGATGTGTACGGCGAGGTGATGGATACATTGCACCTCGCGCGCGTGACCGGATTGGACCCCGAGCCCGCGGCATGGAGCCTGCAGACGGCGCTGCTCGAGTTCCTCGAGTCGCACTGGCACCTGCCCGACGACGGCATCTGGGAGATTCGTGGTCCGCAGCGACACTTCACGCACTCGAAGATCATGGCGTGGGTGGCCTTCGATCGCGTGATCAAGGACGCCGAGCGCGATGGGCTCGAGGGCCCGCTCGATCGCTGGAAGAGCACCCGCGATGAGATTCACGCCGAGGTATGCGGGAAGGCGTTCGACGCCAAGCGCGGCTCGTTCGTCCAGGCGTACGGATCGCGGCAGCTCGATGCGAGCCTGCTGCTCATTCCGCAGGTCGGATTCTTGCCGCCGGACGATGCGCGCGTGCTCGGGACCATCGACGCGATCGAGAACGATCTCGTGGTCGAAGGTCTGGTGTTGCGCTACTCCACGGAGTCTGGCATCGATGCGCTGCCCTCGGGCGAGGGCGCCTTCTTGCCATGCTCGTTCTGGCTGGCGGATTGTTATGCGCTCACCGGCAGGCGGGAGCAGGCCGAAGCGCTGTTCGAGCGGCTGCTGGCGCTGCGCAACGACGTGGGTTTGTTCGCCGAGGAGTACGATCCCCGCAACAAGCGCATGCTGGGGAATTTCCCCCAGGCCCTGACGCACATGGCGCTCGTGAACACCGCCCGTCTGCTGGCGATGCCCGAGCATCGAGCGAAGTCCGCCGTCGAGCAAGGAGAGCGGCCGACCACCGCCTCGGCGCCCGCGACGCCGAGCAGCTCCGAACGGATTGAGAATCGTTCTCAGAAATGAGGCCCCGGCGCATCGAAGCGCGCGGGTTGACGGGACGTTTCCCCGGTTTTGATTTAGTATCTGCAGCCCCGATGCGATTTGATTCTCTCACCGATAGGATTACAACGATGCAACACAAAATCTCTCGTCGCGCGATGGTCAAGAGCGGTCTGATCGCCGGCGCGCTGGTTCCGGCGATCGGATTGATCGGAAATGCGGCCTACGCCGACACGCTGACGCCCCTGAGCCCCGATGATCCGACCGCCAAGGCGCTTTCATTCACCACGGATGCGAGCAAAGTGAGTGCGGCCGCCAATCCCACTTACAAGCCGGGCCAGAAGTGCGGCACCTGCGCGCAATATCAAGGCAAGCCGGGAGCCGCGAGCGGCGGCTGCAACATCTTCGTGGGACACAGCGTTCCCGTGGGCGGCTGGTGCAAGGTGTGGGCGCAAAAGACCTGAGCCGAGGAGACGCAAGAGCTCACGGCGCGGCACTCTCGGGCAGGCGCGAGATGAAATCGGCGACCGCGCTCCTGTCGTTCGCCGACAGGCCGCTCACGGCGGAAATCACGCGAGGATCGATGTCCGGGGGGTGGCCGGCAGCGAAGCCTCGGAGCTGCTCGACCAGATAAGTGAAGTTCTGCGCCTCGATCGAGGGGACCGGACCTTCCGCGCGTCCCTCACCGAGGTTGCCGTGGCAGTGCGAGCACGCGCTGGCATATATCTCGCGGCCCCGTCCCAGGCGGTATCCGTCGCCGTGCTCGCCGTGGGGATCGGGGCGCTGCTCGGCCAGATAGAAGCTGAGGTCATGAAGCGATTGGGGATCGGCGATATCGTCCGCGCTCAGCACCCTGTGCATCCGGGGGGCGTTGCGCTCGAGAGTCGCGAATTGCGCCAACTGCATGAGCAGGTACCGCTCCTGCTGTCCGGCGAGCTTCGGAAATTGCCGCTCGCCCGTGCCGCTGCCGCGTGCCCGGTGACAACGCTCGCAATGGCGCGCGTAAAGCGCTGCGCCGCGCTTGGCGTCAGGCGTCGTGGCGAATGCGCGGGCCTCGAGGCTCGCGGCCGACTCCTCCACGGCGCGGGTCGTGGCCGACCCCAGGAGGGCGAGGCTCAACAGCGCGAGAAGGGTTCCAGTCTTGGCGGCTGGCATGCGCTCTCTCCGGCGCTACTCGCGGTCGCAGATCCGGTGAGCCCGGTCGGGCGCAAGGACTCGCAGCAGCCCGAGCGGATGCGATCAGTCTTCATTGCGCAAGGTCAAATGCATCTTCACCAGATGCGCGACCGAGCGAGCGCCCATCTTCTCCATGACCTTGGCGCGATGGATCTCCACGGTGCGCTCGCTCAGTCCCAGGTCGATCGCGATCACCTTGTTGGCGCTGCCCTCGACGATCAAGTCCATCACTTGCCGCTCGCGCGGCGTCAGGGATTCGAGCCGGCTCGCGATCTCGGAGCGGCGCGCCGCGGTGCTGCGATTTTCGGCGTCCTGCTTCAGCGCGTGGTTGATGCGATCGAGCAGCTCCTGATCCCGAAAAGGCTTCTGCAGGAACTCGAAGGCACCGTCCTTCATCGCCTGCACGGCCATGGGTACATCGCCGTGTCCGGTGATGAAGATCACGGGGAGCATCGAGCCCATGCGATTGAGCTGCTGCTGTACCTCCAGCCCGCTCATTTCGGGCATCCGGATGTCGAGCACCAGGCAGCCTTGGGCGTCCGCCGTGTAGCGCGCCAGGAACTCGCTCGGGCGCGAGAAGACGCTGGTCTTGTAGCCGACGGTGCTCAACAGCGTGTCCAGCGCGCGGCGCATGCCGTCGTCGTCGTCGACCACGTAGACCGTGGGTGTCGGGCTCTTGTCGCCTGGCTTCATCATCGTCGCTCCGCCGAGCATGTCAGGGGTGCAAGTGTGCCGCAATCCGGGCGGCGAGCTCACCCCGGGATTTCACCTAGGCCCCTACGCGGCTGCCTCGAGGCTGCGGGCATGGTTCATCATATCCGGTGGGCGTCGGATACGCACAATCCCTGATCCCGGCCCCGGCCCGGCTGCTGTGATACTTCGGCCAACTTGGGCCATCTGGGTTCGCAATGATGAAAGGGTGGATTCTCGTCTGGGCGATGTGCGTGCTGCCGGGCGCCGCCGCGCCGGCCTCGGAGGAAAGCGTCGACCGGCTCACTCAGGCCGCCCTCGATCTCGATGCGCACCCGCAACTCGGGGCGGCGGTGTACCGGCAGTCCTGTGCGCGCTGCCATGGCGCGCAGGCGCAGGGCGACGGCAGCGCCGCGATCCCCGCCCTGGCAGCTCAACGCTTCAGATACCTCGTGCGGCAGCTCGCCAACTTCGCGGGGCAGGAGCGCGATGGGGCCACCATGCAGCGGGTCCTCGCCGGCCACGGAGGTCTGCAGGCACCGCAGACCTGGGTCGATGTGGCGGCTTACCTGAACAATCTGCCGATGAAGGCGCCGGCCGGCACCGGGACCGGCGCTCGGGTGGCGCTCGGACGAGGCATCTTTCATGAGCAGTGTGCGGCCTGTCATCACGCCGATGGGCACGGTGACGATGAGGGCTTCGTGCCTTCCTTGAGAAACCAGCAGTACACGTATCTGGCCAGCCAGCTCGTGAAGCTCGCCGACGGCAGCCGCCACAACGTGGACGAGGATCTGGTGCGGTTCTGGCGCAGCCTGGACGAGGATGACGTGCTCGCAACGGCGGACTATCTCTCCCGCCTGCGGGGTCCCGGCGAGGTTCACAAGATCATGCGCCGCGACGGGACCGTCGTCGACTGAGGCGCGGAGCGTCGCCGACCAGGATGCCCCCCGCTCAGAGCGTCCGAGACGCGCGCACCATCGTGCGATCTTGCGTATCCAGGCTGGTGCTCATGCCGAGCCAGCGCGCAAGATCGATCATCGGCTGGTTCGAGGCCATGATGAGGGCGTGAAATGCGCCGACTCCGTGGGCGCGAGCGTACTCGATCAGAAGCAGCGAGAGTGTCGCCGCCACGCCGCGCGCCTGCCACTCGTCGAGCACGGCGACGGCAAATTCCTTGCTCGGGGTCCCGTCATCGGCATAGCGCGCAACGCCGATGATCCGCTCCTCCTGACCGAGGACCGCCACGAAAGCCATGTCGCGCAGATAATCGACGTGCACGAGATGCTCGAGCAGATCGGGCGAGGGATCTCGCATGCTGATCATCATGCGCCGGTAGCGGGCTTCGGGACTGAGAGTGCGAATGAAGGCGCGGTCGCGGTCTGCGTCGTCCTCGCGAATCGGGCGGATGCGATAGCTCTCGCCGTCGCGCGTGATCGCGGCACGCTCCCAGCCCCGGGGATAGCCAGCCATGATTGCGGCAATCGGCTCTGTGGCCTCAGTGCATCATGAGGACCGGGACATTCGCGTGCTCGAGGAGCGACCGCGTGACGCCGCCGAACACGATCTCGCGCAGCCGGCTGTGCCCGAAGGCGCCCACGACCAGCAGGTCGGCGCGCAGCTCCGCGGCCTCCCTCGCGAGCTGATAGGGCGGATGCTCGTTGCCCGTCTCGATGAGCTTGATCTCGGCCGTGATTCCATGCCACTCGAGCTGCCGTGCGAGGTGCTCGAGCCCGGCACCGCTCCCCGATCCCTCACCGGCGAGATGGAGCAGCACCACCTCGTGCGCTTGCTCGAGGAGCGGCCAGGCGGATCCGAGCGCGCGTGCCGCCTCGGGTGTCTCCTTCCATCCAACGACGATACGGCCGGTGACCGTCTGCGGCGGGAAGTCGGGGGCAATCACGATGGGTCGCCCGCATCCGACCAGCAGGTCCTGCATCAAGGATCCGGGCATGTAGTCGATGTGCGAGGGTCGACCGAGAACGATCAGGTCAGCATGTCGGCCGCGCAGCAGGAGCCGCTCCCGGGCGCCGTCGCGCTCCTGCAGGTAGGCGGCGGACACACCCGTCCTCGCGCAGGGTGCGTCGAGCTTGTCGATGCAATTCTCGCGGCAGAAGGATTGCACCTGCAACTCGGCCTTGCAGGAGCGCTCCTCTTCGCGTTGCCGCAGCAGTTCCCAGGCCACCGGCAGGGCGTCGCCGACGCAGAACTCGGCTTGGGGCGCGTGCGCCGCGGCCTCGATCTCGGACAGGCGCACATGATAGAAGTCGAGGTGCGCCGACAGGGGTCGGGCCAGCGCCAGAGCGGTGGCGAGAACTCGCTCGTCGGTGGAGGTGCCGCTGACGGGTACCAAGATCGTCTTCATGGCGCTTTGCGCCGGCGGGTGGCGGAGGCCTTGCCCTTGCGGCCCGTACCGGGTTTCACGACCAGCACATCACAGGTCACCTCGTCCAGCACCCGCTCGGCGGTGTTGCCGATGATCAGCCGCCGCAGGGCGGATCGTGAAATGGCGCCGATCACGAGCATCTGCGCGCCGATCGATCGTGTGATCGCGGGCAGCTCGAAGGTAGGATCTCCCGGGAGCAGGTGGGTGAGGCGCGCAGCGATGCCGAATCTCGCATTGAGCGCCTTGAAGCGGCGGCGCACGGTGGCGCGATGAGCGTTTTCCTGAGGCAGCGGAACCGGAAAGGCCGCAGGAGCGAAGGCGGCGTCGGCAACGAAGCCGACCAGGGGGGTGTAGACGTGCACGCTGTGCAGCGCGACCCCGAGAAGCTTCGCGACGGCGCGGCCGGCTTCGGCGATGCGCGCGTCCAGCGATGCCGGCTTGTCGTTCCTGTGCCAGGGATCGAGCGCCGCCAGCACCGGCCGTCGGCCGGCGCGCACCGCTCGCTTGACGATCAGGAGCGGAACCGGACAGTGTCTGATCAGCTCGTAATCGCTCTGCGATAAAAGCCAGCGGGACAAGCGTCGATGCTGGTGCGCCTCGATCGCGACCAGGCTCGCAGGCGCCTGCTTCAGGCGCCGAGCGATGCTGTCGGTCAAGGAGTCGTCCATGACCACGGTGCAGGTCACCTTGATCCCGCGCCGCCGCAGGGGAGCCGCCAGCTTTTCGAGCTCGGATTGGCGATTCTGCGCGATCGCTCGATTGATCTGCAGCAGCGCCGCGATGGGTACGGCCTGGATGCCGGATTCGGGCCGCACCACGCTCAGCAGCTCCACCTGAGCGTGGGCGAGGTGTGCGAGATCACCTGCGCGGCGAGTGACTTTGGTAGCTGATCCGTCGGCGACGGCGACCAGGATGCGGCGAATGTTCAACGGCATGGAGAATCCCCGTGATGTGTACTAGGGCGGGCGCTCGACATCGCCTCATCGCGCGGGCGACCCTGCGCGGCGCGCCGGGCTCGCAGCTCGATCAACTGGCGCTTGGCGTTGTCGACGACGTCGCGCAGAGCGCCGTGGAGGTTGCGACGTGCATGCTCCGGGCGGTGCTGGTTATCGGCATGGATCTGGGCGCGCGGCACGCTGATGCAGAGCTTGACCAGAAAGCTCGGCGGGCCGTCCGGCCGCGCGCGTTTGGCCTCGATGGTCAAATGGCAGGCCGCGATCCGGTCGTTGTATCGCGACAGGCGTCGGATCGAGGCCCGCGCGCGGGCCTCGAGAGCGTTCGATCGATCGGTGTGCCTGAACGTGACCGTGATGTCCGGGGAATGCATATCAACCCTCGAGCCGCCTTGTGAGCCATCATGGCCGAGAATGCGATCGGGGCGAAATGCGTACTTCTGCGTGTCTCGCTTCGCTGCGCGCGGCCCCTTCAGGCGCCGCTGTGCGGCAGTCGGAACCAGAAGCGGCACCCGCCGCTCGCCAGATTCTCGAATCCTATCGCACCCTGGTGGGCTTCCAGTATGGAGTGGCTGGACGCAAGTCCCAGGCCGGTGCCCCGTGATTTGGTGGTGTAGAAGGGCTTGAACAGACGCTGTTGCGCATCGGCGGGAACCCCGGGACCCGAATCCATCACGCTCGTCTCGACGGTATAGCGGTCGTGATTCACCATGACGCGTACCAGCGGCTTGGAGGGCGAGCCGGGGGCGGACTCGAAACCGTTTTGTACCAGAGAAAACAGCACGTGCTGGATCTTCGCGCGGTCGATGTTCAGGGCCGGCGCGGCCGAGGTCGGCCCGAAGTCGAGCTCGAGCCGGCCGTCACAGCGCTTGGAAAGCAGGTGCAGTGCGGGCTCGAGCTCGGCGATCAAATCGTGCATGTAGCAGCGCGCAGGCTTCATGTCCTCTTGATTGAACAGGCGGCGAATCCTGCGGATACCCTCGCCGGCATTGAGGGCCTCCTGATTGATCTGCTCGAACACCTCGAGCGCGCGACTCACCATCGGTTGCGGCCGATCGAGCATGCGCGTGCCGGCCTGGGCGAAGGTGGCGATGGCGCCGAGGGGCTGGTTGAGCTCATGTGCGATGCCGCTCGCCATCTCGGCGAGCGCGACCCCCCGGGTGATGTCGATGACCTGGCTCAAGATCGCCTCGGGTCCGCTGAAATTGGGCGCCGTCCTGTCCAAAAATCACCTCCGCTCGTCCCGTCTCTCGCCATTGTTCGCCGAATCGAGCGGCAAGCATACTCAGGGGAAACGCGTAGTCGTCCCCCGGCCAGGGCCGCCGCCCGCTTGTGGGCATGTAGCAATTACAATATGCTTTTTTACGGGTACCGCTCCGCAGGCAAACCCGCCCTCGAATGCAGAACTTCCACCCCATCGCCCAGTTGCTGTTGCAATTCTCGCCCGACGCCCTGATCGTCGTCGATTGCCGGGGGCAAATCCAGTTTGCCAACGAGACCACCCGCGAGCTGTTTGGCTACACCGAAGCGCAGCTGCTGGGAAAGCCCATGGATTTCCTGGTTCCGCCGCGCTTTCGCGTGCGTCACGCGGGGCATGTGTCCAGCTACATGCGCAGCCCGAGCAATCGGGAAATGGGCGCGCGCTTGAGCGATCTGTTCGCACTTCGCGCCGACGGCTCGGAGTTCCCCGCGGGCATACGCCTCGCCCCCTTCAAATCGGGCGATGAGACCTTCATTGCGGCCTCGATTCGCGACATGACCGAGCGGCGGGTGATCAGCGATGCGCTGATCGCTGCGCGCGAGGAGGCGGACCGAGCGAACCGCGCCAAGAGCCGCTTCCTGGCGACTGCCAGTCACGACTTGCGCCAACCCCTGCAGACGGTGCGCATGATCAATGCATCGCTCCTCAAGCTCACGGAGGCCCATCCCCAGATCCACGAGCTGTTGCTGCGGCAGGAGACGGCGATCGACGGCGCGAGCCGGCTTCTCAACGCGCTTCTGGACATCAGTCGGCTGGAATCGGGTGCCGTCGAGCCGCTGCTCTCGCCTGTGCCGCTGGCGGGGGCCTATGCGGAGCTCCGACAGGAATTCGAGCCCGCCGCCCATGCCAAGAATCTGCACATGGCCTTCCCGGAGTCTGGCAACGTGATCTTGACCGACAAGATCCTGTTCATGCAGATGCTCCAGAATCTCATCGGCAACGCGCTGAAATACACCGAGAGGGGCCATGT
>Ga0335072_10010512_pt1 | contig 13317 bp, 8 predicted proteins | sample Lox_Sample_21_FD_206725 | JGI IMG/M metagenome (GOLD analysis project Ga0335072, IMG submission 206725) | Soil microbial communities from Loxahatchee National Wildlife Refuge, Florida, United States - Lox_Sample_2.1 | ecosystem: Environmental > Terrestrial > Soil > Wetlands | place: USA: Florida...
TTCCCGCCCGATGTCAACGGTGTGGCCCACACCGCGGTGCGCGTTGCCGAACACCTGCTCTCCAGGGGCCACCAGCCACTTGTGATAGCGCCCGAGCCCGCCAGCGGCGTGCCGTTGCCGGATCGCGGCTACGACTTTCCTATCGCCCGCGTGCCATCCGTGGGCATCCCGGTGTACCGGGGCTTCCGGGTCGGATTGCCTGGCTCTCGCGTGAAGGAGGCTCTGGCCTCCCACAATGCCGACCTGGTGCACCTGGCCGGGCCGTTCGTGCTCGGCGCGAGGGCCTGCTCGGCAGCACTCGAGCTGCAGCTGCCGATGGTCGCGGTTTACGCGACGGACCTGCCCGCCTACGCGCGGGCCTACCACACCGGACCCCTGGGCCAGAAGGTTGCCTGGTCGTGGCTGCGCAGGATTCACAATGCCGTCGATCGCACCCTCGCGCCGTGCACGGCGAGCGCAGCCGACCTGCTTGACCACGGCATAGACCGGGTTGCCGTCTGGGCTCGCGGGGTGGATTGCAAGCGGTTCGACCCGGCCAAGCGCAGCGCGGAGTTGCGAGCCGAGCTTGCGCCCGGCGGCGAGCTCCTGGTCGGCTATGTCGGCCGGCTTGCCACCGAGAAGCGAGTGGACTTGCTCGCCGAGGTGGGAGCCCTTCCCGGAGTGCGACTGGTCATAGTAGGCACCGGGCCCGCTGAGCCCGCGATCCGACGGGCCGTTCCGACGGCCCTTTTTCTTGGCCAGCACACCGGCGAGGAACTGGCGCGAATCTACGCCAGCCTGGACGTATTCGTGCACGCTGGCCCGCACGACACCTTCGGCCAGACCCTGCAGGAGGCAGCGGCCAGCGGCCTGCCGGTGGTGGCGCCAGCCGCGGGCGGCCCGCTGGACCTGGTGCGCGACGGCACGACCGGGTTCCTGGTAACGCCGGGTAGCGCTGCTGCGCTAGCCGATGCGGTCGCGACCCTCGCCTCGAACCCGACCCTGCGGGCGGCGCAGGGCGTAGCCGGCCGGCAGATGGTGCTGGGCCGGACGTGGCCGGTGATGTGTGATGAGCTCCTCGGGCATTACGCTGACGTGCTGGAAGCGACTGGCTCTGCGGACCGGGAAGCGGTGGCAGCATGACGACCTACGTCGCGCTCGGCGACTCGATAACGCTCGGCATCGGCGACCCGATCCGGTTGCCGCCCGCGCCGGGCGAGCACGGGCGCGGTAAGGGCAAACGCGGCTGGCGGGGGTGGGCGGCCCTGCTGGCGGACAGCTTCCTTGATCCCGACCTTCACATCCTGGCCGGGAACGGGGCTCTGTGGGCCGATGTGGAACGCGACCAACTGCCTGCGGCGCTCCAACTGCGGCCGGAGATCGCAAGCGTCGTCATCGGCATCAACGACACGCTGCGGCCCAACTTCGACACCGACAGAATTGCCAACTCCGCCGCGCACACCATTGGCGCGCTGCGGGCGTGCGGCGCCGAGGTGCTCACCATGCGCCTGCCCGATCCGGGCCAGATGCTCGGGATGCCGGGGTTGCTGGCCCGGCCGCTGGCCCGCAGGGCGCAGCAGATTAACGAGGTCATGGACGGACTAGCCGAGCGGTTCGGCACTCTGCACTACGACGCCGCAACCGACGAGGATGCCGTCGACCCGCGGATGTGGGCGGTAGACCGGCTGCATCCGAGCGAGCGCGGGCACCGCCTGATCGCGCGCCGGTTCCACGCGCTGCTCACTGAGGCTGGTGTGCCGCTGGTCGAGGCGCCTGGCGCCGAGCCGACGAACCAGCCGCCGAGCAGGGCGGAGCAGTTCGCCTGGATGGCAACCAAGGGGACGGCGTGGGTCGCGAAGCGGTCGACCGACCTGGTGCCCAATCTGCTGGCGCTGGCCTACGCCGAATGGCGATCCGGCGAAGCCGACCTGGGAGCCTCGCCGGAGCCGGATCTCGCGGACGCCAGGTAGTCCGGCTCCAGTACCTGACGGCCGGTCGGCGGCTAACGGTTGCCCCCCGGCACGGACAGCAAGGGCCGCCCCGGCGGCACCGCAGACTGTCAGAGCCCACCGCAGGCTCGCTCATCGGCATTCGCGCCTAGAGCGCGCGCTGTCGCTCTGACGACCGCCATGATGCGATCCGCCGGGTTGCGCACCTAGCCAGCAATGGCCAGGCATTGGTAAGTGCCGCCAAAGGTTGCTGATTGGTGAACGGCAGGTTGCCGAATACTGCGTTCCATTGCATTCTAAATTAATCTGATTAGTCGTCTAGCCAGCCCACCTGGGGTTTTTGTATCCTGCAGTCGCTTCTGGAATTTGGGGGCTAGCTTGGCGTGTGCGCAATCTGGCCGCGTCTTGGGAAATGGGTCCGTGCAGAGGGGATGGCCAGACCGGTGGGAGATCTATCGCTGCCTATAGCGACGCCGGTTTCAGCCGGTATTGGCCCGGTGAATCCCTTTTCACGTGTTAATCAAATGGCTACCTTCTGTTTGGCTTCGGTGTACGGGCGGGTGCGATGCTCTGGACGAGACGTCGGCGACATGCCGCGGCAAGCGATTCTGACAGCCATTGGCCGTACGTTGGCTGACCGAGTCGCTGGCAGGTCATTGTGACCGAAGGAGAGATCGTGAACACGTTCGCCGCGCCGGCGATCGATGCTGCGCCCACTCAGGCGTACTCCGCTAATCCGTCTGGTGCGCACCTGAACGCTGACCGCATCTCCGCCTGGTTCGGCACGAACAAGGTGCTCGAGCGTGTGTCGCTGTCAATGCCGCCAGGCACGGTCACCGCGCTAATCGGCCCGTCGGGCTGCGGCAAGTCGACGTTTCTGCGGATTCTCAACCGGATGCACGAGCTGGTGCCGTCGGCGAAGCTGGCCGGGGAGGTGCGGCTCAACGGCGTCGACATCTACGCCGCCGATAACCCGATCACCGTGACCCGCAAGCGCATTGGCATGGTGTTCCAGAAGCCCAACCCGTTTCCGGCGATGAGCATCGGCGAGAACGTAATCGCGGGCCTGAAGCTGAACGGCAGCCGGGCTAGCCGCACTGAGCGAGCCAGGCTGATCGAGGACTGCCTGACCCGCGCCGGGCTTTGGAACGAGGTCAAAGGCCGCCTTGGCGACGCCGGCGGATCACTGTCGGGCGGTCAGCAGCAACGGTTGTGCATTGCCCGGTCGCTGGCTGTCAGCCCGGATGTGCTGCTGATGGACGAGCCGTGCTCCGCGCTCGACCCCACGTCGACCCGGCGGATCGAGGAGACCATAGCGATTCTGCGTAACCAGGTAACGATCGTCATCGTCACACACAACATGCAGCAGGCGGCGCGGGTATCACAGCAGTGCGCGTTCTTCCTCGCTGAGCAAGGCACTCCCGGCCAGATCGTCGAAGCCGGAGCCACGAAGGACATCTTCGAGCAGCCGCGCGACCCGCGGACCGCCGACTACGTGCACGGCAGGTTCGGATGACCACCCTCATCGACCTGCGGCCCGCAGGTTCGGCACCCGAACCGGACGATGCGCCACGACCGATCCGCAGGTCACTGAGCCTTCCGGATTACGTATTCCGGTGGGGCACGACCGGGATCGGCGCAGTTGTGCTTGTCATTACCGGTGGGATCGGCATCTTTCTTGGCTACCAGCTCGTTCCGACGCTGCACCACTACGGCCTGCACTTTTTCGCCGAAAACCAATGGAACCCTGGGCTCAATATCCTCGGAATCTCCTCGGTTCTGATCGGCACGGTGGAGGTCGCGCTCATCGCGCTCGTGTTTGCCTTTCCGCTAGCGCTCCTCACCGCGCTGTACATCAGCGAGTACGCGCCTTCGTGGCTTCGTGGCTCGCTGACCGCTCTGGTTGACCTGATGGCGGCCATCCCGAGCATCCTCTACGCGGTCTGGGGCTTCTTCCTCATCTGTCCGCACGCGCTCTACGTCGCGCGGTGGCTTAACGAGTACTTCGGCTGGATTCCGCTGTTTCACGTCCAGAACGGCGATGCTCGCGCGCCGGTCTTCACCGCCACCCAATACGACTATTCGCCATTCATCGCCGGCATGGTCGTCTCGATGATGGTGATCCCGCTGGCCTGTGCCGTCATGCTCGGAGTCTTCGGCCAAGCTCCGATCGCCGAGCGCGAGGGCGCTTACGCACTCGGCTCCACCCGCTGGGGGATGATCCGCACCGTCGTGCTTCCGTTCGGCCGAGGCGGCATCATCGGCGGCACGATGCTGGCACTGGGCCGCGCCCTCGGCGAAACGATGGCGGTCCTGCTCATCCTGTCGCTGAACACCGACATCAAGTTCCGGCCCCTTGAGCTCGGCGGAGTCACGACTGCCCAGCTGATCGCAAACTTCTTCGGTGAGGCAACAGGCGGTCAGCTGTCTGCGCTGTTGGCGGCCGGTTTTGTGCTGTTCGCCATCACTATTCTCGTCAACACGATCGCGGCGATGATCGTCAACCGCAGTCGCAGCGGCGCCCTCACGGAGATCTGAGCGCAATGACAATCGCAGCCAGTGCCGGGTCGTCACCCGATCTGCAGCCGAACGGGGCTGGCCGGGCTGACGATGATCGATGGGATCGTCCTCGCGCCGTGACCGCGAGAACCAGCGACTACTGGCTGACGCTCGGCGGATCGCTGATCGGATCGCTCGGGCTCGTCTGGCTGCTCTACGCCCAGATCTTGCCGTTCAGCGGCACGATCGGCTTCTTGCTCTGCTGGTATGTGGCCTACCTGGCGATGTTCGCGACCGTCACCGCCATTGTGCACAGGCCGATGATCGTCATCGACCGACTCTGGACAGCCATCATCACGGGCGCAGCGGGCGTTGTGGGCCTCGCGCTGGTCTCAGCGGTCGGGTACACGGTCTTCAAGGGCTGGGCTGCGGTCCATCACGTGGACTTCTTTGTTAAGTCGGAGGCATCGAGCAGCCCGACAGCGCCGCTGACTCAGGGCGGCATCCTGAACGCTATCGTCGGCTCGCTGATCGAGCTCGGCATCGCCACGGCGGTCTCCGTGCCGCTCGGCATCGGCACGGCGATCTTCATGGTCGAGGTAGGCGGCCGGTTCGCGAGGGTCGTCAGGACGGTGGTCGAGGCCATGACCGCGCTGCCCGACATCCTTGCCGGACTGTTCATCTATGCGACGCTGATCCTTGCCCTCGGCGTTCAGAAAAGCGGGTTCGCTGCGGGAATGGCCCTGAGCGTGATGATGCTCCCCATTATCGCGAGATCGGCGGACGTCGCCCTGCGGGTCGTGCCCGGTGGCCTGCGGGAGGCCAGCCTCGCGCTTGGTGCGTCCCAGTGGCGCACCGTCTGGCGCGTCGTGCTTCCCACCCAGCGCGCCGGGCTAGCCACGGCGGTCATCCTCGGGATGGCGCGGGCAGTCGGGGAGACGGCGCCGGTGCTGATCACGTCCGGCGAGTCGGGCTTTCTCAACTTCAACCCGGTCAACAATGAAATGCAATCACTGCCGCTTTACATTTACCAATCGGTGCGAAGCGGCGAGACGCTGTTCATCGAGCGCGGGTTCGGTGCTGGCATCGTCCTGCTGGCGATGGTGCTGATCCTCTTCGGTACCGCCCGCTTCCTCTCGCGCAGCAAGGTGGCCCGCCGATGAAGGCACGCACTCACCCATCCCGTCGCCATTTTAATGCGCTCAAAGCTCTCGCGCTCCAAGGATCCGCCATGCGCCGCCTGCTTGCCCTTGCCGTCGTCATTGCGCTGTGCGCCGGGCCGTTGATCGGTGTGCAGGCGGCCGGGGCCGCCGTGGTCGCTGTTACCGCGGCAATCCAGGGTTCGGGATCGACCTGGGCACAGAATGCCGTCGACCAGTGGATCTATGACGTCACCGCACAGAACCTGCAGGTCAACTTTACCGGGTCAGGCTCGGCGCAGGGACGCACGGACTTCCGTAACGACACGAACGACTTCGCTGTCAGTGACATCGGCTTCCAGGGTGCCGACCCATCGACCGGTGCCAACGACACGAACTGCCAGAACGTGAACCCCCTGTCTGACTGCCGGCCGTACGTCTACCTGCCGATCGTCGCGGGCGGCACCTCGTTCCCGTACCAGATCCGCGTCGGCGGAAAGCTCGTAACGAACCTCCGGCTGTCTGGCGAGACCCTCGCCAAGATCTTCACGCTACAGATCACTAACTGGGACAATTCGGAGATCACTAAGGATAATAACGGCCATCAGTTGCCAGACCTGCCAATCATCCCGGTCGTGGATTCCCAGGGCTCCGGGACGAGTGCGCAGTTTAGCCGCTACCTAGCCACGGACTACGACAGCATCTGGAAGCCGTATTCCGGCGGGCAGGGCATGACTGAGTACTTCCCGCGGCAGGGCGACGAGGTTGCGGAGAGCGGCTCGGACAGCATTATCGACTTCGTCACATCGGCAGCCGCCAACGGGGCCATCGGGTACGACGAGTACTCCTACGCGCTGCAGAAGAACTGGCCCGTCGCCTTGGTGGAAAACAAGGCCGGATACTTCACCGCGCCGACACAATACAACGTCGCGGTCGCCCTCACCAAGGCTCAGATTAATACGGACAAAAGCTCGGCCAACTACCTGCTGCAGAACCTCAATAACGTCTACGTCAATCCCGACAAGCGCACTTATCCATTGTCGTCTTACTCATATATGATTATCCCGACGTCATCGACCGACCCGCGGATGTCCACGCCGAAGCGGCAGGCGCTCGCGGACTTTATCGACTACTCAATTTGCGCCGGCCAAGGCCAGATGGGACCGATCGGCTACTCGCCGCTCCCTATCAACCTTGCTCAGGCGGCCTTCGAGCAGATGGACAAGCTGCACACTGCGGATCCCGCCGTGCAGATCAGTCAGCTCAATGTTGCCAAGGATTGCAGCAATCCAACCTTCTGGGCCGGCCATTTGAACCAAAACTATCTCGCGCACATCGCTCCTGAGCCCCCGTCTTGTGATGAGGTCGGTCATGGTCCGTGCGGGGGAAGCAGCGGCGTCGGCAGTACCAAGAACCCGGTGAACGGCAAGGCACCAGCGCCGGCGAGTAGCTCGTCGGCTCCGTCGACCAGTAGCTCGGCCAGTAGCTCGACGAGCCCATCGCCTGGGGCCTCTGCAAGCACGGGCGCGCCGGGGGCAACGACGGGCGGCAACAGCGGCAACAGCGGCAACAGCGGCAACAGCACTGGTCAAACCTTGGCCGGATCGCCCACGACTATCGGGGCGTCCGAGGGCAGCGGCATCGGCGGTCTGCTGGCCGTACTGGCCGCGGCCGAAGTGCTGTTGCTCCTCGCGCTCCCGCCGATCATCGCCCGACGCAGACAGCAACGGAGGACTGGTAGATGAGCGGCTTGAAGCTGCCTATGCGGAGCCAGCGGCTGGTCGGGCTGGCTCTGCTAACCGCTGTGGCGGGACTTCTCGCGGGAGCCGGTGCCGGGGCTAGCCCAGCCGTCGCGACGCAGGCCAGTGCCGGGGCTAGCCCAGCCGTCGCGACGCAGGCGGCGGCATCCGCCCATGTGGCGTTCAAGAAGACGGAGAAGATCAGCCGGGTTAATCTCATCAATGGTCAGAATGAGGTGGTCGATACCCGGACGGTCACAGCGACCGTGGACCAGACCAAGGACCTGCGTAACCGCCAGGAAATCGACGTTTCGTGGACGGGCGCGCATCCGACTGGAGGCATCTACCCGGAGCAGACTTCCGAGGAGGCATCGCAGGAGGAATACCCGGTCGTTCTGATGATGTGCCGGGGCACAGCCTCGGGCAAGCATGCCATCTCGCCTGAGACATGCTGGACCCAGACATCCGTGGAGCGCACGCAGGTAAGCGCCACCACGGCCTTTCCGGCCTATCGCCTGGACCGGTACGAGACGGCCGCAGACCGCGGAGCCGAGGCTGGCGTCCCGACGCCGCTGCCCGCGAGCTGCAGCCAGTATGCGAGCGATGTCCAGCGCTGGGTACCTTTCGTTGCCGCAAACGGGCACGTGTTCGATTTCGGCCCCAACGGCTGCGCCGGATTGCCGCCAGAAGCTGCCGACCTGGGAAGCAGCCTGCAGCCAGGCAACACGACCTACGGAGTCTCCGACCTCAAGGGTGACGGCTCCTCCAAATTCGTCATTACAACTGCAGAGACCAACGCCTCGCTCGGCTGCTCAAACACGGTGTCTTGCGCGCTCGTGATCATCCCGATCATGGGTATCAGCTGCGATCCAGCAGGTGACAGCCTGCCCCCGGCCGACCGCCCGCCGGCCAACCAGGCCAGTGCGGCGCTCGCGCTGTGCTCCGAGACCGGCGCTTACGCGCCAGGGCAGCTGGCGCCGCCGCAGGGAATCAACTCCGTCCTCAATCAAGAGGACCTGGCGGTCAGCGGTCAGCTGTGGTGGAGCGCATCGAACTGGCGCAACCGGATCGTCGTGCCGCTCACCTTTGCGCCAGCAGCCGGGGCCTGCCCGGTAACCAGTTCGTCGCCGCCCGTGTCGATCTACGGCTCGTACCTGCTTCTCGGGGCCAGCGAGCAGTGGGTGCCCTATTTCTGCACTCACAAGAGCTTGTTCCCGCTGACGCACGTCGTGGCCAGCGAGCCGGAGGCCAAAGACCTTCTCGAGGCCGGGTCCATCGATGCCGCGTTCGAGGGCACCCCGCCGCCGAATCCTTTCACCGGCCATGTGGTCCAGGCACCCACCGCTGTGACGGGCTTCGCCATCGTGGCCGACATCGTTGGCCAGAACGGTCAGCAATATACGACAATCCACCTCGATGCCCGGCTCCTCGCCAAGCTGCTGACCGAGTCGTACCCGTCTAGTCCGTACATAGCCCAACACGACACAGCGCTGCAGAACCCGACTACCCATCAGCCGAACCCGGAGAATATGGCTGACGATCCTGAGTTCCAGGCACTAAACCCGGGAATCCCTGCCGGGACTACCGGGAAAGGGCAGGACATCGGCAATCTCGCCGGGGTATCGGCAGCGACGATCCTGGCTCTGTCCAGCGACTCCGACGCGATGTGGGCGCTGACCTCCTACATTAACTCCGATCCTGAAGCGCGGGCATGGCTGAACGGTAAGCCCGATCCGTGGGGAATGGTCGTTAACCCGGCCTACAAGGGCATCAAGCTGCCAGTGACGACGTGGCCCTTGCTCGACACGTACGTGCCAACCGGCCTCGAATCCGGCAACGCCTGCGTGCAGGCGTCTCCGGTTCCATGGCTCCCGCTCGTGGCAGCGCCTGTCGAGTCGATGGCGACGATCAGCCTCGATCTCCAGTACGACGTCAGCAACTCGCAGACCGGCTGCAACAACTCGTTCCAGAACCCGTCATATGAGGCCGTCGGACAGGAAGTCCCTGGCGCGACCTTCATTTTCGGTTTCACCAGCCTCGCCGACGCCGAGCAGTACGGACTGGACACCGTGTCGCTGGAGACTCAAGGCGGCTCGACGTCGGACGCGAAGTTCACCACGAGCGCAGGCCGCACCTTCGTGGCACCGACCAACGCTTCCCTGCGAGCAGCGGTCGCCTTGATGGAACCAGATGACAAGACCGGCTCGTGGAAAGTGGACTACTCGAAGATGCGCACGGCCAAAGCCGGTAAGCTCGCCTATCCCGGCACGATGCTCATCTCGACCGATGTGCCTACGCACGGCCTGGCCAAGACCCTGGCCAAGGACTACGGGAAGTTCCTGGACTTCGCGGCGACAGACGGTCAGCGGCCCGGCTTCGGTAATGGCCAGCTGCCGACGGGCTACCTGCCCATGACCGCCGCCAACGGCGGGGCAAAGATGGTGGCCTATACCAAGGCGGCAGCCGCCGATGTCACAGCCCAGAACAGCAAGGTGCCGACGCCCAGCCACCCAAACGTCACCGCGTCAAGGTCCTCCTCACCTTCACCTTCGTCCAGTGCGTCGAGCAGCCAGCCGGCTTCGGGGTCCGGCTCGTCCACCTCGTCGGGGTCCAGCTCGCAAAGCACCAGCCCGAGCGGATCATCCACCGCGAGCACGCCGGCTGAGACGACCTCGCCGGGCCCGAAGAGCACTCAACCAACCGCGACTACTGCAGACGTGCGGTCAGCCACATCAGGCCTGATCTTGCCGCTGGTGCTGCTGCTCGCGCTGATCGGTGCCACCGTTGCCTTTGGAGTCTGGCAGCTGACTCGACCCACGGAACCGAAGTGACGGACTATTTGGCTCAGCAGCCGTCTGCTAGCCTCCAGGCGAGCGAGCCGGTCCCAGCCCCGGGAGGCCTGGCAGAGCCCGGCGCAATACAGCCGACCGCGCGGCCAAGCCGACCTCGACCGAGCGCGTTGTCGCCCGCGCGGGCCGCGGTCGTGGCGACAATGGCAGGACTTGCCGCGCTGGCGCTCTGGTTCGTCCTTTACGCGGTGGCATTTTCTGGCCTGCAGGAAGACCACAGTCAGCATCTGTTGTATACCCAGCTTCGATCCGGGCTAGCCCAGGCGACCATTCCGTTCGGTGGTGCTATAGCCCCGGGAACGCCCATCGCATTCCTCGACGCTGGCGCGATCGGGTTGCGTGCGGTAGTCGTCGAAGGGACCTCGTCGGCAGATCTCGCCACCGGACCGGGTCACCTGCCGGACAGTCCGCTGCCCGGCCAGGCGGGAAATTCGGAGATCTACGGCCGCAGCACGATGTTCGGCGCCCCGTTCGGCAGCGTGCATGAGTTGACGAAGGGCGCGATCATCGCGGTTACTACCGGACAGGGAACGTTTGACTTCCGGGTGATTGATGTCCGCGGACCGGGCGATCCGCTCCCGTCCGCCAAGCGGCTCGGGCAGTCGAGCCTGACGCTCGTCACCAGTGCGGGCAGCGGCTGGACCAGTGGCTGGACGAACGATCACGTCATCTACGCCGACGCCACGCTGGTCGCCGGCAAGATTCAGGGGACCCCGCCCGGCCGCCCTACAGCCGTGCCGGCTATCGACAAGCCGCTGGCCGGAGACACCGGCGAGCTCGTCCCGGTGGTGCTGTGGCTGGAGGCCCTGGTACTGGTCAGCGCGGGGATGGCTTTCGCCGCCACCAGATGGACCGCGTGGCAGGTCTGCGTGGTGGGTCTGCCGGCCCTACTTGCCGTGCTGTGGGCAACAACGAGCGCGGCCATGCTGCTTTTGCCGAATCTGATCTGAGCGAAACGCTGGGGCCGTTATTCCCTGCTTTAGCGTCCCCCGGGCCTGGTCGTCTGCGCGCTCCTTAACCTGCGAGTCACCTTTTATTAACTATTCCGACTAATGTTCTCGGTGCTCGCGCCTGTTCCTTAACCAGCTATTCATTTTATAAACCCTTTACCGGCATCCTCGGCTGCAATGATCACGGCGGAAGTTCCGCACTACACGCCCTAGGAGGGCGGAAAGGCAAGGGAGCATGCGATACGGCAAGCTCAAAGCGGGTCTTGCGGTCGCCGGGATGCTCGCAGGCATGACGGTCCTGGCAGTACAGCCCGCGTATGCGGACTATGCGCCGAACGCCAAGGACGTCGTCGGAGTCGGTTCCGACACCCTGCAGTACCTCGTTGACTTCGCGGCTGACGGCGACTACCTCGGCGACCCTGGCTACAACAGCGCCGAGCTCAAGTACAAGCTGATCAGCTTCGACGCCACGGCGGACGCCAACGCCCGCCTGGCTTACGGCGCCGGCGGGGCCAATGGCACCGGGAACGGCGACACCGCCGGGCAGTGCCCGCCCGGCGACGGCCCTTCTAACGGTACCGGAAACCAGACGTCGACCCACGCCGATAGCCCCTGCACTCTCAACCCGACCATCGTGCTGCGCGCAGGGGAGTCCCCCATTGTGCGGCCGAACGGGTCGGGTGCCGGAGCGAAGGCACTACTGGAGGACTCCCAGATCACCTTCTCACGTGCCTCGGCTCCCCAAGGGACGGCCGATGGAGGGCCGCTGGGCTCGGCTTTCGACAGCATCACCGTCGGGGAGGACCCGCTGGCGATGCTGGAGACCACGACCCCAGTGTCGAACGCGGTCCCGCTGTCCGCGTCACAGCTGCTCTCGATCTACACCTGCCAGGGATCTGGCACGAACGGCGCCGAGACGTGGCAGTCGATCGACCCGAACGACACCGCAACGGGCGCCACTGACGCCATCATCCCGATCATCCCCCAGGTCGGCTCCGGCACTCGCACGACCTTCCTGGAGGACATCGGCATGACGTCGGCCGAGGCGTCGGCGTACTCAACCTCGACGTACACCTGTGTGCAAACGGGCGAGGAGAACGACCCGACGGCGCTCTCCGCGCAGTCGAAGCCGCAGGACGCTATCGAGCCGATGTCGGGTGGCAGGCTGAACCTGTTCCTCGGCCTGCTCGGCGGCGGCGCCTCCAACCAGCTCAGCACCGGCGGTTACTTCAAGGACCCGAGCTGCCCGGTGAACATCATCGCCACCGCCGGCACGACAGGCGCATGTGCCCCAGAGAATCTGACCGGCAACGCTAACGTCCCCGGCGACACCGTCAGCCCGGCTGTCCAGCTGATCACGTCCGGCACCCCGTACCCGACTGGCGGGGTAGCCCAGACGCTGTTCGATGTCCAGCGTCCGCTGTACATCTACTTCCGCGACTCCGGCGTCAGCTCCACCGCGGGCTGGCAGCCGGGTAGCGCGGAGAACCAGATCCGGACCCTGTTCTACGACCCCTGCCCGGACCCTGCGCCGACGTCCACCGACGGCTGCAGCTACATCTCCACCGACGTGCTCACAAACGGCGTCGAGACCCCGACCCAGGTGCTCTACGGACCTGACGGCCAGCCGTGGTTCGCCACCGGGGCCGCTCAGACCGACATCATGGCCGCCGGCATCCTGCCGACGTACGTGCCTAGCGTCCCCGGCGCCTGAGCCTCCGGCGCATCGATACACCTACAACGGCCTGCCTCTGTAAGCACATAGAACAGGCTTCCTGAGCCCGCTGGGGGCTTGGGAGACGTGGCAGGGGAGACTCGCGCAGCTTCGAAGTCATGCGAGTCTCCCCTGTCACAGCGAGCAGAAAGGTATTTAGCACTATGAAGCTAAACCTCCGACGGGTGATCTCGGGCGCTGCGGTGCTCGCGATCGCGGGAGGGGTCCTCGGTGCGACGGCGAGCATCGCCAGCGCAGCGACTACTCCGCCGTGGGAACCCGATCCGACGGACGCGCTCGGGACCCTGACCTTCTACAACTCGGCTGGCCAGGTGATCACCAGCGGCAGCAGCCTTACCCAGCTGTTTGCGTACGCCGAAGCGTCAACGACGGACCCGTACGACGGCGGCAAGGCGTACATCCAGTTCGCCCAGCCGGTGCCGAGCACCCCGGTCGGTAACTTCCCGGCCAGCGCGACTTCGGCTGCGTCCAGCTTCCC